>ODAJ011864874.1_pt1 | contig 13303 bp, 6 predicted proteins | sample 1539241 | NCBI WGS metagenome assembly ODAJ01 (sample SAMN02144231, study PRJEB22623) | gut metagenome | biome: sheep rumen | host: Ovis aries | place: New Zealand | reverse complement strand
CGACGACCTCAACGGACAACTCCGCGACAAGCAGAATTCAATTAATGACCTCAACGGACAACTTCGCGATAAGCAGAATTCAATTAACGACCTCAACAGACAACTTGACGAAAGATTTTCTGACGGTTGGGAAATTTATAAAACCTTCGTGCAGTTGGATGAGGAGACACGCGGCAACGTTAATCTTCGTTCGGAAAGTTTTAAGTCGTTTATATGTAGCGGCGCACAGATGAAAAATTTAGACGGCATTTGGGAAGCCACGCTGGACAGTAAACGCGAAGGAAAATCCTCCGACGCGGATATTCTTTGGAAAGTCTTCAAGTATTGCGTGACTTTGGTCAACGCCGCGCAGGGCAAGCCAATTATAGAAATGCTCAAAACGCAACTCGGCGACCGCTACGACCTCGACAAGCACTCCACCAGCGGCACGAACAGTTCAACGCAGGGCGTTGTTCGCGAAATAAATCTTGTCGGTTATCGCAACAACTACAGCGGTAAAATCCGGAAAAGCAACGTGCGAGTGGGGTGAGGTGATGGGCGTTTTCAAAAGCAATTTAGTTCGGGAGGTTTGCATTTCTCGAAGTCGACTGGTAAAGGGCAACGCACTCGAATCAATCAACGCGGCGCAAGAATCGCTGTCCGAGTTGGAAAATTATATTCGGAAAATTTGCGAACTACTCGACGAGCGATTTTTATTTTTTCGGCAAGATGTCTGGTATGATTCATTGACGAATTTACTTCTGCCGAAGTTCGACAAAAATTTTTGCCAACTACTTACTCTCGAAGAATTTTCTGCGCTGACCAAAGAAAATAGCAAGGAAGATTTTTTTTTGACGTTCGCGGGTTTTAGCGGGCGATGTATTTCCGCCGAAGAGTGTAAGGAAATTTTTTCGGGCGGAGTCAATCATTATCCTCACGCGCCGGGCAATCGTCGCCCGCGTTTTTTTATTGGTGGCAAGGAAGTCACAGCAGGTTGTCTTTTCACTCAACTTTCTTGGACGACGAAAGATTTTAATTCCGCCACGTCACGAAGTGTCTTTTCCGTCACGGCGCGGAAGAATTATTTTTGTTTGGAGACAACAGGACAGCTCGTTGAAAATTTCGGTTCGACTGTGCGCGGGTGCGGCTCTAATCCTACTAAAAGTGCAGTCTTGATTCCCGTATGCAATTTGCCGCTTGAAGAAAAATTCGGCGACAAAAAAATTTCTGCGGCATGCGCAATTCTTGCGGCGGGCTTAGTCCCCGTCAACTTTGAATTAGAAGGCGCGGAAAGACTTCGCAAGCAATATCTGCAGATGAAAAATTATTTGTCCTTCGACGGAGAACATTTTCGGCTGGACGCGGAGAACTGGCGATTGACGGCTCAACACGAAGAACATTTGCAGGAAAATATTTCAACCGACATGATGAAAAAATTTTTGTTGGAGTGCGACACGCGCCGCGCTGACCTCACGCCATACCCTGAAAGATTTTTGACTGACGCGGAGGCGGGGCATTGGGAGCTTTACGAAGAAAAAATTTTCCCCGCCGAAGACGCCATAAGCTTGCCGATTGATGAAGATTGGTACATGAAAAATCCTAAACTCGACGTGAAAGCCAGCGGCGTTTGTGCTATCGACTTCGGCACGAAAAGTACTGTGGTAGCTTGCTTGAACGACGGGAAAAAACTTTTGCGAATCGGGCGCGGCAATTTGAATAAGGAGCCTTCGCCGAAGGATTACGAAAATCCGACTGTCATTGAGTTGCGCGATTACGTTTCGTTTTTGGCAGCGTATCAGCTCAAGGACGGTCGCCCCTTCACCGAGTGGGAGCATCTGACAGTTTCTCACGAGGCTTTGAATCGACTTTTGGAGAGTGAAGAACGGCAAGTTGCGCAAAGTATTTTCGGCGAGTTAAAGCAGTGGGCTAATCGTCGACACGGGATTATTCGTCTTCATGACCGTTGCGGCAAGGAGATTTTGCTTTACCCTTACGACGAACTTTCAAAGGGCGACTTCGACCCTGTGGAACTCTACGCATATTTTCTGGGGCTTTACATTAACAACATGTATAACGGAATTTACTTGGAGTACATCTTATCTTTCCCCGTGAAGTATAAAAAATCTGTGCGCGAACATTTGTTGGAAAGTTTTCGGCGCGGACTGAGGCAATCGTTGCCCGAATCGATTTTAAACGACGGCGAACTCATGAAGAAGTTTTCGGTTTACGACGGGGCAAGCGAGCCAGCCGCCTATGCCGTGTGCGCCTTGCGTGAATTGGAGCACGAAGGAGAAATTACGCGCCCGACCAAAGGCGAGCCGATTTATTTTGCCGTGTTCGACTTCGGCGGCGGCACGACTGATTTTGACTTCGGGCTTTGGCGACTTCCCGAAGCGGCGGACAAGCGCGGCTTTAATGATGTTATTGAACACTTTGACGCCGACAGCGATAGCGGCTTGGGTGGCGAAAAGCTTTTGAATCTGCTTGCTTACGAAGTCTATAAAAATAATTTGGAGTTGATGCGCGAGAACGGAATAGAATTTTCTTTGCCTGAAGGTTGCAAGGCGTTTGACGGCGCGGAGGTTTTGTTGAGTGATTCGCCCGTCGCCAATCTCAATCGTCGTCGTTTAAGCGATAAGTTGCGTCCGATTTGGGAAGAGTGGAACGACTTCGAGAGCATGGACGATGAACCGTTGACAGTGACGCTTTTCACCGAGCGCGGTAAAAAATCTCTTGACTTGCAATTTTCTGTTGAGAAACTGCGCGGCGTCCTTCGTGATAGGATTTTACGCGGCGTCGAAAATTTTTTCTGCGCGTTGCATGTCGCCTTTAGGAACCGTTCAATAAATTGCTGTCATATTTTGTTGGCGGGCAACTCGTGTAAGTCGAATCTACTGCAAGAAATTTTCCGCGCCGAAATTGAAAGAAACTGTAACCTATATCCCATGACATATGAACTAAAAATGCTTAACCGCGAAAACACTTCGGCGGGTTGCGAACGACTTCCCACAGGTAAAAGCGGCGTGGCGTTCGGGTTATTGGATTGTCGACGCGGAGGAAATGACGTGCTGATTATCGACAGAAACTTTTCAAAAGACACGAAGTTTTATTTCCACCTTGGCACGAGCGACGGACAAGGCAATTTTAAAATGCTGATTCCCCGTGCTGAGAATGACGGGACGTGGAAAAAATTTCTCTACGCTGTCGAAAATAAATTTGACATCTTCTTCACGGACGAGCCGCGAGCTTTCAGCGGGAAAATGCCCGCGAACGAAGCCAAAAGAATTTCCTGCCGAATAGAATTTTTACGCGACGCGCACGAAGGTCAAGTTTATATTCGTAAGACCGCGCCTGACGAAGTGGAATTTGTAGTGGCGGGCGGCGACGACGAGCCTAAAATTTTTCTGTCTAAGGTTGCTAAAATTTTGCTTAACGATTAAAATTTGTTCCAGTACTTACAGAAAGGAGATTTTTTTATGGGAGGATTTTCTACAACTATTGAACAAAGTAACAAGGAAAAAGACCGTACGCACCCTTGCTATGAGGCGACACTGAGGCGGGATAACACGCGAGAGCAACCCTCCGAAACGCCCACTCCGAAAAACATTTCTCTGGACGAGTTAGAAGATTATATCAGCTTAGTCATTGACGAATTGGAAAAATTTAAAGAGAATCCCTTCGTCATGATGGAGAATAAAAAAGTTTGGTTTGACAGGGCGACAAGTGCTTTGTTCCCACGCTTCGAGGCAGTAAAGCTTCCGCACTTCCCGACGGTGAATCGTCCGCTTAGAAATTTTTCGGGCTGGCAATTCGAAGGGCTAACCTTTTATCCAATGACGGTTGAAGAGTGTAAGAAAAGTTTCATCATCGGGAAAATCAATCCATATCTAAGCGAAAACGGAACTTTTGAAAACTTTCCCACCGAACTTAAACGAATTATTCTGGTTGATGGCGGGTCTGGTAAAAAATCCCTTTGCTTGAACACTAGCGGCATTGTAAATTATTACTCGGATCTTAACGAAATTACCTTGGTGCCGATTTTCAGATTGAACGGGATGGACAGCGAACATTTCGGACACGGTCGAGCGGTAGTAGCGTGGCTGACTTACGATTTGATTCCCGAAGGCTTATCGCCCGAAGCCAAAAAAGCTTATACTTTCTTGATGAAAATTTTCTCCGATGTTCGTAGCTACTTCACTACTTTGCGCGGACTTTCTTTTGCCTATAGAACTTTCCGAAAAGACGTTGAAAGCGGCAAGATTGATTTCTCAGCTTTGGTTGCAAAAGGTTTTGGCGTTGGCTTGCCGAACGTTAAAGCCAAGAAAGGCAATTCTCAACCTGTGGACTTGCTCCGCGAAGAGCTTTGCAAATGCGATTACATTCGGGCGAATATCACGCCTTACGATAAAAAAATTTTGACAGACCCTAACGGAGGTCATTGGGAACTTTTTGAGCCGCCTGCCTCCGATGCTGAAATTATTGAGTTGCCCAAAGATGAACCTTTCTTTGCTCGTCCGCCGCAAATGGACGTTAAGAAAGGCGGAATTGTCGCCATTGATTTTGGCACGAAATCAACTGTTGTTGTTAGACAACTCGGCACTGATGAAAAACTTTTGCGAATCGGCGAGGGTGACTTCTCAAAGGCACCCGAAAAGAAAGACTACGAAAATCCGACTGTCATTGAACTGCGCGATTATGAGGCTTTCAAGGCGGCTTACGACGAGCGCGAAGGACGACCTTTTACCAAATGGACACAGGCGACTTTTTCACATACTGCCGCCGCCGTCCTCAACGACGCGGAAAATGATACTTCAATCGATAGCTCCGTCTTCTATTCGATTTTCAGCGACCTTAAACAGTGGGCGAACGATAAAAATTTGCGAATGTACTTACAGGACAGAAAAAAACATCTCGTCGAACTTAATCCCTATCTTCAGCTCAACGACGAGGACTTCGACCCGATTGAACTTTACGCTTATTATCTAGGCTTGTATATCAACAACATGCATACGGGCATTTGTTTGGAATATCTTTTTTCGTTCCCCGTCACTTATGAAGAAGACGTCCGCAAAAGGATTTTGTCGAGCTTTGAGCGCGGGATAAAAAAATCTCTGCCGCCTGCTATCTTGCAAGACGACGCTTTGCTTAAAAGATTTAAATTCACACTCTGCGTAAACGAGCCAGCCGCCTATGCCGCGTGTGCTCTGAGGGAACTGGGCTTGCAACCGAAGCCCGACAAAAAAACCGCCTATGCCGTGTTCGATTTCGGCGGCGGCACTACAGATTTTGATTTCGGCATCATGTCCATTGACCCTAGCGGGCGTTCAAAATTCATTATTAATCAATGCCCCAATGTCACTCGCGGCGATTCTTTCCTCGGCGGCGAAAATCTCTTGAATTTAATTGCCTATGAAATCTATAAGTTAAACCTTCCCTTCATGCGCGAAAAACAAATTCCTTTTGCTCTGCCATATGATTGCGTTTCCGTCGACGGCGGCGATACGATTATTCTTTCCACGAAGGAAGCTTTCCTCAACCGCAAGCGAATCGCCGAATTTCTGCGCCCGTTCTGGGAAGGGAATGCCGACGCGGATAACGAGCTTTTTGACGAAAAACAGACACTCAAGCTTTATTCCAATAAAGATGACAAAGTTATTTCCGTCGAACTGGAAATGAATAGAAAATTGCTTGAAGATTGTTTAACTGAAAGAATCAAGCGCGGTGTCAATAACTTTTTTGAGGCGTTAATCCATGCCTTCAGAAATCCCGAAGTACTTCCAATTCATATTTTGTTGGCGGGAAATTCCTGTAAGTCCTCCGTCGTGCGAAACCTTTTTGAAGAAAAAATTCTTGAGAAAGAACTGGAGCTTGAAGAAATCATCGCCCGCAAGACAGGTCAAAGCAAAAAAGTTTCCAACGTCTTTGAACTGCATATGCCGCTTGGATTCAATCCCGATGAGGAAAATAACGCAGACAACGAAATTCGAGACGCAGACGAAGAACCCGTCAAACCGCAAATGAACCAAAACTACGAACGACTTCGCACCGGCAAAACGGGCGTGGCATTTGGACTGTTGCGCTGTCGAAAAGGTGCTCACGACGTTAAAGTTATAGGCGTTCAAGAGGGCGTAGCTCCGTTCCTGTTTTACCTTGGCACTACAGACTATAACGACTGCTTCGAAGTTAAGATTGCTCTTGATGTTCCTTATGGAAAGTGGACGAAATTTACTTTTGCTGACTCTGATAATTTTGACATCTACTTCACGAAAGCTGCGGATGCTTTCAGCGGCAATATGAAGAGAAGCGAAGTCAATTCTCTTAGTTGCTATATTGATGAAGACGACGTGAGCGAAGAAGACGACGTTTTTGTTTACGTGCGAAAAGCCGCGCCCGATAAAATCGAATACGCCGTGGGCAGAGCCGAAGACTTTGCAGACGACAACTTCAACGGGAAAATTTATTCTGAAACTATTTCGGATTAAAAAGTTTTTGATAAGCAAAGGGAAATTCTCATGCAAAATATTGACGAAGCAATTAACAAGGGACAAACAACCTTGAATAATCTTTCCTCTATGGAAGATTTTTTTTCGGCTGAACGGCAATGGCTTGCTCCGCAAAAAGATATTGCCCTGCGTGAATGTTGTTTCTTCCAAATCGAAGAATTGACTTTTGAGGAGAAAGCTCCACGCCGCGAGGCTATGGAAAATGTTTTGGCTACCTTCCGTGACGTGGCTGGCATGAGTTTCATTTATCTGATTCTTGGCAACGGTCAAAGCGTCACTTTTTATTTCGGCATTGCGAAAGATTTTTCTAACGATAACTCTAATAATCTTTCTGCTCCGACAATCGGCGGCGACCTGCTCAAACCGAGTATTCAAGGCAATTTTCGCGGCTGTCAAATTCGCGAGCTTTCCAACGAAGATAAACGCAATGTCCTTGAACGGCTGAAAGATTTTTCATGCGCGGGCATTTTAACGGGCATTCCCGGCACCGAAAAGGACAACGAAAACTTTCAGGGCGTCGATAGGTTGGTCAACGTCATGGCGGAAGACGAATTCGGCTTCATGGTTATAGCTCGCCCGCTTGCCACCACGCAAATTGACGAACTCGAAGACGAACTGATTAAAATTGCCGACGCGCTATCGCCTATGGCTCGTCACTCCTTCCAGCGCACAAAGTCAGAAGTAAACTCCAACAATTCCAGCAAGAATACAAGCAATGGCACTCAAGTTACCGAATCGACTCAGGAAAGCAAAAACTCTTCAAACTCCAAACTTAAGACGACTGGTCACACCGCGCAAAAAAATATTTCCAATCAACAGCAGACAACAGCCGGACAAACTTCGGGCAAACAACACAGCATAAGTAGCAGTTTTAATCGGAGCGAGCGCGACGCCACCAACACTAACCTTGTCACGCGAAAAGAAAATAACACAGTGAAAGAATCCAAAGACCGAAATGATTCCGTTGATAGGAGCGGCTCCAATTCTTCGGGCGCAACTTACTCCGCGCAAAATCAAACGTCTTACTCCTTCAGCTATCAAATTTCTTCGACTGACAATACAACCAAGACTTCACAGGAAAGCGAGACTGCAAGTCAATCTTCGGCGGAAAATTTTTCCTCAAGCAAAACGGAAAACAACGCCACCACCACTTCAACGAGCGAATCGACAAGCAACACGCAGATTGAACAAACCGAGCTTGATACAAAAGACGCTGCGTTGTGGATTAAATATCTTGATGAATATTTGTTCCCACGCCTTGACAGCGGCAGAGGTAAGGGAATTTTTTTGTGCGCCGCTTATGTCTTCGCCGTTGCTCCCGCCATGCTTCGTCGCCTTGCCAACACTGCCATTTCTTTATACAGCGGCACGAAAGGCAATCGACAAGCTTTAAAGTTCCACGAGTTCGGAGCAAATGATTCAGACTGTCTTAAGGCTTTGCAGAATCTACAGATACCACGATATTTTTCAAACGACGTTCAAAGTTGCGGCGCGGCATTGTCGAGAGTGACGCAAGATAGAATGCTCTGGTGCGGAAATTGGATTAGCGCGGAAGAATTAAGTATCATTGCCGCCTTGCCCAAAAAAGAAATTATTGGACTGGCTCTGCGCGAAGAAGTGGACTTCGGCTTGAACTATAAATTCATAGCAGACGAAGATAAATTGCCGCTGGGTAATTTGGTTCAAGAAGGCACGGAACGCAATATAGAAGTCTCACTGGACAGGCGCGAACTTAACAAACATACTTTCGTAACGGGCGTGACTGGTAGCGGCAAAACAACGACTTGCCAAAATATTTTAATAAACAGCGGCTTGCCGTTTATGGTAATTGAGCCAGCGAAAACTGAGTATCGCGCATTATTGGAGCGTTGCCCCGAATTGATTTTCTTCACGCCGGGCAAACAGAACATTGCGCCATTCTTCCTTAATCCCTTCGAGCTTTTCCCCGATGAAGCAATCACCGGACGCGCCGACATGATAAAAGCGACTTTGGAAGCCTCCTTCGACATGGAAGCAGCAATTCCGCAGATACTTGAAACGGCGGTTTATCGTGCCTACGAGGAAAAGGGCTGGGACATACGAACTAACGAGTGGCGACCGAACGAGCAAGATGAACCGCTCAATCCTTTTGCGAAAGGCGTTTATCCTTTCCCGACGATGACGGAGTTTTGGGAGGCTGTAAAGAAAGTCACGGCTGAAGAAGGCTTCGGACAGCGTCTTCAAGATGAATATATGGGTTCGCTCAAAGCGCGAATAGAAAGTCTTTTAGTTGGCGCAAAGGGCATGATGTTCGATAATTCGCGCTCACTGAACTTTTTTGACTTGGTGAATCGCAAAGTAGTTATCGAGCTGGAGGAAATAAAGAACGGCTCGGAAAAATCTTTGCTGATGGGTTTTATCTTGACTAACCTTTTACAGGCGGTGCAAGTCATGCACAGAGAAAATCCCGCCTTCCAACACATCACGCTGATTGAAGAGGCTCACCGACTGTTAAGCCGCTACGTTCCGGGCGACAGCATGAACAAGAAACAAGGCGTCGAAGTCTTCTCGGATATGCTAGCGGAAGTTCGCAAGTACGGCGAATCGCTGATAATCGTTGACCAAATCCCCGACAAGATGACACCTGAAGTTTTGAAAAACACCAACACGAAGATTGTTCATAAGCTCTTCGCCCGCGACGATAAGGACGCAATCGGAGACACAATCGCGCTTTCCGATGAACAGAAAACTTTCCTATCTAAATTGCCGACGGGCAGAGCTATTGTTTTCTCACAAGGACAGACTAAAGCAATGCAAGTTAAAATCCGCCAAGAGGTCGACACGACGGGGCAACGGGAAATCGAGCCGGAGGAAATCCGCGACACTGCCGAAAATTATTACGCCGAGCCTGAAGTCATTGCAAGCGGTGTTCTGCGTGGCATTGAACATTTTCCAACAGAAATTTCAAAGGAAGTCGTCCGCCAATATCTGTGGATTATGCGCGGCGGACATCTGCTCAAGAAAAAATATCGCGACCTGTTTAAGGAGGAAATGAACGAGAAGAATTTAAAAGCTTTTCGGCGCGAAGTCACCTACGTTGAAAAAAATGTTAGCCGTGAAGTTTGGCAGACGTGGCTTTTCTGCAATTTGTACGAGCCTTACGATAAAAAGGTTCACGATGAGTTTTGCAACGTCGTAGAAAAAATTTTGTCCGCCGATAGTATCGACGAAATTGAGACGATGATTTTACGTGTTAAAATTGGTTGTTTACACTTGAAGACTTGAGGAGGTTACGACATGGGATTATTTAGTGCAATCGGAAGTTTTGTTAGCGGTGTGGCAAGCGGCATTGGCAGTTTTTGTCGTGGTGTGGCGTCGGCTGTCACGAGCACGATAAGTTCGCTTGGAAGTTTTGCAAGCAAGGCAATTTCGAGTTTCTTTAGCGGAGTTGCGGGCAAGGCGTTCGGCTTTCTTAAAGCGGTAAGCGGAATCATGACGGGTCCTCTTGGTCCGATACTCGGTCCGATTATCGTTGATTTGCTTGTTAAGTTGGTCGTCAAAGTCATTTCCAAAATCGCTGAAGAAAATGAGGTCGTCGAGAAGGGCGAGAAGCCTGAAGAAATCGGTTATCGTTTGGAAGAAGCGGAAAAGCACGAGGATTGGAAGCGGCGCGACGAGTTTAAATCGTTCAAAGAATATTACGCTTACTTGAAGGAGCAAGTCCCCATTGAGGAAATCGACCATGCCAAGCTCAGAGAAAATTTAGGAACGTATTCGATTTTGGGTATGCAGGCGGAAGTTCGTGCGCTTGAAGAAAAATTCGGAGTGAGCATCCCGCAAGCCGCGTTGATTGAAATCGGGCGCAGTGCAATGGAGCCAAAGGAAGTGCAAGCTTTCGTTCAGGCGTTCAACACGCTGGGTTATAAGAGCTTGGACATCAGCGACTACTTAAAAGGGACGTTGCCCGCAGGCGAGCTGGATCGCATAACTGATGCAATCCTTGACGCGCTGAAACTCTACTTCCCCGAAAAGACTGAACGTGATTTACTCGTTCGGCTAAATGAAATGCAAAAAGCTTCCGACAATGATAAAACTTTAGTCACGCTGTACAGAGACGAAATTGCAGAAGAGTACGGCGAAAAATTAAGGCAAGCGCGGCAAAATAGAGAGCTTTCCGAGTCTGAAGAAAAAATTTTGAACGACACGGGCTTCAATAACGAGGCGGCGAAATGAACGGCAAGAAGTTTGAAGAGATTCGGCAAGAAATTTCTTTAGCTAAGTACATCGAGCGAAAATCTACGGAGCCGGCGCAAGAGTTCAGCGAAAATCCGAATTCATTCAAGCAAAGGATTGAGGCAACAAATCAAGAAATCAATCGGGAGCGTCAAATCATAGAGCGGGAATTTTCTTCGCTTAAGACGCCCAAATCTTCGCCGCTGGAAAAAATTTCCTTCCCCGACCTGTTGCCGCCGGAAGCAGAAAAAATTTTGACGAGTCAATCAGAAATACTTAAAGACCTTGCCACTTCGCAAGCCGATACGGAGAGAAAAGTTGTAGCGAGCAAAAATTCGTTCGCTGAAAGAAAAGCCGCGTTGCACAAAAAATTTCTTGAATTCAAAGGCGGGTGAACAATTTGCAGATTTACAAGTATTTAATCGAGTGCCTTGACGGGAGCACGGTCAAAACTTTTGCTCTTGAAGGTGAAAGGTTCGAGTTATTGAGGCTACACGGCGGCGAAAGTTTCCGATTAAACGGTTCAAACCACGCGGACTATTGGCGACAATGGAAAAATGAGACTGGTCACACTGCGGAGGATTCAACGGATATTTGCGTTGTGCGCGGCGAGAAATGTAACATGGAAGATTTTTTTCGGGCAGGCAAGGAGCTAAAAACCGTTTCGCCGACAACGTGGACGAGTGAAGAGCTTGAAAGATTTTTTTCGTTCACGGGCAACCCGCTGAAAACAAAGCTGAACACTTCGCTGAACGACATAATCAAAGTCACGGCGGCAAACAGTCAAAAACTTTTAATCAGTACGCTTGACAAGCCGTATCCTCCACAAGACAAAGCAAAATCTTCACGGGTAGTGCAAATAAAAACTCCCGAACCACTACCGGTTAAAGTATCTGCCCCGAAAAAAATTTCTGCGACACCTGAAGAAACATTAATTGCCTTTGTGGAAATGAGTAGCAACCATCGGACTAAAAGGAGTGATTAGCTTTGGTTAAACTTGACGACAATCAACAAAAATTTTTAGGGAAGCTTGAGGAAATCGACAAGGTTTTCGACGAGATTTTTTCCAAAGACGCCAATGGCATGGTTATTCCCTTCGGCAGTGAGCGCAACGAGTTGGAAAGATTCCGGCAGCGGAGTAAAAAAATTCTTAACAAACTGCGTACGCACGAATTCACCGTTGCGGTTGTCGGACTGGAAAAGGCTGGCAAGTCGACGCTGGGCAACGCGCTTTTGAAGAGAAACATTTTGCCCGAATATACTACGCGTTGCACCTATACGACGACAAAAATCATGGCGGGCGATAAAGACCACGGGAAGATATTTTTTTACAACGCGGAGAAGTTCAAATCGAATTTTGCCGACACGCTGAAAAAAGTTTTGCAATATCCTAATCAAGCCGACTTCGACACAATGGACGTAACCTCGTTCAAGCGTTGGTGGGAGACTATGGCGGATAAAAATCCCGACCTTTACAGGGCACAAAACAAGTCAACGGCGGCAGATGTTGTGCTTATGTTGGAGGAAAGGAAAACTATTCGCGGACTGCTCGGCAATGCACCAATGGATTTTTATGACGACGACCTTGAAAGCATAAATTTTAAGCAGTTCATCACAGGCATTGTTGGCGTTAAGTCGGACGGCTCCACGATACGTTCAGGACACCCCTACGCCGTCGAGAAAGTCATAATCGAATCAGCGAACCTGGGACTTGAAGATATTGTTTTGTATGACGTACCGGGATTTAATTCGCCGACCGAACTGCACGAAAAACAAACTCTGGAAATGTTGCGAGAGGCGGACGCTATAATTTTGGTGACCAACGTCGGTGTGACGCCTAATCTTGATAAATCGCAGTTGGGAATTTTGCGGAGCGGTCGCGATGAAGAAAATATTCCACTAAGCGACAAGGCTTTTGTTTTTGGCAATCAGATTGACCGCGCAACTAATTTGGAAGTTGCTAAAAGAAACGCCGCCGAGCTGAAATCCGATGCACTCGACAACGCCATTGCAAAGGATAATCATATCTTCTTTGGAGCGGCTAAGGCTTATCTTGAAAGTTTAGGCATTGAATCAAGCGACGCGGCTTTGAAAGGTTCCACAGCCTCCCGCGACAAAATGGACGAATGGGGCATGACTTACGGCATCGCTGAGCTGTGGGCGAGTATGACGGATTATTACAACAACGACCGCTTTAAAGTTCTGGCACGCCGCGCAGAAAATACCGTTGCCGATGCCGAAAAATTTTTGGATAGCATTTTGAAGAAGTACGAGTCCGCACAATGGCAACCGATTGAAACGGGCGGCGAATTTTATCTTGAAGCAATTCACAACTTAAACACTTTCCGCGAGGCAGCCTACGACATAGCCGAAAAAAATAACAGGCGCATTGATGAAGAAATGCCTTTCAGTCGCATGATTCAAGAGAGAATCGAGGAATTTTACCCAAACCAAACAACCGAATCCGAATTGCTAAAGAAGATTAAGCAAAGCGGTAATGTTTTCGCGAATTCTCAAGCGGCAATCACGCGCATTGATTCAACTTTCCGCGAAGAACTGGAACGCGAATTTTTGCGCAATATCGTCACTGCTACTGCCGAAGCTACCGA
>ODAJ012190670.1_pt1 | contig 13309 bp, 10 predicted proteins | sample 1539241 | NCBI WGS metagenome assembly ODAJ01 (sample SAMN02144231, study PRJEB22623) | gut metagenome | biome: sheep rumen | host: Ovis aries | place: New Zealand | reverse complement strand
ATCGCCGATGCCGCGGCGCAGGACGCCTTCTGCAAAGGCTCCGTGTGCTACATCTCGGTGATCTACGACCAGTCCGGGATGGGCAATGACCTGCTGCCGGCGCCTCCGGGAACGTTCCAGGGACCGGACAAGGGCGGTTTCAACACCCGCTCCATCGCCGACATGGCCCCCGCCCTCCTCGGCGGGCAGAAGGTGTATGGCGCCTATGTGATGCCGGGCATGGGCTACCGCTGCAACGACGCCCGCGGCCTGGCCGTGGACGACGAGCCGGAGGGGATGTACTATGTCATCGACGGGAACCATTACGACAGCGGCTGCTGCTTCGACTACGGCAATTCCTCGACCAACGGCCGCGCCGTGGGCACCGGCACGATGGAGACCACCTACTACGGCACCTCCACCGCCTGGGGCCGCGGCAACGGCGAAGGTCCCTGGATCATGTCCGACATGGAAGCCGGCCTGTTCTCGGGCTATGACCCCAAGCAGAACGACGTCCCGTCCATCACGGACTGGCGCTTCGTGTCGGTCTTCGTGAACGGCGGCGGCGGAAACCAGTGGGACCTCCGCGGCGCCGATGCTTCCTCCGATACCTTGACCGTCTTCTACAGCGGTCCGCGCCCCCACAGCAAGGAGGGGAAAGACACGTATTATCCGATGCACAAGAAAGGCGGCATGCTGATGGGCAACGGAGGTGACAACGGAAACGGTTCCGCCGGCACCTTCTTCGAGGGCGTCATGACCGTCGGCTATCCCACCGAGGAGGCCATCGCCGCCGTGCAGAAAAACATCGCCCAGGCCGGATACAGCGCCTATCCGCTGAGACTTTCCCGCATCACCACCTTCACTCCGGGCGGCAGCGCCCAGGTCGGCGTCTTCTTCGAGAATACGCTGGACAAACCCGTCAAAGGACTGTCGATCCAGGCTTCCCTCCCGGAAGGCTGGACCATCTCGGAAGGAGAATCCCTTCCCGCGTCGATCGCACCCGGTGAGCGCGTGACGGCGATGTTCACGCTCACGGCTCCGAAAGGCCGTTCCGCCGGATGGGCCGGTTTCTCCGCCGCCTGGAAGGGAGGCGAGCTCTCCATCGGCAGCCGCATCCGCAGCGCCGAGGCGATCAAGGTCAATGAACTAGCCTTGGCAGGCGAAGGCCTCGACCCGTTCGTCGAACTGTACAACGCCGGGTCCGAAGAGGCCGATCTTTCCGGCCTCGAGCTCGTCGTGCGCCGGAGCGGCCAGGCCTCCGTCCGCGCGCTGACGCTGCCGGAAGGCACCCGACTCGCCGCCGGCGGCTTCCTGCTGCTGAAGCAGGCCCCGGAAGCCGTGCCGGCCCCGACGACGCTCTTTATCCCGGTATCCACCGGTCCCATCCTCACCTTCCCGGCCGGCTCGAACGTCCTCCCGGCGACGTCCGTCGACGGCATCGCGGTCGGGCAGAAACTCGGCATCGGCCTGGGCGGTTCCTATGAACTCGTCACGGTAACCGAGGTGGGAACGCCCGCCACGCAAACCAATCTGGCCAGGCCCGCGAAAGCAGGCGACAACACCCTCTTCCTCGATACGACAGCGGATCTGGTTGCCGGTCAGGAGATTACCATCGACACCGGCGACCGCAAGGAAATCGCCGTCGTCAAAAACGTGCTGGTCTCAGCGCGGAAACACATCCGCCGGTTCGGCGAGCCGACGCCGCCTGCCCCGCCCGAACTGGGACAGGTGGAACTGACCGAACCGTTGCAGAAGGATCATGCGGAAAGCGTGGACGTGTCCAGTCCGGGAACGGGCATCCACTTCGAACCCGCCACCCGGTTCGCCCATGAAAGCGGCGATGCCCTGCAACCTTTCACGGCTGAACCGGAGGGCCTGTATGCCACGGGAAAGCCGGATGTCGGCCTAACCTATCATTACGCGCTCTCCCCCACCGCCGGGTCCGTTGCCCTGGTCGATCCCGCCACCGGCACCGTCCTGGACGCCGTCGTGTATGGTTCGCAGCAGAGCAACTCCAGCGCCAACGGGACGATTGCCAGCCCCGAACTGGCGACGTTGGAGGGAGACCAGCAAGGCGGAGGCTGCATCGCGGTGGCGCCCCGGGCGCTGTCGCCCTTCCAGCTCGCCCGGATGCCCAAGGGCACCGTTCCGCCGCCGGTATGCATCATCCGCTGGCCCGACGGAACCGACGCCGATGCGCTCTGCACCGACTTCCGTCAGACAACCGCCCCCACGCCGGGAGCTCCGAATCAGGATAACCGCTAGAGGAGGTCTTCGATCTCGTCCTCCAGGTCCTCCGGGGTGACCACCGGCTCGAACCGGGCGACGACGTGGCCCTTGCGGTCCACGAGGAACTTGGTGAAGTTCCACTTGATGTCCGGGTTGGAGGCATAGTCCGGATCGTTCCGGGCGAGCATGCCGTCCATGAACTTGCCCCGGTCGCTGTCCCCGAAACCGGCGAACGGCTTCTCGGAGTACAGCCACTTGAAGATGGCGTTGGCGTTCTCGCCGTTCACGTCGGACTTCGCCATGAGCGGGAAGGTAACGCCGTGGTTCAGGCGGCAGAACTCCTCGATTTCCGCGTTGGTACCGGGTTCCTGGTGACCGAACTGGTCGCAGGGGAAGCCGATGACCACGAAGCCCTGGTCCTTGTACTTCTTGTAAAGGGCCTCCAGGCCGTCGTACTGGGGCGTGAAGCCACACTTGGAGGCGGTGTTCACGACGAGCAGGACCTTGCCCTTGTAGTCATTGAAATTCACTTGTTCTCCAGCGTTGGATTCGGCGGTGAAATCATAGATGGTGGTCTTGCCGCCGGTGCAGGCGATGGCGCAGATAGCGGCCAGGAAAATGAGTATCTTCTTCATGGATGCAAAGTTACATAATTATTTCAACTCCTTGCGGAGGGCTTTCGGCAGCGCGTGGCGGTTGAGGAAGATGTAGGTCGTGTTGAGGGCGATGTAATCCCGCGACATGTACCAGGTCCCCTGGTAAGGATTGTTGGTACCCCAGGAGTTTTTCACCAGATAATAGGGCTTTCCCTGCCCGTCGACGGCCTTGCCGTAGATGAGCATGACGTGGTCGTACGTGAACCGCCAGTCATCCCATTGTTCCTGGCGCATCTCCTGCGTGGGGATGACGCCGTCCGGCAGCGCCGCCACGCCCGTCGGACGGGAGAAGTCGCCGGACACGTCGCCGCCCCAGGCGACCGTGTATCCGGCGTCCAGCGCCCGGTCGACCGCGTCCATCAGCCGGTCGATCGGAATGTTGTAGCTGGGCTTGAGCCGCCACTTGTAGGGAGCCTCGATGACAAACCACCGGTTGAACGGATGATGCGTATAGCTCGTCAGGCTCACATAATCGTCCAGGTCCAGTCCCAGGCTCGCGGCGAATGACTGGGGCGTATAAGTAACCCCTTCATAGACAAAGGACTCCGGGCATCGGCCCACATACCGGTCGATGAGGGACTGGACACTGTCCTTCCAGTGCAGCTTCGGTTCCTTGTTCCGCAACGGTGCCTGCTCCTCGGTCGTGAAACGGTTCAGTTCCGGTTTCCCGTCCTGCCAGACAATACCGCTGACCATGCGCTCCAACTCGGGGAAAAAGACTTTGAAATTGGCATAAGGGTCCCCGGTCAGCGAACCCGGCGTAGGCATGGCGTCCTCGGGACAGATCCCATGGCGGCGGATCACTTCCAGGACATCGTCGCAGGATCCGCCTTCCGAGATCTGGCTGTATCCGTGCATCCGCACATAATGGGTGGCGCAGTCCATATAGTCCTTGTTGACCACGAACATTTCGCACAGGTCGTAGGTCTTTCCCGTCTTGCGGAGGATCTCGCTCTCGAAGAAACCCAGGGTCGCATAGTCCCAGCACGTTCCGCTGCGATACTGGTTTTTCACGCTGGTGACCGGGAGCTCAAGGACGGTCCGGAAGGTTGGGCCCTGCTGGGCCGATGCGGTCCAGGCCAGGAGGCCGGAAGAAAGGAGGGTCAGAAGCTTTTTCATAGGACAAATATAGCGATAAATTCCTTCAACTCTTGATATTTGACGGTCGATTGACTACCTTTAAGCGCATAAACACATCGACCCATGACCCCACGGGAATTCCTGGACATCCTCCACGTCGCCGAGCGCCTGAAAGACACGCCCAGGCACTGCACCACCACGAACAGGCGCACCGAGAGCGTCGCCGAGCACAGCTGGCGGATCTCGCTCATGGCCCTACTGCTCAAGGGCGAGTTCCCGGAAGCCGACATGGACAAGGTCGTGCGGATGTGTCTGGTCCACGACCTCGGCGAGTGCTTCACGGGCGACATCCCCACCTTCGTCAAGACGGACGCCGACCGCGACGTCGAAGATTCCCTGCTGGGCCGATGGGTCCGCTCGCTCCCGCCGGAAGTGTCTGCGGAACTGGCGGCCCTGTTCCGGGAAATGGACGCGCAGGAAACCGTGGAAGCGAAGATCTACAAGTCCCTGGACAAGCTAGAGGCCTTGATCCAGCACAACGAATCCCCGCTGGACACCTGGTCCGAGAACGAATACGCGCTGAACAAGGTGTACGCCATCGATACGGTGGCCTTCTCCGCCTGGCTCACCGACCTCCGGAAAGAGATCCTCAACGACACGCTGGCGAAAATCGCCGGCGGAAACCCCGCATAACGCCATGAGACTATCTGCCCTGATCACCCCTCTGCTGGCGCTGGCCACCTGCCTGACCGCGAACGCGCAGCGTTACTGCAATCCCCTTCCCATGCCCATCGGGCAGGGAGGAAACGCCTCCGGCGACGTCACCGTCCTCGAAGAAGGCGGAAAGTACTACATGTGCTGCACCGGCGGCGGCATGTGGGTGTCCGACAACCTGCTGGACTGGGAGTTCCACGCCGTGGAGCACATCCCCGTGGCGCCGGACCTCGTCAAGTACAAGGGGCGTTTCTATCTGACCGGCAATACCGACCACGTCTTCGTCGCGGACCATCCGCTCGGCCCTTTCACGGACCTCGGCCTGTTCAAGAACACCGGCCCGGTCGAAAAAGGCTGGAACGGCGGCTTCGACACCAAGATCTATGTCGATGATGACGGCCTGCCGTACCTGTTCTGGCCCGGCCGCGGGATCAGCGGCATCTACGGCGTCCGGCTGAATCCGGATGACCTGACCACCTTCGCCGGCGAGCCCGTCCATCTGTTCGGCTTCAATCCCATGCATGCCTGGGAGCGCTACGGCGAGATGAACGAGTATCCGGGCGTCGCCTGGATCGAAGGTCCCTGGGTGATCAAACGGAACGGCATCTATTATCTCGAATACTCCGCCTCCGGTACGCAGTGGAAGACCTATGCCGAAGGTTACTATACCGCCACTTCCCCGCTCGGGCCCTATACCTATGCCCCCAACAATCCCCTGCTCCGGAAGACGGAAGGCCTCGTGACCGGCACGGCCCACGGCTCCATCGTCCAGGTCAAGGACAAAGACGAATGGTGGCAGTTCTACACGATCGTGCTGTCCAATCCTCCGGGCGGACGGCGCATCGGCATGGACAAGGTCACGTTCGATGCGGACGGGCTGATGGCCTGCACGGTCACGGACACGCCGCAGGCGGCGCCCGGCGCGGCGCTTCCGGCCGCCGTGCCTGCCTCCATCCCCGTCACCATCAACAAGATGAATGCGATGAACGCGCTTTCCAAGTGCTCGTCCCAACAGGACGGCTATCCGGCCGCCTTCGCCGTGGACAACTACAGCGGAACGGTGTGGAGACCCGCCGCGGACGATCCGCAGCCGTCCCTCACCATCGAGCTCTCCCCCGCCACGCGCTTCGACGTCGTCCAGCATTTCACCGTGGATGCCCTGCGGGTCCTGTTCAGCGGCGGCGGACGGCGGTTCGGCCCGCAACGCGAGCTTCCCGTCTATCGGTACAAGCTGGAGGTCTCACAGGACGGAGAGACGTTCCGGACCGTCGTGGACAAGACCGGAAACACCCTGCCCAAGGATACCGTCTATGACGAATTCGCGCCGGTGAACTGCCGCTTCGTCCGGCTCACCGTCACGGACTGGCCCAAGAACAACCCGCTGGGCATCATCGACTTCACCGTGTTCGGCTATCCCGACGGCTACGATGCGCCGGCCGTCGCCACCCCCGTTTTCTCCAACCTTCCGCTGGACGGAGAGCGCCGCTAAATCTTCTTCTTATGCGTAACAGCCTTTCTTCCTTTGTTTTAGCTTCCTCGCTGATGTTCCTGGCGGGCACGGCAGGCGCCCAGGCCCCCTACGTCCCCTCCGAGGGAAACTTGCAGTCCCGGAAGGAGTTCTCCGAGCACCGGCTGGGCATTTTCCTGCATTGGGGCATCTACAGCACCTACGCCCAGGGCGAATGGTATCTCTCCAACAGCAAGCTGGATCCGGACACCTACAGCGAGGCTGCGGCGGGATTCTATCCCGCCCGCTTCGACGCCGACGCGTGGGCCCGGGCCTTCAAGGATTCCGGTGCGGGCTACGTCACCATGACCTCCCGCCATCACGACGGTTTCACGATGTTCAAGACGGCGCAAACCCAGTTCAACATCGTGGACGCCACCCCCTTCGGCCGAGACGTCGTCGGGGAACTGACGAAGGCGGTGAAAGGCCAGGGCATGCGGATGCACTTCTACTATTCCCTCATCGACTGGATCCGCCCGGACTACCCCAAGGGCAATTCCGGCGTGGCAAAGGACCCGGCGAAGGCCGATTATGACGCCTACTTCGAATTCGAGAAGCGGCAGATCCGCGAGCTCCTGGAGCAATATCATCCCCAGGCCCTGTGGTTCGACGGCCAATGGGACCACGACGGAAGGCCCATGGACTGGCGGATGCGCGAACTCTACGACTTCATCCACGGCATCGACCCGGACTGCATGATCGGCAACAACCACCACCAGTCCGCCGTCGGCGGCGAAGACTTCCAGCTCTTCGAGAAGGACCTCCCCGGCGAGAACACGTCGGGGTTCAACCGGGCCACCACCTCGGACACCCTGCCGCTGGAGGCCTGCGAGACGATGAACAACAACTGGGGCTACCACGTCGCCGACCTGAACTACAAGAGCGTCCGCACCCTGGTCCATCTCCTGGTGAGGGCCGCTTCGAAGGGATCGAACCTGCTGCTGAACATCGGGCCGCAGGCCAACGGCGCCTTGCCCGCCCCCGCCCTGGACCGCCTCCGCGGCCTGGGCGCATGGATGCGCACCTATGCCTCCACCGTGGACGGCTGCGGCATCTCGCCCGTTCCGCCCCAGAGCTGGGGCGTGAGCACGAAGCGACCCGAAACCGTCTTCCTTCACATCCTGGAGCCCGCTGCCGTCCCTGTTTCCGGAGACAAGGGCATCCTCGTCATTCCCTTCCAGGGAAAGCCCACAGCCGTAAAAAGTTTCCCCGAGGGCGCTCCCCTCAAGTGGAAGGCCGACAAGGACGGCTTCCTGACCATCACGATTCCTGCGCCCGATGTTTCCGCGATCGACACGGTCATCGAGATTGCCGGAGCCTCCCTGTAACCCAATTTTGAACGAATCCGACCCATTTGTGGCAGGCATTGTTTTTGGAAATGCCTACCTTTACCAAAAATAACACGCGATGAAACTGAACGCTATCCTCGCCGTCGCCGCCCTCCTGGGCACGACCGCCCTTTCCGCCCAGACTGTCCAGAAACTGGACGATGAGAAATACGTCCTATCCGTCCAGGACCTCTCGATGACCGTGGACGCTGGCCACGGCGGCAAGATCCTCTCCTTCAAGCTCGGCGAGCAGGAGGTCCTTGCCCAGAATCCCGCCGCCGCGCCCCAGCCTGCCCAGCCGGGAGAAGGCCAGCCCCGGAGACGGTTCTTCAACCCCAACTCCTACGGCAGCACCTTCTGGACCAGCCCGCAGGCCGAATGGAACTGGCCTCCGGTGCCGGAGTATGACAACCTCCCCTACACGGCCGAAATCAAGGACGGCCCCGTGAAAGTCGCGGACGTCACCATCCCCGCCCTCTTCCTGCAGGGGCAGGTGTCCAAGTACGGCTACCGCGTCTGCAAGGCCTTCACCGTGGACCCTTCGGACCTGGCATTCGTCATCACTTACTCCATCGTCAATGAATCCGGCGAGACGCGCAAGATCGCTCCCTGGCAGATTTCCCGCGTCCCGAACGGCGGTTTCCTCGAGTTCGATGCGAAACCGGAAGGCGTCACCCCGGCGGACCTGATGAAGGTCACCTTCGCCGAGGGCCTGGCCACCCTGGAGGTGGACGTGGCCGACCAGAACAGGAAGATCAACGTGGACGGCAAGGGCTGGCTCAATTTCCGCGACAAGGGCCTGGTCCTCACCCAGCGGTTCCCGGACATCGCGCAGGACGCCGCCGCCCCGGGTGAAGCGGAGATCCAGGTGTACATCGACGCCCGCAAGTCCTTCGTCGAAATCGAGGCGCAAGGCCCCTATACCGAACTGAAGCCGGGCGAGAAGCTCGACTGGACCGTCCGCTGGTACCTCGCCGCCGACAACAAATAGCGCGCATTTCCCGGAAATTTCACTATCTTTGCATTCCTGACCATTTCCGAGACCATGCACAACGACAATCTTGATATCTGGTGGGCGTCCCTGACCATCGCCCAGAAAGAAAGAATCGCCCGCAAGGGCCAGACGAAAGCCTCCCCGGACGGGCAGGTGGATGAAGCGCTCGTTCGCTACCCCGCCTGCACCAGCTGGTGGAACGCCCTGGAGGAACCCGTCAAACAAAAGGTCCACGACCATTGCGTGGACCGTCATGGGTATCTCCTGCAGGATTGGAACGAGGCCGACCCGTACGGCGGCGACTAGATCTTTTCCAACCGGGACGGCGGGACGACCACGTCCAACGCTCCCGGAATGATTTCCAGCCTTACATCGGCGCCGGCCTCGAAGGGGTCGCCGTCACAGTGAGCCGGGCCCGGATGGTCCCGGCTTATTGTTACCCGCGCACTCCGGAAAGACCGCACGCGGCGGCTCGCATCGGCCTTGCCCGTCATCAGCTGCGCGGCCAGGAACGGGATCTCCCAGGTGGAGAACGGCTCGACGACCGTCACGTCCAGCAGGCCGTCCCGCAGGGAGGCCTTCGGCACGATCCGGGCCTCGTTTCCCCATTGGTTCGCATTGCCCACGGTGATGATCACCGCCGGCCCGGACCAGGTCCCGGCATCCGTTTCCAGTCTGTAGCGATGCGCCCGGTCCCCGTGCTTCCAGAGGCCCCAGGCCGTGGAAATGTACGTGCCCAGGCCCCGCTTGGGCGAGCGGGCGAAGTCCCAGGCCACATCCGCGTCCAGCCCGACGCCGGCCGTGCAGAAGAACGGCCGGCCGTCCAGCCGGGCCGCGTCGATGCGGGCGATGCGCCCCGCATTGAGCGCCCGGACGGCTTTCGCCGGATTCCGGCTGATGCCCAGGTGCAGGGCCAGGCCGTCCCCGCTTCCGCAGGGGATGATGCCCAGCGCCTTCCCCGTGCCCAGCAGGCCCGTGGCCACCTCGCTCACCGTCCCGTCGCCGCCCACGGCGACGACGATGTCGGCCTTGCAGGACCGGGCCCAAGCCGTCGCGTCGCCGGCCTTTCCGGTTTCCAGCACCTCGTACGTGAACGAGGACCGGTCCAAATAACGGTCAATGGCGGCAAGGACTTTTCGTTTGTCCTTGCCGCCAGAGACGGGATTTACGATGAATGTAACGTGTTTCACTAGAACCGCCAACCCAGGGTCAGGAGGGCGTTGCAGAGAGCGGACTGGGCGCCGACTTCAGGCGTCACGACGCTGTTGTCGACATACGACTGGCCGCCTTCGTTGTAGTAGTACCAGTAAGGAGTGAAGTATTCGCTCGGGAGATACTGGAACCGGACCGCGAAGTCCATGAAGAAGGAACGCGGGGAGCTGTAGCCGATACCGAAGGAAACGGCGGAGCGGAGCTGGTCCTTGCGTTCGTCCTGGGTCAGGGGGACGACCCGGCCGTCATCGTCGAGCCAGTTGAGCTGGCCGCCGGTGGTCAGGTTGTAGCCCACCCGGAGCGCCATCGCAGGCGTGGGCTTGATTTCCGCGCCCAGGCGGATGGCGTGGACAGGGCCGGCGAAATCCTTGATGTCCTGGTTCGTACCGCCGAAATCATAGTAGTAATCGTCGTCGTAGGCGGCGCGGAACCGGGTGATGCTGTAGTCCGTGTACTCATAGTCGGCGCTCAGGAGGCCGAACTGGCCGATGGTATAGGCCAGGCCGACGTTGGCGCGCCAGGGAGAGATGACGTTGAAGGACCATTCGTCCAGCGGGGAGTTCTGGGACATCTGCACGCCCTCGGCCAGGGAGGAACCCTCCAGCTGGTAGGTCTCGTGGATCGTCATCAGCGTAGGCGTCTGGATGGCGGCGCCGATCCGCAGGCCGGCGACGGGACGGGCGATGAAGCCCACCTTCGCATAGAGGCCGGAACCGTCGTCGTGGTAGGAGGAGCGGACCCGCAGGGACCTGAAGTCATTCCCGTAGTCGATGCCCGCCAGGGCCTCTTCGGAACGGGTCTCGATATGGCGGTAGTTCAGGGAGGTGATCCCGAGGTTCGCGCCCAGGTAGAACCGCTCGTTGAAATCCAGGCCGAAGTTCATCAGGAGGTCATACTTGCTGCCCTTGCGTTCCAGGCCGTAGTTCTGTCCGATCTTGTCGGTCAGGACGATCTTGTCGTTGTCCAGCAGGGACTCCGTAATGCCGACATAGGCGCCGTCGATCTGTTCGAACAGCCCGCCCTGCCAGCCGACCATCGTCTCCCAGGAAGGGATGTTGGAGCCGTAGAAGCTGCCGTTCAGGATGTCGGTGCTGTAGCCGTCGGCCTGGGAAGCCAGGGAACCGGCGAGCGTCGTGGTCGAGTTGGTGCCGGTGGCGCGCACCCGGTTCGTATAGTCGCGGGTGACATTGCCCACGATGCCGAAGGAGACGCGCTTGAGGCCGCGCTTGTTGCGGGTGTCATAGACCATCATCGCGCCGAAGTTGGGCATGCCCATCCGGCTGTTGCGATTCTTGATCCGGTCCTGGAAGCCATCCGACAGGGTGCCCTGCGCGGTCACCGTGGAGATGCTGAGCCCGGGGGTGATGGTGAACTGCGAGTAGGAGGCCACGGCGGAACCGGCCGGATTGAAGGTCAGGGAGCCGAGGTCACCGCCGACGGCGGTCATCGCGTTGCCCATGCCCACGGAACGGGCCGTGCCCAGGTAGTCGTTTTCAGCGTAGTTGAGTGCGTCGCTCCAATCCTGCGCCCCGGCCTGGAGCGCGAGGGCGGAGAGGAAGACTGCTGCCAATATCCTTTTCATAGTCATGATCACGATTGAAGGTTTAACGTCCATTTATCGACGGCCGCCACCGCCACCGCGGGAGGAGCCACCGCCCGAAGAACCGCCGCCGGAGTATCCGCCGCCACCGCCGCTGCTGCGGGAAGAGGAGCCGCCGGAGTATCCGCCGCTACTGCTGCTGCGGGAGGAAGATCCGCCGGAATAGCTGCCGCCGCTGCTGCGGGAGGAAGATCCGCCGGAGTAGCTGCCGCCGGAACTGCGGTAGGAACCGCCCGAAGAGGAACCGCTGCTGCGGTAGGAGCCGCTGGAAGAGGAGCCGCTGCGGGGCGAAGTCCGGTAGTTCGCGGAGCTGCTGTTGCGGGAGACCGAGCTGCCGCTGCTGCGGGAGACGGAACTTCCGCTGCGGGAGACGGAGCCGCTGCTGCGGGCCGCCGACCCGGAATTATAGGTGCCGGACGTACCGCGAGGCGTGGCAGTCGTACCGCGGGAGGCCGCGGAGCTGCTGCGCGTAGTGGTGGTTCCGGTGGTACGGGCCACGGACGAAGCCGAACGGGCCGTGCCGGGAGCCGCGGAGCGGGAGACGCTCGTCAGGCCCGTGGAAGAACGGCGGGCCGTGCGGGCGACCGCGGAGCTGCCGGTCGTGGAGCCGCCGGCGCGGGTCAGGCCGCTGCTGCGTCCGGATGCGCCGCCCCGGGAGACGAAGCTCCGGGTGCTGCGGGAAGCGTCGCGGTGGCCGGCCTGGCGGGCATGGCTGTTCTGCTGGATCCAGCGGCCGGACCAGCCGCCTATGCCGTAGTAACCGCCATAATAGTGGCCGTAGTAGCCATGGTAGCCATACCAGCCCGGATAATAGCCGTAGCCATAGTATCCGTAGTAGGACGGGCCCCAGTACCAGGGATCGTAATACCAGGAAGAATAGTACCAGGGATCCCAGGGATCATACCAGCCCCAGGTACGATAGTAGCCGTAGTGGCGCCAGGGACGGTAATACCAGGGGTCCCAGTACCAGGGATCCCAATAGGACCAGGTGGAATAGTACCAGGGGCTGTAGTAGCCGTGCAGGTACCAGGGGCGATAAGCCCAGGAATAGTCCCAGCCGTAATTGTCGAAGACGGCGATGTCCGTTCCGTCGGTATTGAAACGGAGCTTCGCTATCTTGCCTTCAGGGACGACGACCGTGTCGCCCTGCGCGCTCAGGACGTATACTTCGGATTCGACGGACTCCTTGACCAGGGCGTCCATTTCCTCCTGGGAAACGGCGGCTACGGGAGCCTCCGAACGGGGATTCGCATAGATGCCGTCTTCGAACTGCTGCGAGCTCGCAGCGAACTGGGCGGAAGTGCCGCAGGAAACCGCGGCAAGCAGACCCAGCAGGTAGGGAGCCAGATGCTTTTTCATGTCAGAACCTCCTTTTTATCCAATAAAATAAGTATCTTTGTGCCGGAATAAACCCGGATTGCAAGGGGAAGCGCAACAAATGTGCCAATTCCTCATTACACGGGCAATGTTACTGACAATTTTTCAAAAAAGCAATCGAAAAAGCAATAGAATTATGGCAAAAGAGGTAACGAAACGGTCCGAGAACTACTCCCAGTGGTACAACGACCTCGTGGTGAAGGCCGACCTGGCCGAGCAGTCCGCCGTCCGCGGCTGCATGGTCATCAAGCCCTACGGATACGCCATCTGGGAGAAGATGCAGCATATTCTCGACGGCATGTTCAAGGAAACCGGACACAAGAACGCGTACTTCCCGCTCTTCATCCCCAAGTCCTTCTTCAGCCGCGAGGCCGAGCATGTGGCCGGATTCGCGAAGGAGTGCGCCGTGGTGACGCACCACCGCCTGATGAACGATCCCGGCGGCAAGGGTGTCGTCGTGGACCCCGAGGCGAAGCTCGAGGAAGAGCTCATCGTCCGCCCTACTTCCGAAACCATCATCTGGAACACGTATAAGAACTGGATCCATTCCTGGCGCGACCTCCCCATCCTGTGCAACCAGTGGTGCAACGTCGTCCGCTGGGAGATGCGCACCCGGCTGTTCCTCCGCAC
>ODAJ011691156.1_pt1 | contig 13311 bp, 18 predicted proteins | sample 1539241 | NCBI WGS metagenome assembly ODAJ01 (sample SAMN02144231, study PRJEB22623) | gut metagenome | biome: sheep rumen | host: Ovis aries | place: New Zealand | reverse complement strand
CTATAAGGAAAAATACAAGACGGTCACCATCAAGCTCGACCGACAGGCTGATGCTGACGTGATCAAATATCTGGAGGAATGGCCGAAAGGTCCCAAGCATCTGATCGTATGGGCTCTCAGGACCATGAAGAAGTTCATGAGAGGAGGTCTGAGCATATGAAGATATACAAGCCTAAAGATATTGATGCTATGAGTGCATCCGAAGTAAAGAGTGCATACCAGCAGATGCGTAAGGCGGCCAACAAGCGAATCACTAACATAGAGAAGCGGGGCGTTGGTGTGGTCAAGCCATCCAAGAAAGGCGGTATCACCGGCGGTATCAGATATACATCCGGGGAAGGCGGGTACAGGTTTCCGGCTTCCAGTACGATGACTGAAGAGCAGCTACGTGTTGGCTTGGCAGATATCAGCGCATGGATGAGGGATCCCTCTCACACAGTACGTGGCGAAAAACGTCAGCGTGAGTTTACTATTAGTCAGTTTCATGAAAAGGGATATGACTTTATCAATGACGAAAACTTCTATGATGTTCTTGAGTTCATGGATCACCAGCGTGAGATATGGAGTGATAGTGTATTTGACTCCAGTGCTGCTCTGGATATCTATGAGGTCTCTGAACGTATAGGGATAGATCCGAATATCCTTGCCGAAGACTATGATTATTTTAAGAAGCATATTGATGCCATAGAGAATCTACAGCCTGCGAGATCTGAGTGGGGAGCTTCCAAGGCAGGCATCAGGGATAAGATCAGAAAGTTAGAAAAGAGAAAATGATATACACGGTGGACACGTTCAATTACGTCTATATCGAGGACACTCCCTGCCAAAAGCGCAGGAAGGGAAACCAAGGTAAACGCAATAATGAACGCAAGTACAAAGATATAATAGCTGCCTTCGATATCGAGACCACCAATGATGACGAGAGCATGCAGGCGTTTATGTACGTCTGGCAGGCTCAAGTGGATGATATGACGGTAATGGGCCGGACGTGGGATGAGTTCAGGGCATTCCTGGGCAGAATGGCAGAACGTCTGAAGGAGAATGAGTACATTATCATATGGGTACACAATCTCTCTTTTGAGTTCCAGTTCCTTCGCACTATCTATGATTTTGCGCCGGAGGAGGTCTTCGCCGTGGAGTCACGGAAAGTACTCAAGTGTGAGATGATGGATCACTTTGAGTTCAGATGCTCATACCTTCAGACCAATATGAGCCTGGCAGAGTTCACATCCAAGATGGGAGTCACCAACAAGAAGCTGTCCGGAGAGGACTTCGATTATTCCAAGATCAGATATCCCTGGACTCCTCTCTCGGATCTGGAGACAGAATACTGCGTGAACGATGTCAAGGGACTGGTTCAGGCTATGGAGAAACAGCTGGAAGCAGAGCATGACTCGCTATATACTATTCCATTCACATCTACAGGATATCCCCGGAGGGACTCCAGGGCAGCCATGAGGCACTTCAACAAGTATGATCTGAAGAAGATGCTTCCTGATTATGAGGTCTTTAAACTTCTCAGAGCGTGCTTCAGAGGTGGCAACACTCATGCGAACAGATATTACTCAGGGCTCATCATGAAGGACGTAAAGAGCTACGACAGGGCCTCATCATATCCGGATGTAATGATAAACAGATATATGCCAATGGGTCCCTGGATGAAGGATGAGAACGTGGACATAAACTGGATCCTGCGGAGAATATACCGTCAGCACAGGGCCTGTCTGATGAAGATCCGACTGTACAACGTCAGGCTGACAGATCCCGGATGGGGATGTCCTTATCTGGCTAAGGCAAAGTGTGAGAATGTCCAGAGAGGTGACATCGACAACGGTAGGATCCTCGCAGCGGATTATCTGGAGACAGTCATCACGGATGTGGACTTCCAGATCATCATGGATGAGTACTCCTTCGACTATCTTGAATGCGTAGAGTTTTATCACGCACGGTATGGTAGGCTGCCTTTACAGCTTCGGAATACTGTTCTGCAATATTTCCATGATAAAACCACACTGAAGGGTGTCCAGGATCAGGAAGTATATTATATGAAGCAAAAGGCTAAGCTCAATTCCATATATGGAATGTGCGTCCAGAGCCCTGTTAAACAAACCATAGACTTTCTTGATGATTTCGTTGAACGTCATGATGATGAGGAGGATCTTTTGGAAAAAGCCAATGCTCACGCATTTTTATCGTATGCCTGGGGATGCTGGATAACTGCATGGGCGAGGTATGAGCTGGAGCTTGCTATCAAGCTGGTAGGGAATGGTTTTATATACTGTGATACAGACTCAGTCAAGTATATCGGGGATGCTGACTTCACACAGTTGAATGACCGTCTGAAGCGCAGATCTAAAGAGAATGGAGCATGTGCCAGGGATCGTAAAGGCAGAATGCACTATCTGGGCGTGTGGGAGTATGAAGAGACCTATAAGACCTTTAAGACGCTGGGTGCAAAGAAATACGTATACACGCACGAAGACGGGTCCCTGGGCGTGACCATTGCGGGTGTGAACAAGAAGAAGGGTACCGAAGAGCTTGCCAAGCATGGAGGCGTTACAGGCTTCAGGCCCGGATTCATTTTCAGGGAAGCAGGCGGTACGGAGTCGGTATACAATGACCACCCGCCTATGAAGGAGCTGATCCGTGAAGGGAGATCCGTTCCGATAGGTCCCAACATATACATCCGTGATTCCGAATACACGGTGGGCATCACAGGCGATTACATGCGCATCCTGGAGCGTGCTCAGGAATGGAGGATGGCTTCTGAAAAAATATTTTAGAAAAGGTATTGACAAGTATGCTTGAATACTTTATACTGTTATTGTAAGTTAAAGATGCACAGTTGAAAGGAGATCATCATGAGAAATTATGTAGTAAGAAGAACATCAAAATGGTCCGGTACAGTGACCAATACCACAGTGGATGAGTGCAGCACCAAGGAGGAAGCTCTGGCACTGATGGTGATCTACATGAAGGATGAGCAGAGATTGGTCGATGCTGACTGGTGTCACGTAACAGGATTTAAGATCAGTGTTGATGAAAAGTGGGATGATCAGGTCATGACCATTGCAAGTACCAAGGGCGGTGATTATAATGAATAACAAGATATGGCACTACAGAGGCCCGGTCAAGAGATTTGATAAGGTGGTGTGTCAGATGTACGAAGCGTATACCTTTGCCGACACTATCGGGAAGGCACTTTCAAATATAGCGTACAAATACAAGAAGGACAACGGACTCGCTCCCACCGCAAAGGTGGAGCTGGAGAAGCTGTTTATGCAAGTGGATGGAGAAGGAGGAATAAGATGACACTCAGGTATTTATTGGTTAAGACATCACCGGACGTTAACGTCTGGATCATGAAGGACGGATGCACAGATCCATCCACATTCAAACGCCTGACAGGGTACGAAGCCCAGAAGGAATATATCAGTTCGAACATAGAGGTCAAGGACTTCCTGATCTCTAAAGACACACTCATTATCACGATCTAAGGAGGAACACACATGAAGATCATTAAGTCATTCCCTGAAGAGCTCTCTAAGAGAGACGCCTACAAACTCACTGAGTCACAGACCACCAGGAAGCTGGTAGATCTTGCCGGATCCGTAATCGAGCCCACTAAGTGGGTGCTGTTCGAAGATGAGGATAAGACCGTTCTGGCGCTGGAAGCTGACGGTGAGCTGTTCGGAACGATCTCCGGCACGTTCATCGATGCCTTTGTCAAGGCCTTTGATGAGCTGGGCGCAGATATGGGTCCCATCAGAGTGGTGACCGGAACATCCAGAGCAGGCAGAACATACGTTACATGTGAATTGGCATAACTGATTCCCATACTGCCAAAGGGAGGGTGGGATGATGGTGGCAGAATCGGAGGTATCAAGATGTACAACAAAATAGAAAAATATCTGAATAAGCATAAGCTATTGGCTAATTTACTGATAGCTCTTGAGGGGGCAGCCATCGGCATCATGTTTGCCCTCGCAATATGAGCGTTAATATCTATGAGGCAAGCGGGTATTTGGACATACCCGCTATTGTCTCATGTAGGATCCCTTTTACTTTTATAGTGGGAGGCCGTGCCACCGGCAAGACCTATGGAGCGCTCAGGCACGTTCTCAGATCCGGCAAGAAGTTCATGCTGATGCGCCGCACACAGTCCCAGACGGATCTGATAAACAAACCTGAGTTCAGTCCATTCAAGCCCGTGTGTGACGACATGGGCGTTGAGATCGATGTGAAGCCATCGACCAAGTACAACTCAGCATTCATATATAATGAGGAGGTCATCGGTTACACCTGCGCTCTGTCGACCATTTCCAACATGAGAGGCTTTGACGCCTCGGACGTGGAGATCCTGATCTATGATGAGTTTATCCCGGAACGCCATGAACGTGCGCTGAAAAATGAGGGTGCAGCCTTCCTGAACGCCTATGAGACCATTAACAGGAACCGTGAGCTGAAAGGCAGAAAGCCTCTTCAGGCGCTGTGCCTGGCTAACGCCTTCGACATCGCAAACCCGATATTTATGGAGCTTGGCCTTGTGGGCATCGCTGAAAAGATGCAGCAGAAGGGACAGGAGGTCTATATCAACAGGGATAAAGGCATAATGATAGTAATGCCCAAATCGAAGAAGATCTCCGGGAAGAAATCGGAGACAGCTCTCTATAGGCTGACGGAGGGATCCAATTATGCTGACATGGCGCTCACCAACAAGTTCAGCTACAATCCGACCGATAACATCAAGACGCAGCCTCTCAGTGAATATCGGCCAGTGGTGAGTGTCGGTGAGATCACCATATATAAACATAAGTCAGGTCGCCGGTACTATGTATCAGAACATCGTACCGGGAATCCTGAAAGCTACAACACGGATGAAGTGGATATCAAGCGATTCATTACAGCTCATGGCAGGAGGCTGTACCGTGCGCACATGAATGGTAGCGTCCTCTTCGAAAATATGACATGCAAATCACTGTTCGAGCTATACCTGGTCTAATGACCGGGTATTTATTTTACAAGAATAAATGTTGACATAATACATATTATATTGTAAACTTGGCATAGGTAGGGCCGGGTGGACGAAGGCAGCCCCGGAAGGGTGTCCAGCTCCATGCCTGGGAGATGATCCCGGCCCACTTTTGAAATAAGACCCTGAGCGCCTCTCAATGATGCGGACCAGTCAGGGTAATTTTAGGAGATATTCATGGACTACGATGTACTCATGCAATTCATACAAACTTTAGGCTTTCCCGTAGTGGTATGCTGTGCCCTCTTTTGGTATATCAACAAGATGAGTGAATCGCACAAGGAGGAGATTGACTCTCTCAGAGAGACCATCACCGACAATACTACACTGCTGCATGAGGTCAAAGAGCTGATCTCAGCGCTCATTCAGAGGACGCAGATATGATCAAACTTCTGGGAAACCTAAGTAAAAATTTCACACAGGCGGAATATCACAAGGGAAATGCAACCGTATACTTCAAGGCGGGGACGATGACTTTCGTCCGCTGTCTCCAAGCATTCAGAAATTGGATCAAGACGCCGATGTATGTGGTATCCTGGTATAGAACGCCCTCCGAGAACAAAATGGTGGGCGGGATCAGCTCCAGCAATCATCTCAACGGCTGTGCGTGTGACTTCAAGTTATCTTTCCCTATCACTCAAGCCCTCTTCATCAAGTATGCAAAAAAGTGGGCCGAGATATGCAAGACAAACGGGTGTGTTGGTGAAGCGGGACTCTACAATTGGGGCGTTCATTTCGGGATGCAGAACGGCAACCAGACGAAGGCAAACGGCCACAAGTTCGTCCATTGGGATTCCAGATCAGGCAAGCAGATAAATAATCCGTTTCCTGAGCTCAGAGGATTATAGGAGGATCTCATGTTTATTATAGACGATCAGTTAAACATATCACTGACCAGAGGTGACACTCCGACTATTTCCATTACGCTGACAGATGCCAGCGGGAATGCGTATGACTGTTCCGGAGATCAGTCACTGACGTTCTCAGTAAAAGAAAAATATGATGAGGCAGCGGTCATCGAGATACCCATCATACTCAGGCCTATACCTGAATTCACTATAGGTGCAGCATACACCTTGACCATGGATCCCGGTGACTACTACTATGACATCTGTCTGATCACAGCAGACGGGACATCAGATACATTTATCGCAAACAAGCGCTTTACGATCTTACCGGAGGCACATGACCTTGTATAATATTAAAGGTACGCTGTCAGGCAGCGGACGCCTCGGAGGCGGGCTGTCAGGCAAGGGCCATATCAATGCAGGCCTCACAACTCCACAGCTGATATATCCGGGAATATATCATGGCCCCACTACGGTAACACCGGGACATGAGGATCAGGTCCTCCCAACGAGCAATCTGCTTCTCACTTCCGATATTACCGTACTTCAGATCCCTGAGCCTGTATTCATCGAAGAGATCTATGATTCGGGAGACATCAAGCTGGCTGATACGTCCTTTAATACCTGGACACCGTCAACTACTGCCTCGACCATCAGCTCATCACATACAGCAGGGACGTTCAGCGCTCACCTGGGTGATTATGAATATCTAATCAAGTGGGAGTTTGGATTCAATGCTGTGACCGTGTCAGGAGCAACGCTCAAGGCACAGCTCGTGTATGAAGGCGCTGACCAGTGGCAGGCCTTACACAAAAGGCCAAGCTCCTGGGCTAATATCCAGGCAGTACACTTCAACGGCAATACTTGCAGTACTTACTACACGATACCGTTTATAAGATATTATAATACATCCGGTGCGCTGACATATACCCACAGCATATCATACGGTATATATCCCGTGCTGGTGGCATCGACTTTCGCATCTTCAACGGCTGACAATACCACGGTGACTTTTAAGACTCCATCCGTATCGGCCCGATGCAATGCAACATACTTCGCCACAGCCAGAGCGCCTCAGCTTGATAAGGACCTGTCCACCTTCAGGATAGTGGGCAAGCTCTACAGGACAGAGATCCCAGGCGAGGTCAGGAAGATGTATGAAGACTTCTACGAGCGTATGCTCGATGAACAATAATATATAATAGGAGGAAAACAATGAACGCAGAGAATATTCTGAAGCTCGTTGATGCAGGATTTACCAAAGAGGATATCCTTGCGCTGGCAGGCACAGCACAGCCCACAGAGGCAGAGCCTCCCAAAAACGAGCCGGCTCCCCAGCCGGAACCTGAACCGGAGCCGGAGAAGCCCGCACAGCCGGATCCGAATGAAACACGCTATAATGAGCTTCTTGCAGCCATGCAGAAGCTGACCGGCGCAATCCAGGCGGGTAACATCTTAAACAGTTCTAACAGGGAAGAGCCTCAGCTGTCAGCTGAAGATATTCTGGCAGAGGTGGTCAATCCCAAACCTAAAAGAAAGGGGTAGAAAATCATGAGTGTTAATACAATGACATTCGAACAGGCCGCCACGCTGATGAACGCCATCCATGCGCAGGTGACCGGTGACACATCTCTGACAGCTACAGACGTTTCTTCCTTTATAACTGTAGCGCAGAAAACACTTCAGACAGGCTATGATCCTGTCATCAACGCTATCTCCCAGGTAGTTGGCAGGACCATCTTCTCCATCAGACCGTACTCCGCTAAGTTCGGAGGCCTCCAGATGGATACACAGAAATGGGGCGCCATCACAAGAAAGATCGCTCTATCTGACAAGCCCTTTGAGGACAATGAGGCGTTTAACCTGGTAGACGGTCAGGCCATTGATATGTATGAGGTGAACAAACCCGCAGCTGTTCAGTTCAACTTCTATGGCTTCCAGACATTCTCCAAGAGCTTCACTATCTTCCGTGACCAGCTCGATGCAGCTTTCCAGGGACCTGAACAGTTTGGATCATTTATGACTATGGTCGTTCAGAATGCTCTCGACATGATCGAACAGTCCAAGGAGTCAATGGCCAGAATGGCTCTCGGAAACTTCATCGCAGGCAAGCTCACTGCTTCCAATGGAGTAATCCATCTTCTGACCGAGTACAACCAGGAGGTGGGCGGTTCCTTCACAGCAACGACCATTAAGGATCCTGCAAACTTCCCCGCTTTCATCAAATGGGCATATGCGAGGATCTCCACTCTCACATCTCTCATGACAGAGAGATCCCTGGAATACCAGATCCAGGTAACAGGCAACGAGCTTGTAAGACACACACCGTATGACAGACAGAAGGTATATCTGTACAACTGGCTCCTCAATAACATCGATGCACGTGTGCTGGCTGACACATATAACTACAAGTTCCTTGAGCTCTCCGATGTTGAATCTGTCAATTACTGGCAGGCTATTGATACTCCCGATGAGATCAATATCCTTCCCACCTATCTGAAGACAGACGGAACACTGGACAGCCCTGCAGCAGCTGTCAACCAGGATGCCATCATGGGAGTGATCTTCGATGATGAGGCTATCGGTATCACAGTACAGGATGAGTTCTCAGGAATCACTCCGATGAACGTCAGAGGACAGTACTGGAATCAGTACTACAGCTACGTCATCAGATATTTCAATGACTTCACCGAAAAGGGTCTCGTGCTCCTCCTCGACTAACTTTCTTCTTTCCGGATAAAGGCGGGCACATCCCGCCTTTATTCATAAGGAGGTAACACAATGAGTTATACAGTAGATTTTTACACTCTCACAAAACGCTCCAACAGCACATTGTATCCATCGTCAGGAGCCACCACATACAACTGTAACATTAAGAATGGCTCCGGGATACTTACTCCCAAGGTGGAGCTGAATCTGGGAGTGACCGCAGATCCGTCACAGTTCAACTATTGTCACATCCCCAACTTTGACAGATGGTACTATGTGACAGAATGGTATTATGAACGGGGTCTCTGGACAGGCACATGCAAAGTTGACGTGCTGGCCACCTACAAGAGCCAGATAGGAAGCACTTCCCTGTATGTGCTGAGAGCCAGCGCCGCATCGGATGGTGCTGTCATAGATACATTCTACCCGACAAAAGCAGGATGCACTTTTGATAACAGTACCATATCAAATCCGTACAACTTTAACGTATTCGGCGCAACGGATCCACCGCAGTTCTGTATCGGGATAGTTTCAGAAGATGGAAAGATCGGTTCCATGGACTACTTCATGATCGGTGGGGCTCAACTGGAGGTACTCTGTGACTATCTAATCAATGATTTTGTGAGCGTGACAAACCAATTTACTATTACGGATGCCTCAATGGCTCTTCAGGCCAGTCTGATAGATCCCATACAGTATATCAAAAGCGCTTATCTGATCCCATTCACCACCACAGAATATGCTGATGTTTCTACAGGAGTAGCTCCGGTCAAGTGCTGTCACTTCAGTACAGGTGCAGCTGGTCTCAAAATAGACAGAGGTACCACCATAACCAAAACATTCACATTTGCCATCAAGAAGCACCCTCAGACCAGTGCAAGGGGAAACTTTGTGAACATGGCGCCGTACACACTCCTTACTCTGTCATTCCCACCTTTCGGTGTGATCCAGATAGATACCACCGTGACTGCAAATGCCTCATCGCTGACAGTTGATGTTGCGGTCGATGTCATCACCGGAAAGGGTAAGCTAACGGTAAGATGTAATGGTGTGGTGCTCAATACTCTTGAAGCGCAGCTGGGCGTACCTATTCAGCTCTCCCAGGTATCCAGCGATTATCTCGGTGCTGCTACATCCGCAGTCAATGGACTGATACAAGGTATTACAACAGGATTCGGGGTGGCTTCCATGATAGGTAACGCAGTAAACGCACTCACGCCCAGAGAACAGTCAGTAGGACAGGGTGGAGCGTTTACACAGCTTACAGGCCACTTTGCACTCTATCATCAGTTCTTCACCATAGTAAACGACGATAATACACATTTCGGCAGACCTTACTGTCAGGTGGCGAATCCATCCTCTCTGGGTGGATATATGCTCATACAGGATGGTGACGTGGCTATCCCCGGAACAAAGGCTGAAGCTGATGAGATCAGGTCTCTGCTTGAAGGCGGCTTTTATTACGAATAAAAAGGAGGTGATCTGATCATGAGCTATGTGCCAAGGCTTACAGCTCCGGACTTAAATGATCCGCTGTACTACTCCAATGCAAACCCATACTACGCAAGCGGATGGGGTATGCCTAACTGCACAGCTTATGCTTAGCATGGGGACGTGCATGGGAGCTGGTAGGAGGCCAGAATGGTGCTTATCCTTCAGGACCTCCGATAGATCCATCTCACGACGCTGAAAACTGGTACAACTATCCTGATAGCTGGGCCCGTGGATCTACGCCTCAGCTGGGAGCAATAGCATGCTACAGAGACGGTGACTTCTCCGGACGGGGCCATGTGTGCGTGCTTGAAAGGGACAATGGCGATAATACATGGCTGGTATCAGAATCAGCTCTGAATGGGTACACCTTCAGAGCCTCCCACTCCATAGCTGCCAATGGCGACTATGGATACGGCAACTATATATTCCAGGGATTCATATATGTTCCCTGGACAGACAGCGGCAGCAACTTCAAATGGTGGATGTCCCGCAAATTATTATATAAAAGAAAGGAGCTTATCCTATGAATGGAATAAACGGTGTACCGGCATCGTATGATTATGTCAACGCATACAACAGCCGGTTTGAGCCCAATACACTTCACGTACAGGATACAAAGCTCTCCTGGTTCTTCAAAAGATATCTCATCCAGAAGATACTCTCCGTATTCAAATTCGATGGTATTCCGGAGACATGGGCAAAAGACTACTTCATGTATTCTCTCTTCGTCTTCGGCTTTGTCACCGTGTTCGAAACGGATAAGTTTGGAGTGATCCCACAGCACTGCACTCTCTCAGGGCGTGATGTATTCTATCGTCCCAATATCGCAATGGTGACGAATCCTCTCATCAGGGGCGCAGAGCAGCTTAAGATCGGTGTAGACTGCGAGCTGGTGAAGATGCAGCCTGACTACGGCGGGTGCTGGGATATAGTTGAATACTACGCAGACCTCATGGCGCTTACCAGCGAGTCTGTAGTAGCAAATCTCATAAATTCCAAGATGGCATACGTGTTCGGCGCTGAGGACAAGGCTTCTGCGGAATCCCTCAAGAAGCTCTATGACCAGATAGCTTCAGGAGAGCCGGCAGCATTCGCTGACAAGAAGCTGTTCAACGAGGACGGATCTCCGAGCTGGGTCCTGTTCACACAGAACCTCAGCCAAAACTATATCGGTTCTAAACTGCTTGAAGATCTTGCAAAGATAGACAGCAGATTTAATACCGATATCGGTATCCCCAACGTGAACATTGCAAAAGCCTCCGGTGTCACAGATTCCGAGGTGAGATCCAATAACGTAGACACGCAGTCCAAGTGCAAGATATGGCTTGAGACCATCCAGAACGGTCTGGATAAGGTCAACAGCATGTTTGGCCTGAATATTACTGCAGCGCTTCGCTTTGAAGAAGAGGAGGTGATGGACGATGGCAACTCCGTTCCTGTCGATACTGACGCTAACTGAATTCGATGATACCATATGGGATGGTCTCCAGGTCCCTTCCTATGAAGAATATAAGGATGGCCTGTTCACTTCCCATGCGCTGGATAAACGGCTTCTGATACAGAACATCCTCGTTGAATGTTCGGATCTGGCGCTCATATATCCCGACTGGGACTATATGAAGACGTTCATAGAGATGTGGTCGGCCAGCGAGCTTCCTGTATGGAATAAGATGTACCGTACCACACTGCTTGAGTATAATCCTCTTTGGAACGTGGATGCGGATATCACGGAATCATCCTCCGGATCCAATTCAGGAACATCAGGAGGCACAGATACTCAGTCTGTGGCAGGGTATAACTCCAGCACCATGGTGGACCATACGAAGGACACAACCAGCGGATCTACGTCCGGAAACTGGTCGGAGACACATTCCACCCGCCGTACTGGTAACATCGGCGTAACCAGCTCTCAGGAGCTCCTGGAGCGTGAGAGAAGCGTCTCTCAGTTCAATATCTATAAATATATCGTGGACAGCTTCAAAAAACGCTTTTGTATCCTGATATATTAGTGTATAATGTCAAAAGGAGGTATATTCGAATGAGTATATTCAATCAGTTTCCCTGGACGAATTTCAGGGAGTATAATCTGGACTGGGTGATCAAGACGGTGAAAAGCTCTCTTGAAGATGTATCGGATGCTGTCAGCACATATTTTGCGGAACACATCGATAACACTCTCAGCGTTTCAGGAGACGCTGCGGATGCAGCTGTGACCGGTACCAGGATCGCCTCCAATGCCAGCAATATAAGCAACCTTCAGGGAAGGATGACTACAGTAGAAGGCTATGGATCCGATATCACAACACTGCAGAGTGATGTCGCAGCTCTTCAGAGCGTGCAGAACAACATATTCAAGTTTGTATATGTAGTCAATACCAATTCATCATGGATCAACAATTATGTTGAGATCGAATCAGGATCCCTTGCAGATCCTCTTGCAAAACTCGACGCAGCCGCCCCGATAGTGGTATATGCACATGAAAACACATGGACCAGATGGGAGCTCGCCTATGGTCTGAAAGTCATAGAGCGTCAGCCTACAGATCCGGAAACAAACTTCTATTATACATTCATAATAGACGGAAGACGTAACGGCCGTAAGAAATGCTTCCTTTATGGATCGAGCAATACAACCAGAGGGAGCATTGTACCGCTTGACTTCTATGTATATTCCAATAACGGCGGTACCACCTACAGTCTTAGTGCCGGCAACAACCTGACTCTGGAATACATTGCGGGTACCACTCCTGATCCGGACTTTAAACTGTCCAATATCAAGATCGTGGTAGATGGTAAATCGTATCCTGCCGATTCACTCATCAAAGGCGGAGACGGTTACTGGCATATCAAATACAATGGCACTCATGAGTTTTACCTGGTGTCTGGCAATAATTCAATTCAACCGGTTTCATAAGGAGGTAGCACCATGGCAACTAAATACTATGGAATAAATGATAAATGGACAAATGATGACATCGAGAATGTCATCGAGGTCACTTCGGAAGATGGATCCGTTAACAGCGTGAAGGTCAACGGTGAAGAGTATGGTGGAGGTGGCGGTGGCAGTGTCACAACAGCAGAAGTGACATTTGTAAATAATACAAATGAGGAAGTAGAAATTCATCTTCCATTTCTTGATCAAAGCCCTTTTGGATATTATTTTAACACAACCTATCATGCAATCCAAGGAAGCAACGATCCTATAATCACACCGCTATATGATGGTCG
>ODAJ012150895.1_pt1 | contig 13312 bp, 12 predicted proteins | sample 1539241 | NCBI WGS metagenome assembly ODAJ01 (sample SAMN02144231, study PRJEB22623) | gut metagenome | biome: sheep rumen | host: Ovis aries | place: New Zealand | reverse complement strand
GCAGGATCTTACTTGCTCCACAGCACTAGGTTAGGCAGGATCTTACTTGCTCCACAGCACTAGGTTAGGCAGGATCTTACTTGCTCCACAACACTAGAGCGAGCCGATGGCGGCCCGGCTTCTGCCTTCTATGGTCCGGTCTGGCCCTGGAATTCTACTTGAAAAAAGGGCACTGCCCTCCGGCAGTGCCCCACATAAAACCATCTTTTTTGAAGATTCCTCTGTCTGGCCTATCTTCCAATCAAAGTATTATAAAGCTCTTCATAGCGCTTCTTGGATACGCTCCAGGAGAGATCCTTCTTCATACCCCTCTTCACCATGTTATCCCACAGTTTCTTCTGCTCAAAGAAGATATATTTACTATAGTTAACTGTATTAATCAGCTCGTCACCATTATAGTTGGTAAAGGAGAAGCCGTCGCCGGTATCCTCAAACTCGTTGAGCGGGATAACCGTATCCTTGAGACCGCCAGTCTCACGGACGATCGGAACGGTACCATAATGGAAAGCGATGATCTGAGTCAGGCCGCAGGGCTCAAAGAGGGATGGCATAAGGAAGGCATCCGCTGCGGAGTAGAGCTTATGGGCCAGGTCATCAGAATAGAGGATATTGGCAGATACCCTGCCCGGACAACTGCTGGCGTACCAGCGGAAGAGGTCCTCGTAGGCCGGGTCTCCGGTACCGATTACAACAATCTGTGTATTATCATCGATCAGCCGGTCCATGGCATAGCGAACCAGGTCCAGACCCTTCTGGTCTGTCAGTCTGGAGATCAGTCCGATCATGTACTTGTCCGGATTCACCTCAAGACCCAGCTGCTCCTGGAGGGCTGCCTTATTCTCAGCCTTACCCTTCTTGTAAGACCTCACGGTGTAATTCTTGTAGAGGGCCTTATCTGTCTTGGGGTCATAAAGAGCATAGTCAATACCATTGACAATGCCGAAAAGGCTCTGGTCCCTGGCCTGCAGCAGGCCGTCCAGTCCCTCACCATAGTAGGCTGTCTGGATCTCCTGGGCATAGGTATTACTTACTGTCGTGATAAAGTCAGAGTAAACGATGCCGCCCTTGAGCATGTTGGCATCCTTGTTGAACTCCAGCTTATCCGGTGTAAAGAGGTCATCCGGCAGTCCGGACAGGCCCTTCATAGTCTTGATGTCCCACACTCCCTGGAAACGGAGATTGTGAATGGTCATCATGGTCTTGATACCCCAGAAGAAGGGATTTGCCTGGAACTCAGTCTTTAAATAAACCGGGATCAGACCTGTCTGCCAGTCATGGCAGTGGATGAGGTCAGGCCGGAAATCTACAACAGGAAGAATGGATAAGACAGCCTTACAGAAGAAGGTGAACCGTTCCACATCTGTCCTGGTATCATAGTAGGCTTTCTCGCCGCCGAAATACTCCAGGTTATCGATGAAGTAGTAGGTGATACCATTCAATTCATACTTCATGATACCTACATGCTGGTTTCTGATCAGAGGCCCAACATCCATATAGAAATGGGTCACATACTCAAAATTATTCCTGTACTTCTCCGGAATGGTCCGGTAATTCGGAATGATTACCCTGACATCCCATTCCTTCTTATCAAATTCCTTAGGAAGAGCTCCCACAACGTCCGCAAGACCGCCGGTCTTGATAAAGGGAACACATTCCGATGCTGCAAACAGTATCTTTTTCATAGTAATCCTCCCTGTTTCTGCCATAAAATGCAAGGTTCGCATCTACAATTGTAAGATCAGAAAACAATTGCCCCGACTCAGGAAGCCGGCCGGACCTGGTCTCCTTATTTAAGCCCAGGATCCCCTGCCCTGTCCTTTTTCCCGAGACTTCATAGCTATAGTTTACAGATATTCACGGAGAAAATCAAGAAGCTTTTGCATCTCTTCCCGGGTTCCTATGGTGATTCTCAGATAATTATCTATGCGGGCCTTGGGAAAATATCTCACATAAACATTTTCCTTCCTGGCCGCCTCAAAAATCTCCCGGGCCGGCACGGATTCGTGGCGGGCAAAGATAAAGTTAGCACTGGAATCTGGGAAACTGAATCCCAGATCTTTCATCTCTTTTTTAAACCATTCCCTGGTCTCCATAATCTTAGCCCTGGTCTCCTGGAAATAAGCTTCATCCTCTATGGAAGCCTTGCCCAGAAGGATGGAAGGCTGGTTCATGGTATAGGAATTAAAGGAATACTTCACATCATTGATGGCCCGGATCAGCCTTTCCGATCCCATGGCATAGCCGATCCTCATACCGGCCATGGACCGGGACTTGGAAAAGGTCTGGACCACCAGAAGGTTGTCATATTTATCCAGCAGAGGCTGGGCCGTCACCCCACCGAAATCCACATAGGCCTCGTCCACAATCACGATAGTCTCCTGGTTGTGGGCCAGGATATCCTCCACGTCATAAAGAGCCATGGCCACCCCAGTGGGAGCGTTGGGATTGGGGAAGATGATTCCTCCGTTGGGCCTGCGGTAGTCCTCCTTACGAATCAGGAAATCCTCATCCAGGGCCAGTCTCTCATAGGGAATGCGGAACAGGTCTGCCCACACATCATAAAAAGAGTAGGTGATATCCGGGAAAAGGATGGGATCTTCCCCGTTAAAAAAGGTCATAAAAGCCATGGCCAAAACATCGTCAGAGCCCACACCCACAAATACCTGACTTTCCTTTAACCCTTTATAGTCAGCGATGGCCCGGACCAGCTCAGAGGCCGCCGGATCAGGATACTTTCTCAACTGGTCAATCTGCTTAAGACATTCCATAACTTTCGGTGACGGGGGATAAGGATTCTCATTGGTATTCAGTTTTACCACATTTTCCGATTTAGGCTGTTCTCCCGGAACGTAGGGTTCCACTTTCCGGATCAGCTTTTCCCATTTTCTCATGGCTTACGCTCCAATCTCCTGCAGCTTGGAAAGCTTGGCTGCCTGGTCGGCCGCTGTCAGGCTGTCGATAATCTCATCCAGGTCACCGTTCAAAATATTTTCCAGCCTGTGCAGGGTCAGCTTGATGCGGTGGTCCGTCACTCTTCCCTGAGGGAAGTTATATGTCCGGATCTTCTCTGCCCGGTCACCGGTACCGATCTGGCTCTTACGGAGCTCTGCCTCGGCATCGTGAGCCTTCTGCTGCTCCAGATCATAGAGGCGGGCACGGAGAACCTTGATGGCCTTGTCCTTATTTTTAAGCTGGGACTTCTCATCCTGGCAGGAAATGACGATTCCTGTAGGAATATGGGTCAGGCGGACCGCAGAGTCTGTGGTATTAACACACTGGCCGCCATTGCCGGAAGCCCGGAAAACATCGAAACGACAGTCATTCATATCCAGCTGTACATCTACTTCCTCCGCCTCAGGCATGATGGCCACGGTGATGGTGGAAGTATGGATCCTTCCGCCGGACTCTGTGGCCGGAATACGCTGTACCCGGTGGACGCCGCTCTCATACTTGAGACGGGAATAGGCCCCATGGCCATTGATCATAAAGGAAGCCTCCTTGAAACCACCAAGACCGTTCTCATTGACATCGATAAACTCCGTCTTCCAGCGGTGGGCATCGGCATAAGCCTTGTACATCCGGTAGATCTCTGCCGCGAAAAGAGCAGCCTCGTCACCGCCGGCCCCGGCCCGGATCTCCACGATAACGTTCTTGTCGTCATTGGGGTCCTTGGGAAGAAGGAGAATCTTCAGTTCTTCCTCACATCTGGAAACGGTAGACCTGGCCTCAGACAGTTCTTCCTTCAGAAGCTCTCTCATTTCCTCGTCATTCTCTTCCTCCAGCATATCCACGCTATCCTCGATGGTCTGCTTTGCTTCCTTGTACTCGTTATATTTTTCCACAATAGGAGTCAGCTCGTTCTGCTCCTTCATCAGGCTCCGGAACTTATCCTGGTCGTTGACTACGGCCGGATCACTGAGTTCCTTCATAACCTCCTCCAGTCTTGCGACCAGATCTTCCAGTTTATCAAACATGGTTCTCCTCCTTGTATCTGTCAAAGAATTCCACAGTTTCTTTATCTCTCATTAAAATTCATGGACCCTTTTTCCAAAAGGCTCCATAAACATATGCTCTGACTATTCCCCGCTCTTATCTGTCATGATCCCCGATATCAGCCTGTCCAGACCGGCCAGATCCTGATGTACCTTTACATTCTCAAATCCAGCCTGGGTCATCAGGTCAGTGACAGCCTGTCCCTGGTCGGCACCAATCTCCATGAGCAGCCTTCCTCCCTCCCGGAGAAAGTCTCCTGCCTGGCCGCAGATCCTCCGGTAAAAGATCAGGCCATCCGCCTCCCCATCCAGGGCCAGGTGGGGCTCATGGTCTCTGACCTCCGGCATGAGATCATCAATCACCGCCGTGGGAATGTAGGGTGGGTTGGACAGAATAAAATCATAGCTGCCCCTGATCCTCCCAAAAAGATCACTCTCTATTATATGAAAGGTCTTTTCAAAATCATCAGAGTCAGGGCATGATCCTGCCCCTTCCCTTTTCAATCTGTCCCAGTTGTCCCTGGCCACAGCCAGGGCATCCGGGGAAATGTCTGTGATGGTCACATCCGCTTCCGGACAAAGCAGCTTCACACTGATTCCAATAGCACCGCTGCCGGTACACAGGTCAAGAACCCTGACCAGTCCCCGGTCCGACTTCGTCTCCTGGCCTGTCCTTATATCCCGGTCCGGTTTCGTCTCCTGGACCGTCTTTACATCCCGGTCCGGCTTTGTCCTGAGGACCGCCTGCCTGACCAGGCTCACGGCCTCCTCCACCAGCAATTCCGTATCCTGGCGGGGAATCAGCACCCGGTCATCCACCTTAAAAGGAAAGCCCATGAACTCGCACTCTCCCATCATATACTGGAGGGGTCTTCTGCAGGCCCTGACCCGGGCCGCATCTAACACCAGGTCCTGGTCATCCTCCGTGACCAGCCTCCCGGGATCCATATAATAGTCAGCCCGGCTGATAGAAAGCTTCCATTCCAACAGGGTCCAGCTCTCATAATCCCAGGACTCAAGCCCTGCCTCCCTAAGCAGGAACCTGACCTGGTCCAAAAGCTGGCAAAGCTTCATTTCCTTTTCTTCTATTCTATCTTTATCCACTTTATCCACTGCCATAAGGCTCCTCCGGCATCAGTCCTCGATCAGGCCCTCTCTCATGGCCTCCTGATACTCTCTCCAGTCAAAGACTCCTTCCACAGCGGACACCGCCACCTCGATCATATCCAGGTCCGGCTCCCGGGTAGTCAGGTACTGCAGGCACATACCCGGCCTGCTCAAGGCATTCACCAGAGGATTATCACTTCTGCCGGCCAGGCGGATAAACTCATAAGAGATCCCCGCCACCAGGGGTACCAGCAGCAGTCTCAGGACAAGCTTCCACAGGAGGCTGTCCACCCGGATAAACATGAAGACGAAGATGCTGACAATCATAACGATCAAAAGAAAGCTGGTCCCACATCTTTTGTGAAGCCTGGAATGCTTTTTGATATTCTCCGGTGTCAGTTCTACCCCGTGCTCCAGACAATTAATGGTCTTATGCTCTGCTCCGTGGTACATGAAAACCCGCCTGATATCCTCCATCTGGGAAATCAGGACCAGGTAGAGGAAGAAGATTCCTACCCGGATCAGACCTTCTATGGCCGTCCTGACGGCATGGGAAGCGATCAGGGGCTTGAGCAGATAGGACAGGTAGAAGGGCAGCAACATAAAAAGGCCCATGGCAAGCACCACGGAAAAGACCATGGTCACTCCCATAATCACCTTGTCCAGCTTGTCCCCGAAAACCCTGGTGAGAAATTGTTCCACCTTGTCGGGCTCCCCTTCCTCCTCCTCAAAGAATTCTGAGGAAAATGTCAGTGTTTTCATTCCGATATAAAGAGACTCCCCGAAGCTTACCACTCCGCGGAAAATGGGCATCCGGCAGATAGCGTAGCGCTCTGACAGACTGCGGTACTCTCCCTTTTCAATAATAATCTCATGATCCGGCTTACGGACAGCCACGGCATAGTTATCAAGATTCTTCATCATGACTCCTTCCATCACTGCCTGACCGCCAATCATTGTTCTTTTCAATCTCCCACCTCCCGGGCCTGCGGCCTCAGAACCCCTTGCCTGGCCTTGCCCCTAACTCAGGGCCGCACAAAGGATACATATTAAAAACGACGATACAAAAGCCACCGGATATCTCCCGTGACTCACTTGCACCGTCGCCATTAAACAACTTTATTTATCTGCTAATTCTGAGTCATGCCGTACTTACGATTGAACTTGTCAATACGTCCACGTGCCTGTGCGGCCTTCTGCTGACCAGTGTAGAATGAATGGCACTTGGAACAGATCTCAACATGGATATCTTCCTTGGTAGATCCTGTTACAAACTGGTTGCCACAGTTACATACTACTTTTGCCTGATAATACTTTGGATGGATTCCTTCACGCATCTTAACTCACCTCTTAAAAATGTATATTTTTCGGGCGGGCCACCGGAAAATGACTGATTAGGCTCCCACTTTCAGATAGCTCTCCTCTTTCTTCTCGATAAACAGCTTTTGTATTATAACACAAGTAAAATACCCATGCAAGTACAAATTTCACCTGCGGAACATGACCTTTCCTGCCCATTCCAGATCCACCTTCATGAAATCATCTCTGGACTGGTCCAGGATTCCCATCCGGTACTGCCTTTCAATCTGCCTGTAATGCTCCAGGTCCAGAGGCATCCTGCCGATCCCCTTCTTCTCAAAGAAGAGTAAAAACCAGAGCTGGCCGCCATTGTAATCAAAGAGGATATCCTGCATGTTGTCATCCTCCATCTCCTTTTTTATCCGGCCAATATAAGCAATCTTGAGAAGTTCAATAACCCGGTCATCCAGATGGTTGTCCGCAATCATAATCTTCTCCTTGAGATCATTGATATTATCCACCAGCCTCTTAGTTCCACCCTTCTGCAGACTGTTCAACTCATTAAGCTTCTCATCCACCTCCGTCTCCATAACCGGAGCCATGTAGATCATCAGGTTCTTCTTAGGATCCGTATAAAGACTATTGTAGGTAAGAGGCGCCTTAAAGGCACATTTCTCACAGGTAAACTGGAAGATCTCATTCTTGAGCAGCTTCTTCTTCATGTCCATCTTTTCTAAAGCATTGATGGTCTCATACTTCTTCCATATGTGGGGATGCCCGCACTTGGGACATTTTAACTCATCAGAACTGATCAGGGTTTTTAACTTATGGGTCATGTTTACACTACTTCCTTCCATATAAAATGATCAAATTAATAATAATATGATCGAATAAAAACATCAAATAAAATGATTTATACAAAATGATCCATCTCATAAAATGATTCATCCATGGACCAGTATTTCTCTTAACTATATTTATTTCAGGGAACCTGCCCACAGATAACTATAGCACAAGCCGGCAAAGAGGAGAATAGAAAAAGCAAAAATACCCTTTTAAATTCCTCATTCTAATTGTTAACCATTATAAAATATATGGTTGACAATTAAATCTTTCCTGTTTATAATACTAAGGACATCCCAAAAGCCGGGAAGTCCAATCACGAATAACAAGGAGAGTATACTAATGAACGAGACAGCACTTTCTAACAGGTTTACCACCCTGCAGCTGGTGATGACTGCCCTCATGGCAGCGGTCATCTGTCTGCTGGCTCCCTTGTCCATCCCCCTTCCCAGCGGCCTTGTACCAATCTCTCTGGGGACCTTCGCCGTCTACCTGACCGCCAGCCTTCTTGGTCCTAAAAAAGGGGCCCTCAGCGTCCTCCTTTATCTGCTTCTAGGCCTGGTAGGCATGCCAGTATTCTCCGGCTACAGTTCAGGGGCAGGCATCCTTTTCGGACCGACGGGAGGCTACCTGATCGGCTACATCCCCCTGGTCATCCTTTCCGGCATTTGCTTTAAAAAGACAGACCAGCGCTGGCTCATGATCCTTGGGGCCATCGGAGCAACTCTTGTTCTCTACTGGATCGGAACATCCTGGCTCATGTACACAGCCAAGCTCAATCTGCCGGCAGCCCTTATGGCAGGTATGATCCCCTTCATTCCCGGCGACCTGGTCAAAATCATCGTAACAGTTCTGGCGGGCCCTGAGATCTCCAAAAGACTCAGGCAGGCCGGCATCGAAATATAACAACGCATGTAATTAATGGTTGTAAGCTACCGCTATCAATGACACTTCATAGAACAGACTAGTTTTAAGATAGCATTCCTTCTTTACGCCATTAATTCATCACAAAGGCTGTGCCCTGCAGGCATCCTGCAGGTATAGCCGGCAAAGCTCCCCGGTCCTTACACTTAAAGGACCGGGGAACTTTTTTTATACACATCATAAAAACAGGTCTGCAGAAGCTTACAGAGCTGGCCGGCAAATCCTTTTACAGACCGTCACACTCACTGTTAAATCGAAGAGAAGACGGCCGCCCCTTAAAGGGGCGGCCGTCTTCTCTATGTCCCAGACCCGGAACAGGGTCTGAAATAATTCGTAATTAAAGGCTTGTTAAACTCACGCTTTGTCGATGGATCCGAATACTTCCATCTTCTCTTTTACTTTATCCTTGATTGCCTGGAAGCCGGGAGCTAAGAGCTTACGAGGATCAAATCCCTTGCCCTGCTGATCCTTGCCGGCCTCAATGTACTTACGTGTAGCCTCAGCAAATACTAACTGACACTCTGTGTTAACATTGATCTTGGAAACGCCCAGGCTGATAGCCTTCTTGATCATGTCATCCGGGATACCTGTGCCGCCGTGAAGTACCAGAGGCATAGCTCCTGTCTTCTGCTGGATGGCATCAAGAACGTCAAACTGTAATCCTGCCCAGTTGTCCGGATATACACCGTGGATGTTTCCGATACCTGCTGCGAGCATTGTGATGCCAAGATCAGCAATTGTCTTACACTCTTCAGGATCTGCACACTCGCCAAGACCAACTACTCCGTCTTCCTCGCCGCCAATGGATCCAACCTCAGCCTCGAGGGAAAGACCTAAGATATTACAAGCAGCTACAAGCTCTTTTGTCTTCTCAACATTCTCTTCGAAAGGAAGGGAAGATCCGTCAAACATGATGCTGGAGAAACCAGCCAGGATGCACTTCTTAGCGCCTTCATAGCTGCCGTGGTCAAGATGAAGAGCGATCGGAACAGTGATGTTAAGGTCTTTCATCAGGCCATTCACCATGCCTACTACTGCATCATATCCGCCCATGTACTTGCCTGCGCCCTCGGAAACACCAAGGATAGCGGGGGAATTGTTCTCCTGAGCTGTCAGGAGGATTGCTTTCGTCCACTCAAGGTTGTTGATGTTGAACTGGCCAACAGCGTACTTGCCGGCTTTTGCCTTCTCTAACATTTCTTTAGCTGATACTAATCCCATAATTCATTTACCTCCGAATATGTATTCTGCTTGTGCAGTTTGTCGATGAATCATTCATCGCCCTAAGTTAATATGGTATCATTATTATAACCTTTATCATTGAAAAAATAAAGGCAAAAATAACAACTACTTAAACTCCAGACCATATTTTTCTATCAAAGATGCCCTCAAGGCCATATAAGCCTCATTCTGCTTCTGGTTGGCCAGCTGGCTCAGAATCTGGGGCAGTGCCTTCTCAAAGGAAGCTTCCTCTCCCTTGTCCAGCTCATCCACACGAATCAGATGATAACCGAACTGAGTCTTAACCGGCCCCAGCACCTTACCAATCTCGGCATTAAACACAGCATGGTCAAACTCCGGAACCATCTGTCCCCTGGTAAATGTCCCAAGATCTCCCCCCTGGGCACTGGAAGGACAGGTGGAATGCTCCCTGGCAGCATCCTCAAAAGACTTTACACCAGCCTTAATATCATCGAGAACCTTAAGGATCTTCTCCTCGGAATCCATGAGAATATGCTTAGCTTTTGCCTTAGCACCCTGGGCAAAAGAAGCCTTATTCTTCTCATAATACTCCCTGCACTCTTCCTCAGTAGGAACAATATCCTTCATCTCCTGAGTCAGGGTATACTGGGCAAGCAACTCCCTAACTGTAGAAGCCAGCACCTTCTGGTACTCCTCATCCTCATCATACTTCTTTTCCTTGCCATAAGCCTCAAAAAGAAAATAATTCGCATACTGGGTAAGAGCCTGTCTCCGCCCCTCCTCCGTCTGCACATAAGCACGATTCTGCTCCGGAATCCTCTCAAGAAACTGATTAAACTCCGCCTCCGTAATCTCTTTACCTGCCACAACAGCAACAATCTTATCCGCCAAATCAATCTCCTCTCTACTTCATGGTACAGCTGGTTTTTATCTTTACAAATACCTTTTCTGCCAACTCAAACATCTGGCATAGTTCCACTTTCAACCCTCAGCAATGTTCCTTTTGGAGTCCATCAGTATCTTAGATATTTACAGAAAACAAACCATGGCGTAAATACCAAGGATTTCCAAGCCTGTCTTAGCGCCGGGCAGAGACTTACGCCTGCGTAGCAGGCGAGTTGAGATCGAGGCGCGGAAAAAGGCAGCGCAGGAAATCCGCAGGTATAGTTGGTTTTTGTTTTCTGCCAATATCAAATAAGACTGTTCAAAACGGATCTATGCGTTAATTAATATGCTTTTCCGAAGTAAACCTCCACTTTGGCGGGCTTCCCGCAGTGTACGCACACATCACTGTGCTTGGTCTGTACAAAAGGCATACAACGGGTCGTAGCCCCATTCTCTTCCTTGATGGCTTCCTCACAGGCCTGGTCACCACACCACATAGCCCGGATAAAGCCCTGCTTGGTCTCAAGAAGATCATTGAACTCATCCCAGTCATGAGCAATATGGGTATTCTCCATCAGATGCTTTTTAGCCTTGTCATACATATCCTTCTGCATATCTTCAAGAACAGTACGGAGAGTGTCGGCCAGCTGGTCAAGAGGCGCTACGATCTTCTCCCTGGTATCACGGCGGACGATCACTGCCTGGTTATTGGCAATATCCTTAGGTCCGATCTCGATACGGGTCGGGATACCCTGGATCTCCTGCTCTGAGAACTTCCAGCCCGGAGACTTGTCAGAAGCATCAACCTTTACGGAGAACTCAGCCTTGAGCTCATCCATGATCTCATAGGCCTTGTCCAAAACGCCAGCCTTCTTCTGCTGAATCGGAATAATCATAGTCTGTACAGGAGCGATCCTGGGCGGAAGGACCAGGCCGCTGTCATCACCGTGAACCATGATGATGGCTCCGATAATACGTGTTGACAAGCCCCATGATGTCTCATAAACAGGAACCAGTTTGTTCTCCTTGTTGGTATACTCGATGCCAAAGGCCTCAGCGAAGCCAGAACCGAAATTATGGCTGGTTCCGGACTGGAGGGCCTTGCAGTCATGCATGAGGGCTTCGATAGTGTAGGTTGCCTCAGCACCGGCAAACTTCTCCTTGTCTGTCTTCTTACCCTTAACCAAGGGAATGGCCAGAATCTCCTCACAGAAATCTGCGTAGACATTCAGCATCTGTCTGGTTCTCTCCTCCGCCTCCTCTGCTGTGGCATGGAAGGTATGGCCTTCCTGCCAGAGGAATTCCGCTGACCGGAGGAAGGGACGGGTAGTCTTCTCCCAGCGGAGAACAGAGCACCACTGGTTATAAACCAGGGGAAGATCACGGTAGGAATGAACGATGTCTTTTACATGATCACAGAAAAGAGTCTCTGATGTGGGCCGGATACATAATCTTTCCGTCAGTTCCTCCTGACCTCCCTGGGTAACCCAGGCCACCTCAGGAGCAAATCCTTCTACATGATCTTTTTCCTTCTGCAGAAGACTCTCAGGAATCAGCATAGGCAGGTATACATTCTCCACGCCGGTCTCTTTAAACCTTCTGTCCAGTTCTTTTTGTATGTTCTCCCAGATCGCGTAACCACGCGGACGGATGATCATACATCCTTTAACATTAGAATAGGAGATCAGCTCTGCCTTAACTACTACATCCGTGTACCACTGAGCAAAATCCTCCGACATGGGAGTGATTGCTTCCACCAGCTTCTTTTCTTTAGCCATAATCTTATCCTTTCATAGGGAATCCCATTATTTCCCTGTCTAATCTCGGTCCGCCGTCCCCAAAGGCCGGCAGCAACCGGAATATAACCATATATCTGTACTATAATAGTCACGTCTTTTCATTTTAAAATATGTGCTACCTTTTGTCAATGGACCAGGATCGGGTCCCGGCCATGCTCCTGCCTGGAAAATAAGATGTGAAACCCTTCCAAATACAGCGATTTTCCACATCCATCAACTTAAAACCCTTGCTCTTTTATCAGAAAGTTTCCATTCCCATCAATCCAAAAGTCTCGCCCCCCTGATCAAAAGGCTTCCACTTCCATCCTTCCAAAAATCTCGCTCCCTAATCAGCATCCTTCTACTTCCATCAACTCAAGAACCCTTTCCCTGATCAGAAGGCTTCCACATCCATCAACTCAAAGGCCTTGCCCTGGGGTTCTGTCTTGAAAGTCAGCCTTTCCCCGCTTTGCGGATGCAGGAAGGAAAGGCGGGTAGCATAGAGACCGATCTGATGATAAGTCTTTTTTGCCTCCCGGAATTCCGGATTATAGCGGGTATCCCCGTATAGGGGCAGGCCCCTTGAGGCAAACTGAACCCGGATCTGGTGGTGTCTTCCTGTGATGAGACTGACCAAAACCCAGGTCAGGGCCCCCTTCCTGGTCTCGATACAGTCAATCAGTTCATAATCCAGGCAGGCATACTGAGCCCCTTTTGTATCCTTCTTCACAACAGAGGTCATATTGGTCTTTCCATTTTTCAGCAGGTAGTCTTCCATGGTCCCGAAGTCCTCCTCCAGCCTGCCACAGCATACTGCCTGATAATTCTTCTCAAATAAGCCCTGTTTCATCTGTTGGCTTAGGGCTGCAGCCGCCTCCTTACTACGGGCCAGGACCATCAGTCCCCCTACCGGTCTGTCCAGACGGTGGACTGCCGTCAGATAAGGTTCCTCCAAAGCCCCTTCCCTCTCAAAAATCCGATTTTTCAGCAGGGTAAGCAGGTCTGGATCCCTGGTCTTGTCCCCCTGTACGGGCAAGCCTGCCGGTTTTTCACAAACCATGAGATGATTATCTTCATATATAATTGGGATTCTATCCTTTTTTCTCATATCAACCTCACTTTTCCAGATCTTATATATCAAGCACCAGTATAGCACAGGAAAGGCAAAAAACCCACCTGTCATATGGACTTCGACAGCGTAAACTTACTGTAGGATAAAACATGGTAGAACACCCTTAAGGATTATAGTTTCGAGTAGATATAGAGAAATGTTTTAAGGTT
>ODAJ012149406.1_pt1 | contig 13312 bp, 13 predicted proteins | sample 1539241 | NCBI WGS metagenome assembly ODAJ01 (sample SAMN02144231, study PRJEB22623) | gut metagenome | biome: sheep rumen | host: Ovis aries | place: New Zealand | reverse complement strand
GTCATGCCGCAGTATACTTTAACATATATAAACGCCGTATAAAGGCGTCTTTGAGGGAAAAATGAAAGCGAAGAAATTAATTGCTCTTGGCCTTCTGGCTTTTATGCTGGCAGGCTGCGGCATGCCGAAAGTAGATTACAACGGGGTCGATTCGCCTCTGTTCGTAAAAGATGAGTCCGGCGCGGCAGCGTCCGGCAGTGAGACAGTGAACGGACCGGCAGGTACTGCTCTGGATGACAGCACAGAGGCAGATTCATCGGTGACAGACAGTCAGAGTAAGGCAGGCGGGAAAGCGGAAAGCAAAACAGATAATAAGAAAACAGATAATAAGAAAACAGACAGCAAGAAAACAGAGAGCCTGACAGATTCGCTCCCGACCGAGTCTTCTGTCGCGTCAGGCAGTGTTAAGAATGATACACTCTCAAAAGATGCCCCGGAGCAGCTTTCAGTTGAGAGGGTGTCGATTTATGACTATGAGTATGATTCCAGAGAGGATGTATCCTACCTGGGTTCGACTGTCCAGTATCTGGCACTCGGAAAGGATGACGGAGAAGAGTATGAGAAGCTTACTGCCCGCCTCGAATCGCTGTCGGATGACACAATAGCTGCCAGCGAGGATACATTTGATGAGCTGCTCGATGAGGCTAAAGACGCATACGCGGATGACAAGAATGATTTTACAACGTATGAACTGAATCTTACGGCGGTGCCTGTCAGAACAGACTCCGATATCTTCAGTTATTATGAAAAGACAACGTTGACAGGCGGAGAGCATGATGAGGTGAGTCTGGCGGCCCACACTGTGGACAGTAAGACCGGACGTGAACTGACACTGTCGAAAGTTATTGCCGACACGGATCTTCTCCCGGAACTTCTTGCAAAACGGCAGAAAGAGTCGTACCCCGACATTTCCGATGACGTGTTTGAAGATCTTCTCGGCGAATATGAGGACAAAGACTACGTCTGGACACTTGGCTATGACGGGATCACCTTCTATTTTGTTCAGGATGATGAAGTCATGGCTCTTACAATACTGCGCTCTGAAGAGAAGAAATTGTTCAGAGCGGTGGGAGAAAGCGTGCCGGCAAGTTATGCTGTCGGGCTTGACATGTCACAGGCATTTACATTTGACTTCGAAGATGACGGTGAGGCCGATGTTCTTACGATCGAGGGACATGAGGGCGAAGAATATGGATATGACGGCGTGACTGTCACACTGAATGACGAATCCGCCGAGGCAAGTTTTATCAGCAATACGATGATTCCGACGTATGTGCACACAGAAGACGGAGATTATATTTATCTCTTCTGCACCGGGGACAGTGATTATCAGCAGCTGAATATCTTCGGCCTCGGCAAGGGCGTGCCGTCTTACAGCGGTCACGTTGATAATGCCGGAAGGTCCAATTACTATGATGCAGAGACGAATCTTAGCAGCGAAGCGCTGTTGACCGATCCCGAGTCGTTCGAGCTGGCTTCCAATATGGATATTCTCAGCACATACACTGCGGGCAGATCCTATTATGTAGGAACAAACGGCATTCCGAAATCTGATGATGCATACTATTATGTCCACAGTAATCTGACTCTGAAAAGCAAAAAGGCCATTTCATGCAGCATTGTAAATGAGCGCGGACGGGTGAAGAAAAAGAATCAGACGATCAAATCCGGGACCGAGTGGACGATCTACAGGACCGACGGTGAGAAGACTGTTGACCTGATCCTTTCGGACGACAGAATCGCGCGCGTGACGGTCGATTCCTCGAATTGGCCGCAGACTATAGACGGTGAGGACATCTCTGACCTGTTTGATGGTGTGAGATTTGCCGGATAACAAAAGTGGGGGTATATAATTTGGGTAAAGACGATGAAATGATGGAGGGCATCGGTAAGGAGCCTTCTGCAAATACAAGCGATATCGCAAAACATGATAAGTCCGCGCCGATGAAGCGCCGCTCGAATCAGTCTGGCAGCGGCAGTGAGACGAAGCCGCGCAGGAGAAAGCGACCGGCAGAGGGCGCCGACGAAGCTGCGACGCGCAGGAGAAAGCGACCGGCAGAGGGCGCCGACGAAGCTGCGACGCGCAGGAGAAAGAGGCCGGCAGAGAGCGCCGGCGAGGCTGCACCGCGCAGGAGAAAGCGACCGGCAGAGAGCACTGATGAGACGGCGCCGCGCAGGAAAAAGAGGCCGGCAGAGAGCACTGATGAGACGGCGCCGCGCAGGAAAAAGAGACCTGTAGAGAGTGATGACCAGGTTCAAAAGCGTAGCAAAAAGAGAAATAACGGTAATGAGGCTGTCATCCGCGGATCCGCGGATGAGGGGAACAGCCGGCCTAAGTACTTTGAGACAGTCAACGCGGACGGCGTGCATGAAAGACGCAGTACGACCTATTCTTTCCTCCCTGATGAGCCGCCCGAACCGGATCAGGAGACCCTCAGAAAACAGCGGGAAGAGGAGGAGCAGAAAGAACTTGAGAGCGGACTTCTCGCTGAGGAAGAGCTTCGCAAGGGTGAGCACTCTGAGGAGGAGCGCAGGGCAAGACGGCGCGCGGCTAAACAGCGCGCTGCAAGAAAGCGTGCGGCTGAACAGAGAAAAATGCAGAAGATTGCCATCGGTGCCGGTGTACTTGTCATTCTGCTCCTTATCGGTCTGCTCATTTTCCACCGACTATCCGGCGGGAAAAACGGGAGCAGCGAAGAGTCGGCACAAGGGAGCATTAAGGCTGCGCAGGAAGAAACAAAAGGAGCGGACGGCGGAATACCTGCGGATGAGTCTGTTCCCGCTGCGATCACACCCGAGCCTGTCTCTGCGACCATTACTCTGACGTTTACCGGAGACTGTACATTCGGACGCGACCAGAGCTTTGATTACGATACAAGCTTTGATGCATTTTACGAGGAGAACGGCTACGAATATTTCTTTGCCAATGTGAAGAGCATATTTGAGCAGGACGATCTCACCGTGGTCAACTTTGAGGGAACCCTGACAGATGTCGATTCCAGTGAAAGACTTGACAAGCAGTATGCCTTCAAAGCGGATCCGTCATATGTACAGATTCTTTCGAGCTCCGGTGTTGACGCTGCCAATATGGCCAACAACCACAGTGAGGATTACGGAGAGCAGAGTTACACGGATACGTTGAAGTATCTGTCTGAAGCCGGAATCACGACATTCGGCTATTCTGACAGTAAGGTCATCGACGTCAAGGGCATAAAAGTCGGACTGGTCGGTATCCTTGAACTCTTTGAGGAGAAGGACTGCCAGTACAAGATGATCGAGCAGATCGACGCTGTCAAAGCGCAGGGAGCACAGATCGTTATTGTAACTATGCACTGGGGCGAGGAGGCACAGTACTATTACGACCAGGATCAATATGACCTCGGACGTATAGCGATTGATCACGGTGCCGATCTCGTCATCGGTCATCATCCGCATAGAGTACAGGCAATCGAGACCTACAAGGGGAAGAACATCGTGTATAGTCTCGGTAATTTCTGTTTCGGCGGAAATTACGAGCCGTCCGATCTGGATTCGTTCATTTATCAGCAGACCTTTACGGTAACAGGCGGAGAGCTTGTGCAGGATAATGTGACGAACCTTATTCCAATCAGTATTTCGTCCGCTTCGAGTTATAATAATTATCAGCCGACACCCTATGAAGATCCGGATGAGATCGCAAGGATTATTGCAAAGATAAAAGATCTGACTGCGGAGCCCGGAATACCGCTCACAGAGTGGTCAGCGGGTCAGAGCGCGGAAACTGAGTCTTCAGGGCAGAACACGGATGGTTATACGGAGACAGAGTCATCAGGGCAAAGCACGGATGATAACACAGAGGCGGAGTACTCTGGCGACATGGACGGAGAAGACGGCGGGAACTACGACGAGGATTACGGGGACACAGACGAAGAAGCCGCTTATTATGACGAGGATTACGCCGATAACGACGAAGAGTATTGACTTTATACACGGAGATTGCCGGCATGACTTCGGGCCGCAGCCGGACCGGAATATACGGTCGGCGGCGGCACCGGCTGCCGCTGCATTATAAAGAAGGGAGTTTTACTATGAATAAGTTGGAAGTATTACAGAATGCAAAACAGCTAGTCGCACAAATCCGGCTTGAGAAGGACAGTCTTAAGGAGTCTGCCCGGGAACTTTCTGCGTATGCCGAGAAGGACGGAGCTATTCCGGATGCTCTCAGCGAGAAGCTTATTAACGGCCTTCAGGGCATTACATCTCTTCAGCAGCAGTTCATTTCGAACTACACGGAAGTCATGGATTCGGATGAGATCCCGGATGAACTCACCATGATGGAGGAGAATCTGGCGACAAAGAAAGAAGAACTCACCAAAGGTGGGTATGTCCGCGCAGCTGCTGCTTTTATGGGACTTACGACCGATGATTCGAGTGTCGCCGACCTGCTTGATTCATACAAAGCGGAGGTGCATCTCGATGAAGCACGCGCGATGACTCCGGAGGAGGTTGCGGATAATTATCAGAAGTACGTAGACTTCATGGAGGCTTTGTCAGAGGATGACGCCAGCCTTCGCATCAGCTACATTTACAGGCTGGATGAGTTCTTCCCGGCAGAGCTTCTCGCATCAGTCATCATTCTGCGCAATATTAAAGAGGGCGATGAGGAAGCAACGAAGGAACTTGCCGACAAGGCATTTGCAGGAGCACTTGATCCTGACTACTTCAGTTACGAAGAAGGTGCAAATGATATAGACGAGTAACTGCCGGGGGTGTTCCGGTGCTGCCTTACGGCAGCAGGGGAGCCGGATGCACAATCACAAAAGGGGTTAGTAGAATATGGCAACGATTAGCGAGAAGATCTTTGAGCTCCTTGCTGAAAGGGGCATGACGCAGCGAGAATTTGCACAGAGGACCGGAATCTCGCAGAGTGCGATCAGTGACTGGAAGCGTAAGAAGACCAATCCCTCCGCGGAGAAGATACTGGAAATCTGCAGTGTACTTGCTGTATCACCATACGAACTGTTGGCCGGGACGGCGGAAGGGGCCGAAAACGGCGCGGAAATGCAGTATATCGTAGTAGATAATAAGTCCGAGGAGTATGCTTTTCTGAGACGATTTCACCGGCTTGAGGCATCGAAAAAGTCACGCCTTCTCGGATATCTCGATTCACTTGTGGATTGAGCTTTGAACTTTCGGGGCTGTCGCGTAAGACGGTGACCGTACTGATATATAGCAGTCATTTGCATATAACGTCTGCTGCATATCAGCGCGGATCCGCCTTGATGCGGCAGCCCTTTTATCTCAGTGGGGAAGCCCCCGCTTCTGCAGGCGCTGGGTAAATCAATATCCTGCTTGTCTCAGTGGCGGGTCACAATCCCCCGCTGAGATACACACTCGGCTGCACAATGATGGAAGGATGCTTTGCTTATGTATCTTCTGAAGTTCCCTAAACATCCGGGCACCTATTTCTATTCGGACGTGGATATTAACAGGGCGGAAAATTTTATTACAGTACTGGACTGTGTTATGACTTTGTTCGACCGCTATGTGCCGGGGATATCTGGCCAGCCTCTGAATATAAAGATCGTAAGAAACGGAGAGAGCCCGGCCTGTTTTCGAAATCTCAGAGAGATCCATCTGAACACGGAGCTGAGGTACATATCTCAGGCGGCATATCAGTTCGCGCACGAGCTGTGCCATATGAGGATACCGTTTTTCGTCGGGGAGGACCTTCGGTGGTTCGAGGAGTCGGTCTGTGAAATGGCATCGCACTTTTTTCTCAGGAAGCTTTCCCTTGAGCTTGCAAGTGAAAAATACAGGGAACGCCCCGCTCTCCAGAGATATGCTCCCAAATTCAGTGAGTACTCTGCGCAGGTTCTTGAGGGTGCGAAGGCGGTAGATCTGACATCGGAGCTGCAGATGCGCAGGTTCACTCTTAACTGTTATTTACGAGATGAGAACCTTTATGTCGCAAAATTACTCCTGCCGATTTTTGAGAAGACTCCCGGACTGTGGGAGGCTGTTCTCTATCTTGGACACGTTCCTTCAGGTTTCGGAGTGACGGATTCCCTTGAGATCTGGAAAACGACCGCCTGCCGTGAAGAGAAGGCTATCGAAGAAATCAGGGGGCTATTCCTTCCGAGTTTATGAAATCTTTGTGAAACCGAATGGCAAAATGCCAAAAAGAAGAGCACCTATGATATAATTGACGAGCAGTGCGTGTGCAGGAAAGGTGTGAATATATGGATAGTAATGTCTCCGCTCCGGATACAAAAACAACAGAGGCAGGTATAGACCTGTCAGACATAGTAGAATATGAGACTGAGCTTCCGAGAGCAGATGAGGAAGCACCGGAAAAGAGGGACAAGAAAGAGACCAGAACTCTGCTCCGCTATCTCGAGAACCATCTTGTCGATATGAATGTCGACAAGTACGGGCAGTCAACGCCGGAAGGTTATCTGCGGGAAATGCTGAGTCTCAGGGATGAGCTCATGAATTTCCAGACGCTCATGATGCATTATGAATGTGCTATGAGCGAAGTGCAGACAAAGATAGAGGTCCTGAACAGGGAGCTTGCACTGGTGCAGAACAGAAATCCCATTGAATCGATCAAGAGCAGGATCAAGACACCCAGAAGTATTTTTGAGAAGCTTGACCGCAGAGGGATCGATTTCACCGTCAGCAACATTGAGCGTTACCTTCAGGATATTGCCGGGATTCGTGTCATATGTTCGTTCATAGATGATATATATAAACTCAGGGACTGTCTCATCCAGCAGGATGACGTTGGGCTTCTGGAAGAAAAGGATTACATTCGTTATCCGAAAAATAACGGTTACAGAAGTCTGCACCTGATTCTTGAAGTGCCAATCTATCTCACCTCCGGCAAATATATGATGAAGGTGGAGGTACAGCTCAGAACGATCGCAATGGATTTCTGGGCAAGTATTGATCATAAGATGAAGTATAAACGGGATATCCCTAATGAACAGTCTATTACAGAGGAGCTCCTGTATGTCGCGGAAATGATCAATCAGCTCGATCGAAGGATGATACAGCTCAGGGACCGAATCAACGGACCGTCATAATTCAGGTCTCAATCGCGAGACATGGCGCAGGATTCGGGTTCGTGCAGAGCGGTTCCGATAATAAATATGTTAAATGCGAACTATGCAACAGCAATGCGGCTGTATATGGCGGTTCATCTTGTATGCGCCGGCGTATACAGCCGTATTATCGCAGTGGGGGAAGCCCCATGTTCTACCAGTGGCGGGCGGGTCAACAGCCTGCCCGCCAGAGTAGAAGAATAAATGTAGGAGATGATATTATGTTCAACTTTTTTAAGCGAAAGGCAAGAGTGGAACTTGAGGATATAGTGAGCGCCATGGCATACGCCAATAAGACGGGTGATTATTATTATCATAAGCCGTCAGGGGAAGTGGTGCTTAAAGTGAATCCTGTGTTTTCGGGATTTTCCGCACTGGGTGCCTATGTAAAGACGGATGATCTGGCGGCGGATATAAAAGCCAATCCTAAAGACTACATCCACGTGCCTGTGCTGGGTCTCAATGAGAATTACAGAATCATGGCAGGATATACAGAGAACCTTCCCGATGGTGAAGACAGAGAGCGTCTTACACAGATCCTGAAGAGTGCCTACCCTTTCAGAGCCTTCGGAAGAGCAGTGAGCGCACTCGGCCTGACATCCGACTATGAAGAATATCGTCTGGACGCGATCCGGGATATAGCTGCAGAGTGGTGCAGGGAGAACGGCCTTCGCGCGAGGTAATGACAAGGCTTTTGTTTCGTGTTATAATTATGCATTATCTCAGCGGGACTTATCCCCGCTGACCGGCTTGTTCTTATAGCTGCGTGCGGAAAGTTTAATAAAGTGAGGACATTATGAAAGTAAAACTGCAGGATGTGGTGGATGGGATCCAGTATTCGAACGCGAAATCGCAGTTCTTTTATTTCACCGAGACCGGTGAAGTGGTCATGCTTATGGATTCGGTATACGGTATCGGAAAGGACAGAGGCCTGATGGCAAAGATTGATGCCCACCCGGAACTCTATCTGCCACTTCCGAACGAGTATGAGGTGGATGAGTTTGGTATGATGGCGGATTTTGTGGATGAAGTCCATGATGCGGCTGCAGCGGCAGCTCTCCTGCGAGCGCTCGATGACGATCATCCGGCAGGAACTTTTTCTGCTGTTGTGAAAGCATATGATCTGGATATACAGTGGAACCTTTTCCGGAACAGCTGCTATGGCCTGATCGCCCGCGCGTGGTGCGAAGAAAACCGCATAGAGTACGAGGAATAAATCGATATAGAAACCCGTTCACACCGGCATACAAGGAGATAAAGTATGGAAGTAAATGACGCGCTTTACGGACTAAAAAAATTGGCAATGAAAGATCCGTCGGTAAGGGAGGCGCTTCTTGCGACCAGACTTGCGGATAATCCGCTGAAAGAGTTCTGCGCCCTCAGCACATCCTACGGTTATCCACTCAATGAGATGGATCTTATCAGTGCGGGAGAAGACGCCTATGCCGCTATGCGGAGAAGCACGAACGGAGGAGGGGAGAATTCTCCGATGCTGCGCTGTGAAGACGATTATTATGAGATTTTCTTTTCGGAAATCAGCTGAGGGGTAATGTGGCAATAGCTGCATCATATATCTAAAGGAGTATGGATAATCATGCAGGATATCGAGAAAGATAACCCGGATATTCGGCCGGAGGAAGGGAACGGCCGGAATGAGGGGGACAGTCAGGATCTGATAACAGAAGAAGTCGTGCGCGGCATGTTCGGGGAGAGCGGAGAAAGTGTGAAGCGTCGGAAGAAGAGACGGAAAAGACGCCGCACTATGCCTGACGGAGAGATACGGGATCCTTTCGAGAACATGAATCTGAAACTCGAGGAGGAAAAAAGGCGCAGAGAGAAAGGAATTGATGTGCCGGAATTTGTTCTCGAAGGTCAGAAAAAACCGGCAGAGAAAAAGAGGAAAAAGTCTCTCAGGGAGAGAGTGCTCAGGGGCAGAAAGAAAACAGCGGCCGGAAAGCGTATGAACAGAGCTCCGTCGGCAGCGGAAGTAAGCAGCAATAGTCCGACTGATACAGAAGATATGATAAATATTGATGAGATAAAAGAAAAAGTTAAAAATGATGACGGCAGGATGAGCACCTCAGGGTTCATCATAGCGATGGCACTTCTGTTTGTGGGGATGTTCATAATTGTACTGATTACATTTGCAGTATCAAGAATGTCAAGAGCGGTCACGGGCGGAGACAGCAGTGTCGCTTACGAGAGTGCTGCCGATATTTCCAGCGAGGCAGCCGATGAGCCTGAATCCGAACAGCCTGTCAGCGCGGTCGACCGATTCGGCGACCCCGACGTGCAGGCAGCTCTGGCCTATATGGCATCTCCTGAGGAAGTATCGGACGTATCGACAAGGGATATGTCCCAGTATCTGGATGAAATGCCAAAAGACAGCGAGGAAATCGTCAAGACCGAATCAGGTGTCCTCTACACATATGAGAGGATGGCTCGTGATCTTTATTTCCTGACAGTTCGCTTCCCGGATCTCCTGACTGTCAATACGATCGGGTCCACCAAGGACGGCAGAGCCATCTATGACGCAGTGATCGGCAATCCGAACGGAGCCAGCCATTTCATTGTTGTCTACACACAGCACGGCAGTGAGCATATTAATACTCAGCTCGCCATGCGCCAGATCGAGTATGTTCTTACAACACAGACGAACGGCGGCTCTTACGGCGATAAGACTTTCAGCGATATTTTTTCAAATGTATGTTTTCATATCATTCCCATGGCCAACCCTGACGGTGTCACTATCGCCCAGCTCGGCGTGGAAGGTCTTCGAACGGAGGCGGCCCGAACGGTCGTCAATCTGTGCTATGAACTCGATAAAGAGCACGGGAAGGTGTACGGGTCATTTGAAGATTATGAGACTAAATTCAAGGCCAATGCCAACGGTGTTGATCTGAACAAGAATTTCAATGCCGGCTGGGAGGAAATGGATAATAACGTAAACTATCCGTCAACAGACGGATACAAAGGCACCGGTGCCGTCAGCGAACCCGAGACGAGGGCAATCGTGTCTCTGGCAGAGGCCTATCCGATTTCTGCGGTCATAGGTATTCATTCCCCCGGTGATCGGATCATATGGAATTATGGTGCGAAGGGCGAAGTCCTGAGTGCCGGAAAAAATCTGGCCGAGACCCTGAAAGCCCTCACTAAGTATGGCATGGTAGAGGAGTCCCACTACACAAAGAGAGTCGCCGGCGGTATGGCAGAGTACTTTGTGTCTGAGCGGAATCTTCCTGCTCTCTCAATTATGACAGGCGGAGGGACGCTCCCTGTTTCCATGTCCTATTTCGCTGATATTTTCGGTCGGAATCTCAATGTGATTCCCGCAATCGCCTACCTATATGATATGCCGACGGATGATGAGATCGCAGCGGCTGAGGCTGCGGCAGCGGCGGAAGCGGCAGCGGCCGAGGCGGCAGCTGAGGAATATGACCGCGATGAGGACGGCTATGATGTGTATGAAGAAGAACTGGATACGTACGACGAAAATGAAGATGACGGCGGGGATTACTATTACGATGATTACGGTAACCGGAGATATTATTGAATAAATACTGAAAAAAGATGACCAATATATTGAAGTCCGTGTTTATTTCGGCTATTATGGTCTCAGCATTGCGAAAAAGCGTGCAGCATTAATCTGATATCAGAACTATTTCAAGGAGGAATCTAATGCTTCAGGAAATAATTGATGAACTGTCACAGTACACAGATGTTCCGCCGGAACAGATCAATGAGGATTCTAATCTGATTGAAGACCTTGAGCTCAATTCATTTGATGTTCTCACAATCGTTGCGGATTTTGAGGATCAGTATGGGATTTCAATCCCGGATGAGCAAATCATGGAGTTCCACACAGTCAGGGATGTAGAAGAGTTTTTGGAGAAGAATAAATGAAAGCGTATCCAATATACGAACTGACGCAGGTAGAAAGCCTGCGTCATTTGATTGACATCAGAGTAGAAGACAACCCGAACGGTACTGCTTTTTTTTATACCGGTGATGATGGCAGTGTAAAGACTGTGACTTACAGCAGATTCAAAGATGACGTCGCAGCCTGTGCCACATATTTTATGTCTCAGGGATGCAGGGACGGCGCCCACATCGCGCTCCTCGGAGTGAATTCTTATGAGTGGCTTGTCACGTTCTTTGCCGTCTGCAACAGTGGCAATGTGATCCTTCCCATGGATGCAAGACAGCCTGTCGAGAATACAATGAAGCTTCTCGTATCAGGCGACTGCACGACACTTGTATATTCAAAGGAATTTGCCCCGGCAATTCCCGCGTTTGAAGCAAACATCCCGGGATTTAGGGGCTTCCCGATGACGGAGGCTGCCACCTGGATTGCTGAAGGCGAGAAGCTGATCGCATCAGGTGATCATTCATTTGCGGAGTATAAAATTGATGTCGACAGGATGTGCGCCCTGGTATTTACATCCGGTACGACCGGAGTTCCCAAGGGCGTCATGCTCAGCCAGAAGAACATTGCGTCGAATATCAACCAGGCCTGCGGAAACTATCATCTCGACGGACCGGGTCTGTCTCCGCTCCCCATGCATCATATGTTCGGCCTCGTAGTCGGCCATCTTATGGTGTTCAATTATAATAAGCCCTGCTATATTGTCACGAATATGAGAAATATCATGAAAGATATGCAGATCGCAAAGCCTACATGTCTTTTTGTCGTACCGATGATCATAGAGACATTTGCCAAGCAGTTCAGGAACCTTGGCAAGAGGACCGGCGGACAGCTCACACCTGAGATGGTCAAGGGTGCCTGCGGTGGAGCTCTCTGTGATATAATCTGCGGCGGAGCGCCTCTCATGCCCATGTACGTGCAGATGTTCCGCCAGTTCGGAATCAATCTTCTGAACGGATACGGCATAACAGAGTGTTCGCCCGTACTTGCGGTGAATCGCGTCCATGATTACCTCGACGGCTCGGTCGGTCCGGTTCTTCACGGCTGTGAAGTCAGGATTGATGAGGATGGAGAGATACTGGTCCGCGGAGACAATGTCATGCTCGGCTATTACAAGATGGAGAAGGAGACCGAGGAGGCCTTTAAGGGCGGATGGTTCCACACGGGAGATATCGGCAGAATAGAAGACCATTATCTCATCATCACGGGTCGGACCAAGAATCTGATCATCACTTCGAGCGGCGAGAATGTTTCACCGGAAGAACTCGAGGACAAGCTTCTCGCGGATCCTGCAGTTGCGGAAGCTATTGTCTATGAGAAGGATAATGTTCTTGCGGTCCAGATTTTCCCGGAGATAGAAGCACACGCTCCGGAGGAATATTTTAAAGCCCTGCTCGACAAAGTGAACAAGGGAGAGCCGGTCTATCGCCAGATGAAAAAGCTTATTGTGAGAACTGAGCCGTTCACGCGCAATTCCACAGGCAAGATCATCCGGGCTCTTATCAAATAATTTCATACCGACATCAATACCTGACGGGGGCCGCCAAAGCGGCTCCCGTTTTTTAGCACCAACCCGGCAGAGCGAGTCGTGCTAGCGACGCGAAGCTAGTCCTTTAGGGCACGAGTAAGCTCTTGCCGGGTGCAAGAACACGGAGCACGAAGTGCGGAGTGTTCGCGGTGCGAAAATCGAGCAGGTGGGATTTTCCACCTGCCCGGTGAAGATGAAGCTTGAGGCGGCGCATTATATTTTGCCGCAGCCTGTCTGAACGGTTATTAGTACTGGCAAAAAAGTACTGTAAAAGAAGATTTGTTAATTACAATTTGAACAATTTACGGTATACTTGTATTTAGTATGGGTTATTTCCGCAGAATATGCGGTTCGTATAATTATTGAGACCCCGGAGGCATGAAAATGGCGAATACACTTATTCTATATGATGGAAAACTGAGTTCAACAGAGCGGGTTGCAAACAGCCTCGGTATGATCATCGGGAATGTCTGCATAGCTGAAATCTCAGAAGCTCCGGAGGACATTTCTCCGTATGACGGATTCTGCTTCATTTTTAATTTCTATGGGGCGCTGACGGCGGGAAAGACCCGTCAGTATCTCACCGCACACAAGGAAGCGATGGTCGGAAGACGCATCGCTCTTGTCGGTATGGGCTTCTCGGATAACGGGTTTACAAAGTATGTGGTCGATATGGAGGACGCTGTCGGCGAAGGAATCTCCATCACAGGAATGTTCATCAATGATGAGAATCAGGTATTCGAGAGCGGCTTCCAGGTCGCGAGAATGTTCCGC
>ODAJ012191868.1_pt1 | contig 13313 bp, 9 predicted proteins | sample 1539241 | NCBI WGS metagenome assembly ODAJ01 (sample SAMN02144231, study PRJEB22623) | gut metagenome | biome: sheep rumen | host: Ovis aries | place: New Zealand | reverse complement strand
CCAATTACAGCCTTAGCCTCAAAAATTTCATCACCAGACCGAGGCTTTCCGATGACTATTTCCGATTTTCCTGCGCCGCTGAACCTTCAGATTCGGAACAACATCCTTAGAGCGACGTCCCGTTCCGTCACCTTGTGGCGGAATAAAGCCAGTAATCTACTATACTTCGATTAGGCAGCGAGAGCATACTGATTGTTGCCAATTAATTGTTTGAACGCTGAGATTTAGGAGCCAACATCCGACGCTCCGCGTGCTTACGTACCATCTCTACCCGCTGTCAAATCCAGTCAACCCCGAGCGAAATTTCATAAATGCGGTGCAAAATTACACATTTTTTCGGAAATATCAAGCATATATAAGAAAAAAAGCGTACCTTTGCCAAAATTTTTAAATAAGGTACACGAAAATTGAAATAACTTCGTTATTACATATATGAAGAAAATAGTAACCATTGTATGTGCTGTCATCATTGCTCTTGCAGCACAGGCACAGACCACAGGAGGCAAGAGTGGCGGCATGACCGACGAAGAAGTTCTTGCATTCGTAATCAAGGAACGTCAGGCAGGAACCGAAAATGCCCAAATTGTGACAAAGCTGATACAGAGCGGTGTTGACATAAACCAGATACGCCGTGTGAAGGAGAAGTATCAGGGCAGCGGTAGCGGCAGCAAGATTATAGGCGACGTGAACTTAGACCGCTCGCGCATGAACAACGGCACGGGAGCTGGTGTCAGCAGCAGCAGTGCTACGAAGAAGAACACCGACCCCGCATCGAAGGTGAACATGCCAGAGGGTATGGACTACTACCAACTGAACATGTTCGGTCACAACAACGCAAACACTTTAGGAGGCTACGACAGCAGTACGGAGTACGAGAAAATGCTGGTGATGCAGTCGTTAGAGGACTTCGTGCCGGACTCTATGGCGATGCTGCGCACGATGTTGGCAGAGAAAGAGAAGAAGACAGTCTTTGGACGCGACATCTTCAACAACGAAGAGATGACCTTCGAGCCCAACATGAACATAGCCACGCCGCAGGACTACCGTCTGGGACCCGGTGACGCGGTGTATATAGAGATATACGGAGCGTCGCAGAGGACGATAGAAGGTACAGTATCGCCTGACGGTGAGATAACTATCGAGGGCTTCGGTCCAATACAGGTCAGTGGGCTCACCGTTAGTCAGGCCAACGGGAAGTTGCGCTCTACGTTAGGGTCACGTTACCAAAACAGCAGGATAAACCTGACCGTAGGACAGACCAGGACGATAATGGTAAACGTTATGGGTGAGGTGAAGTACCCCGGAACCTACACTCTGTCGGCATTCGCGTCGGTATTCCACGCCCTGTACATGGCTGGCGGAATAAGCGACATAGGTACACTGAGAAACATAAAGGTGTATAGACACAACAGACTGGTAACCACCGTTGACATATATGACTACATACTGAACGGAAAACTCTCGGGCAACATTAAGCTAGCCGACAACGACGTGATAACGGTAGGAGCCTACGACTGTCTGGTGAACGTAGAAGGCAACGTGAAGCGTCCTATGTGGTACGAGATGAAGAAGAACGAGAGTCTGTACACCCTGATAAAATATGCCGGCGGCTTCACCGGCGACGCATATACTAAGAACGTTAGAGTGTTCCGCAAGGCAGGCCGTGAATACTCTATATACAACGTTGAGGAGTTTGACATGAACACATTCTATCTCTTCGACGAGGATAACGTAAAAGTAGATAAGATAATACCGCGTTATTCGAACATGGTAGAACTGCGAGGCGCGGTGTTCCGTCCGGGAATGTACCAGGTTGGCGGAAACATAAACAGCGTACGCACACTGATAGAAGCCGCCGAGGGAGTGCGCGAGGAAGCCTTTACCGCACACGCCGTGATGCACCGCATGAAGGAAGACCGCTCGTTAGAGGCGATGGCAGTAGATGTGGCAGGGATAATGAAAGGAACTGTTGCAGACATTCCTCTGAAGCCCAACGACGTGCTGTTCATACCTACCAAGACAGACCTGTACATAAAGAAATTCGTGTCAGTTCTGGGCGAGGTACTGCGTCCCGGCAACTACAAGTTTGCTGACAACATGACGCTGGAGGACCTCATACTGCAGGCAGGCGGACTTAGCGAGGCAGCCTCGACGGTGAAGGTTGATGTGGCACGCAGGATAGTAAATCCCACCGCACTTTCCACCGACAGCACCATAGCGCGTACCTACACCTTCGCTTTGAAAGACGGTTTTGTGATAGACGGTCAGCCCGGTTTCGCATTAGAGCCCTTCGACAGAGTATATGTAAGGAAGAGTCCAGGAACGGTAAGCATGATGAATGTCAGCGTTGAGGGCGAGGTAGCCTTTGCTGGCTCATACACACTGCCCTTGCGACAGACCCGCCTCAGCGACATAATCAAGGCCGCCGGCGGTCCCAACGACAGAGCCTACATAAAAGGTGCCCGTCTGGAGCGTCAGATGACGAAGGAAGAGCGTCTGCGTATGCAGGCCGCCGTCACAGCTCTCTCAAAACAGAGTCAGCTGTTCAGCGACACCGTTTCTGCACGTAAGGCGCTGGACACAGCCACGACGTACTACGTAGGACTGGAACTGGACAAGGCTTTGGAAAATCCAGGCGGCGAGGACGACATTCTGCTGCGCAACGGCGACAAGATAATAGTGCCGCAATACACCGAGACGGTGAAGGTCAACGGCGAAGTAATGTACCCCAACACCGTAGGCTACGTGAAAGGCAAGGGAGTGCGTTACTACATAGACCAGGCAGGAGGCTTCGGACAGCGTGCCAAGAAGAGTCACACAATAGTTATATATATGAACGGCAAGGTAGCCAAGGTAGGTCACAACGCCAAGGTAATGCCCGGCTGCGAGATAGTAGTTCCCAGCAAGCCCAAGAAAGACCCCTCAGCCATTACCCAGTGGCTCAGCATAGGTACATCGATGGCGACGATAGCCACTATGGTAGCTACACTTGCAAACATTCTTAAGAAGTAAAGAGTGAAAAATTAACAAGAAGAGAAGAAGACGATGGCAGAGAAAAGAGAACAAGAAGTAATAGACTTTCGTCACATTATAAAGAAACTATGGGACAGTAGGAAACTGTTTTACAAGTCGTGGGTTATAGCCTTTATAGTATCGTCAGCGCTGATACTGCCTGTTCCCCGCACATACACCTGCGACGTAGAACTGGCGCCGGAGACCGAGACTCCCGCCATCGGCGGCGGTACATTAGGATCGCTCGCCGCCTCGTTCGGAGTGGATTTGAACACAGCGATGACAAGCGACGCCATACAGCCCACGTTCTACCCCGACCTTATAGAGTCCAACGACTTCATAATAAATCTCCTGAAGATAAAAGTAAGCACGGAGGACGGAGAACTTACCACCAACTACTACGACTATCTGTGCAACCACCAGAAGCGTTCGTTCTGGGTGGTCCCCTTCTTGTGGATTAAGAGCACCGTGGTATCGATTTTCAGCAGCGACGATGAGAAGGGCGGCAAGAAACTGGATCCCTTCCGACTTACGAAGAAAGAGTTTGACATTACCGAACAGGTTCGTAACAACATAGACTGTGACATAGACAAGCGTACCGACGCCATAACCATAACTGTAAGAGACCAGGACCCGCTGGTATGTGCACAGATGGCAGACTCTGTGATGCACCGTCTTCAGAACTTCATAACAGACTACCGCACCAGCAAGTCGCGTATAGACTTGGTATATTACAAGAAGTTAGCCGCCAATGCCAAGCAGGACTACGAGAAAGCACGTCGTCTGTACGGCAGTTATGCTGACGCCAACAACGACATAGTACTTGAAAGCTTCCGTGCCAAACAGACCGACCTGGAGAACGACATGCAGCTGAAGTACAACACCTATACCGTACTGATGACACAGTTGCAGGCCGCAACGGCAAAGGTTCAGGAGCGCACACCCGCCTTTACCACCATACAGGGCGCTACGGTACCCGTAAAGCCTACCGGTCCGAAACGTATGCTGTTTGTACTAGCTATGCTGCTCTTTACAACTATGGGAGTTGCTGGCTACGTTGTGAAGGACGACTTCAAGTAGAAGGAGCTATTTTTAGTATTTTTTCTCAGACCACTACCGAATGGAAGCCGGAAAGCGAATCATTGTCAACACCGCCGCACAGTATGTGAAAGCCATCATAAACACGTGTCTTTCGCTGTACTCCGTGCGTCTGATACTCGATGCGCTCGGCGTTTCCGACTACGGCATCTACTCCGTAATAGGCGGTGTGATAGCGATGATAGGCTTTATAACGAATGCGCTGGTAATAACCACCCAGCGCTATTTGTCTTATTACCACGGAAGCGGGGAACAGTCGCTGTTACGGAGCATGTTCAACAACAGTCTGTTGCTACACCTGATATTTGCCGCGGTGCTTTTTCTGTTATTCATACTGTTCAGAGACTACGTAGTATATGATTTGCTGAACATCCCCGCGGGGCGTATAGAGACAGCGCTGAAAGTCTATGTCATAAGCAGTCTGATACTTGTCATAACAATAATGACCGCCCCCTTCAAGGCCATATTCATTGCACGCGAGAACATAGTATTCATTTCCGTAGTAGAAGTGCTGTACGGCATACTGAAAGTAGTTGCAGCCCTGATACTTTCGTGTGTGACCTACGACAAACTCCTGGTCTATGCGCTACTGATGCTTTTGCTGATGACAGTAAACCTGTTGATATTCGCCGGCTACTCCCTGATACATTTTGAGGAATGTTCCTTCAAGGGGTTCCGCAAGACAATAGACCGCAGTTATTTCCGTCAGCTTATGGGGTTTGCCGGTTGGACCACCTACGGCATGGGCGCCATAGCCTGCAGGACACAGGGTACCGCCGTTATACTGAACCAGTTTTTCGGAACGGTGATAAACGCCTCATACGGTGTAGCCAACCAGATATATGTTGCACTGGTCTTCGTGTCGTCCTCTGTCCTTAATGCCATGAACCCCCAGATAATGAAGGCGGCGGGAAGCGGTGACATAGCATACATGCTGAAGCAGTCGTGCAGGCAGAGCAAGTTCTCGGCCATGCTGATGATGGTATTCTCCATACCCGTAATGTTCGAATTGCCGGCACTGTTGTCAGTATGGCTAAAAGAAGTGCCGCCCGACGTCACTATGTTCTGCCGTTTCATTCTGGTTTCGTTCATCTGCGACCAGTTTACCATAGGTCTCAATGCTGCCAACCAGGCAATGGGAGAGATTCGCACATACACGCTGCTTATGTTCACCCCCAAGCTGCTTTATCTGCCCGTAGCGTGGCTGATACTACACTATGGCGGTACATACCGTGACATAATGTGGCTCTACCTTCTTGTAGAGATAGGAGTAGCGCTGATGCGTATTCCATACATAAAATACACCCTCGGCCTCAGCATAAAGGAATATGTAAGGAGGGTTTTCGTCCCGCTGTTGCCGTTAGCATTCGTATCCATTATGAGTTCGTGGCTGTGTGTGACATACATAGACATGCCCCTGAGGTTCCTGTTCACACTCACCATCTGCGTTCTTATAGGACTTCTCACTGCCTATAAGTTTACTCTGACCGCCAATGAGCGCAGCTATCTTTACAATCTGATAAGGAGGCAGAGTTATGGTGATAGATAAGAGCAAGTTGTTTGTCTTAGAGAAGAACTCGTTGTTCAGCGGCATACTGTTTCTGGGGTTGCTGCTGGCATATTACAGCACGCTTTATCCGTGGCCCTTATGGCCCATTGCCGGACATGTGGAGACCGTTGCGGGCTTTGTGCTGTTGCTGGCATTCATCTTCAAGCCCCACAACGAGAACACCATTCTTACACGTAACGACTTTCTTCTGGCGGTGCTGTTGTATGCCACCCTCGAGGTATATCAGCGTTTGGTAGGTAACAGCAATGTTGTGCGTTTCATGTCAATACCGTTTCATGTAGTAATCTTCATGATACTGTTCCGTCTTGACAAAGAAGTGTTGCCCCGTCTTATGCAGTTTATCACTAAGTTTATGGCGATAATAGAACTTCCCGCCATATTCTTTTTCATACTCTACATCTTCGGTTTCCCCCTGCCCTATACCGATGCCAGTTACGACAACGAGTTCTATTTCTTTACGAACTACTATTTCTTCCTTATAGACGACCGTTTCTTGACGTGGCTGTTTCCGCGTTTCCAGGCATACTTCGTGGAACCCAACCATAACGGCTGTGCCTGTGTTTTCCTTTTATTCTATCAGTGTGGCAAGTGGAAGAAGTGGTACAACATAGTGCTACTTACCTCAGTGCTACTGTCGTTCTCGCTGACAGCCTATGTGCTGTTGGTCGTTGTGATGTTCCTGAACCTGTGGCGCAAGCGTAAGAGATTCCTGCTAAAGATTATCATCCCCATAGCTATTATCGGCAGCGTCATTGGCGGCAGTTTCCTTTACAACGACGGCAACAACCTTGTGCACGACCTGATACTTATACGACTCGAGGTAGAAGACGGCGACATTGCCGGCAACAACCGAGTGACGAAGAACTTTGAACACGATTTTGACCGTTTTCTTAAATCCGACGACATATTGTTCGGCAGAAAGCGCGACATGACAGAGTTTGGCAATTCCGGCTACAAGGTATATATCTACGAGAAAGGTTTCGTGGGTCTGTTCCTGCTTATAGCTTTCTATGTGGCTGCGACCTACAAGGCACGCAACATGCGTTCGTTGTTAAGTGCATGGCTGATGGCAACACTTTATTTTATCTCTAATGGCGAGATTACATGGTTCCAGATTTTCATTCCCACCTATTGTGCCGCATATGCGCTGCCACCGGAGACTCCGGAAGAGGAGAAAGACAATGAAGCCGATGAAAAATCATTAAAATCCATAGAGACATGAAAAAGATACGCATAGCCTATATCCTCAGTTCTACAACTCCATACGGTGGTGCGACAAAAGCTTTCCGCTCGTTCCTTCAACAGTTGTTGCCAAAAGGCATAGAGCCACTCCTTGTCCTTCCTGACAGAGAGGGTATCTATGAAGAGTTTAAGGCTATGGGAGTGCCTGTCTTCGTTTCAACCTATCGTGCAGCCACATTTCCTTACCTGCGCACCAGAAAAGACTATCTTATGTTCCTGCCACGCACTATTGCAAGGCTCATAGTTAATCACAGGGCAGCAAAACGCCTGACATGCTGGCTTAGGGACAAGCATATAGATATCATTCACACCAATGTTGGAGTTATAGACATTGGTTTCAAGGCTTCACGACGTCTTAACATTCCACATATATACCATATACGCGAATATGCGGATAAGGATTTCGGTATGCACTATTTCCCGACAAAGAGACGGTTTTATCGTCAGTTGACAGACCAAGGGTCTTATTCTATCTGCATTACCCGCGACATTCAGGACTATCATCATCAGGCAGACAAGTCCACGTCACGTGTCATTTATGATGGTGTTATGCCTCGGAGGACAACAGAAGCTCTCCCTGTTTCAAAGCGAGAACCTTTCCTGCTATATGCAGGAAGGGTGGAGCCTACCAAGGGACTCGACCTCCTGCTGGAAGCATATAAGAAATACAAAGAGACAAGCGAGGAGACACTGCCACTCTATGTTGCCGGCAGCGTTTCCAGCAAGCCGTTCTACGAGCAGGTACTGCAATATGTGAAAGACAACGGTCTTACTGACGACATACACTTTATCGGAGAAGTGCCCGACATAGAATCATACATGCAACGCGCACGCACACTTATTATCCCTTCACGCAGCGAGGGTTTCGGGCTGTGTATGCCTGAGGCTATGTTCAACGGCTGCCTGTGCATAGGTCACGACACCGGCGGCACACACGAGCAACTGGAAAATGGACTGCGACTCGAGGGCGCAGAAATAGCACTGCGTTACGACAACACAGAAGAACTGTCCCGCTTGCTTTGCGAGATTACAGACCGTAAGCCCGAGTATTATGATACAATGACACAACGCGCCTTCCACGCTGTCAACACTTTGTATAGTTCAGAAATTAATGGAGATAACATATATAAATTCTATCAAGACATACTATAATAATGACCAGATTGACAAAAACCATAAAGGACAGGATTTATACGCTTATTCATCGCTGTCGTTTCCGTCGTTTCGGCAGCGGGTCCCACATTGCATGGCGGGCTACAAGACTGCAAGGACTTAATTGTATCTCCATAGGACGCGGAACTTACATAGCCTCAGGTGTTCAGTTGACTGCATGGACTCGTCACAACGGCATCAAATTTCAACCAGAGATAATGATTGGTAACGGTTGTAGCATACGTGAAAATTCCCATATTACCGCCATCAATTCCATTACAATTGGCGACAATCTGCTTACGGGAACAAATGTTTATATTTCAGACAATTCGCACGGAGAGACTACTCTCGAGCACATGATGCTGCCACCGTCAGCCCGTCCGCTATATAGCAAAGGTCCCGTGGTAATAGGGAATAACGTGTGGCTTGGCAATAACGTCTGCATACTTGCAGGAGTGACCATTGGCGACGGTGCTATCGTGGCTGCCAACAGCGTTGTAACAAAGGACGTTCCGGCTTACAGTCTCGCAGCAGGAGTACCTGCTGTAATAAAGAAGACAAATTCATCACAGTAAATACAATAAATTTATTGCACTCACGTTATAAAGAAAAATGCTCAGAGATAACATGAAAGCACGCGTCATAGCACTGTATCTTCCACAATTTCACCCAATACCTGAGAACAATGAATGGTGGGGACCCGGGTTTACCGAATGGACCAACGTTGTCAAGGCGCGTCCGCTCTTTCGCGGACACTATCAGCCACGCATTCCTGCCGACTTAGGCTTTTACGACTTGCGCCTTCCCGAGGTTCGCGAGCAGCAGGCACAACTGGCACGAGAGGCAGGCGTTGAGGGTTTCTGCTACTACCACTACTGGTTTGGTAACGGCAAGCAGTTGCTACAGCGTCCTTTTGAAGAGGTACTTGCCTCTGGCAAGCCAGATTTCCCATTCTGCCTGTGCTGGGCAAATCACGACTGGACGAACAAGACTTGGGAAAAGGGAAAGAGTCTGAAGCGTGCGTCCGTCCTTATGAAGATGCACTATAGTCACGAAGACTATCTGCGGCACTTTGAATATGTCCTTAAAGCTTTTCGCGACCCTCGCTATATCACCGTTGACGGGAAACCGTTGTTTGCTGTATGGGAGCCTCGTAAAATTCCCGAGTGTCGCCAGTTCATAGACCTCTGGCAGCAGTTGGCACGCGAGAATGGTCTCCCGGGAATACATTTTGTAGGCTACACACAGAATTCTTCAGGTCGCTCCACTAAAGACGGACATATCAGCCTGTGGAACGAGAACCAGTCAGCGGAACGCTACCAAGAGGTTCTTGACCTCGGTTTCGACGCCGTGATGTCAACGGGTCAAGGACGTGCGCAGGCAATAGTCGGCGGTAAGTGGCGCAAGGCGTTCTACTTCTTCGCCAACCACACCTTCCTTCCCGTAGGTCTCCGTACTGACTATGCAAAGGTTATGAGCCACTACTACGTTGAGGAAGACAAATGGGAGAACGTCTATCCTACCCTACTGCCACAGTGGGACCGCAGTCCGCGGGCAGGAAAGAAGACAGACCCACTTCTTAACAGTACCCCCGAGAAATTCAAGGCGACAATCGTCAAAGCCCTGAACGTGATAAAGGACAAGCAACCGGAGCACCAGATACTCTTCTTGAAGTCATGGAACGAATGGGGCGAGGGAAACTATGTAGAGCCAGACGAGCGTTTCGGTCATGGGTATCTTGACGCATTAAGAACAACGTTGAAGTAAAGCATATCGAATTATGGGTATAGTCAAGCAATGCAGAATAGCGAAAGAGGCTTTCATCGGTAATCTGATGAAAATCCGCGTGTGGTTTGATATCCATGTAAGGAAGTCTATCAGGATCTCTGACCGTCAAGACAACTCTTTCATTATTTCACTCACCAGCTATGGTCAGCGAGTTCATAGCAGCGTTGTTTACACCATCCATTCCTTAATTAAACAACGGTTGCGCCCTGAGCGCATTGTCCTATGGCTTAGCCGTGATGAATTCTCTATTGACACTGTTCCCGCTTCGTTGCTCTTCATGATACGCTATGGACTTGACATTCGTTTCTGTGAAGACATCAAATCATACAAGAAACTAATTCCTTCAATAGAAACTTTCCGCGATAAAACAATCATCACCGTCGATGATGACATTTACTACTCTCCGCTACTGACTCTTGAACTTATTAATGAGCACCGTCAACACCCGGATAGCATAATAGCCGAGTGTGCTTTGATTACTGAGAATGACGAAGAAAGTTTCAAGCCATACAAACAGTGGAAACGTTATCACAGAGTCTCGGAGGACTTTATTTATGACCCCCTGAAGGTCTGTCCTATCGGTTTCGGTGGTGTACTTTATCCTGCAATGGTGTTCAGTGAAGAAGTTCTCAACCGCGAAGTGTTCACCTCGCTTTGTCCACAGGCAGACGACATATGGTTCTTCTATCAGGCATACATGGCAGGCATCAAACGCCTCTTTGTCGTTGACTCCAAAGTTGACTACTATCCCGTTGACCTGTTCAGACAGAAACGCCGTGGCGACCGCTTGTGTGCAACAAATGCAGGTGAAGCCCGGAATGACTGTCAACTTAAAGCACTCGTTGCTCATTACAGCGTAAAATAAACCAAGCCGATGATTCGAAAGGTTTTCTTTTCAATCGTTTTTCTCGTCTCGTTCCTACTTCCTGCAAAAGGCGAAGGAATTTCTTTTCTCCCTCCTTCGTCCGCTGACTATTGGAAGAAATTCCCTTCAACATTCAGGAACGACTATGTCCTACAAGGAAGAACACTCATAAACAAGGAGTGGAGCCAGATTCCTACGGCACTCTTCCGCGAATACAGCATCAATGGCAACCGTACAAACTTCGAGTCGGTATATAACGAACGTCGCAGCAGACTGGCACAATTGGTAATGGCGGAGGTTATGGGACAGGAGGGAGAGTTCGTTGACGAAATTGTCAAGGCATTTCACTATCTGAAGACAGAAACATGGTGGGGTATTCCCGCCCACTATAATGCCCCACAGCCACAGGAAAACAACCAGATAGTAGAATTATTCAGTGCTGAAACCTCAGCTAATGTAGCGTGGACGCTTTACATGCTTCATGAGCAGTTGGACAGTATTGAACCGGGACTATACGAAACCATGCGCCAAGAGGTCGTAAGACGTATGCTTATACCTGCCGTTAAACGTAATTTTGACTGGAAACGACGTACAAATAACTGGAACCCATGGATTTGTGCCAACTGGCTCTATTGCATAATGCTGTGCGAAGATGATGACAAAAGGCGCGAAAAAGCGTTACAACAAGTTCGTCACTCTATGGACATATTCTATGACAATTATCCTGAAGACGGAGGATGTGACGAAGGCGTGAGCTACTGGGACCGGTCCGCGGCATCATTTGCCGAATGTGCCATACTCATGGAACATCTTACAAACGGCAGTTTCTCTATACGCAACGATAGTAAACTGAAAGAGATGTGCAGTTTTGCGTCCAAGATGCTCATCTCTGACACCAAGACGCTAAACTTTGCCGATGCGACACCATACTCTGTGCTCCACCCCAATATAGCATACCTCTGCGGACGTTACACGTCGGACACTACCCTATGCCGCTATGCCGCCTATACAGCCCATCGGTTTGGTTTTACCAAACAACCTACACGGTTGTTCAAATCCTCCGGTGGCGGACCTTCCCTTGGACGCGAACTTATGTTCCTGAAATATTATGACGACTTCGTTCATGAAACTCCAGCCCAGCCATCATATAGCGAAATATGGCTGCCATATCTCCAAGTGTTTACGGCACGCTCTCAACGCCGGTCTGAAAAAGGATTTTACATAGCCGCCAAGGGAGGAAACAACAATGAGTCACACAACCACAACGACGTCGGGAACTATGTTATCTATAGTAACGGAGAGCCTCTCATAGTCGATTTAGGTATCGGCACATACAACGCTAAGACATTCAGCAGAGAACGATACGAACTGATGAATACCCGCTCTGCATACCATAATGTGCCACTGATAAATGGTACGGAACAACATGAAGGTGCCGGTTATAAGGCAACAGACGTAAGCTTCTCCGCAGATACATCAACAGCCCGCTTCACTCTCAACATTGCAGAAGCTTATCCCAGTGCAGCAAAAGTGCGAAGATGGCAAAGGACGATAACACTCCGTCGTGACAGCCTCATTGAAATAGAGGAGGATATCGACCTGAAAAAGAACAGGGGCAATACAGAACTGGTCTTTGTCTGCTACGGACGACCAGACCTTTCTGACAACGACAGGATTTCCTGGCATACCACAAAGGGCGATGTCCAAATGCACTATAACCATAGTCAATTGAAGCCGGCTGTTGAAAAGTTACAACTTAAAGACCAAACATTACTTAACGTTTGGAATAATAATCTTTACAGATTGACTTTTAAAGTTATTCACAAAAAGAAGAAACAGACCATTCGCTATTCATTCTTTTACTAATCCGTACCTTTAACCGTGTTGAAGGTTCTTTTAAAGGTACTTGCGTTCAAGAATAAAAATAAATCTTCGGTTTTATTTTGTATTCTCTTCACTTATTCGTACCTTTGCAGCCGATTTGTACAAAAACAGATATGAGCGAGTTAGTTTCAGTCATTATGCCTACATATAATTCCAGCCAATTCCTGGCTGGAAGCATTGACAGTATCCTCGCTCAGACATACCAGAACTTCGAACTCCTTATCGCCGACGACTGCTCTACTGACGACACGACGAGACTGCTCATGCAGTATCAGGCTAAAGACCCGCGCGTTAAGGTGTTCTACAACAAAGAAGGCAATAAGGGAGCCGGATATACACGAAATAAGTGCATCGAGAATGCGCAGGGACGCTACATTGCTTTCTGCGACAGCGACGACCGATGGACTCAAGACAAGCTGGAGAAGCAGGTACGTTTTATGCGTGAGAAGTGTTGTCGTTTGTCATACACCTCATACACAATCTGCGATGACAATGATAACGACTACGGCATATTCATAGCTCCCAAGCAAATTACTTTTGGCGACATCCTCAAGGACAATAAGATAGGATGCCTCACAGCAATGTACGATGTTGAGGAATTAGGAAAAATATTCTACATGCCGACAATACGGAAACGACAGGACTGGGCTCTTTTTATGATGATACTAAGACAATGCAAGGTGGCATACGGAATTGAAGAAC
>ODAJ012116992.1_pt1 | contig 13313 bp, 11 predicted proteins | sample 1539241 | NCBI WGS metagenome assembly ODAJ01 (sample SAMN02144231, study PRJEB22623) | gut metagenome | biome: sheep rumen | host: Ovis aries | place: New Zealand | reverse complement strand
CGAAAAATTCGAGAACAATCCGTATGTCACGAAGGCTTTCTACGGTCTTCGACCGGCATCGATCGCTATGATCTCCGCCGCCGGCATCAATGTCGTGAAGATTGCGCTGATCAATCTGAGCGCGCTGACAGACGGCTCCGGTCTCCTTGGCTTCTTTAAAATCAAAGAAATCATCATGGCCATCCTTCTTTACGTGGCTATTACGAAGATGAAGCTCCATCCGATTCTCGCGATCGCGATCTCAGCCGTAATCGGCATAGTGCTGCGCCTTGGCGGCGTATAAGGCGCAGCCTTGGAAATGTATAAGGCGCAGCCTTACGGGGCGCCTTATACGAAAAGCCCGGTTTATCAATCTGTGTACTCAGTCGGCATAATCGATATATTCATCGATTGTAACCCACTTTATGATTGTGCTATACTAGGTTCCGGTGTAATGCACTGAAAGGCTTATATCTGAGAAAAGACAAGAAGCAAAGATAACGTCAAATTCTGTAATGAGACAGTAGAAGGACTCACAGATGCGAATAGAGAGAACAAAAAATGCTGCCAGAAATATATTTTTTGGTACGCTGTTAAAACTATACACAACATTAATTCCGTTTATAATGAGGTCAGCCATGATTTATTACATGGGTGTCCAGTATTTAGGTTTAAACGGATTGTTTACATCGGTTCTTTCTGTGCTGAATTTAGCTGAACTGGGTGTTGGCAGTGCTATGGTCTATAGCATGTATAAACCTATCGTCGAGGATGATGCCAGAAGCATATGCGCATTAATGCGTTTATATAGAACGTATTATAGAATAATAGGGCTGATAATAGCGATCGTCGGACTGTGCCTGACTCCTTTTGTGCCCAGACTTATAACCGGTGAGCTGCCTGCTCAAGTCAACATATATGTTTTATATCTGCTTAATTTAAGTGCGACTGTGTTATCATACTGGCTTTTTGCATACAGAAATTGTTTATTTTCTGCTCATCAGAGAGGAGATATGACAAGCAAGATCGCAATGGTCGCGGATACAATAAAGTATATATGCCAGCTTTACGTCATCATTGTACTGCAAAATTATTATATTTATGTCATTGTAGCCTTATGCACCCAGGTAATGTCCAATATAATAACAGCAATCGCTTCGAGAAGAATGTTCCCCGCATATAAACCCGAGGGAAGGCTGGAAGAACTTGAAGTTAAAAAGATCAATAAAAGGATTGCGGACTTATTCACATCTAAGATTGGCGCTGTTGTAGTGAATTCGGTTGATACGATAGTGATATCTGCGTTTCTTGGATTGAGCATGCTGGGAATATACCAGAATTACTTTTTTATCATGACATCGATTATTGGAATGATAGAGATAATTTTTAATGCATGCACTGCCGGTATCGGGAATAGTGTTATTGTAGAGTCCGGGGAAAAAAATTATAATGATCTGAAAAAATTCACCTTTATCATTTCATGGATTTCCGGTTTTTGCGTGTGTTGTTTTGCATGCCTTTATCAGCCCTTTATGGAGTTGTGGGTAGGAAAAAAACTTATGCTGAATTTTAGTGCAGTCGTGTGCCTGTGTATATATTTTTATATATATGAAATCAATCGGCTGCTGAATACGTACAAGGATGCGGCAGGAATCTGGCATGCGGATAGATTTAGACCGTTGGCAACGGCCGGAGCTAACCTGACACTGAACCTTATTATGGTGCAGTTTTGGGGAATTTATGGAATTATTCTTTCAACTGTACTGTCAATGCTCATTGTGGGAATGCCCTGGCTGATTCAGAATCTTTTTTCTACTATATTTCAGAGAGACTTGCTTAAATCATACGTAGCTCAGTTGTTACGGTATGTTTTTATCGTGGCAGTGATCAGCAGCATAACATATATTTTGTCCGATTTTGTTAGAGGACAACTCGTTTTTCAATTAATAGTAAAAGGGATTATATGTGTGGCTGTACCTAACGTATGCTTTTGGATGATTTATAAGAATAAAAAAGAGTATGCAGAGATGCTGATAATTATTGAGCGAATGACTCACGGCAAAATCAGATTCAGGCGTGCGTCTAAATAATTAAGCGAGTTTGGCAATGATGGAACAATAGATTCTATGCCAGCTGAGGGGGATGAAATATATGAAAAAGTGTAGTGGCCAAAAACGAAATCGTATTTGTGACAGAAATATGTGCTGTGGTTGTGGAGCGTGCGCACAAATATGCCCTAAGAAATGTATATCTATGGCGGCTGATCAGGAAGGTTTTTTATATCCGGTTATAGATGATGAGCAGTGTGTCGGCTGCGGAAAATGCTCTTCGGTATGTCCAATCTTAAACAGCAGAGAAATAACAAACGATGTAAGTAGAATCTTTGCAGCATATTCATTGGATGATGACATACGCATGAACAGTTCATCGGGAGGTATATTTTCTTTATTGGCGAACGCAGTATTGGACAACAATGGAGTTGTTTTCGGAGCGGCTTTTGATTCGAACTGGCTGGTGCATCATGTGGCTGTCGATAAGAGCACGGAATTATCTAAACTTAGGGGCAGCAAATATCTGCAGAGCCGTATTGAGAATACATATGCAGAGGCAGAAATGCTGCTGAAGCAGGGCCGGAGAGTTCTTTTTTCGGGTACAGGATGTCAGATAGCCGGGTTAAAGCGTTTTCTTGGAAAGGATTATGCACACTGTTATACTGTCGATATTCTTTGCCACGGAGTGCCCAGCCCCTACGTGTGGGAAAAGTATCTTTCTGAAAAAAAGACTCGTGCCGGAAATGAGGTGAAGGATGTTTTTTTCAGGGATAAAACATCTGGCTGGAAGACATATAGTACAAGGATCTTACTTGAAGATAATAAGAAATATGTTAAGAAATACAACGAAGATACGTATATGCGGCTGTTTTTGAGAAATATTGATTTACGCCCTTCCTGCCATAACTGTCAATTTAAATCGGTAGAGCGGGTATCAGACCTTACTATCGGAGATGCCTGGGGAATCGAGAAGGTCATGCCGGAATTCAGTGATGATAAAGGCACTTCGCTGGTTCTCGTACATTCTCAAAAAGGCCTGGATTTGCTTAATATGATATATGATAAGGTGTATATAAAAGAAGGAGAGATAGATACATTATTACCGGTCCGGTCAGATGCTCGTAAATCAGTGGAAGCGCATATAAACAGGAGGCTCTTTTTTAAAAAACTGCAAAAAAGTAGTGGGATTGAGTGCATGGAAAAATACTTATCCCCTTCAATTCCACAAAGAGCGCGGCTGAAAATCAGGCGAATCTTAAAAGATATTACTTCCCGATACTGAAATTTCTGAAAAACGAGGAAATTGCATTATATAGTTCCTGACTGTCCATATCTTGTGGTAAAATTGAATTGGGTAGGACCTAATGAAAAACACAATGGGTGCTGTGGCTGGGTATTTGGTTTGGAAGGTGTTGGAAAACAATTCCTTAACAACTCACTTAATTCGTGAGCGCCAAGTAGAATATGATGGTTCTTCAAGGAAGAGGGCAACTTGATGAGCCTGAGAACCCTTTTACAGTCCAATGCTTTACATTGTAAATTTTACTAATTGCGTTGAGCCCGTAGAATGGTGTTAAAAATGATTAGTGTTATTATTCCGGTATATAATGTAGAAAAGTACCTGAACAGATGTTTACAAAGCGTCCTTAATCAAACCTATACAGAATTCGAAGTGATACTGATAGATGATGGGTCGACAGATAAATCAGGGGAGATTTGTGATAGCGTGCTTTCTGACAAAAGATGTAAGGTTATTCATCAGAACAATCAGGGGGTTTCTTCAGCACGCAATAGGGGTCTTGCTGTATCGAGGGGAGAATATATTTTGTTTGTGGATCCGGATGATTGGCTGGATCAGGAGATGTTAGAAAAACTGTTCAGCGGAATAGGGGACGCGGACCTGGCTATGTGCTTTCACTATGTGGCTAATGAGACCTCACCCGGAGAATATGAGTTTGTAGAACATAGGTATTTTGACAGCAAAGAACCATTCAAAACAGAAAATGTGTACTATGATATTTTTATGAAGAGTGGTCCTTTATGGAACAAACTAATAAAACGTGATGCGATCGGAGAAACATTGTTCTGCACAGATATGACGTATGGTGAAGACGGTGTTTTCCTCGCGAAATGTTTAAACCACGTCAGGACTGCAGTAATTGTTCCGGAATGCCTGTATTATTATCAACGAGTCAGAGAAGGAAATGTGGTTTCTTCTGCTATCGATAGCAGGTCCCTGGAATTTTTAGAGAATATAAAAGTAGTATTTGACTGCTGTAAAGCAGCAAACTGTCCATCGGTTGGAATTAAGCGTATTGTCAGCAGTGTAAGGGAAGTCCTTTTAAAAATTCAATTCACCGTAGAGGACATATTTTCTAAGAAACAGTATATTAAAGCGTGTAACAGACTGATTAGATATCCCAGCATGTCTGATTATTTTGTTTTTTTTACTGATAAGAGAATACCATTTTCTAATAAGAAAGAAGCAATAGTTCTTTTCGATTGTTTTCTTTTTATGTTATGTCATTCCATAAAAGTAAGAAAACTCTTTCGCGGTAAGCATAAATCTTGATCTGAATCCTAAACATATACTGAATTTTTATTCAGTTCTGCGGATAGAAATCGAAGAATGAGGAAGTGACAGAGATGAAGATAGCAATAGTCACGATTACTGATGGACAAAACTATGGTAATAGAGTTCAGAATCTTGCCCTTCAGGAAGCTTTAAAGAGTATGGGGTTTAACGTTGAAACGATAAGAAGAAAAACACACCATGACCTTCCATTCTTCGTCAAGATGAAAAATATTATTAAGAAAACAATCAAAAAGATCATTGGAAGAAAGTATGGAAAGCATTGGGAACTGAGAAAAAAAAGATTTGATGAGTTTAATAGAGAATATATCAGGTTCAGTAAGGTATGTCTACATAACAATATTGCACCTAAACATATATCTGATGAATACGACTATTTTGTGGTAGGCAGTGATCAGGTATGGAATGCCGGATTTAGGATTATTATTGATGATTTGAAGGATTATCTGTTGTGCTTTGCTCCCGGGACAAAAAGAGTCGCATATGCAGCCAGTTTTGGTACAGATTTTTTACATGAAGGGAGCGAAGAATTGTTCCGTTCTGAGTTGCCCAAATTTAAGGCTATTTCAGTAAGAGAAGAATCCGGAGTGGATTTAGTTCACTTGTGTGGAGCGGCTGCAAGAGTGACTCTTGATCCTGTGATGCTATTGACAAGTGAACAATGGATGGAGTTTGCCCGAAAGCCCAAATATGTAGAAAGCAAGCCTTTTGTGCTGTCGTATTTTCTTGGCGGTCGTGATAAAAGAACAGATGAGTATGGTTTAAATTTAGCCCAGGGAATGCCGATATATGAGTTGGATTTCGAGTATACCGCAGAAGAGAAGGTTAAAGACATCAAACAGTTTTGCACTGCCCCTGATGAATTCATATGGCTTATAGCAAACGCTGAGATGGTGCTAACAGATTCTTTTCATGCAGCGGCACTTTCTATATTGTTTCATAAACCCTTCTGGATTTTCGAGAGAAAAGCGGCTGACAAGAGCTATAAGATGGGCGGGAGAATATCGACATTATTAGAGGCATTTAATCTTTCAAGTCATAGAAGAAGCTTAGCTGAGCCAATTGAGAAGCCTGAGCCAATTAATGGAGAGGCGGTTGACAATATATTAACGAAGAAACGAGAAGAATCCCTTAGATTTTTAAAAGAGGCTTTACTGGAATAAAAATAGAGGGGCTGTCGCATTAAGACGCGCCATCCACTATATATGGCAGACGTTATTTGCAAATGTCTGCCATATATAGTGTTGACACCGTCTAATGCGACAGCCCCTTCATATCAGCTTATCCTCATTTCTTTTCTATCGTATAGCCCAGTTTTATAATCAATTTCAAGGTCTCCAGGGCTGAATTACGGTCATACTCTTTCTCCGATTCAGGCAATTCATCATAAGGTACCAGATCCGGGTGAAGCTTCTTTTCCGAGTCCTTATCGACGCCGTATCTCCATCCTTCACTGATGCGTCCCACTGCCCATACATCATGTACGTTTTCTGCAATCTTTTCTGTCAACTCCAACAAATCATCTGAAAGCTTAATGTCATCTGTGTTTACAGGATTCGGTTTATACTCTTTCATACTTTTTCTCCATTATTATCTATTCTATCTCTGCAAAGCATCACAACACTCTGATCGTCAACTCCCTGCTGGAGCGGAATGTGCTGTTCCACGTCCCGGAACACTTTTTCAAATGTCTGAAGGCTCGGTGAAACTCTGTATACTCCGTCCGTCATCAGTGCTATCTGATCTATACGTTCGGCAGATCCTCTCTTTATGGACAATCGGCTGTCAGCCCCCTCCGTCGTCGTCAAAGTAGTCTTTACACTGTAAAAACCGATCTCCGGGAATGACATCACACGCATCTGTCCATTATTGCTCTTGTACATAATTATACCATCTCCAAGATGAAGCGCACAGTACCTGTTTTGAGATTCATCCACGCAGAAGGCCATAACAGTGGATGCAAATTCCCTTATAGGCTTGTCATATAAAGCAGCCATCTCACGGAGTTCCTCATTGATGTACTCTAAGTAGTCCGACGCAACGACAGACGGATCCTCGGTAACGATCCAGTCAAATTTTTCCTCAATATATCTGGCAGTGCTCTGTGCCGCCATCTCCGCTCCTATAACATTCAGGTTGGTCGTACCGATACCGTCGACCAGCACCCCGATATACTTGTGATTTCTGGCTCGTACAAAACAGCGGTCCTGACAAAGCATATTTCTCATTTCATGGCGCTTCCCCAATTCTTTCACCGTATAAAACTTCCATGCGTCCACTTCTTTTTCCTCCTTTATCCAAACTATTAGCGTATGGAAATTTACGGCGATCCATGATCAGCTGCGCCGATTGTTCCGTTTGCAAATGTACCGTTCCACCCATGCGGCAGGGTAATACTTCCGGCAGAGAGCACAGTTCCGTCTTCAAGAAGGCCTGCAACGCAGGCATTGCCCGCTGCGATAGCCAACACTCCTTTCCACCTTGAGACCTCGCTTCTGCCCATATCGGTGAGTTTCGATCCTCCGCCGGCAAGCAGCACCTTTCCGTCTCTCGCCAATCCGTATATATAGCGGCTGTCAGCCGCAATTCCTACTATATCCCTGAAAAGTATACCGGCATTTCTTTTATCAGCCGGGTCCATACAGCTGCACCTTACCGTCCCATCTGAATTAAGTGCTGCTATAAATCCGCTTGCAGCGGCAATATCTGTCACTCCTGCCCATGTGTTCACATCATTAAAGCTGCTGCTTAGCCACCGCTCTTTTGCGCATTTCACAGTCCCGTCCGAGCTGAGTCCGACAACAAATCCGCGGTTGCCTGCCAGGGCTTTAATATTCTTCCATCTTTCTACTTCACTTTTAAGCGGTGTTGTTCCATGGGCGGAAACCGAACCGTCTTTATGTACTAAATATGTGGCATCTCCCGAGGCATATGCGCTGACCGCATCTGTGATTCCCTCGAGACTGCATTCTCCCATCCCGTTATCACCGATCGCGCTGCATGATCCGTCCTTATTTAGAAATATAACATGGTGCTCTCCTGCAGTTACACCAGTACCTTCTGCAGGCATCTTTCTCGATCCGAAACAGACAGATTTCACAGATCCGTCTTCTGAAATGTAATAAATTCCCTTTGAGTTAACTGCCAGGCGCCGTGCTCCCGACATTTGTCTTCTGAGTTCCTCTCTGTCCCTTATATCCGGCTCCACACCGCCGAACATATCAATTACCGGCGAGGGCATGAACGGCGATATCGTAAATATCTCACGGACAGCGTATTCTACTGGAGGCATAGCTGCATATTCACCGGTGAGAAGTATGCCGAATCCGGTTTCATCCCTGAGTGAATTTCTGTCACAGAATTCCATTCTCTGTCTTACAAAATTTGCAAATGCATCTGCAGCCCTGTCCTTATAAGCATTATCGATCTCCTGAGCATATATCCCAATGCCGTCTCCAAGCTCGGCTTTCTGATTGATTTTTCCTCCCGACTGCTTAAATGTCATGTATACCCGGCGGAACAAGCCGCTGCTGTCCTTCATTGCCGACTCAATGCGTGATCCGGCGTCGGCACTTCCTGGAAAGCGAGAACTTACGGAATCGACAACTGCTTTCAGTGCCGCAGTCCTTTCATTTGCCGTGCCGCCATCGACCGGGGAAAACTCCCCGGCCGGAGTCCGGCGATAGACCTCAGAACTCAAGCCGTCAGACATGACTTTCAATACAAGGAGTACATTAGTTGTCAGCTTTTTTCTGAGCCAGCTTAAAATATCAGACTTATTAATTGCATCCATTGTCTACCTCCACATCTGCCGGCAAAAGCACGATGTCTCCCTCATCTTTTCTCTTGAGAATCATGCCATTTTGCTTAACTGCAGAAATGTGATCTCCTTCTTCAGCGTCTTCGCACCTGTGATAGTCATAGTCATATTTATCACCTGGTTCCGGCACATATTCAACGATTCCAACGGCAGCCAGAGCATTTTTCAGTCGACTCACGAGCTTTTTCATATTGCAGATCCGTCTGTGAAGTTCCTCACGAAATGGATCTTCCCCGCACGGTGCTTCCTCACTGTTCGCTTTTTCGGTAAGCAGATCAGTCAGAAGCATATCCTCACTCTTCTCAGCACCTTTCAGAGATTCCTCAAAAAGACGGTATACTGATGCGAGCTCCTTATACTGCGTTTTGTAAAATTCAGTCTTCCATTTCTGAATATCTGCCGAAATCTCATTCTGTCTTGCTATTCTCTGCTCCTCTATACCTCTGGCAATTGCTTCAATCTGCTCGGAAAAAGCATTTGCCTGCCTGGTCATCATCTCTTCGTAATTGTTTCTCAGCTCCTTAAGTTCGAGTGATATTGCGTTCTTGCAGCCGGTGAGCTCATCGCGAATCTTCCTGCTCGCATCTGTCTGCTGCTGTCTGAAGCTTTCCCGTTGCGAATCAGCGTCTTCTTCGAGCCTGCTCCTTAAATTGGTCATCTCCAAAGCTGTCCTGACCTGGCTCTCCCGGTTATCTTCGATCCCTCTTTTATATTCCTCCTCGATCTGTGTGCGGAATTCCGGAAATAAATTATCGATTTTATTGATCTGCTCGCTGCGGAGACGCTCGCAGTCTCTTTCTGCTTCTTCCCTGATACAGCGGGCATACTCTTGTGCCTTTGCACGAATTCTCGCAGCCTCATCATAAGCCGTATTGACAATTCTGTCCTTTTCAAAGTTGGCCTGTCTGAGAGTTGTTTCAGCATCAGCGCTGGCTTTTGCCTTGATCGACTGTGCTTCCTGCTCTGCCGCTTCAGTAATATCTCTGCCCGCACTGTAAACACCGTATTTGTTTTGCAGATGTTCCACTGTGCGCTGAAGACTTTCCTTTTCTTTCTCTAGTCTCTCTATCTCTTTCTCTGTCGCTTCTTTCTTTTCCTGGATATGTATCAACTCTCTCTGCCTCCCCTCAATTCTTTTTGCATAAGGTACACTTGTCTGCCAATCTCCTACAGCAATGAGAGCCACAGCCATTTCATTTAATGTGGCACTTTTGATAAAATCTGGCTGAATGAGTGTGCACATATCGTTATCAGAAAAATCGAAATAGACCGCGTCTCTTAAATCATTAAGATATTGTGTTTCAGATGTTCTTCTGTCGCGTATGAGTCTGGGTGGCATTCTTCTGCTCTGATAAACCTCCCGTGCTCTTGTCCCCTTTTTAGCCATACGCCCTCTCTCCTTTCAATCGACCTGTACTTCTGCTTATTACCTTGCCATCTTTCGTCTGGAGAGTAACTGTCAGCATCATATTTTCATCAACTGCAAATGTCACGTCCCCCGAAGTCTCGTCAAAATAGAACCTGCGAAATTCCCTCATCCGGGAGGGATCCGCCTCTTCCCCCTCTCTTGTATTGATTTCTTTCCCAGTCTCGTCGTATGCTATAGAAACTTCCAAGCGATTCCCGATTCTCGTCATGGGAAGCGGTCTGCTTTTAGCCGGAAGGGCTTTTGCGTATGGGATGCATAGTGTAAAATGCTCGATTCCGTTTTTGTCAGCCTGACGGAAACAGTAATTATGGCGGGTCCTCTGCTCCATAATTTTCTTTCTGCCGACCGCATAAATAGCAGCACCCTTAGCAACAGACCAGGACGGATCGAAAATATCCACGCCCATTTCCCGACCGTCCCCTGTCGTTATGTGCTTCTGTCTCACCAGTTCCTCTACGCACTGTCTCACCAGGGGCATTCTGCTGACACCACCGGTCAGAACGATTGTGTCGATCGGTATTTTCTCAGCTGCAGCTCGCTCGAGAAGGCTTTCAAGCAGTCCCGTAACTCTGAGAATTCCTCCGCGCGATAAATATTCCAGTCTTTCTCTTGTCACAGTGTGCTCGTGAATATCACCGTAGCTGCCAATATTCATTGTGATCGGGTATGTATCCTGCGTGCTCAATTCCTCCTTTGCGCGAATGATCTGATCGCGGAGATTATATTTCTCGGTCGTGCTGAGCTGTGTATTCTTCAGTTCCCTCTCAAGACTCATGATAGTATCATCATAGAATAGATCATCGATGTCTTTCCCTCCGAAGTCCTGAATCCCATCATGGAGAAGAAGTTTATATGGCGGATCCTGCATCTGCGCAGTGACAATTGCCGCATCGCTGGTACCTCCGCCTATGTCGAGCAGCGCAATCGTAATGGATTCCGGCAGTACTCCCTTACTCTTTTCCGCTCTCTTTCGAATCATATCCAGATACGCAATTCCTGCTGCCCCGCTCTCAGGTATCATGCCGAGGATCCTTATATCGTCTGCCGCCTTCCCGGCTGCCGTCGACATGCGCTCCAAAAGCTCCGGCTCATCACTGAAAGCGGACGGATAACATATGACAGCGCCCAGCCCTTTTATGTCTGTCTGATCGTCTGTGATCGAATCAATTTCATCTTTTCCCTGGCGGAGCAGCGCGCGGACAATTTCAGTGTAAATATCATCGGAAACAGCTCTCCTCGTCTCCGCTCCGTTCGTGCGCACAATTTCTCTGCCTGACTGCATATGTCTTTTAATAGTGTCCACGCGAAAAGCTTCGTTTCTCCTGTTTTTTTCTGCAACGAGGATTTCACCGTTTCTCCCGATGTAAGCGCTTGTCGGCATTCCGGTCACACTGTTGGCTGTACTCATACACATGTGACAGGAGCCGCTCTGCATGCTGACGCAGGCACCTCTTATATTTCCTATATCAATTCCTATTGGTTTCATTCAGATCATCCCTCCCCCACATGGAGCAGTTGTATCGTCGCCTCTTCGGTTTTCCGGGTCTTGTCGGACGGATCCTTGACATAATAGTGAAGGACATTATTCTTATCAACGCTCATATATTCTTCCATTACTGTACCTGCCGGGACCTCCCGGCCAAAGTCATATCTGGCCAGAAAAATCTCATCATAATCACGTCTCGGCTGCGAGGGATCCGGTGTCAGTGTATGTGCTTCCATGATCGGCGAGACAGTAAAAGTACCGTCAAATCTTGTGCGGCTCTGTATAATTCGGGTCTTTGTGACAGGCAGTTGCGTGCCGGCGGCGATAAAGGTCTCAGCCATCTTTTTATTACCGTCGTCTACATAATACTCGATTGCTATATCATAAATAATCCGCTGGATCACGCCGCCCTCATCGGTCGCATACATGGCGGTTCCTTTCGCGATCGCCATAGAAGGATCGTGAGCTTCTATGCGTTCGGCGGGGATATCCGCCAGTCTCTCTTTCACGCGCTTTGCTATCATCGGCACCTGAGACCCGCCGCCTGTGAGAACTACCGCGTCCACAGAATCATCCATATGCAAAGATCTGAGTTTTGAAGCGCATCCGACGATCTTTTCCACATCCGGTTCAATTGCCTTTTCGTATTCCTCTCTTGATACGCTGATGTCAAGCATCATCCCATCAGCGCCGATAAAACTGGGCTCTGCTTTCGTCCCTGTCGAGAGAGCAATTTTGCATTTCTCCGCCTGCTCCATTATCAGAAAATCAGGGAATTTGGGGGTATTCGGTCCCTCTGCTTTTATTTTCTTTCTGAGCAGATCGGCCATGGTCCTTGTAAAATTACTTCCTGCTACATCCGGCAGGCCGCCCGTCGCAATGATGTCATAGTAATAAGTCTTACCGTTCTGGCTCTTTTTTCCTTCCGGCATCACGTGTACAATGCTGACATCCGTAGTTCCCGCTCCCACGTCAATGACCAGAACATTAAAGGGCTTTTTCTCCTTTAAATGCTGTACATAGCTTAGTCCGCCTGCAGCCGGCTCTGATATAGTGCCGGTCACATTTATCTTAAGTTTATCTGTGACCGGCATTCCGTCCAGTGTGCGGATCAGGTTCAGTCTCTGGTTGCTGAGCCACGAAGCCGGATATGCCAATGTTACCCCGGTACAGTTCTCACGATAGACTTCCCATAAGATTTTATTTGCCCGGAGGACAGCTTCCTTTATAACGAACCTTAAGGCCTCCTTGCCGCTGATCTTTATCTTGTCATTTCCGCCGGGCTTAGTCAGTGTTATCTGTTCAGCAAGACGATTCTTCAGAAGTCCCTCTGCCACGCTTCGAAGTTTTTGACTGTTGAAAAGCTCCGGACCGGTCACGAACTTCTCTCCGTTCCAGGCAATATAGCTCAGGAACCCCTCGGGATGATTGGTATCCACAAGTGGAACAACCTTTCCCTTCTCGCTGTCCAGAACTCCCACGATCTGAATAAAATTGTTGCCGCAATCTATAGCTAATTGTGCCATACTCAGCTCCTTTCTTTATTTCTCATCTCCTGTAAACACAATAACACAGGTTATTTTTTATTTTTTTCATGAAGGGACTGTCGCATTAAGGCGAGCCACCAATATATATGGCAGACGTTACTTGCAAATGTCTGCCATATATATTGGTGACACCGCCTATTGCGGCAGCCCCTTTAGCTCACCTCCTTACTCTGTGAAGCAGCTGAACAGATAATCAATAGGATAAAAATAATTCAGCTCATCAAGATTGCCTTTTCCTCCGGGTATGATCGATCCCGAGAACACGCCGATCACACGCCCGTCCTCGCCGAATGTCGGGCTGCCGGAATTTCCGTGAAGTCCCGTGGAATCGATATAGACCCTTCTTAAGCCGCCTGTTTCCTGCACCGAGGCCACTCTGCCGGCAAAATTGCTCAGACGAAGCTGGCT
>ODAJ011953170.1_pt1 | contig 13313 bp, 11 predicted proteins | sample 1539241 | NCBI WGS metagenome assembly ODAJ01 (sample SAMN02144231, study PRJEB22623) | gut metagenome | biome: sheep rumen | host: Ovis aries | place: New Zealand | reverse complement strand
ATTACTGGAGTTTGTGCTTTGCCTGAGCTTTAAGATGTTATAAAGTGAATATACATAACACTTTGAAAAGTTCAGTAAATGAATGTTAAAAGGACGGAATGAAGTTATAAAATTACTACTTTTGCGGTAGTGAAACATTTAAACTTTGTTGTCGTTGCAACATCAAATAGAAAAAACAAGTTTAACTAAATAAAGTTATGAAGAAATTATTGTTTATAGCTGTGATGCTAATTGGCGCTGTGGCTAATGCCGGGGCGCAGGCTGAAATCAAGTTCGACAAGGTGAACTTCAACTTTGGCACTTTCTCTGAGAAGAACGGTGTTCAGAAGACCTCTTTTACGTTCACAAACACCGGCAACAAACCTCTTGTCATAAACCAGATAGTTGCCAGCTGTGGCTGTACTACCCCTAACTACGACAAGAAACCTATCGCTCCGGGACAGAAAGGAAAGGTGGATGTAGTATATAATGGTAAGGGAAAACTGACGGGACTCTTCAAGAAGAGCATAACTGTATATAGCAATGCCGCAACGGAGATGACTCGTCTATATATAGAAGGTGAGATGACCGATTAGTTTCAGAGCCTTCGTGCCATCTGCATCATCATCATGGCAGACAGTCCGGCGGTCTCAGTACGCAAGCGGGCAACACCCAATGAAGCCGAAAGGTAGCCATTGGATGTTGCCCGTTTTACTTCGTCTATAGAGAAGTCGCCCTCTGGTCCAATCATAACAGTTATATCTTCAGGACTTTCAGGTTGTTGTATGGTATTGAAGAAGTCGCATCGTTCCACCTCTTCATAGCAGTGGCATATAAATCTGCTGCCACTGATGTTTCGCGACATAATCTCTTCAAACGATGCCAATGGGTTTACAATGGGTTTCCACGCCTTGCGACTCTGCTTCATGGCAGCTACCACAATCTTTTCAATACGGTCGGTGCGCAATGACTTGCGTTCACAGAAGCGGCTGTTTACGAAACTGATTTCGTCAAAGCCAATCTCGGTGGCCTTCTCGACCATCCACTCTATGCGTCCAATGTCTTTTGTGGGAGCAATAACCAGATGCAGATGACCTCGCCAATATTTCTGCTGCGGCAGCTGTTCGATTATGGTGTAGTGGCAGTGCTTTCCCGCAGCCATTGTCACCTCGGCACGGTAGAAAGAACCTTTCCCGTCGATGAGAAACAGTTCGTCGCCCACGGCGAGTCGTAATACACGCAATGCGTGGGCAGCTTCTTCGGCTGGAAGTTCGTTGCTTACCTGTGCATCTGGAGCATAGAAGTATCTGGCTTCTTTCATCTGTTGCTATTTTAGTTTCTGTACTGACGTGCCGCTGTCGTTGTCTTTCCGACTTCTTATTTCGTCGCGGATGCGAGATGCCATCTCGTAGTCTTCAGCTTCGACGGCTTTGGCAAGAGCTTCCTCGAGCATTTTCATGTTCAGAGTGTTGATTGGAATTGAAACGCCATTTGAATTTGGGTTGAATGGTACGCTTTGGCGTGCGAATAGTTGGTTGTCGATGAACAGCCTTATGTCCGAAATCATGGATAACAGCACTGCATCGCTCATGCGAATAGGTATCATGTCGAGATGATTGCGGTCGAAGACGAAAGCCTTGTACTGTCCTTCTACAACGTTGTTGATTATTATCTCGCAGTCCATTTCATCATTGATATTGAGCAGCCTGCACAGTACCTCTGGAAGAAACGTGCGCGAAAGCTTGGGCAAATTCTTCCTCATGTCTATCTGCATGAAAGTAAGCTTGTCGCAGACAATGGTGACTTGGCGTGTCTGATTGGTATCAGTGAGCACCAGCAAGTATAACTCGCTGCTGCCCACTATCTCTGAGAGTCCTTTGAATATGAGCTCTGTCTTGTTGCTCATGCCTTTTTGGAGTGTTTTTCGGGATGGAAAACCAGTGCAAACGTAATGGCAACAGCCAGCGCAAAGGCAGCGAAGATGAACCAGCACGACTGCCAATCGCCCATGAGGAAGCCATTTTCGTTCCATTGGCAATAGTGGTTAACAATCTCACCAGCTGCCAGAGTGCCGATTGTAGCACCGAGTCCGTTGGTCATCAGCATGAAAAGACCTTGTGCAGATGCCTTTACCGATGGAGCGCACTCCTGATCAACGAACATGGCTCCCGACACATTGAAGAAGTCGAAGGCCACACCGTAGACGATGCACGACAAAATGAACAACAATACGCCAGGCATGGCGGGATTGCCCAAACCGAACAGTCCAAAGCGCAGAACCCAGGCAAACATAGCAATAAGCATGACTATCTTAATTCCGTAGCGTCGCAGGAAGAATGGTATCATCAAAATGCAGAGAGCTTCGCTTATCTGAGATATTGAAGTCAGCAGTGTGGCATTGTTGGCAGCAAACGACGATGCTATGATAGGGTCTTCGCTGCCACGGAAACTGGTGAGGAACGGGGTGGCATAGCCGTTTGTAACCTGAAGCGACATACCAAGTAATGCCGAGAATATGAAGAACAAGGCCATCTTCTTGGTCTTGAACAGCTTGAAAGCATTGAGTCCGAAAGTCTCGGCAAGCGACTCGTTGTGCTCCTTCTTCACGAGTTTACACTGCGGAAGGGTGAATGTGTAGAGGAAAAGCACTAAGCTAAGCAAACCCGAAACAAAGAACTGCCAATAGGTGTACTGGAACTTGTTGGCATTTTCGCCGAGAGTCAGTGAGAAATTGTTGCCGTCCCATACTGCGCAGTTAACAAACCACATTGTTGCAATGAAGCCTACGGTGCCAAGTACGCGTATTGGGGGGAAGTCCTTCACCGTGTCCATACCTTTGTCGGTAAGTATTCGGAAGGCTGTGGTGTTTGACAATGCCAAGGTTGGCATATAGAAAGCCACACTCAGAGTGTATACTGCGATGAAGGCCGACTTGTCTGTAAGCTCATTGCCGGTTCCGGCCTGATAGCCCATGTACCAGCAACAAAGCATGAACGCACCAGCCAACAGGTGGCATATACCCAGCATACGCTGAGGTTGTACCTTGCGGTCGGCAATTATTCCGATGATGGTGGGCATGAAGATTGATACGATACCCTGGATAGCATAGAACCAGGAAATCTCTGCACCAAGACCAGCACTTCCCAGATAGTTACCCATACAAGTGAGATAAGCTCCCCACACCGCAAACTGTAGGAAATTCATCAACGACAAACGAAATTTCAAATTCATAGTCTTGTTCTTTTTTAGTTGTATTTAGTCGAATAATATGTTTATCAGCATAACTCAGTCTTTCTCAACAAACCTTTTGCCATCCCATACGAGAAGTCGTGTGCGCAGCAACTTGTCAATCAAGGTTTGCTGCTCTGATGAGAGTAGGATGGGGGAGCAGGAAACTTTCAGTGAGTTGTCGGTTGCGGATAGCTCGTATGATATCAGTCTTGTTTCGATTAGCTTACGTGCCTGATGCCATTCTTCATCATCAATGCTGTCGGTGCGTGCCAGAAATGAGTCGACAGTAAACTCCGGCACGAAGTTGCCGGCAATCTTTTGCCATTTAGAGTCGTAAAGAGTAATGCGACTGTCTGGCAGAGGACCCATGAAAGTTTGCACCATACATAATATATGGTTGTTGTTGTCGGTTGGCAAAAGTTTCATAGTCAGCTTGCTACTTGCCGAAAGGATCACGGAAAGATAACCCGCAGTAAGAGCTGTCAACTTAGTGTCTTCTGAGAAAAGGTTTGTCACTTCCTGCATTTCGCCTTTTGCTGTAGAATCGACGAGTTGTTGCCTTGTCTGCTCAGTGAGATAAGGTATTATACTGTCTGGCTGAGACAACCACATTTGCTTTACGGTTATATCCTGAGCAGATAATGTGCAAGCTAATGCAGAGAATAGCAGAAGTATTATGTTTTTCTTCATTTATTACTTAGTATAGGAATGAATTGTTATATGTAAGCCGTGCTTTTTATAGCCTGCGTTTACGGTAATGTGCAAAGTTATCTATTTATATTTAATTTGCAAAAATACCTCTGCTTTTTTCTTTTCTCCAATTACTTGTAAAGTATATGGCAAAAAGAAACCCGGACTTGGAATGAACCAAATACCGGGCTAATGAAAGGAGGAGTGGTACCTCCAGGAATCGAACCGGGGACACACGGATTTTCAGTCCGTTGCTCTACCAACTGAGCTAAGGCACCATTTGTTTTCTTTTTGCGGTGCAAAGGTAATGCTTTTTTTCTTTCTGCAAAAATATTTGATGGAAAAATTTACTAATTGCAATGTTTTTGGCTTATTTACTGCAATATCTTGTTTTAAATCAATTATTCGGGTGTCAGCTCGTCTGTACCTATGTGCTGTGAGATGATGCGGGCGAAATGAGAGCTTAGAACTCAATTAGGATTTTTCCATTGATCTGACGTCCGGTCAGGTAATTTGGAACGGCGTATTGCTGGTTCGTAACGTCGGTAATCCAATAGTATGAGTTCACGTTGTTTATTCCGAGAAGGTTAAGACAATCAACTCCGAGCCAGATATTCTTGAATATGCTGCGCTTTTCCCGTTTGCTGTTGTCGAGCAACCTGAAGCTCATGCCAATGTCTGCGCGCTTATATGCCGGTGCACGGAATGAGTTATTCTCCAGTTCTTTGTGTGGGGCAGAGAAGGGCAGTCCGTCGGCGTAAGCCAGCTTCAAGGACATCTTCCACCTTGTTGTTCCTGGGAAATAGTCAGTGAAATAAAGGCTCAAGGCTATCCTTTGGTCTGTTGGCAGAGGTATCTTCTTGCCATTAAGGTTCATTTTCGTGTCCATCAAGCTCAGTGAAAGCCAAGAATCGCTTCCCGGCACAAACTCACCGAAGAGCTTTAGGTCAATTCCTGCTGCATGACCGTTGCATTTGTTGTCACCGTAGTAGATTACCTGGACGTTGTTCACAGAATACGGAACAAGGTTTCGCAGAACTTTATAGTATATCTCGGCTGACAGCTTGAACGGTCGGTTGAGCATTTTGAAGCTGTAGTCCATAGAGCCTATCACGTGAATAGACTGCTGACTCTTAATCTTCTGGTTCAGCAGAGCGTAGGTTACACCGTTCACAGTTGTTGTGTCGCGAAGTTCTTTATAGAAGGGAGCTTGATAATACAGTCCGGCTGCCAGCCTGAATGTGAGGTTGCGGTTGAACGACGGAACAATGCTCAGCGAGGCTCGCGGCGACACGATGGTTTCGCGGTTGAAGCTCCAATGTGCTAATCGCAGTCCATAGTTCAGAGTGTAGAGCGTTGGCAGCGAGTCGTTGCCCGAGCGGAAGCGCCATGTGTCTTGCAGGTATGCCTCAAGACGGCGAGCCTTTAGCTCGTTTTGAGCCCTGAGCGAGTAAATCATATACAGGTCCTTGCCTGTATGAGGAACACTGTAGCCGGCTGAGTCGCGGTATTCGTATTCTCTTGAGTTCTCCCTGATATGTTCCCATTTGTAAGTGAGTCCACCCTCAACCTCATGCTTGCTTGTTCGGTTTCTGAACATCAGTTTCAGGCTCCTCACGTCAGCCTTCAGATAGTCGCGTGAGTGCTGCATATAAGTTCCGACACCAAGGTTCTCGCTGGTTTCGGTTTGCGTAAGCCAGTATTGTCCTTGTATGTCATAGGTTTCTTGCTCTTTTGTTGAGAAGGCCGATGCCAGAAGCGAGATGGTTGTCTTGCCTTCCCGGAGACGGTAGGTGAGCCCAAGCGAACCGAAGAAGGTTCTGAACAAGTCCTTCTCCTGACCGTCGAAGTAGACCTTGAACGACTTTACGTTCTCCATCGTTCCAAACTTAGTCTCCCGGTCTTTGGGCGTAAAGTTGTAATGATTGTCTGAGATGTTTCCGATGAAGTCTATCTTCCACCGTTTGCTGGGCTCCCAGATAAGGTAGGTCTGATAGTCGAGGAACGTTGGGTTGTACTCTCCGTTGGTCTGCAACGAGCCAAGCAGATACTTGTTTGTCTTGAAGCGCACACCATTGAGCCATGAGAAGTTCTTGCTTCCAAAACCCACATATCCCATAGCACCCAGCAAACTGGCTGCTACGGAGCCTTCGGCAGACACCTTAGCACCATTTCTTGGCTTAATTCTCTTGTATTTTATGTCGAGAGCCGACGACATCTTGTCACCATACTTGGCTTCAAAGCCGCCAGTAGAGAAGCCTACGCTCTCCACCATGTCGGGATTGATTACCGACAGTCCTTCCTGTTGTCCGCTTCTGACAAGGAACGGACGATGAATTTCCACATTATTTATATATACAGAGTTCTCGTCGAACGCACCGCCGCGCACATTGTACTGTGACGACAGTTCGTTGTGAGTGCTCACACCAGCCTGCGACTGTATGAGTTCTTCCACAGCATTTCCAGTAACCGATGGCCCCTGCTTGACATCTTCCACATCGAGTTGCTTGGTTGTGCCGTGTTGAGGGGTCTTTCCTTCAACCACAACCTCGCCCAGCTCGTTGTCATCGGCCAGCTGTACCAGCAAGGTCTGCTTTCCACGAGGATTGCGCAACACCCTGGTTTTCGACCTGTAGCCTATCATTGAGTATCTCACCACGACAGAGTCTGCACTGTGCAGGGTAATGCTGTATTCGCCCTTGAGGTTGGTCATAGTCATCTTGCCCTGTGCCACTACTGCCACAGATGCCAATTCGATAGGGTTGTTATCCTTGTCAGCCACTCTTCCCTGCAAGGTGAAAGTCTGTGCTGTTGCTATATGCGACAACAAGAGCAACAACGCAGTGAGAAATATATTATTAGCCAGTTGTTTCATTACTAACTTATAACGTTGTCATGTTGCTGTTTATTGTATTGCGTATTAGAAAAGGGCTTTCCCGCAGTGGTCGGGGAAAGCCCTTGATGCTCTGTCTCGTCAATTGAGTTATGCAGCTTTCTTTGTGGTTTTCTTTGTTGTCTTCTTTTCTTCAGTGGTCGATTTCTTTATGAAGCGGCCTTTTTCGTCACGCTCGGGAGTGGCTTTCTTTGCGGCAGCCTTGGTCTCAGTGGTCGATTTCTTCACGAAGCGGCCTTTTTCGTCGCGCTCGGGAGTGGCTTTCTTTGCAGCAGCCTTGGTCTCAGTGGTCGATTTCTTCACGAAGCGGCCCTTCTCGTCGCGCTCGGGAGCAGCCTTCTTGGTGGTAGCAGCCTTGGTTGTTGATTTCTTTGCAGTTGTCTGTTTCTTTTCTTTCTCAATGGCCTTCATCGTTTCCTTTGCCTTCTCAGGGTAACAGCGCACGCAGGCATGGCGACCCATGTCCTTGGCATCGGCTGTTGTGACGGATGTAACGTTGACCGAGTTCTTCAGGTAGCTACAGTCCTTGCTCTTGTGATAGGCAATGGCTGACTTCGATGGAGCGATATACACTTTCTGCGCACTTGCCGCTGCTGTGAAACCGAACAGGGCAATCATCATTAAAATGTACTTTTTCATAATCTTTTGTTTTTTGTTGATTAGTAGAATAATGGTTTTCTGTGAGCAAATGTAAGAAAAAAAAGTTCACTTGCAATGCTTTCACGACATTTTTTGTCATTTGTTACTGTTTGCCAGTGTCAGCATAGCCCACGAGCAAGTCTGTTCTGCCGCCTGGCTCCCTGTAGTAGACAAGTGCCTGATAGCTGTTGCGGGTCTGAAAATAGTTGCCTTCATAGACAAGCGGACGCACATTTCCGCGTGCATCAACCTCTACATACTGATAGGAATAGTAGCCAAGCTTCAGCGGAACGACCGTTTCGTATTGCTGGGTAGTCTCGTTGTAGTCGAGCTTGTACTGCGGAAGCAAACGGTCGTAGGTCCAGTTCCCGTTTAGATAGACGTCGCGGTCGGCAACCTGCGGGCATTTCATGGCGAAGTGAACCAGCATATAGTCGCTTGTGTAGGTGCTTTCCGAGTTGTCAGAATTGCGAAGCAGGAACGCTCCCTGTCCACTTTCATCGTAGAGATAGTTAGGGCGGGGTAGGGAAGTGAATGTGTAGGCATGATAGTCCGTGCCGTCCCAGCCAATCTTTTCCACTCCCATCGATGCCACGTCGGTGCTCAGTATCTCGAACTTGCGGTAGACGTTGCCGGCATCGAATATGTAGCTGCGGTTGTGTTCCCACCGCAGACCATCGGGCATTACATATTGTGGGCGAGCATTATGCCTTGCATTGTCCCACCGACCGTTCTGCATCACTACGGTCTTGATCTGTTCCGACGGGTCTGAAACGTTGATACCGGCATAGCTCAGCTCCATAGCCACCTGCTGGTGGCTGTTGTTTACGTCGATGTCGGTGTCGGTGGTGACTCCGAGCATTACTCCCATCAGGTTCTCAACCACCATGAAGCAGGCTGTAAGCACAGGTCGGTTGTCGTCGTCGCTGTCGCACACCGTCAGCTTATAGTTGCCACTGAGCTTCAGACGGCAGTTGCTGTTGGGCAGCGACAGGTGATAGTGAGTGTAGAGGGTGTTGGTCAGAAGCGACTGCTGTATATCCTCAATGACGTTGTCGCGGGCAAATCCCTCACAGTAGTCGCTCTCAAAGAGCTGTTCCGATGGCGACCAGTCGGCCTGGCAATGCTCCACGGTGTATGTATAGCGGCGATAGTCGTGAGTCATATCGTCGAAGCTGATGTCAATCTTGCCATTGTTCAGCTCTACTACGGGCAGCGACTGCCAGTCGTCGTTTGCCGTAACCACCAGCGACCTTATCTCGTCGGAGAGTATTTCATGGCGTTGCGGAAATGCTACGGAGCTATATATGGCTAAAAGACTCGTTGCTAACAGTTTAAGATACATAGCTTAAAGTTTACTTATAAACGTGTCACTTGTTTCACTCCCTTCACTGTGCGGAGCTTCTTGATTAGTTTCTCGAGCTTTGACGTGTCGTCGAGCATCACTTCGATGTTGCCTCTGAACAGTCCGTCGTTGGAATCGATGTTGATGCTTCGCATTACCAGCTTTTCGTCTCTCGAGATAATGTTGGTTATGTTGCTCACTATGCCAATGTCGTCGTTGCCGACAACGCGTAGGGTTATAGAGTAGGTAGACTGTCCTTTGCCGCTCCACTGCGCTTTCACGATGCGGTAGCCGAAGCGTTTGTGCAGCTCAGCCGCGTTGGGGCAGTCCTTGCGGTGAATCTTTATGCCACCGTTCACGGTGACAAAGCCAAACACGGGATCGCCATAGATGGGATGGCAGCATTTGGCCAGGGTGAAGTCGATGCCTTTAAGGTTCTGGTCTATAATCAGAACATCGTCGTTGCCATGGACAATCTTTGCGTCGGGATTTTCAAACTCAAACTCTTCCGCACTCTGTGCTTGCCGTTGCTGCAACAGGTTTTGGTCGTAGTCGCGCACCTGAATGTATTGCTCAACGACGTTGTTCACGTCGAGCTTACCGTCGGCTACCTGCTTGTAGAAGTCTGACACCTCCTTGAAGCCCAGCTTCTTTATAAGGTGCATCATCACAGACTCCTCTATCTCGAGCTTCTTGTTCTTGAAGCGCCGCTCAAGCATCTCCTTTGCATAAGCACCTTCGCGCACCTGAGTCTCTTTCAGAGCAAGCCTTATCTTGGCTTTTGCGCGCGGACTCTTCACTATGTTGAGCCACTCTCGCGAAGGCTTCTGGTTGTGGGAGGTAAGTATTTCCACCGTATCGCCGCTCTTCAACTCGTATCTGAACGACACGTTCTTGCCGTTGACCTTTGCTCCTACGCACGTGTTGCCTAACTTGGAGTGGATGTGGTATGCATAGTCGAGCACCGTTGCTCCGGCAGAAAACTTCAGCAAGTCGCCCTTGGGAGTGAACACATATACCTCCTTGTCGTACAAATCGCTGCGGAACTGGTCCATTGTCATCAGACTGTCGCCCGACTCCAGTATCGAGCGAATGTCGGCCAGCCATGCGTCGATGCCGCTGTTGCCAGCCTTGATGCCCTTGTAGCGCCAGTGGGCGGCCAGTCCGTGTTCTGCCACGTCGTCCATACGCTCGGTGCGTATCTGCACTTCAACCCACTTGTTCTCGGGGCCGAGCACGGTGGTGTGCAGGCTTTCGTAACCGTTCGACTTTGGCACGGTCAGCCAGTCGCGCAGTCGCTTGGGGTTCGATGTGTACATATTGGTTATTATCGAGAACACTTTCCAGCACTGAGTCTTCTCCTCGGCCTTGAGCTTTCGCAGCTCCTGCTCGGTCATCTGGTCCACGTCGGGCGGTGTCTCGATGATTATCCTTATGGCAAAGAGGTCGTAGATGCCCTCGAAATCGCATTTCTGCTTTTTCATCTTCTGCCAGATGGAGTGTATGCTCTTCGTGCGACCCTTCATGTGGAAGTGCAGTCCTTCAGCCTTCAGCTTCTCCTCGATAGGGGCGATGAAGCGTTTTATGTAGGCATCACGCGACTTCTTGGTAGCATTGAGCTTGTCCTTTATCATGTAGTAGGCATCATGCTCCAGATATTTCAGCGAGAGATCCTCGAGTTCGCTCTTCAGTTTGTAGAGTCCAAGCTTGTGGGCCAAGGGCGCATATAGGTATGAAGCCTCCTGGGCAACAAGCTGCTGGGCACTCTTGTTGTCGGTGTCGCGTATCTGCCGCATAAGGTTCACGCGGTCGGCAATCATAATCAGGATTACCCTCATGTCTTCGGCAAACGACAGCAGCAGGTTGCGGAAGTTCTCACTCTCGATGACAGGCGATTTCTTGTAGAGTTCCTGTATGCGCACCAGCCCGCCAATGATGGTTGCCACGTCTGTGCCAAAATCGCGTGCCACGTCTTCCTGACTGAGGAAACCGTTCAGCACACTGTCGTAGAGCAGTATGGCCATCACGCCGTCGCGCTGCAATCCCGTTTCCTCTGCTGCCAGCAGGGCCGTCTGCAAGGCGCAGACCACGGGGTTCAGGCCGAACACGTCGCGCTTTATCTGGTTGCTTTCCATAGCCTGAGCCAGATGGCGGCGTATCTTTTCCTCGTCGTCAGCGCGGAGAGATGGGCCCACCAGCTGCTTGAGGTTGGCAAGCAATGTACTTGTGAGCATCAGCTCGTCGTCGGTGAAAAACAGCTTCTCGTTCATGTTTCATGCATTTTACAAAGCAAAATTACTATAAAAAGTTAGAAATAATTTCCCTTTTAAGAAAAAGTAAATAAATTTGTAGAGTGAAAAACAATATTAACAAATTAATATAATCTATTTATGCTAACACAACAAGACCTCAAACAACTATCTCAGAAAGGCATTACTCAAGAAAAACTTGAAAGTCAGCTCAACTCGTTTAAGACCGGTTTCCCCTTCCTTCGCCTGAAGGGAGCAGCCGCTGTGGGCAACGGCATCATTGCCCCGGACGACGAACAGCACCGCAAGTATGTTGATGCGTGGAACAAGTACAAGGCTCAAGGCCGTGTCATCGTCAAGTTTGTGCCGGCTTCGGGTGCGGCCAGCCGTATGTTCAAGGATATGTTTGCTTTCCTCGATGCACCCTACGATGTGCCTACAACAGATTTTGAGAAAGAATTTTTCGACAACATCAAGAAGTTTGCTTTCCGCGAAGCTCTGTGCGACAAGTGCCGCGCCAATAACGGCAAGAGCATAAAGGAACTGCTTGCTGAGGGGCAGTACAAGACCATAGTTGCCAATATGCTGCGCAGCGAGGGTCTCAACTACGGTCAGCTGCCCAAGGGACTGCTGCTCTTCCACAACTATGAGAACGGTCCGCGCACTCCTATGGAGGAGCATCTCGTGGAGGCTGCCCTCTATGCAGCAAGCGACGGCAAGGCCAACGTTCACTTCACTGTGTCGCACGACCATCTGGAGCTGTTCCGACAGCGTGTGGCAGAGAAGGTGGATTACTTCGAGAAGCTCTATGGAGTGAAGTTCAACATCTCTTTCTCGGAGCAGAAGCCTTCTACCGACACCGTGGCAGCCAACCCGGACAATACTCCCTTCCGCAACGAAGACGGTTCGATGCTTTTCCGTCCCGGCGGTCACGGAGCACTTATCGAGAACCTCAACGAGATTGATGCCGACGTGGTGTTCATCAAGAACATAGACAATGTGGTTCCCGACCGTCTGAAGCCCGACACCGTGGAGTACAAGCAGCTTATTGCCGGAGTGCTCGTCAGCCTTCAGGAGCGTGCGTTCGCCTATCTGCGCAAGCTCGACACGGGCAGCTACACCCACGAGGACATCGAAGAGATGATACGTTTCGTGCAGCGCGACCTCTACTGCCGTCGCGACGACATCAAGCAACTCGAGGATGCCGAACTCGTTATTTACCTGCGCAAGAAGCTCAACCGCCCCATACGAGTATGCGGAGTGGTGAAGAACGTCGGCGAACCAGGCGGTGGCCCGTTCCTTACATATAATCAGGACGGCACAGTAAGCTTGCAGATATTGGAGTCATCGCAGATCGACAAGTCCAACGAGGAGTATCAGCAGATGTTTGTAAAGGGAACCCACTTCAATCCGGTAGACCTCGTCTGCGCCGTCAAGGACTACAAGGGCAACCACTTCAACCTGCCCGACTTTGTAGACCCGACCACAGGATTTATTTCGAGCAAGTCGAAGAACGGCAAGGAGCTGAAAGCACTCGAGCTTCCGGGATTGTGGAACGGTGCCATGAGCGACTGGAACACCATCTTCGTAGAGGTTCCCCTCTCAACGTTCAATCCCGTGAAGACTGTCAACGACCTGCTGCGCGACCAGCATCAGTAAGACGTTCTTTAAATTTAATAAAGTAATATGGTCCATATTACATTGATGCAACTCCCCTCAATCCCCACATGGGGGTTGAGGGGGGTTGCCAATATGGGCAATATTACATTTTATAGCCACATGTTTATGGGTATAAACATTTTCTGCCATATAGGTTATGCCGAAGCCTCCTTGGCCCAGCACTCCTTCTATTCTGTATTTTCCACTCTGTAAGGTGGTGTTTGGTTGTAGGTGTTGCATAAATATTAAGGTAAATGAATGATTACTAATAAATACATTGTCGAAAGTTTCCGTATATCGAAACATTCTTATATCTTTGCATTGATATAAGGACGCAAACAATGGAAATCGAGTAAAAATTCAATGTTGTTTTGTACCGTGAGGCCCAAGAGTTTCTTGCGCAGTTGGACGATAAAACCCGCAAGAAAATTTAACAGACTTTTGACAGGGCAAGTCTGCTGCTCGATGCGATACATTCAAGAAACTGGCAGATACAAACATCTGGGAGTTTCGAACATACTTCAATAAAAGAAAATATCGTGTGCTCGCATTTTGGGACAGGACGCAACCAATAGAAACACTGGTTATTGCGACTCATGGGTTCATTAAGAAAACGCAGAAAACGCCC
>ODAJ011472151.1_pt1 | contig 13320 bp, 10 predicted proteins | sample 1539241 | NCBI WGS metagenome assembly ODAJ01 (sample SAMN02144231, study PRJEB22623) | gut metagenome | biome: sheep rumen | host: Ovis aries | place: New Zealand | reverse complement strand
GACACTTGAAAACAAGATAAAAGAGTCATGGGGCTAATTAAGAAAATCAAGGATTGCGTCAGGAGCATCCCTGAATTCTCGGAGAAGAACTACAATATTGTTGGTTATGTTTTTGCTGCACTGATTACCATTGCTGGTTTGTTTCTGATTTACGAGGTCGTTACAACTGATGCCCTTGTGTTCAAGGCCAACTGGAATATGTTCAAATCACCTCTTGGTAATCTGTGCTGGTTCATCGGATTTTTCTGGGCCATTGCATGGTGGGGGAAGTTTACCCATTGGTCAGCAACCCCCATTACAAAAACTTATGACAAATATGGCAATTTGAAGAAAGTGGAGGAGGACTATGACATGTCAAACCAAATGTTTGCCAAGATCCTGATGCCCTTTCTTGGCCATTTTGTCATTGAGCCCATCATTTATGGTGCCATCATCTACTACCCCATACAGTGCGTCATTGCTGTTGTGGGCACCATCTTCCCGTATGTTCTGTCACTCATCGTACTTGTAATTATGGGTGGATCATGGTTGTTCTTTAAGAATTTCAACTTCCGCTATCGGTCAGTTGTGCTTGTACTATTAGGGGTTCTCTTTACAGGGGCTTTCTGTTGGGGTGGCTATGCACTTCACAACGCAACTCCCGGAAGCACCATCTCCATGTTGGCCGACACTTCCCAGCAGGTGGACAACGCTGCATTTGACGATGCCCCACAGAATGTCTCAAACAGCGACAACGAATTCGACGATTCTGCATCATCCACATCAGACTTCGAGGAGGATGAGGGTGATCAGTTTGAAGGAGTCGGCGAAGAGGGATTGTTCGGCAGTCTGCCCAATGGCACGACAGAATACACCGGCGACATGGCAGGATTCCCCATCGAGTTCTCCATTACCAAGAACGAGGACATGGGTGACATCAAAGCCGTTTATAAGAATGTGAAATATGGAACGGTCATGAATCTCATGGGCGAGTCTTTGCCAGCCATGGGCGGTGATATCAACTTTTTCGGTAAGGACGAGAGTAATAATGATTGGAACTTCAATCTTTCTGGCGACGCAGAAAACATCACTGGCACAGCCTATGGTGACAATAAAGAATTCAAGGTAACCTTGCAAAAGAAATAATGTTTTCAATTGGCATATTAAGAATACGATTATGGAAAGAAATATGGTAAACGGGAAATACATGGATTTCCTGCCTTCTTTTAGGACGTACAAAGACTATTCCAAGGAACCCAAAGACGTTGATGCCCTGCTTGACGCTCTCGTATCAACCGATAATGTGCCCAATGATGTTTTCAACCATCTGCGGCTGCTATCTGTGACACGCTATTACTGTCCGATTTGTGTCTTCGCAGGGAAGATGCTCGTGAGTTTCTCCTATGAGAAACAGGAGGGTGACAAGATTGCCAAGATTTCAGACACTCTACAGGCGGGTGCATTCCTCTGCATACCGTGCCATGTACAGGGAGCGCTCCCCGAAGGTATTGAACTCAAGGACGAGATTGCAGAAGAAATCAGTCTAGGCGATGGTGATCAGAAGCAGTTTGAAGATGAAGCAAAGGCTAAAGGGTGGAAAGTCGAGTTCCCAGAAGGAGTTGATGCTGATACTGTCATCAGACAATACGAGAAACAGATGCTTGCGATGGTCAAAGACTTTGCGATGAAAATCCTAAAAGAAGAACTTGGGAATGTCAACAAATTGAGAATCAACAACTTTGAGTTCCGGCAGAACGCCCCTGACGATGATGTCATACCAGGCTCACAGCTTTGCAAGCAGCCAGTATCAATCATTGAATATGAATATAAAGGACAAACTTTCAAAGGAATCTATAAGGATGGAGAACTAAATGCTGTTTACCCCATAGACAATGATTCCAAGGAGTTTCAAGGGAAATTTCACAAAAAAATGGGCATTTGTGCTATCGCAGCCATACTAATGTTTGTTATCCAATTCACGCTCCTTCACTCTTGGCCTGTAACTTTCTTAGTTCTCGTCGGTATTGGCGGATACTTATTCAAACTAAGCCGTGATTTAAAAAGGATCCAGTCTGAAGCTTCTGGAGAGCGTAGCAAGGTAAGGGGCACAATCAAGGCAGAAGATTTGTTGGCCGCCATATAAAATTAGGAATCTGTCAATACTACAAATTTAAGAAATTTGAATAGACCAGATCAAATGTTCAACTGCAAAAATATACCAGAGTTTTCCCAGCGGAACTATAGTATAGCTGGCTATATCATAGCCATCGCTATAACATGCGCTGCCATATATTTAATCTATCAGCTGTTATTCAACTCTGACATTTCATTTTCGGCTAACTGGAATATGTTCGATTCCATTTTCATGTGGCCTCTATACATCATCGGTTTGGTGGTGATGTTCGCCAATTGGAATCTGTTCAGTTTCTCATATGACACATATGATAAGATAACATACGGCGACGGTCGTGTGGAAGTAAGACGCAATTGGGACATCATCGAATGGTTAACAGGGCACGTCCTTATACCGATTCTGGCGCGTTTCTTCTTGGTTCCGATTATAGTTGCCGCCATCATATATTATCCCCTCATGTGTATCGTCCATTTGGTTGGAGCAATCTTCCCATACATTCTTACACTGATTGTCATAGGCATTACGATCGTATCGTGGAGATTTACCAGTTGGTTCAATTTTCGATACCATTCAACCATTCTCGTGTTTGCAGGATTATTCTTCACTGCTGCTTTTTCGTGGGCAGGCTACTATATAAGTCATATAGAGAATGTCACCAACATAACAATCATTCAAAATAAGAATGGAAATGGTGGTGAACCGCCCCAAAGACCCGAGCCACCTGTCACCAATGACAATCCTAATGACAATCCTGACGGTAATCCAGATGATAATCCTGATAATAACGATGGCGACTTTGATGATGAGTCCGATGATGATGACTTTGGCAAGCCAGACAATAAAACTGGCGACCAACCTGTCATCATTCACGACAAGGAAATAATTTATAGAGAAACGCCCTGCGATGGGCTCTACAACAAGCTTCCTAGGAAAACGGTTGAATACGAGGGTGATATAGCTGGCCATTCTATTCTTTTCACTATCACGAAGCATGAGACAGGAAAGTTGGAAGGGATATTTATAGATGTGTCCTCAGGCACAAAGCTGCAACTTAGAGGAGAGTCGCTTTCAGATTGTGACATCAAATTCTATGGCAAGGCAGATGACGAGGAATGGACATTTCATCTCTCAGGGGTTCCAGATGACATCTTTGGCACCGCTCAAATCAATGACGGCAAAAAGCGTGGTTTGACATTGTACAAAAAAGGAACATTTGACGACGAATTCGACTAAATAAATAGATTATGACTTTTTTCTCACTCATATCAACAGCATTTTCCGCTATCTTCTATGGAGTCATCGTTACAGCAGTTATTATGGCGATTATTTATGTGGTGCTGAAGACACTTAGTAATGGTATTGTCCGTTCGATTCCGTTTTATGTTACCGGTGTTGTCATGGCAATCCTTTTAATAATCCAATGCTCTCTAATGATTGGGGCAATACAGGCAAAAGATGCTGCTAATTCTGCTGAGATTTTTTTAAATCAACTGTTAGAGGATAAAAGTGGTACAGTTAGTGCGCAAGACAGTCAAAAAGTGATGGATGCTATAACAGACACTTTCCCAATTATCGGCAGTTTCATAGATATTGCTGACTTCTCGGGGCACGACATTTCTGACTTGCCAGAAGTCATGCATGAGTCCATGATTGACTTTCTCGATAGTTATAAATGGCACCGCGTGTGGTGGATACTGGGGATTATTGTGATAGCATGCTTCGTGGTGATGCTTTTCGATCGCAAATCCAATTCAGTCTACAGCAATGATACAAACGACTTCACGACAAGAAGTTCTGGTAGCTTACAATTTTAATTATTAATATATACGATTATGGCAGACAAACACATTTTAATTGGTTTTGGAGGCACGGGAGGTAAAATCCTCAAGGCTTTCCGACAGAGATTATGGACAGAGTATGTGGATTCCGAACGAAAGAAGTTGCCTATAGGCTTCATCTACGTGGATACCGATCGTGCCATGGTGGACGGTGTTTCCGATGTCAGCTATGAGACGATTCACGGTAACTGCAGTTTTGAGGAGAACGATTTCGTAGACATTAAGACTCATAGCAATATCGACGCCATCTTCAGGCAGCCCGGTTCGTACCCACGGCTACAAGGTCTTCTTGGCAACGTCAGCGAGACGCAAACAGCAGTGTGTCCAGTGGGTGCAGCTGCTGATCAAAAACGTCGGGCGGGACGAATTCTGTTTGCTGCTAATATTGATGGTTATCTTAGCAAACTGCATTCGATGGTGCAACAGATGAACAAGGTTGAGGTGCAGGGAAAACTGAACATCTATATCTTTTCAGGACTTGCCGGAGGAACAGGTTCTGGCAGTATTGTCGATGCTGTGTGTCAAACGCGCAAGTGGCTATTTGAAAACAATTTCAACGAGAATCAGTTTAATATCATCGCATTCTGTCAGTTGCCGGAAAACACACCGCCAGCAAACTGGGACAGCGGTAATTACAAAGCCAATGGCTACGGTGCTCTGATGGAATTAAACAACCTATTCTCATCACACCATAATCTAGAATGGGCAGGGAAAACCTGCACACCGCCTTATGATGTCACATCTACCGTAGACTACGGCCGTATGTACCTTACCTACGACAACCCAACGCCAGATAATGTTCGTGAAGGAGCAATTCCTCAAGACCTGAAGATTGCTGGTGGACTGATACTCTATAGCAACAAGAATGATGTGGGCTACACAGTTACGAATCCGGTAGAGCTAGCACAAATAGTGGCTAACTTCGTTTATACATGGATTTTCATGCCTGGTGGTGAAAATAGAGATGATTTCGGACGTTTTGTCTATTTCGAGAACATATCAAGCTTCCGCGACGAATACGACGAGACGGCTAATCCTGAATTGGGCAATCCCATCCCTGTTCGTACCCGTGCCATAGGTTCTTTCGGCATTAAACGTGTGGTAGTGCCTGAGGCAGCTCTTCAGGAGCATATTGCCTACACGCTAGGAATGAGTGCGCTGCTACAATTCAAATATGGAAACTGGAGCGCGAACACAGGCTACCGTGCTGAGCCGAAACCCGTTGCTGCAAAAGCATACGTCAAGGATGAAGGGCGCCGTGAGAGTTGGAAGCTGAGTCGTCCATTCTTCTTGCTTCAGAGGTATATACTGGATGGGGACGGGAAAGAAGGATGGAAAGAAGGTGACTACAAGACCACTTATTGGGATGCGTGCATAAATGCCTGGCAGAAGGTAGCACGTGGTGCCAAGAACGAATTTCCCAAACTAATTGAACTCTGTCGTGGCGGTTACGATTCCGGTTTCCGAGGGAAAGGCGTAGAGCAGTTCTTCAATGACAAGGCCGATGCTATCAGGGACTCTTACAGTAAGGTGATTATGGATCAGGTAGAGGGCTACTTCTTTGAGCAGTGGCAACTAGGCCGAGAGCCGCTAACGACACTGGAGGAGTATGCTTCTGCATTATATGCAGAAATTCGCAACGAGGCATTGCAATTCACAGAGCAGTTTATACCTGAGAAAGAGCAACAAGTGAAGGCTACCGAACAGCAGATACAGAGCATTGTATCAGACTATCTGAACTCTGGAGCTATCGTTCGTGCGGCCATCTTCAACAACCGATTCCAGAAAGTGGTGGAACTCAGCAAGACACTCTATAGCCAGAAGACCGAGTTGGCGGCCATGCGCCTGTTTGCACAACCGCTTTGTCAGGAGCTTGAGCAACGATTCGGCGATCTAAGTAATCGGGTGACGGATTTCAAAAACCAGACTGATGACCTCATTAAGTTTACCAAGGAACGAATGGCAGCATTAGCAGATCTCAGTCTGATTGGTGACAATGAAGATCCCGATGGAACAGAAAATATGACATTGCCTGTAATCGAGTTCTACAATCGTCGTCGTCTGCTGAATCTGGAGCTTCGACTGTTGAGCGATCAAGATAAGATGGATGAAATAGGTCTATTAGTACGCAATGCTATTGTGGATGCATTACAGGGCGATAAGCGGTTTAGCAATGTCCAGCGTATGAACACCAAGGTGTTGTCCCTGTCGCTGCTCGGGCCTGTCTATGAGAAGATCAAATCCTACCACGACAAACTTTGTGCAGAACCAAAGAACAAGATCCTAGGTATGCCTATTCTAGAACGACTTTACCAGAAATACGGCAACAATCCAACCGAGCTTAAAGCGTTTGCCAAGGATATTGTCGCTGCCAGTGGTGTGTTTGCAGAGATAGACATGAACGAGATACAGCAAACGACGGACAACACTCCTCCCGCGGTGCTAGGGAAGCAGATTTACCTCAAGCGTATACTTATTAATCTTCCAGAGAGTACAGAACCAGAGTTAGTGTCTTTCTGTGAAGAACTCAAACAGGCCATCGAGGGAGCCTTGCCTGGCGGAGGTGGTGGCAGTATCAAGGTGGATACTCACAACCCCAACCAGAACGAGGTGTCGATACTTACCCTTCTCAACGGCTTCCCCATGCGCGCCATTAGTGCAACAAGAATGTTACAGGCCGAGTACAACAAACTTATTGCCAAGGATCCGAAGAACAAGATTGTTTTGCTGTCCGAGGGCCGAGACGGTGACTTCCGCAGTCTCTTTGCTCGTCCGCCAAAGACTGCCGATGACATCCGGGAAGAAGTCGTTCCAGAGCTGATTCTAGGATTAGGTCTAGAGAAAATCCTGCGCGACGAAGCATCCGAGGAATGGGGCGTTGGAGAGAAAGGATACTTTGGTGATGCAACGGTTGCACCCTGGGGGCATCGCAACTTTACAGACATCCCGCTCGATGATAAGTTAATCAAAGAAAAGCGTACACTTATTGCCAAGACTTGCGCTGAAGGACTTGCTGAGGCCTTTGCCGATGTCGACACCACCGTGCGCAGCATGATTGAAGACAAAAAGAAGGAAATTCAGCAGAGCATTATGAACAAGATGGGTGCCATTATTAAGGCGGAAAATCCTAAGAAACCCAAGCCCTATAAAGACTTTGAGAAATGGACTATGGCAGCTGTAGAGCTTTTGAAAAAATACAATCCTCAGAGCGCAAATCAATAATATAGATTTCATCATTATAATTAGTTAAAAACATATTTCATTATGAAAAAGTACAAATGCCTAAACATTGGTAACTGTGACAATGCCAATAAAGATAAAATATTCGAAATAGCAGAGGGAGAAAAAACAGAATGCCCTGTTTGTCACAAGGATGATATGTTAGTAGAAGTTAAAGGCCCGAACAAGAAACTTATCGGTATTATTGTTGGAGCAATGCTGGGAATCGCAGCAATCGGAGGTGCCATCTATGCCTTTACGAGAGGCGAGGATGGTAAAGGGAAAGGAAAACTGGAACTTACTCTGAACCACTCCGAGAAAACCCTCAAAGTTGGTGATTCTGACACCATCATCGCAACAGTCACGCCAGAAGGCACACAGGCAACATTTACTTGGAAGGCCAGTAAGGATGGTACTATTGAGGTGCAGGATGGTATAGTAAAGGCAGTAAAAGGAGGCTCTGGAAAGGTCCGAGTTCAAGCTATCGTTGGCAAGGAGACACTGAGTGCCATTTGTAAATATTCCATTTCATCTGATGAAGAAACTGTCTTAACTCTAAACCATACTGAAAAAGAACTCAAAGTTGGAACAACGGACAAACTTGTACCTACCCTCTCACCTGCAAGTGACAAGGTGCAATACACCTGGGAAGCCAACAATGACTGCGTGGAAGTGAAAGAAGGCACAGTGAAAGCTAAAAAGCCCGGCAAAGCCGATGTAAAGGTAACCGCTACCATCGGTGACCAAGTACTCAAAACGGTTTGCTCATATACCGTTGAAGCAGGAGAAGGTCCAGAACCCCATAATCTTTCTTATGGAACATGGACTGGCAGCTATGATAGCCAAGGTCTGCCCAGCGGTTTTGGAGATATTGTGTTTAGCAAAAATAAACTTGTAACAGGCAACACCTATGCTGAACCTGGTTATAAAATACGTAACGGACGGTTTGATCATGGCAGACTTCAAAGTGGAACATTGTATGACGCGGACGGCAACAAAGTGTGCTTTGTAGATGCCAACAATAATCTATAGTCGAGTTCCTAATGATGAAACGTTATCTCATATTATCCATGATACTGGCATGGTGCTTTCTGAGCATGATGCCAGTTCATGGACAGTATGTGACCAAACGATTGGCTTCGTTGGCCAGATCAACGGGGGTTGTAATTAGTGATACTCTTATTAATTCTGAGATACGGGATATCGACAGCTTGTTTTTTTTCAGAAAACATCCGCTGCATATAAAGTTAAATAATCAAGGAGAGGTCTGTCATTTAGGCTATTCTCTGTTCAACAAGAATGGTGGAAAGGACTCGCTGACTGCTTTATATGACTTCTTAGAACGTTATCTGTTGGAACTCGATTTGCTGAGCAGCAAAGAACGGAAACTGCGACTTGAAATGGATAATGTGGTATGCCTTGGAGATCCAGTCTCGATGATTAAAGCAGCGGGAGAGAATGAATCGCTTAAAGTAAATTACGAAACAAATCATAGATATTTGGTTGATTGGCAACGAGATGATAATCATTTGACAATGGGTTTTGATGCGTATTATCAACTCCTGCTTGGAGCAAACGACATTGAACTTGAAGAGACTCTTTGGCGTAAAATACAACGGATGTCTTCTCAACATGAACACACAGACAATTTCAAGCTGATCTTTGATAGATATGGATATGTAAAAGATACAATCTCTTTCAGACGACATGATGTTAAGGTATTAATAGAAGAAGATTGTAAGGAGGTTTCAATTCACCCAAAGAGTACAACTGAAGATGTCTTGTTTGGCATTAACAGGGAAATGGGATTTGTTCATCTGGCCAGTTTCAAATCAGATGAAGCCAAACTGATAACTTACATCCCCATTCATGATGCCCCTGACGGCTTTATTAACCAACTTATTCCACCTCAATCAGTTAATGAGCCTGTGATAGTATATAGTGACAGCTTAAAAATAGAAGAAAGAAAGTCTGACAGTCTTAACAACAGGGTTGTGAATAATTATTGGGAGGAGGAACTGCTCATACGTCAATTTGTGCAGAAGATTGAAAATGCAATAAGAACTAAGGAGATAGGCTATTTGGACAGTATCTGGTACGACATGAAAATAATCTCCTCTGATGATGTTGGAGGAAGACCTCGGACGAATCGGGATTTCTTAAGAAACATCAGGAAAATTCTAAGTAGGCAAAAATGGATTGATGTGCGTTCAATTCCTCTTGTAAGATCTGAAGGTGACTCGGTGTGTGTTTATATGGAACCGCCAATCATAGATCGCGACCAAAGGCTTTTCTATGGTGTCTATTTCCAATTACAACTCCGCTCTGAAAACTATTTTGACAATAATTATATCTTTATGATTTTAGAAATCACAGAAAAGAAAGAAATTCTTGTCCATCTTACCCTTCTCCAGCCAGAAATAATAGTCAATGGCAGGAGAAAAGTCCCTGAGAAAATATCCATAAAGGATTATATACCATAATCAATAATAATTATATATGAAAAAAACATTAATATTATTTTGTATCAGTTGCATTGTGCAAAGTGTTTTCTCCCAAAAAGTTAGTGTTAACATCTTGTACGATTCTGGTATCGTCAAAAGTGGCGTTGCTTATACAGCAGAGCAAAACCTAACAACTTTGTTGACAGAAGTAAATGCTGCATGTCAGGAGAATCGTGCGATAGACGTTGGAGGTATCTCCATGTCTGACTTTGCACGCAAAGCAATCAACATGCTTTGGAGAAATGTTCATTTCAGAACAAAAGAACTCGCTATTCAGGATAGACTTTGGGTATTCCAAAGAAATAAGATGATGCAGGTGAATCACATACCTATAATTATATGTGATGACTTACAATCAGACGGTGACAGACAGGATGCCGTTGTCGAGTTTGATCTGACCGGTCGAATTACTGATTTCCGATTTGCTATCGATCCGGAAGTAGGAGAGAGTTTTGAAAAGAGCAATGGTTCTGTGGCAGAGCTGGAAGAGCAGGCAATTATCAGAAAATTTGTAGATCGCTTAGCTACTGCATATCACCAAAAAGACATTGACAAACTTAATCAGTTCTTTTCTGATGATGCTCTTATCATAACAGGAAACGTTGTTACTGTCAGGACTCCTGAATCGGGAATGATACAGAAAGTAAAGTATAGTAAGCAGAATAAAACACAGTACCTTCGGAATCTTCAACGTTGTTTTGCAAGAAACAAGAGGATTTCAGTCACCTTCTCCTTGTTGGATACCAAAGAGGAACTTCAGAAAAATGATGGAAAAAGTAAATTCATCACACATCGTAAAGGAAAAGATGGCAGGAACTATTATGGAGTGCGTCTGCATCAGAAATGGGTATCTACAGGCTATAGCGACGAGGGATATGTGTTCCTTCTTTGGGAATTCCCCAAAGACGGTGATCCTATCATCCATGTACGTACTTGGCAGCCTGAGATGTTGAATGGTAAGGAAATCAGTTACAATGAAATTTTCTCAGAAATCGACTTTATCAAAAACTTGGAAGAATAGAAGAATATGATGCGAAATCTATTGTCCATATTTGTATTTTGCTTTTCATTGCAAATTGTAGCACAGGATGACGTGAGACTTTCTGCCGATTACGATGCCACGTTGGATTGTAACCGCTTGATGGAGGGCAATGGAGGTATTCGGGTATTGTCTCCTTATGACGATCTGATTGTGATGGTTACTTCAGGTAACATGAATGGAGAAATGACAAAAAACCGTATTTCGACAGAGGAGTATGAGTATGTTGTACCTATCAGCTTGGAGAAACATGAGGAGGCACACTTTATCTTTTCCCGGCGTGGCACTACCATGAAGGCGGAGTTCTCTGAAAAAAGACTGAAACCCAATTATCTCATAGGATACAGGGTGAAATCTGTAGCAAATCCTATACGATTGAGTTATCTACCGTCTGTTGGTGACATGTATCCATCAGCTACAGAAGGGCTTATTGAAATAAGTACAGCCTTTGAAAAGCTGAACATTCACGTGCCAACATCTATTCCCTTCGAAATTCAAGAAGGGAAACAAGAAAATGACAATAGCATCAACGTGTATAGAATCATTGTGCCCGTTGCAAAAATCAAAGAGTTGCAAGATAAACTTAATGAGAAGTCAAAGGTGTATGAAGATTTAGACAATGCGCTTATAGAAGCTGGTAACGGAGATGATCCCAGATGGACTGAACTCGACAAAATGGAGGAAGAGGTAAACGAACTACAAGCAGTTGTTGCCTCTGTACAGCAAATTGACTTGGATGCTCCAGAATCGAATTCTTTGTCAATTGATATTTCCCAAATGGGGCCACGCTCCAAAATGGTCGTTGCAGTAGTGCCCCTTGTCCAGAAGATAGTAGAGGAAGTATACAAAAATCCATACGATCTCTACATGGCCCAAGCGCAGGATGCCTATGACAATCGGAAATATGGAACAGCCAAGAAATTGTATCTTCAGGCATTACAGGTTGATGGAATAACGTCGCTGCAGAACGCGACAGCTTTAGAGTGTTCCAATACAATGGACGGTCTGTCAACTAAGCTACAGACGGTTAAGAACTGTGCTAAGGCTTGGAAGAAGATGCAAGATGAGGGTAGAGTTCAAAGACATGTTGCAGAAGAATGTCTAGAATTGGCCATTAACACCCTGCGACAATTATACGAATCGACACATGACGAGTATTATGCATCAAGGCTGCGTAGTTACCAAAAGAGACTGTCCGAATTTCCTGTTGTAATTGAAGGAAAACTCAGAGTTAAGAATTACAAAGAGGGAGTTATGAGAATAACCAGCCTTAATCAATGTGAAATATATGCATGTTCTTCAAGAAAAGATAAAGAGGGAACAATGATTGGAAATATGGAGAACGACGGAACCTTTCATGTCCAATTCAACAGAGGTGAGTATGTGAGATTGCTACTTAAACCATTATCAGGAAGTCCACTCAAAGAAATAAGGGAACTGAAACTATTGAATGATGGACGTAGTTCTATGACGATAACAAGAGATTTTGAACCTAAATAAGTAACTAAAAAAAGAAAAAAAATGAAAAAGAACGTTTTGTTTATTACTTGCCTTTTGGCAATGTTTATGGTATCGCCCTCCATGGCGCAGAAGAAACAGCTCGACTGGAAGGACGGCCAAATGCCTGAATTGACGGATGTTAAGGAGATTAACGACTACCTCCTCACTTGTGACACAATCATCAACAATTTGAAAGCATTGGATGAGAATTTGGTATGGTACAAAGTACAAAAAGTAGAAGTCACAGAAAAGGATGGAACTGTTTCTGAGACCTACCATATTGTTGATCAAAATGGAAACTTCCGGGGTAAGAATGAAGCACTGAAACAAACACTTGATGTAATCAGCGTATGTGTTATTCTTCCTTTAAAAGCAGCTAACATCGGTTTACAAACCCCGCTTTACACTACGGCTCTTCCAAAACTTGGACTGAAAGGCTTGAAATATGCTAAATACTCAAAGCTTGGGCCTCAACTTTCTGCACGTTGCACAACAGATGTAGTTGAAATATTATCTAAGCTTCGCAAGCAGGGAAAAGCTATTCGAGCCTTAAAACACATGACAGATGAGAAAGGAAAGCTTATTGATCCGAGTATTAATGTAAGTTCTGTAGAAGGTATGGAAGATTTTACAGAGGAGCAGGCTGTACAAAAGACAAGCGACGAACTTGCAGAGTTACTTAAACAAGAACAAGCCGCAGATGCCAATGCCGGTGACTTTGACGAGGGAGCGTTAGATATTGATTAATCTTCATGAATTACTCTTAATAAGACTGAAAGAGTAGTTAATAACAGTGGAGGGTTCGTATGACCACATAGGTATACGAAAGCCTCCTTTACATTTAAAATCTACTTAATATTATGAAACAAGCAAAATTATTATTCCTTCTGATGCTGCTGGTGCCGATGTGTGGCTGGGCAGCGGAACAAGGCTATGCCGTCTTTGATCCGGCAACGAGTACGCTGACCTTCAGTTATGGTGAAAAGCCGGCAGGAGAGTATGTGTATGATACTGATGACACAGGGGAGTTTGGTCCTTCATGGACTGAGAAGCTGAGGAAAGTTGTGTTTGAGTCATCTTTTGCCAAAGCACGACCTAGAACCACAA
>ODAJ012151999.1_pt1 | contig 13321 bp, 13 predicted proteins | sample 1539241 | NCBI WGS metagenome assembly ODAJ01 (sample SAMN02144231, study PRJEB22623) | gut metagenome | biome: sheep rumen | host: Ovis aries | place: New Zealand | reverse complement strand
GAACCTGAAACAATTCCTACAAGAGAAAGCCTTAATTACATCAAGGAATCACGCTTTTCAATAACTAAAATAATACTATACCTCATACCTGTACTTTTTGTACTTATATTCATAGTAGCATTTTTTCAGGGCATTAATATAGAAGGGGGTTTGATAAATTATCTTATATTTGCAGGTGGAGGAGCATTCCTGGGTTCATTGTTGTCAGGTTCAAAGATTCAGTCAGCACTGGTGGCATTTATTGCAGCACCAATAACAGTAATTCATCCACTGCTTGCCGCAGGATGGTTCTCAGGACTGGTTGAAGGAAAACTAAGAAAAGTCGGTTTCAACGACCTGCATGATATGGCAAACTTCGAATCATGGCGTGATCTGTGGAAAAACAATCTGTTCAGAGTAATACTTGTTGTAATAGGAACCAATCTCGGATGCACAATAGGGGTTCTAATCACGATAAACAATGTATTCTTACCATACCTTCAGGCAATACTTGGAATATAATACTGGTGATATAATGGCATATTTAATATACAGATGTGACTGTGGAAGAGTACTTTATTCAAAGGAAGGCTCAAAAACAAAGAAATGCACGTGTGGAAAAACACTTAACGTAAGAAAAAGAAGAATACTTAAAATAGCAGAAACCTCTGCCCTGGCTACACAGGCCGTTCAGGAAATGCAGGAGGAGATTTATGGGGGATCAATCTTCAGGACTGCTGATGAGTTATAAACTCCTGAATTTGGCAAGGATTCAAGATAACAACTGAATTTCAACCCCCTAATTTTGAATAAGTATTAATTATTATTTCTCTTGTTATGGCCATTATTATCTGGGTTAGAGAGCATCATTTCTTAGAAATTCCAGAATATTCATATGGATTATACCATTATGGGAATAATTTATCTGGTCAGTAGTTACAATATATTTTGGGTAGTAATCTTTAATTTTTTCAAATGATTTGAATTCACGTTCTCTTGTTGTGGGATCATTTATGCTTTCTGATACTTGTACATAAAACGTTTTACCTGGACGTTTGCATATAAAATCCACTTCAAGATTTTGTATTTTTCCGATAGTTATGCTGTATCCTCTTTTCATTAATTCCAAAAATACTATGTTTTCTAATAAAAATCCCATATCTCTTTTATTTTCATCATTAAATAAATAATAAAATCCCTGATCAACAACGTAATATTTTTCTAGAGTTTTCAAGATTTCTTTTCCTTTAATATCTTCTCGTTTTACCTGATACAATAAATTAGCAGTAGTAGCATAATTTAAATAATCTAATATGGTATTGGAAGAAGTTCTTGTTCTTGTTTCTTCTGATTTAAGATATTTTGATATTGAATTTGCGGAAAATATGTTTCCAATGTTTGTTACCATAAATCTCATTAACCTTCGGAATAAGGATATGCTTCCAATTTTTTGTAGGTCAATAATATCTTTTAACATTATTGAATCATAAATATCCATTAAATAATCCATTTTTTCATCATGTTCTTCATAATGGAGTAAACCTGGAAATCCTCCATAGCTAATAAATTCGTTGAATATCTTCATTTCTTCTACCGGGTTTATTAGAATATTTTTATCATATTTATAATAATCCAATAATTCTTTATATGAGAATGGATACATGCGTATACGTATATATCTTCCTGAGAGTACTGTTGAATTTATTCCTGTCAAAAGGTTTCCATATGATCCCGTAACATATATGTCTGAATTAAAGTCTATTCTGTATCCATTAATACTTTCTTCCCAGTTTTCTACACGTTGAATTTCATCAAAAAATAAATAGAGTCTGCCGTCAACATTTGAAGCTTTTTCATTAACAATTTCATTTAAAGTGATATTGTCTTTAATATGATTATATTTGTTTGATTCAAAAGAGATGTATATTATATTTTTATCACATACGCCCTCACTTTTTAATTGTTTTATAAATTCTTTTAATAAATGAGTTTTTCCTGATCTTCTAACACCCGTGATTATTTTTACTTCTTCTGTATCTCGTAGTTTATTTAGTTTATCAAGATATATTGTTCTCTTAACCATGCGTATCAATCCTGAATACAGTTTTTGATAATATTGTATATCTTTTAAAAATATAAAAGTTTTCGCATTTGAAAATTAAAACTTCTATTTTTTATTAAATTTTCTCATTTGAAAATTAAAAATTTTAATTTTTCTGAATTTTTCTCATTTAATAAAAATTTTTACGCAAATTCAACTTTTTTCTAATAGTTGAAACATCGTTTACTTAACAACGGTAGAAAAACATTGAAAAGAGAGGGTACTGGTGTATTCACATACAACTTCAAAATGATAAAAAAAAGGAACTAATAACAACATTGGAGTATTCAAGGATAACAATGACACGCAGCAACAACTGCATAAACAACTGTTAAGTAATTAAAGTACAATAAAACAAAAAAAAGATTGTGGTGGGGGGAAAAATCAATCTTCAGGACTGCTGATGAGTTATAGACTCTTTGATTTGCCCCGTAATTTCACATGCCTTGCATGGACTTCTGGCAGTTGGAGCTCCGCAGCAATCACAGGTATTTAACGTGATATTTTCCTGTTTCACATTAAATGTTTTTTCAAAAGACTTGAAAATATTCAACTTTGTTCCCCTCTCTTTTTCCTCAATTTTATTCAGTAACGATTTTACCTCGCTTCTAAGTGAAGTGACAGAATATGGACATTCCTCGTCATGTATTGGGATGTCATTGACAACACACCATGTTCCCACATCCTTTTCAGGTAATCTCCATAGGGGCTTTATTCTGGGAACCATTTTTTCATGTATTCTGTCCAGTTTTGGTCCGAACTTTGGAAACTTGTTCTGGTCGTTTCTTGCAAAGGTCATAAGAAATGACTGTATCTCATCATCCATATTGTGTCCGGTTGCTATTTTGTCGCAATCATTATCAGAGGATATTTTGTTCAACAGATATCTTCTGTAAACCCCGCAGGGCATACAGGTACTTTTATAAATATCGCTGATGTCATCAAGATCATAATTCCATTCATCCTTAAAGGAATAAACAGTCAGTGGAATGTCCAGGTTTCTGCAGTTTTCCTTTGCAGTTTCTATGCCTCTGCTACGATAGCCCTTTATTCCCTCATCAATACAGACGGCCTTTATTTCAAAGTCATCGTCATGCTTTTTTCTATAGTTGTTTATCATATGCAGTGTTAAAATACTGTCCTTTCCACCAGAAACTCCGATCATGATTTTTTCGCCAGGACTGATAAGTTCGTATTTTTCAATGGTTTCAAAAACATTTTCTTCCACATATCTGTTAAATGAGGACTTTTCTATTTTCATAATTAACAATTCCATATAATTTATCAAAAAAAGGGGGAAAACGGGAGGGTAAATTTGCGTGTTTATAAGAGTTTTTCAGAACCGGCCTTTACGGTTTCTATGATGCAATCAAGTTCTTCTGTGGTTAATGAAGGGTGAACAGGTAATGAAATAACCTGACTTGCTGCAAGTTCTGCTTCAGGACAGTTTCCTGTAATTCCAAGACTTTGGTAGTATGGTTGTTTGTATAATACGATAGGGTAATGTACTCCTGTACCTATTTCATTGTCTGTCAGGAATTGTCTGAATGCATCTCTGTCTTTTGAAACCCTTATTGTGTACTGGTGGAATACATGGGTAACGTTGTCATCGACATATGGTGTGGTAATTCCTTCAACGTCAGATAATCCTTCTGATAAATATTTTGCATTTTCATTTCTTTTTTCATTAAATTTGTCGATGGATTTTAACTGAACCAATCCAATGCTTGCTGCAATATCAGTCATTCTGTAGTTGTATCCTAAAAGTGACTGTTCATATCTTTTGCTTTCACCATGAGCACGGACCATTCCTGATTTTTCTGCAAGATCGTCATCGTTGGTTGTTACCATACCACCTTCACCTGTGGTCATGTTTTTGGTAGGGTAGAAACTGAAACATCCCAAATCGCCTATGCTTCCGATTTTTTTACCTTTGTATGTGGAACCGTGTGCTTGAGCTGCATCTTCAATAACTTTCAAGTCGTGTTTTTCTGCAATTTCAAGGATTGGGTCCATGTCTGCAGGCTGTCCATACAGATGTACAGGTAGTATTGCTTTGGTCTTGTCGGTAATTTTTTCCTCGATTTTTTCAGGATCAAGGTTGAATGTTTTTGGATTGATGTCTGCATAAACAGGTGTTGCATCGGAATAAAGAACTGAGTTTGATGTTGCTGCAAAGGTAAAAGGTGTTGTTATGACTTCATCACCCTTTTCTACTCCTGCAGCTACAAGTGCTGTGTGTAATGCTGTTGTACCTGAACTTGTTGCTATTGCATGTTTTGCTTCAGAATATTGTGCAAATGCATCCTGGAATTCTTCGACCTTAGGACCCTGAGCTAACATTCCTGATTTCAGTACTTCGGTCACTGCTTCAATTTCCTCATCGGTAATTATAGGTTTTGCTATGTTTATCATAATATCTCCCATTTTTTTTTATTAAAAATCAATTTGACTGTTTTTTGTTAAAGTTTCCATTTCTCAACAATTTATATATTATTATTTATTATCTTATTTTTACTTAATAATTATTTTTACAATTACATTTTTTACTTTAAGTATATTAGCAATTTTTTAAATAATATAATATATTATTTTAATCATAAATTATGGGGAGTTACATAGATGGACACACATTACATTGAAGAGGGACTTGTTAAGATAGAAGTGCCTGATTTTGAGAAGGTATCTGCGAAGGCACCGGTATTTTATAATCCGGTCATGGAACTAAATAGGGATATTTCTGTAGTGGTTCTCAATCAGTACAGGAAAACATTGGACCATGACGTGGTAATATTTGATGCTTTCGGTGGAACCGGTATAAGGGGTGCTAGATATTCAAAGGAAATAGATGGAGTTGAAAAGGTTCTTGTGGGGGATGTAAATCCATTGGCTGTTGAAATAGCCAGAAAGAACATGGAACTGAATGAAATTTCCAATGTGGAAGTTGAAAAAAACGATGCAAACGTCTTGCTTCAGTCAAACAAGGGACTTTTTGACATAATAGATATTGACCCTTTCGGAACGCCATCAATGTTTACTCAGTCAACTGCAATTAACATTCGTCCGGGGGGTTTAATCTGTATCAGTGCCACAGATACTTCTGCATTATGCGGTACTTACCATGATCCTTGTTTTAGAAAATATGGTGCACAGCCTCAGAAGACAGAATACTGTCACGAAAACGGTATCAGAATACTTTTGGCATTCATTGCCAGAAATCTTGCAGTCAATCAGAAATATATGGAAGTGTTGTTCTCTCACAGCACTGAACATTATATGAGAATTTACGCCCGGATTAAAAGGGGTGGAAAAAAGACTAACGAATCATTAAACAACATTGGTTTCATTGCTCATTGTCCAAAATGTTTACATAGGGATACTTTTTACGGATTCGCACCATTCATACCACGCAACTGTCCCGACTGTGGAGAAAAGTATAGTGTGGCAGGACCGTTATGGTTGGGCAAAATCTCTGACAAGGCATTTATAGGGGACATGATTGAAACTACCAGTGAGTTAAAACTCAATAAGAAAGAGGAATTGTTGAAATTGTTCAATCAATGTTACGAGGAAGCAGAAGGTCCGATAACATTTTATGACATTCATAAGATATGTAAGACCCTGAAAATCAGTTCACCGAAAATGGATGATGTAATTGAAGAAATCAGACAAAGGGGTTATTTCATTTCAAGAACTCATTTTAGATTAACTGGTATGCGTACTGACATGCCTTTAAATGAATTGAAAGATTTGATTAAAAAAGTAAAAGAAGAAAAGTTAGGGGTTGAAGTTTAATTCGAATAAGCCTCTTCTTATTCGTAGTTTAGCATGTTGTGTGTGTAATAGTATTGTAGTTCTGGTGCATGCTGTATTTCATAGAATCTGTATGGATTGTTGAAGTATGGGAATATTGAACCTGTTGCTGCACGCATTATTCCACCTAAATGTCCAAATTCCTTTGTACATACCTGGTAATAAAGTGGGAATCCACATCCTGGGTTGATGAAAATATCTCCTTCCCTTACGGTTCCATGCCATACCATAGGAATTGGTCCTTCCTGTCCTTGTGCATCAGCCATTTCCAACACTCTTGCCCATGCATCCTCAAAGGAATCATAAATTTCTCCATCAACTTTATAATTCCATTTGTCTTCAGGCACTCCGTGAAGACCATAATCCAGTACCTGGTTCCAGTCAATGTTTACCTGTGCACCTGCAGTGTCCATGAATGCCATCTCTATAATGTAGACATTTCCGTTCATGAAGTTTCTATAGTTGGAACTACCTGCAAAATGCAGTACTATAGCACATTTTGAATTTCTTTCCTCTGCATACTGGGCCAACAGATTTGCATGTACGTGTTCAGGGTACATATCCGGATTTGCAATCTTTACAAAGGCCAACCTTCCAAGAGGTTCTATGTCCTCGGAGGTTGAAGCTGTTGACACATAAAGAAAACCGATCAGTAGAAAAATTATTACTATAAAAGAAATGTACCATTTCATTATTTTTTTCTCCGCGTTTTATTTGTAAATTATTTTTATTAATTTATTATATGTATGTTGAACATTTTATATTTTTCATATTTTCAACATTCTTTTTAATAATGAATTTAGTTTATTAAGGTATGCTTATTTTAATTTAAAAGTAATGATTTGTTTAGGTGGGTTGTTATTTTTTTGTATATTTTCAATTTCATTAATCTTCAAATATCCAAATGGATTATTTTGTTGAAAAATTATTTTGTGTATTATAATATGATAACAATTTATAGTTTTTGTTATATTTTTTGTTTAAAATTTTGTAATTTTTTTTATAAAAAAATATAATAATTATTAGTAATTTAAGAATAATTAAAAAGGTTTATATATTGTGTATATCAAAATTAGTATTATCAGTTTTTTGATATGATAATTTATTATAAAAAACATAATTTGTAGGGATTTTATGAACAATAATTTAAATGAATATGATGTTGAACCAGAAAACATGACATTAACGATGGATACGCTAGACAAACAGATATTGGAATTATTAAGTGATGATGGAAGAAAATCGTACAGAAAAATTTCAAGGGAATTGGGAGTTTCAGTAGGAACAATACACAATAGGGTAGATAAGTTAACAAAATCCGGCATAATCAGTAAATTCGTTCCAGTTATTAATCACGAAAAATTAGGATACACATTAACTGCCGTAATCGGTATCGAAATCAAGGGTGGTTCAGTTTTAAATCTGACAGAAAAAGAACCTTTTAAAAACAATCTTTTGGCTGTTTATGATGTTACAGGACAGTTTGATGGAATACTTATTGCAAAATTTAAAAATACGTTTGAATTAAACAAGTTTATTAAATTATTACTCAAGGAAGAAAACGTTACCAAAACATACACACAAACTGTCTTAAACATCATCAAAGAAGAATTGAATTCGTCAGTTATTAACTTCTAATCCTTTTTTTTATTATTTTTCAAGTTAATCATTTTTCATGATATCAGTAAATGATTACATTTTTTTTTCAAATTAAACATTTTTCAATTAAACTCTTTTTAATGGGTACATTTCAAATAGATGAAGTAACATAAACAAAATACAGACAAACAAATTATTAATAGATAGGAGAGAAAATTTTAATGTCAATACCGGAATTTCCAGATACGCAGGATAAACAACCTAAGGCGCCAATATCATTGACTCGAGTTGGTGTAACAGGAGTTAAAAAGTTATTAAAGATTCAAAGGGATAACAAGCGTCCAATAATATTATTGCCGACTTTTGATGCATTTGTGGATTTGCCAAGCACACAAAAGGGTGTGCACATGTCCAGAAATCCTGAAGCCATATCTGAGATAATAGATGAATCAGTTAATCAAATGGAAATTCACATTGAGGATATATGTGCAAATCTGGTGAAAAGACTATTGGAAAAACATGAATATGCATTAAGGGCTGAAACAAAAGCGACAAGCGAATATATTATAAACAAATATTCGCCGGTTACCCACAGAAAAACACAGGAAACCACACACATAATAGCAAGGGCAATAGCACAAAAGGATGATTCCGGTAATATCACTGTAAGAAAAATGGTGGGTGCTAAGGTTATTGGGATGACAGTATGTCCATGTGCACAGGAATCTGTTGAAGAGGAATCAAAACAGAAACTGCTGGAATTTTTAGATGAAGAAACCACCCAAAAGGTCATGGAAGCAGTGACATTTGCATCACATAATCAAAGGGGAATAGGTACGATCATGGTGGAAGTGTCCGAAAATCAAAACGTAAATGTTGATGACTTAATAACAATTATACAGAATTCAATGAGTTCTCCTGTTTGTGAAATACTCAAAAGACCTGATGAAAATAAAATTGTGACAAACGCCCATAAAAATCCCGTTTTTGTTGAGGATTGCGTAAGAAACATGGTTTTGGGCCTTTTAGACAAGTACTCTGATTTGCCTGACAATTCAATGGTAACTATTAAACAGGTAAATGAGGAAAGTATTCATCAGCACAATGCTTATGCGGAAAAGGTAGCATCAATGGGTGAATTAAAAGAAGAAAATAATTATTGAGGGATAAAATGGAAGTAATGGAATTATCAAGAAGTATAATGGAGAAGATGGATGCATTTAAAGGTTGTAAACCTGTTGTTCACAGCACGGAATCAATGATAATCCGTGGAAAAACACATAACAAAGAAAAACCGGAAAATATGTATTCACACATAATGGACGTATTTGAAGAGTTAAACATAAAGAAAATAGAAAAAGAATCCAACAAGGCACGTGACTTCACAGACAAAGTGGATACCATCTTAAGAAAAACTGAAGAGGTATATGATGAATCAAACGGGCTGGACGGTATTGAAAAATTAAAAAACACCTTTGAAATGACAGGGTTTTATGCAGAATATGCGATAGGCCAAATAGAAGATCTTGTTGTATATGTCGTCTTGTACATGGACAAATCCGGTTTCGGACCAATGTTTGTTGAAACAATGGTTATCCGAATGACGGAATTCACCTCCTGAAATCCTTCTTTTTATAGTGATTAAAAATGACTAATAACATAACAAAAAAAGAGGCAGAAAACATTTTGAACTCTGATTTGGAAACATCTCTTGATTTAATTAAACAAATTAATCAAAACCGTTCAAACAATGTTACTTTTTCTAAAAATATCTTTTTGCCAATAACACACATCTGTCAAAACAATTGTGGTTACTGTACATTTAAACAGGACGTTGATGATACGGAATACCTTGTTATGGAAGATAAAACAGTTTTCAACACGGTACAAAAGGCAAAAAAAGCAAAATGTACCGAAGCTTTATTTACATTTGGAGAATCATCCGATAAAATAGACAGCGTAAAAAACAGACTTGAAAACTGGGGTTACGATTCCATGGTCGATTACGTTTATTATCTGTCAGACAAAATATTAACAGAACATGAAATGTTGCCTCATACGAATATGGGCATAATCTCCAAATCCGACTTAAGATATTTGTCGGAAGTAAATGCATCCATGGGGCTGATGCTTGAAACAACCAACAGGGATTTGCTAAAAACAATAGCACACAGGGACAGTCCCGGAAAAGATCCTGAAAAAAGACTCAATTTCATAAAAAATGCGGGCAAGGAAAAAATACCTTTCACAACGGGTCTGCTCATAGGTATAGGCGAAACAACAGAGGATCATATAGATTCTCTCTTTGCAATAAGAAAGATGCAGGACAGGTATGGACATATTCAGGAGATAATACTTCAAAATTTCAAGCCCAAAAACAATATTCCCATGAAGGATTATCCTGAACCTTCAGTAATAGACTTATTAAAACTAACAATCCTCGCTACAATAATGTTTCCTGATGTAAGTATTCAGATACCGCCAAATCTTAATCAGGATTTAATGTCCTTTTTTGTTTTATGTGGTGCTGATGATATGGGTGGAATATCTCCATTGACAAAGGATTACATAAATCCTGAAAATGACTGGCCAAGCATAAAGCAACTGCAATCATCATTAAACAAAATCAATTACACATTAAAAGAAAGATTACCTGTTTATGAAAAATACATAAACAGAGATTATCTAAAAGAAAAAGTATATCAAAAGGTAACCAAACTTCAGAAAGAAATCAGTTAACTTTTATGTCAACAACCGTATGGAAAACTCCCGGCGAATATTTTTTTATGGTTCTTTTGTTTAGAACCTCTATTTCTCTTCCAACTTTTTTTGCAGCATTTTCAACCCTTTCAACCGGTCTGGTGAATAGGATTGGTTCAGGGGTGGATTCATGATAATGGATGATTCCTCCTTCCTTCAGGTATTTCATTGCACTGTCAAGATAGTGGTGTGTTGTACCGATGTATCCCATCATGATTCTGTCGGCCACATGATCAAAGTCCTGTAATCCACAATCTCCCAGTATGGGGTTAACTATGTCCTCAACCTTGTTGAGTTTAACATTTTCACACAGATAAGCATATGAAACAGGGTTGATTTCAATGGCATGAATCTTTTTTGGCCTTGAATGAACAGCCATCGGAATTGTAAAGTAGCCTATGCCTGCAAACATGTCTATTATGGTCTCGTCTTCAGAGGGCAGTTTGCTCATTCTGAGTCTTTCACCAGTATTTCCCTTTGACCACATAATCTTGGCTACATCAAACTTGAATTTGCAGTAGTTTTCCTTGTGTATTGTTTCGGTACCCTCACCGTAAATCATCTCCACTTCAGGTTCCCTTTTTTGGCCTTTGATTTCACCGAGCTTAACGACCTTGTTTACGTATGGTAATTTGATGATTTCATCCAGGTTGTCAGGCACTTTTTTTACTACCCATATGTCTCCTATAAGTTTACCTTTCATAAATTTATCCTCTTATATTTTAACACCCATGTAATTTATCAGCTCTATCAAATCCTCGAATGCGTAGAGTTCATGCTTGAGAACGTCATTTTTTGTCATTGTTCCACTCATTTCACCATCAACAGTCAGTAAATCGGGTCCCCTGTGAATTAAACGGAATTTTCCATCGCTTCTGAAAACGTCCTCCGCAACCATATCATGAACAAAGCAGCGTCCGGGAATAATCACAGTGTCCTTAACCTCTCTCAGGTCTATGTTTCTAAGATCTTCTTCAGTGATTAAACAGGCAATTTCCTGTTCCGTTGCAATGACATTGACATGTTCTGAAGCTCCAAGATTGTCAATTATTTTTTCAATGTATCTTGCAGATATTTTTCCAGTGATTATTGTGGCTTCGGCCTTGATTGGTGTTAATATTTCAAGGTATTCCTTGTTTTTATCATGTGCCAGTGCGTAAGGGCTGTCTGTTTCGGGGTCACATACTGGTGTACCGGTAACCCTAAGGTTATATTCCTTTGACGTGTCTATGACCAGTTGTCTGAATTCTTCTATGGCCTGTTCCTCAATTCCTGGAATTACTTGTTTTTCACTTAGAATCAGGCCCTGATTTCTGTTGTTTGCAAATCTCATGAGTATAAGTGCCTTTGCACCCCAGGATTCTAGGTTTTCACATGTGCGTGCAAGTTCTTCTCCATCATTGACGCCGGGAATGATGATTGAAGCAGCATGCACATCACATGTCTGACAAAAACGTTTCAATGCTTCAACAGATGCTTCAGGTGTCGGGTCATGCATCCATTTTCTTCTTAATTCAGGATCTGTTGAAAATGCTGTGAACGTGGTTTCTTTAACTCCGTTATTGACGAGTGCATCCACAATGTTGGGATCATCAATACCCTTTCCACTGGTATAACCAAGGTGGATGGGCAGACCCATATCATTAATTCCCCTGGTGAGGGTTAATAAATCGGGATAGCAACTCACATCTCCGTCTCCAGTTATATTTACTATTGTATCTCGTGGAATTTCAGTCTGGAAAATATTCATTTGCAGGGTTGACAATACATGATATGCAGGGAAATAGTCCCTTGTCATGTTTGTATCTGTACTGCAGTGTGGACATCCTATGTGTCCTGGAGGGCAGTGTTTACAACCCAGGATTTTTGCTTCTCTAACATTTTTGAAGTAGCAGTATTCGCAAAAACCCCTACAATTTTTTCCAGGTATTCCACCAACATCGGCCATAATCTGCATAAATATTTATTTCTATTTTCTGTTTTTTATTTTTATGGTAAATTTTTGAAACTAGGATTATATATTAGAAAAAACATATAATTGAAAAAAATCAGATAAATTATTAGTAATATAATATAATGACAATAATTTTTTTATGGATGTGTAATTATGATAGGAAAAAGTACTCACATAGTAGATTGTAGGGAAACAAGAGGAATAGGTGAAGGTGGAGGTATAGCACAAAGAGGAACTTACGCTCAATGTGGTGATGACTTACTTGCGGTTGCTATGTCTCCTGGTCGTAGACACATTACAAAACCGGTATGTGAAATTACATTTGCACTTAGGGAAGCCAATATTCAAACAAGTACCCTGGTATTGAATGCAGGTTCAGGGGTACCAAAAGACACTCCTTCCGGTGGAGGTCAGGGATTGTTCGGGGTAACACCTAAGGAAATATCACAAATGAACAGACATAAAGTTGTTTTAATTCACTTTGGTGGAGTAAAAAATCATATAATATATAAAGCCAAACACGTATTGAAAAACATTAACAAACCTGTTATTATTATTGCACAATATCCTGTTGATTACGAAGATTTTGCACGTATAGGTGTAAAAACAGCAGCTGTTATGCCTGAAAAACCTGAAACTAAAGGAACTATTGTTGAATTGATTACTGATGTAATACGTGGTGAAACATGTACCCAAAATAAACTGGATGAAATCATTGACAAGGTTGAAAAAACTATTCAAACATATGGATATTAAAGGTAATTTGTATGGATATACTTTTTAATTTAATACTTGTTGCTTTGATGGGGCTGATTGCTGTAATTGCGGGAATATTTGAGGATTTGGAATCTGATGTTGCTTCAACAAGCAATCCAAATTCTCAAGTACAATTGGCACCTCAAATCGGAAATTTACATAAACTATTCAACAGGGCTGTTTCGGGCGAACCATTACTTGTTGGTGCAATGGCAACGATAGCAGGTTCCATAGCCTACGTCATGTTTTCATTAAACTATCCGGTTATTCTGGTGTTGTTGCTGTCTGCATTTATTGCAACAATTGTTCAGGTGGTTCTCTCCATCACCTCATATATTGGTCGAATAACCAGTCAGGCA
>ODAJ012098907.1_pt1 | contig 13323 bp, 5 predicted proteins | sample 1539241 | NCBI WGS metagenome assembly ODAJ01 (sample SAMN02144231, study PRJEB22623) | gut metagenome | biome: sheep rumen | host: Ovis aries | place: New Zealand | reverse complement strand
ATGGCCGGCGACGGAGATTTGCAGGGTGCCGCCTGCTGCCAGGAGATAGATCTCAGCCTGGCGGAAGGTCTGTCCATCGGGGTCCCTCTCCCATTTGTCGGCCTCCACCACATTGCCGCTCTCGTCGGTGGTGACGGTCTTCTTGTAGGGCACGGCATCATAGATATAGGCATCGAACACCACATCGTTGAAGTCGATATCGGAGGCTCTGATCTGTCCGAGGTCCTCGCACATGATGCGCCCCTTGTCGTGCAGGTTGAGCTTATACCAATAGGTTGTCGTGTACGTTACATTCTTTGTCTGGTCGCCGCTGTAGATGGGGATGTCGGGGTCGTTGCCGTTGTCCTGGCTCACGCGGTTGGCCTTGCTGATGGTGACAATCCAGTCGCTGAAGTAGCCATCGCTGCCCTTCACCTTCACCCACTCGCGGAAGAGCTTGGTCCTCACGGGGAGATAACCGGCATCGAGCAGCTCCTTGAACTTGTCGATATTAAGGTATTTGCCCATGTATTGTCCATTGACGCGATATTCTGCCATAAAATCTCCATCGCTGAGTTTTATCATGTCGCCACTGTACTGGTTGGTATTAGACGACACGAAGTGGATGGGCTGGTTGTTGTAGAGGATATTGTCGCTGGAGTTGACGGCCTGTATTGTGCCGTTGATCATCGCATAGCTAAAGCTTTCGGGGCCGTCACTATAGGTGGCGGTCTGTGTCTCAAGCACGTCATTGAAGTTGAGCAGCTCCAGGTCGTAGCCGATGAAGGAGCGGTTCCACTTGTCTACGACAGCCGAGCCGATATTGCCGTTCTGGGCAGCCCATGCATCGATGACTTCAGCGCTGACCAGGGCCCACTTGTCGTTGTGGTGCTTGCTGCCGCCGGTCTCGTGATAGCCGAAACAGGAGGTGTCGTCGATATTGACCATCAGCATGATCTTGTCGCTGTGGTAGGACTCTGGGTTATGGGTGGCAAGGTTGCTGCCGTTGTCGAGCACATTGCCGTAGACGGAGCAGTCGCCATTGTTGAAGTTGTTGATATGCACGTTGTTGCGTCCCACCGTCATGAGGTTCATGTTGTCGCTTTTATAGGCAGTGCCGTTGGCACCGTAGACAATCTCCGTTGAGTTAGGTCCTGGGTCTGTGGCCCCTTTATACACTTGCTGAACGAAGAAGTTTCTCCAATGGGGATCCTCGTTGGTGAGGTTGGGATTAGCCTGGAAATAGGCTTTCACACGTAGTTTCTGTCCATCCGTCAGAGGGTCGGGCACCATCCATCCGCCATATCCGGTGCTGTTGGTGATGTCGGCCCACTCATTGCCGTTGGCATTCTCAGCGCGGGTTTTGTAGCTTCTTGCCCTGGCCACAATGCTGCTTTGGCCGAATCCCCAGTCCTGTGACGGACTGATTTCGCCAAATTCCTGGGTGAAGACTTTCTGGTAGGTCTCCACCTTGCTTTCCACAAGCGTCGTGAAGTTCTCATCGTGGGAACAACTGGTGAATAGCCCACAAAGGGTCAGAGCCAATGTCCCTGTTGTCAACAACCTTTTCATCTCAATAAGAATTTAATAGAATGTTACGTAACTTGATATCGATATTGGGTGCAAAATTAATATAAATTTTGCCAAGTTGTATCATTTAACCGTTAAAATCTGTAAAAGACTCACGATTATGCACCTTTTGTACCGATAATTTTGTAATTTTGGCAGCAAAAACAGCTCTACCTATATTTAAATATGTACATGCGCAAGAACAATACTCATGGCCTGATACTTGCAGCCGCCGCACTGATGGTGCTGGCTGCAGCCTGCAATACTCGTGTATATGACGAGGAGAAATACCGGACGATTATCAAGTATGTGTCGCCAGTTGACAGCGTGGACCAGCGCCATGAGTGGCAGCTGTCCACCAACCAGACTTTCCGCATGGCGGCAGACAACGGAAAGAACGCCGTGGCGGTGATGATACTGACAGCCAATCCCCTGACCGATGAGGGAGCGGCGGTGATGAACAAGACCTTCATCGGCAAGGGTGAGACGGCGGACCTCGCGGTCAGCGTGCCGATGACACAGGAGAGGCTCTATGCAGCCCTCGTCGACGAGGACGACACCTACTATGTCACGCCGTTCAGCACTTCCCGTCGCATCGTTTCCTTCGTCAATGCCACGAGCGGCAAGCCAGTCGGCAAGTTGGCGCCGCAGACCTATAGCTATATGTTTGAGGAAAACTTCCCTGAGCCTGGCGACTATGACTATAACGACCTCGTGCTCCGTCTGGCTACTGAGCGGACGGGCGACAGGACGATGACGGTCAGCGTGACGATAGCCGCCGTGGGCGGCGACTTGCAGATGGCGGGTGGCATCCGACTTGTGGGTTACAAATATGGGGATATCGACAGCATCAGGATTGCCACGGGGAAGAGCTTCAATGAGAACGTGCCGCAGGGGTCGCTCTACCTCTTTGACAAGCAGGACCTGCTGGTTGAGGGTCGTAATGGCGAAGCTATCCTCAACCTCTTCGCGGATGCCCACTGGGCCATGGACCCCAGCCTGGAGGTGGACTATGGCCGCATCAGGCGTAACAAGTATAACGTGACGAACAGCACGAACGAAAAGAACCTGCAGTGTACGCCCCGCAGTGTGAGCTATGTGGTGTATTTCAAGAGCAGTGAGACGCTGAACAAGTTTACGCTCGACACGCTCGATCCTTTTATCATCACGGCCTATTCGGGCGGCAGGTGGGAGACCCACCTCGATGAGTGGCGCGCTGCGCAGGTGCTCTATGAGTATCCTGCCTCGACGGTCAAGGACCTGCCCTGGGCCTTGCGTGTGCCTACTGCCGATTTCTACTACCCATTGGAGGGGGCTGAGATCGGCTTCAAGAAAGACGGCGCGATGTTTGGTGCCTACATGACGGCGAGCCATTCTTTTGGGGAATGGGCAGAGAACTGTCTGAACTGCTTGGATTGGTATGAGCATCAGTATGCCACCTCAATCTATGTCTGGAACAAGCCGTGAAGGTCCGGAGGCTTCTTTGCCATTCATATAAACCTGCCAATTATGTTAAATTGCCATCGTATTGGCAAAATATGATATAGTATATTTTGCCGTTTGGCGTATTTTTGCTACCTTTGCGGCAAATTATAAACATTATGAGTACAATCATCGGTAGAAAGCAAGAGATAGAAGAGTTGGAGCGACTCTACTTGAGTGATCGTCCAGAGTTCGTTGCTGTCTATGGAAGGCGGCGAGTAGGTAAGACATATCTCATCAAGCAGGCGCTGAAAGACAAATTCACCTTTCAGCATACAGGAGTATCGCCTGTTGATCAAGAGGATGAGAAAAATCGTATGAAAACACAGTTGGAAAGTTTCTACTATTCGATGCTGAATCATGGCCTTGAAGGCTTCAAACAGCCGAAGTCATGGATGGAGGCATTCTACCAGTTAGAGCAATTGCTCATAAAACTCGACACTGGCCAGCGTATGGTGATTTTCATAGATGAGCTGCCGTGGATGGATACACCCCGAAGCCGTTTTCTGTCAGCCTTTGAGAGTTTTTGGAATGGATGGTGTAATGGCCGTGACAATGTGATGCTCGTTGTGTGTGGTAGCGCAACATCATGGATGCTCAGCAATCTTTCGAGAAGCAAAGGTGGACTTTATGGTCGTCTTACTGACGAAATCAAAGTATTTCCATTCACGCTTAAAGAGTGTGAAGAGTATTTTGCTCACGAGAACATAGAAATATCCCGTTACGACATTGTCCAGTCGTACATGGTCTTTGGAGGAATACCCTATTACCTCAGCTATTTCCGCAAGGGCTACAGCTTTGAGAAGAATACTGATATGATTCTCTTCGGGAGCAAGCCAAGACTGAAAGACGAGGTCAATCGTCTCTTCAGGGCCATCTTTACGAATTCGGATGACTGCAAGAAAATCATTCGCCTACTTGCTACCCGCAACTATGGTTTTACACGTGAAGAGATTGCATCTGCCACTGGGCTTCCTTTGGGTGGAGGACTCAGCGACACGCTGTCTGTACTTGCAGAGAGTGACTTCATCATGCGTTACAGCCCCTACGGAAAGGGAACTGGCGAGTATTACAAGCTCATTGATAACTTCTGCTTGTTCTGGCTGAAGTATGTTGAGAAGTATCAGGAAGATGCTACATTCATCAATGATCATTTCACATCAGATGTGATGAAAGCATGGCGTGGTGTTGCTTTTGAACAGGTTTGCTGGCAGCATATACCGCAGATAAAGCGAGCATTGGAAATTGGTGGAGTCAGAACCTCTCTCTCTACTTGGAATGTACCCGGCACAGAACAGAAGGCGGGGACACAGATAGACTTTCTGATTCTGCGAGATGACAATATCGTAAACCTCTGTGAGATGAAGTTCAGCGGTACCCCCTTCTCTATTGACAAGGAAGAGGAAACAAAAATGTTCTATCGCGTCGAGATGCTCAAGAAAACGCTCTCTCCCAAGCAAACAGTTCATCTTACACTCGTAGCCACCTTCGGACTTATTCAAGGCAAGCATAGCGGAAAGGTTCAGAAGGTCGTAACAATTGATGAGCTTTTCACATAGATTTTTTATTTTATCCCTTCCGCCTGAAAAGAAACACCTTGAAAACTATGTGCTACAAATAGCAAGGTGTATCTGCCTGTAAATTCGTACCTTTGCAGCCGAATCGTAAAAACTAACTTAATGATGAGGCTATCAACTGCAAAAACGGTGCTCGTGGCAGCACTTCTATTCATTCCTTTTCTGAGGACGACGGCAGCCGTCGATCCCAATTTCTACATTTTCCTTTGCTTCGGACAGTCCAATATGGAAGGGGCAGCCCGCCCGGAGGCCCAGGATCTCCAGAGTCCTGGGCCGCGATTCCTGCTCATGCCCGCTGTGGATGACCCCCAGCGGGGGCGCAAGATGGGCGAGTGGTGTGAGGCCGTGCCGCCCCTCTGCCGTCCCAATACTGGTTTGACGCCAGCCGACTGGTTTGGGCGTACGATGGTGAAGTCGCTCCCAGAGCATATTAAAATAGGTGTGATCCATGTAGCCATCGGCGGCATCAGGATTGAGGGATTCATGCCATCGGAGATAGACAATTATGTGAAGACCGTGGCCCCCGACTGGATGAAGGGCATGCTCGAAGCCTATGGCAACAACCCCTATAAGCGTCTGGTTGACCTGGCCCGGAAAGCCCAACAGGACGGTGTGATCAAGGGTATCCTGATGCATCAGGGCGAGTCGAACACAGGCGATCCAGACTGGGCCAAGAAGGTGCAGAAGGTCTATGATGCCCTTTGCGGCGACCTGAAGCTGAAGCCCGAGGAGGCTCCCCTGCTGGCAGGCCAGATAGTGCAGGCCGGCGGGCAGGGCGTGTGTATCGGCTGCAAGAAACAGATAGACGAGTTGCCGCAGACCATCCATACCGCTCAGGTCATCTCATCTGATGATTGCTCGAATGGGTCCGACCGCCTCCACTTCGATGCTGCCGGCTATCGTGAGTTAGGGTGCCGCTACGGTGAGGCCATGGCCCGTTTCCTAGGCTATGAACCCGTGCGTCCCTTCATCGACATGCCCCAGCCCATTGAGGTGCCTGCCGATGCTGTCATTGCAGAGACCACCATCGCCGGCAACGACTTCCCGAAGGTTGACAAGGAGCATCGTGCCTATTTCCGCATCGAGGCTCCTGAGGCCCGCAAGGCAGTGCTCGACATCTGCGGCAAGAAATACGACATGAAGCCCGATGGCAAGGGAGAATGGATGGCTGTGAGCGATCCTCTGCCCGTGGGATTCCATTACTACTTTATAAATATAGGTGGAATCAACACCGTTGACCCCGCTACGGAGACCTTCTTCGGTTGCCACCGTCAAGCTGGCGGCATCGAGATTCCCGAAGGGCCTGAAGGCGACTATTACCGTCCGCAGCAGGGTGTGGCCCACGGACAGGTGCGCTCCATCTACTATTATGCCGGATCTACAAAAGAATGGCGGCATGCCCTTGTCTATACCCCGGCGGAATATGAGTTGAAGAAGAATGCCAAGAAGTGCTATCCCGTGCTCTATCTGCAGCATGGCATGGGGGAGGACGAGACCGGCTGGAGCCGTCAGGGACGCATGCAGCACATCATGGATAATCTCATCGCCAGTGGCGAGGCCGTGCCGATGCTGGTGGTGATGGAGAGTGGCGACATCAAGGCCCCCTTCCGTCAGGGACAGCGCTTTGAGGACTACGGCTCCTCATTCTATCAGGTGATGACCAACGACCTGATACCCACTATCGACCAGCAGTTCCGTACCCTCACCGACAGAGACCACCGGGCTATGGCAGGACTCTCCTGGGGCGGGCGCCAGACGTTTGACGTGGTGCTCGGCCATACCGACCTCTTCTCCTATATGGGAGCATTCAGCGGTGCCCTCTTCGGTATTGACATGCAGAAGGCGTATGGTGGGAAGCTAGCCGACGGCGAGGCTTTCAATCGAGAGATACACTACCTCTTCCTGAGCTGCGGAACAGAAGAGCTGCCCCGTTTCCAGACTGACAAGATTGCAGAGACGCTTCGTGGCAATGGCATCAAGGTGGACTTCCAACTGTCGGAAGGCACAGACCACGAGTGGCTCACCTGGCGGCGCGGCCTGAGGCAGTTTGTGCCGAAGCTGTTTAGAAAATGAAGAATGAAAAATGAAGAATGAAGAATTTGCTGCCGCCCTCCTGTGGCAGGCGGTGATAGTCATGCTAAACGCCCTACAAAGGCAGAAGGAGATAGAAGGAGATAGAAGGAGATAGTAAGGAGGTTAATGAAGTAATCATAATTACTCGTTACTCATTACTCATTACTCATTAAAAATAAACAAAAACAGAGACAATGAAAAGAATTTTATTAGGGACAGCCCTGCTGGTGGCAGGAGTCCTGCAGACATCAGCCCAGTGGGGACAGCCCGCAGACCCCAATGCCGGACTCGGCATGAAGGATACTTACAAGGACTACTTCACTATTGGCGTGGCCGTGAACAAGACTAATGTGGATAACCCTGAGCAGATTGCGCTTATCAAAAAGGAGTTCAACAGCATCACTGCCGAGAATGACATGAAGGTTGGACCGATGCATCCTGCCGAGGGTGTGTGGAACTTCGCCGGTGCCGACAGCATCGCCGACTTCTGCCGCAAGAACAACATCCCCCTCAGAGGACATAACCTCTGCTGGCACTCCCAGTTTGCCGACTGGATGCTCAAGGACAAGAAAGGACGCACGGTGAAGAAGGAGGTGTTCTATGCCCGTCTGCGCGACCATATCCACACGGTGGTCAACCGCTACAAGGACATCGTCTACTGCTGGGACGTGGTCAATGAGGCCATTGCCGACGACGGGCGCTCCTGGCCCGGACATGAGGCCAACCCCTATCGCCAGAGTGAACTCTACAAGCTCTGTGGCGATGAGTTTATTGCCAAAGCCTTCGAGTATGCCCGTGAGGCCGACCCCAAGGCCCTGCTTTTCTACAACGACTACAGCACGGTGGATCCTGGCAAGCGCGAGCGAATATATAATATGGTGAAGAAGATGAAGGAGGCCGGCGTGCCTATCGATGGTATCGGCATGCAGGGACACTACAACATCTACTTCCCCGATGAGGAACTGCTCGACAAGGCCATCAGCCGCTTTTCGGAGCTGGTGAAGCACATCCACATCACCGAGCTTGACCTGCGTACCAATCAGGAGTCGGGTGGCCAGCTCATGTTTGCCCGTGGCGAAGCCAAGCCCCAGGCTCCCTACATCGGCGTGCTCCAGGACGACCAGTACAACCGGATCTTCCGTATCTTCCGCAAGCACAAGGATGTGATCGACAACGTAACCTTCTGGAACCTTGGCGACCGTGACTCGTGGCTCGGCGTGAACAATCACCCCCTCCCCTTCGATGTCGACTACAAGCCCAAGCGCAGCTATTTCACCATCAAGAACTTCGATGCCCAGCTTGATGCTCGTGTGCCGAAGGAAGACTTCCGTCCCAGCGTGCTCAACCAGCCCGGGCAGCAGTATCCGATGGTGAACAGCGAGGGCTATGCCCGTTTCCGTGTGGAGGCTCCCGATGCCAAGTCGGTGATTGTCAGCCTCGGCTTGGGCGGACGCGGTGGCACCGTGCTCCGTAAAGACAAGGATGGCGTGTGGACCGGCACGACGGAAGGCCCGATGGACGAAGGCTTCCACTACTACCACCTGACCATCGACGGCGGCGTGGTGAACGATCCCGGCACGGGCAACTTCTTCGGCAGCTGTCGCTGGGAGAGCGGCATCGAGATTCCCGCCCACGACCAGGCCTTCTATCAGACCCGCATGGACGTGGCCCACGGCAACGTGCAGCAGGTGCTGTTCCCCTCGAAGAGCACAGGCGAGGTGAAGCGTGCTTTCGTCTATACGCCGCCAACCTACGGCGCACTTGTCAAGGGCAAGCAGCAGCGTTACCCCGTGCTCTATCTGCAGCACGGCTGGGGCGAGAACGAGACCAGCTGGCCAGTGCAGGGCTGTGCAGGCATCATCATGGACAACCTCATTGCTGAGGGAAAGATCCAGCCGATGATTGTGGTGATGACCTACGGTATGACCAACGACGTGAAGTTTGGCAAGCTCCGCGAGTTTGATGCCAAGGACTTCGAGACGGTGCTCGTAGATGAACTGATTCCCTACATCGACAGCCACTTCCTGACGAAGGCCGACAAGTGGAGCCGTGCGATGGCAGGTCTGTCGATGGGCGGCTTTGAAACCAAGCTCATCACCCTGCGCCGCCCGGAGGTGTTCGGCTATTACGGCCTGCTCAGTGGCGGGCAGTATGAGCCTCAGGACATCAAGGACACGAAGCAGGTGCGCTACATCTTCCAGAGCTGTGGCTCGAAGGAGCGTCCCGATGCCGTTGTTGAGAGCACCAAGCGCCTGCAAGAAGCCGGGCTCAATGCCGAGAGCTACATCTCTGAGGGCACGGCGCATGAGTTCCTCACTTGGCGGCGCAGTCTCCGGCAGATGGCACAGAAACTGTTCAGGAAATGAAGAATGAAAATGAAGAATGAAGAATTTGCTGCCGCCGAAGTTGGGAGGTTGGTAGCAAATTCTTCATATTTCATTTTAAAAGTTACAATTTGCAAGCCTGCAACAAAACAGAAAGAAAATGTAACTTAAGACAAAGGGACTTATCGTTTTTTGCATTAACTTTGCACTCGAAATCAGAAAAAGTCAGTAGAATTGTTTTAGTTATATTAGTATTAGTAGTTAGTAGTTTTTCCTACTTCGGGGCATCCGGAAAGCGTTTCGTTTGCCCCGTTGTTTTTTGAAAGAATGTATGTGAGATCAAATATATACAAATGAAACAACGCTTATTATCAACTTTCATCATGTCCTGTGCTGCCATCTCTCTGGCGGCACAGGCTTTGCCTTTTCAGAATCCCGGTCTTTCGGCGCGTGAGCGTGCCGTTGACCTGTGTAGCCGCCTGACCCTTGAGGAGAAGGCGCAGTTGATGCAGGACGAGAGTCCCGCCATACCCCGTCTGGGCATCAAGAAGTTCTTCTGGTGGAGCGAGGCGCTCCATGGTGCCGCCAACATGGGCAACGTCACCGTGTTTCCTGAGCCGGTGGCGATGGCGGCATCGTTTAACCCTGCATTATTATATAAGGTGTTCGATGCGGCCAGTACGGAGTTCCGTGCGCAATACAATGAGCGCATGTACCGTGGCAGCGGTGAGGACGAGAAATTCCACAGCCTCTCGGTTTGGACACCGAATGTCAACATCTTCCGCGACCCGCGATGGGGGCGCGGCCAGGAGACCTATGGCGAGGATCCCTATCTGACCTCCGTGATGGGTACTCAGGTGGTGCGCGGACTACAGGGGCCGGAAGACGCAAAGTACAGGAAGCTCTGGGCCTGCGCCAAGCACTATGCCGTACACAGCGGACCGGAGTACACCCGCCATACCGCCAACCTGACCGATGTGACGCCCCGTGACTTCTGGGAGACCTACATGCCGGCCTTCAAGACCCTGGTCGTGGATGCCAAGGTGCGCGAGGTGATGTGTGCCTACCAGCGGCTCGACGACGACCCCTGCTGCGGCTCCAACCGTCTGCTCCAGCAGATTCTGAGAGACGAGTGGGGATTCCAGTATCTTGTGGTGAGCGACTGCGGTGCCGTCACCGATTTCTTCTCCTCGCACAAGAGTTCTTCCTCCCCGGTTACGGCCTCGGCCAAGGCCACGCTTGCCGGCACCGATGTGGAGTGCGGTTTCGGCTATGCCTATCAGTCCATCCCCGAAGCCGTGAGGCGGGGACTCATCACCGAGGCAGAGGTCGACAAGCATGTGATCAGGTTGCTCGAAGGGCGGTTTGACCTGGGAGAGATGGACGACCCGGCATTGGTGGAGTGGTCTAAGATTCCCTATTCAGCGATGTCGTCGAAAGCGCATGCCGGGATCTCGCTCGACATGGCCCGGCAGAGTATCGTGCTGCTGAAAAACGGTAATGGCGAGGCGGTACTTCCCCTGAAGAGAAACGCGGAGAAGATTGCAGTTATCGGCCCCAATGCCGATGACAGGCCCCTGATGTGGGGCAACTACAACGGCGTGCCCAACCACACGGTGACGATTCTTGACGGCATCAAGGTGAAACAGAAGCGACTCGTCAGCTTCCCCGGATGCGACCTGACCTACGACAAGGTGATGGACTGCCTGATGGCCTCGCAATGTGCTGCCGGTGGAAAGAAGGGACTGCGCGGCACGTTCTGGAACAATACTGAGATGGAGGGAAAGCCTGTTACGACACAATATTACACGACTCCCCTTGCCGTGACCACGGCCGGCATGCACAACTTCGCTCCCGGCGTGAAGATAGAGGACTTCTCAGCCAAGTACGAGACCACGTTCACCCCGAAGGAGTCGGGTGAATATGTCATCAATATAGAGGGTTGCGGTCACTTTGAACTCTACATCAACGGCGAGCGGAAGTTTGTGCAGCACACCTGGCGCACCACCCCCGTCCGCACCGCCATCCAGGCCGAGCGCGGCAAGAGCTACGACATAGAAGTGCGCTTCCAGTTTGTCAAGACCTGGGGTGCCAACCTGAAGATCAATGTCGCCAAGGAGCAACCTATCGACTACGATGCCGCCATTGCCCGGCTCGAGGGCATCGACAAGGTGGTCTTCGTAGGGGGAATCTCAGCTGCCCTGGAGGGCGAGGAGATGCCGGTGAATATCGATGGTTTCAAGGGTGGCGACCGCACCCACATCGAGCTGCCGAAGGTGCAGCGCGATTTCCTCCGTGCACTGAAGCGTGCGGGCAAGACCGTAGTCTTCGTCTGCTGCTCGGGTTCTGCCATTGCGTTGGAGCCGGAGATGGAGAGCTGCGATGCCATCGTCCAGGCGTGGTATGCGGGTCAGGAGGGCGGCACAGCCGTGGCCGATGTGCTCTTCGGCGACTACAACCCCTCGGGCAAGCTGCCCGTGACCTTTTACAAGCGCACCGACCAGCTGCCCGACTACGAGGACTATTCGATGCGGGGCCGTACCTACCGCTATTTCTCCGACCCGCTCTTTGCCTTTGGCTACGGTCTGAGCTACACCACTTTCGAGGTGAAAAACGCCAATCTGGAGCTGGGGAGCGACGGTGTTGGGACACTGAGTGTCGATGTCCTGAACACGGGGCGGAGAGACGGCACCGAGGTGGTGCAGGTCTACATCCGCAACCTTGCCGACAAGGAAGGGCCGCTGAAGTCGCTCCGCGCTTTCCAGCGCGTGGATGTCAAGGCTGGGCAGACGGTTAAGGCGGAGTTGAAGCTGGGACGCGAGTCATTTGAGTTCTTCGACCCGGAGACCAACACCATGCGCGTCAAGCCGGGCAACTATGAGATACTCTACGGCACCAGCTCGCGTGACGAGGACCTGCAGAAGATTCAGTTTGTGTTAAGGGACATCAATGAATAGACCTTCCTTCTTTTATAAACAACGAATTAAGACGAATTACACAAATTTGACGAATTTAAATTAATAACAACGAATTAAGACGAATTACACGAATTTGACGAATTTAAATTAATAACAACGAATTAAGACGAATTACACGAATTGGACAAATGTGTTTTTGGCGATGCGCAGGCAATAGTTGCTCGCAACGAATGATTAGTGAAATAAATAATAATTCGTGAAATTCGTTTTAATTCGTTGTTATAAACCGGATGAACGTAATGCAATCACAATTTAAAAAGATGAAAAAATACTTGTTAATCCTATGTGTCTGGCTGGTGGTCTTGACAGTCGGCGCACAGCCTTCGCCGTTGCATGTCGATGGCAGGTTCTTAAAGAACGAGCAGGGCGAGATTGTCAATCTCCACGGCTTCGCCCAGACGTTCAGCCCGTGGTTCAACGAGCAGGGCACGAAGTGGAACAACTACGATGTGGGTGACTGCCTCCGTTATAATAAGGGCATCATCAACCGCATCCTCAATGCTGGGTGGAAGATGACCTTTGTGCGACAGCACATGGACCCCTATTGGAGCAACAAGCCCGGCGTGCATGCCGATGGCGAGAGCGATATCTCGGCCTTCGACTTCAGCCGGTTTGTCAAATACCTCGACGAGGTGTTCGTCCCGATGGCCGAGTATGCTGTGGGCAAGGGTCTCTATGTGGTGATGCGCCCGCCGGGCGTATGTCCGGAGGGAATCTCCATCGGCGATGCCTACCAGCAATATCTTCTCAAGGTGTGGGAATATGTGGCCCAGCATCCCAAGCTGAGGAACAACGGCGCCATCCTCTTCGAACTCGCCAACGAGCCAATCCACATCTATCACAGCAACGGGGCGCGTGCCGGCGACAAGGAGATGACGGCCTACTTCCAGGCCATTGTCGACGTGATGCGCAAGCACTGCAACAACATCCTGCTCGTGCCGGGACTCGGCTGGCAGTCGCAGTATGCCGGTTTTGCCCAATATCCCATCGTGGGGGAGAACATCGGCTATGCCGTTCACTGCTATCCAGGATGGTACAACGGCGGTCACGGCGACACGGATGTCGTAGTAAACTATCAGGACTTCAAGCAGGGCTGGGATGCGCAGGTAGGCCCCGTGAGCCGGATGGCGCCCGTTGTGGTGACGGAGATGGACTGGGCCCCATCGAAGTATAATGCCTCGTGGGGCAAGTCGGATACCGGTGTGGCCGGGGCGACGGGCTTCGGTGCCAACTTCCGGCGCATAGCCGACGAGACGGGCAACGTGAGCTGGCTGCTCTTCACCGATGGCCATCGGCTGGCCGACTACGACGACACGCTGCCCGACGGCGACACCTTCCTCA
>ODAJ012141320.1_pt1 | contig 13331 bp, 11 predicted proteins | sample 1539241 | NCBI WGS metagenome assembly ODAJ01 (sample SAMN02144231, study PRJEB22623) | gut metagenome | biome: sheep rumen | host: Ovis aries | place: New Zealand | reverse complement strand
CGCCGGGAGCTTGGAGGTAAAGGTCTTGAAAACATCGCGCCCGGAGACATAGCTCTTTCCCATGTCGCCGGTGAGCATTCCGCCCAGCCAGGAAAAATACTGCTGTACGAAGGGCTTGTCCAGTCCCAGTTCGGCGCGTTTTGCGTCGATGACCTCCTGAGCGACCGCGCCCTTATCCCCGTACATCTCCGTGATCGCGTCACTGCCCGCCATGCGCATCATGGCAAAGGACAAAAACGTGATCCCGATCAATACCGGGATCAGTTGTATGAATCTCTGTATGACATACTTTCTCACGTTGTTCTCCCCAGCTTTGCAGAGATAGTCAAATCTAACGGTGAAATTATATGCTATCCCAAGCCAGAGCGGAAGCCCCCGGGGGGGATATATTTTTCGCTTTTTTCAAGAATAGTTACCCCCCCGGGGCTTGTATCGCACCCGGGTACAGGACAGCAGCGGTTTCCGGCCTGGTCTGCCCGACAGACCTCCTCCGGCAGCTGATCGGTGCCCGAGATGGTTCTTGGCGGGAAAGCGGCCCGGCTGGCTCTCTGTTGCCGCTGGGCGGCAGTTCACCTTGTTTGCGTCATGATTCGCAGAATCCCTTGACCATATATCCTGATTCAAAATAATTCTTTACACAGACCGGCTTGCCGTATATACTGTAATTAGTTATATAAATTACAATATTTTCCGTTTTATCGTAACATTTAATGGAATTGCTGCGAAGCTCGGTCATACGGTTGAACACACGGGAGGGATAAACATGGCCATTTCAAAGGAAGAAAGAAAAGTACTTCTCAAAGCCCAGCAGGGGGAACTGGACGCAGTAAAAATGTATAACGCGCTGGCAAAAACGGTAGCGGATGCAAAAGATGCCGAGGTCTTTCGTCAGCTCGCCGCTGAAGAAGGCGGGCACGCCGCTGTCTTCAAAGCGATGACCGGCCAGGTCCTTAAGCCAAAAAACACAAAAGCGATCCTGATCCCGATCCTTTACAAAGTCATAGGCAAGAAAAAACTGTACCCGATGATTGCGAAGGGAGAATATGACGCAGAGAAAAAGTATATATCGGTAGCTGCGCTTTTTTCCGAAGTGGAAAGCGTCAAAAAGGATGAACACAGGCACGGCGACATGGTTATGGCGCTGCTGTGACAGACGGAGGCAATTACATGCAATACAGGAAAGATCGAAAAGGCAATGAGCTGAGCATCCTCGGCTATGGCTGCATGCGCTTTACCAGAAAGGGCAGCGGCCTCGACATCGCCAAGGCCGAAAAGGAACTGATGACCGCGTATCGGGCCGGGGTCAATTATTATGATACCGCCTATATCTATCCCGGCAGCGAGGCCGCTGTGGGAGAAATATTTGAACGCAACCACATCCGGGAAAAGATCAATCTTGCGACCAAGCTGCCCCAGTATCTGATCGGGAACCGCGCGGCGCTGGATCGGTATTTCAATGAGGAGCTGAGCCGCCTGCGCACGGACTACGTGGATTATTATCTCATGCATCATTTGACCGATGTGGCCATGTGGGAAAAGCTCAAAAAGATCGGTATTCTGGATTGGATCGGAGAAAAAAAGCAGAGCGGGGCGATCCGCAATATCGGCTTTTCCTATCACGGCAACACCGAGAATTTCTTGAAGATCCTGAATGATTATGACTGGGATTTCTGCCAGATCCAGTATAACTATCTGGACGAGGTTTCCCAGGCGGGCAAGGCCGGCCTGCAGGCTGCCGCGGCAAAGGGCCTTGCGGTGATGATCATGGAGCCGCTGCGGGGCGGAAAGCTCGTCAACATGCTGCCCGAGGCGGCAAAGCAGGCCATGAAAGAAAGCTCCCGCAGCTGGAGCCCTGCGGAATGGGGCCTTCGCTGGCTGTATGATCAGCCGGAGGTCACAGTCGTTCTGTCCGGTATGAACTCGGTTGAAATGGTGGAGGCAAATTGCCGCACTGCAAGCGAGGCCGGAGCAGGCACTTTCACCGAGGCAGATTTTGAAACGCTGGAAAAAGTCAAGCGCGCGATCCGCGCCAGGGAGAAGGTCGGCTGCACCGGCTGCCGGTATTGCATGCCATGTCCCAAAGGCGTGGACATCCCCGGCATATTCCGCAGCTATAACACCATGTTTTCCGAGTCAAAGAGCGCCGGGCGCAGTCAGTTTATCCAGACGGTTGGGCTGACAAAGGAACCGGCTTTCGCCTCACAGTGCATCCGATGCGGGAAATGCGAGCAGCACTGCCCGCAGAGTATCCCCATCCGGGACAAGCTCCAGGAGGCTGACCGGGCTCTGCGCCCCCTGCCCTACAAAATTGCCATTCGGGCCGCGCGGGCTTTTATGTTCCGAAAGAACAGATAATACTAATCCCCCAATAGAAATCTGACAGTCCTTCCGGCACAAATTCTGCCGGAGAGATTCTGCCCTTTCTATTGGGGGATCGTATTACACAGATTTCAAATTTTCAAAAGCGCAAGCGACGCGTCGTTGACGTTTGTGCCGGTCGGGCCGGTTATAATCAGTCCGCCGATCCGCTGCAGAGCATGATAGGCATCGTTGTTTTTCAACACTTCATACACGGATATATCCTGCGCGGACAATTCGGCAAGCGTCTCACTGTCCACATAAGCGCCGGCTGCATCGGTGGGACCGTCGGTTCCGTCGCTGCCCACAGAGAAGACCGCCGCACCTTCAATGCCCGCAATACCGGGAGCCGCGGCCAGCGCCAGCTCCTGATTTCGTCCGCCGAGGCCGTGACCGGTCAGGCGTACGACGGTTTCGCCGCCCGCGATAAACGCAAGGGACCTGGCCGACTGTGCATGGCTTTTGAGAATGCTTGCAAGGAAGCTGCCCGCCTCCCGCGCCTCGCAGCAGAGCTGATCGGTGAGGATGACCGGGTCATATCCGAGCTTTCGGGCAGCGGCGGCAGCGGCGGCACAGAGCTCACGCACGGAGCCGTTGATATGTGTCTCCACATTGTGAAGCTCTTTGGGCGTCTCCTCCCGCAAAAGCCTCTCGGCCTCCGCACTGAGTCTCAGGCCGTATTTCTCCGCAATCGCGATTGCCTGGGCACAGGTGCTGCTGTCGGGATACGCAGGGCCGCTTGCGATCATGTCCAGCGGATCGCCCAGAATATCACTCAGTACGATGCTTAAAACCTTGGCCGGAGCGCAGGCCAGGGCAAAGCGGCCGCCTTTCACGGCGGACAGGCGCTTGCGGATCGTGTTCATCTCCACAATATCCGCGCCGCTTGCGAGAAGCTGACGGGTGATACCCTGCAGTTCGTCACCGGAGATAAGCGGCGATTCGAAGAGAGCACTGCCGCCGCCGGAGAGCAGAAAGATTACCGTATCCCCGGCGCTGCGGTTTTTCACCAGCTCGAGCGCCTTGGCCGTGGCGGTGAAACTGTTCTCATCGGGTACGGGATGCCCGGCCTCACAGCATTCAACGCCCGGGATCTCGCCCATGACATGATCGTATTTCGTAATGACGACACCGCCGTCCACCTGGCCCAGCGTATCCACGGCAGCCTTCGCCATCTGCCAGGCGGCCTTGCCGGCGGCGACCAGCAGCGTTTTTCCCGTGCCGGGCCTGTAATCCTTGAGCGTGCGGCGCACCGCCTCGTCCGGCAGCACGGCGGCAATGCTCTCCCTGACGATCTGATCCGCGTCTTTTCTGAGGGAAGTGTTCATCGTGTCTCTCCTCCGTGATTGAGGGTTCAGGTGATGGGAGCGGGATTGAAGATGCAGATATCGTTGTGCCAGCGGTACTGTTCCGAGTATGGCTGCTGCTTTCCCTCTGCAACGTCGAGGATATAGCGGAAGAGCTCCTCCCCCTGCTCGGCGATGGTGGCCTTGCCGAGGGCGGCGGGGCCCGCGTCGTAGTCGATGATGTCGGGCCACTGCTCCTTCATTTCCGTTCTCGAGCAGACCTTGATCACCGGCGCTGCGGCAAGGCCGTAGGGGGTGCCGCGGCCGGTCATGAAGACCTGCAGACCCATGCCGCTTGCAAGCTGGCTTGTCCCGCAGAAAAGGTCGGAGGCGGGTGTCGCGGCAAAGATCTCACCGTGCTTTGTGGGCCTCTCGCCGGGGGACAGCACCTCCACAATGGGGGAGGTGCCGGACTTGGCAATGGAGCCCATGGACTTTTCAATGATGTTGGAAAGGCCGCCCTTCTTGTTGCCGGGGGTGGTGTTCGCGCCGCGGTCCACACCGCCCGCGCGCAGATACTCGTCGTACCACTTCATCTCCTCCACGAGCCGTGCGCCGACCTTCTCGTCGATGCAGCGCTCGGCGATGAACTGCACGCCGTCGCGCACCTCGGTCACCTCGGAGAACATGACGGTCCCGCCGCCCGAGACAATGAGATCGGCGGCATAGCCTGCGCTGGGATTGGCGGTGATGCCGGAAAAGGCGTCCGAGCCGCCGCACTGCATCCCGACAAGGAGATCCCGCAGGGGCAGCTCCACGCGCCTGCGCTCGTTGAGCTTCTGAAGCTTCTTCTCCGCCATGTCCAGAATCGCGTTCATCACGGCGTCGTGGCCCTTGTGGTCCTGGAGAATGATGACGTTTTCCGGGGTGTTGAGCTCCGGCCAGAGGGCACAGAAGCGCTCGGGCGTGAACTTTTCGCAGCCGAGGCCCACAAGCATAAACTCGCCGCCGAAGTTCGGGTGCAGGGCAATGTTGCGGATGAGGCGCTGCGGCACCTTGGCCTCCGGCGCGTCGATGGCGACGCCGCAGCCGTACTGGTGGTTGACCGTCACCACATCATCCACATGGGGGTATTTCGGCAGAAGGTCCCGGCGGATGCGGGAGATGGCGTCATTGACCACGCCGATGACGCACTGGACCGTGGTATTGATGCAGAGGATGTTGCGGGTTCCGCCGGGTCCCTCACCCCAGGGGTTGGGGTAGCCCATCCAGGTTTTGACCGGCGGCTCGGGCAGGCTCGTTACGATGTTCTGTGCAAAACGCATGGCGTCGAGATCGGGCGCGGGGGCCATGAGAAGATTGGTTTCGTTGACCCAGCCGCCGCGGGGCATATCCTCCCGCATGGTGCCGAGGACGACGCCGTAGCGCACGACCTCGCCGCCTGCCGGGATGTCGCAGAGGGCAATCTTGTGCGCCTGGGGAATGTCCTGCTGCAGCACGGTGCCGTCGGGAAGCGCTGTCCCCTTGGGAAGATCACGGATGGCGACGGCGACGTTGTCGCGTTCATTGATTTTGATACTGAGTGCTTCCATAGCTGCCTCCTGAAAACGGGCCGGAGAACACCGACCCGTTGTTTTTTTATTCGATCAGCCCTGCCTCGCGCATGGCTTTGCGGATGTTCTCAAGGACCGGGCCCTCGGGCGTCGGGAGGTTCGGGCGGTAGGGATCGCCAACCTCCAGACCGCGAAGCTTCGCCATGTCCTTCGCCGCCACCGGGAAGGAAGCGGGATCCATCGAAAGGCGTACGGGGTTGAGTTTGAACTGTGCCTCCAGCGAGCCCTTCATGTCGCCTGCGGCATAGCGCTCATATACTGCGCCGATAAGCTCCGGCATGAAGTTGCCCGCCGTGCACACGCCGCCCACCGCGCCGACACAGAGGCTCGCGTACAAAAGCGTATCCTTGCCGCCGAAGACCTTGAAGCCGATGTCACGGTTGAGGCGCACGCACTCCTCGGTGAGCGTGATGTCGCCGGAGGTGTCCTTCATGCCGACGATGTTCTCCACCTCATGGGCAAGCTTTGTGATCAGCGCCGCAGTCATGCCGTAGCCGACGCGGCCGGGGTTGTTGTACAGCAAAACCGGCGTCTCGGGGATGGCCTCGGCCACGGTCTTGAAGTGCAGATAAAGCTCGTCCTGATTAGGCTTTAAAAACATAGGCTGGAGGATGGACACCGCCTGCGCACCGTTTTTGACCGCCATTTTCGCAAGCCGGACACACTTTTTCGTGTTGATGGCGCCGATCCCAAAGTAAACGGGGATCCTGCCCGCCGCCTGGGAGACGGCGATTTTCAGGCCGCGCTCCATCTCGTCCTCTTCGATCTGGTAAAACTCCCCGTTGGAGCCGAAGACCAGGATGCCGTGCATGCCGCCGTCGATCACATAGTCGATCTGGCGGCGGAAGGCCGCCTCGTCGATGCGTTCATCCGCGTCGATGGGCGTCAGGATCGGGACAACTACGCCCTTGATGAAATCTGTATTCATGGGCACACCCTCAGCGGCCGATCTGGATGCCGGTCAGGTACTCGTAGTACTGGGCGATGGCGCTGTGGTCCTTCTGGCCGCCCTCGTGGTTGTGCATCCACTGGAGGATCTCCTGCACGGAGGCCGTCATGGGCACGGGCGCACCGACAGCATGGGCGCAGTCGAGCGCGTTGTTGAGGTCCTTGATGTGCAGGTCGATTTTGAAGCCGGGCTTGTCGTTGCCTGCGATCATCATGGGCGCCTTGGCGTTCATGACGGTGGAGCCTGCAAGCCCGCCCTTGATGGCGTCGAACACCAGATTGGGGTCAACACCCGCCTTCTGCGCGAGGGTCAGGGCTTCGGCCAGGGCCTGGATGTTGCAGGCCACGATGATCTGATTGGCAAGCTTCGTGGTGTTGCCCGCGCCCACGTCGCCGCAGCGCACCACGGAGGAGCCCATCGCGCCGAGCATGTCTTTGTACTTATCGAACACGTCCTGCTTGCCGCCGACCATGATGGAGAGCGTGCCGTCGATGGCCTTGGGCTCGCCGCCGGAGACCGGGGCGTCCAGCATCTCAATACCGTACTGAGAGACAGCCTCGCACAGCTCCTTGGAGGCGACGGGGTTGATGGAGCTCATGTCAATGAAGGTGGCGCCCGGCTTCATGTGGGCGGCGACACCGTTCTCGCCCAGCATGACGGACTTGACCTGGGGGCCGTTGGGGAGCATGGTGATGACCACATCGCTGCTTTCGGCGACTTCGGTGTAGCTGCCGGCTTTCGCGCCGACGGCGACGACGGGATCACACTTTGCCATGTTGCGGTTGGAAACCGTCACATCGTAGCCCGCCTTGACTAGATTGATTGCCATGGGTTTGCCCATGATGCCCATTCCGATAAATCCGATTTTCATGTTTTCTATCTCCTTCTATTCCAATTATTAAGCGTTGTCATATGCGTCCTGCATGGCCTGGCGGCAGGCAGCGGCGTTTTCGGGGGTGGTGTTCTCGAGAGTCGCGTAAATAAAGGGCTTTTCCTTCTTGAGATACCGCATGATGGCACTGTAGTCCATCTCGCCCGTGCCCGCACCGACGGACTTGAGGCCATAGCCCTCGTTGACGCGCACGAAGTCCTTGAGGTGCACCATGGCGATGTCCTTGCCCAGCAGCTCAATGGCCTCCTGAAAGAGCTCATCCCGGTGGTCCACATTGTTCAGATCCAGCATATTCACCGGGTCGAAGAGCACCTGGAGGTTATGGCTGCCGATCTCATCGAGCACACGGCGGCAGGATTTCGGGTCGTATACGCTGTGGCGCGCCACCGGTTCAATGGCGAAGATGACGCCGAATTCCTCGGCGCAGCGGACAATGGGCTTGAGGCGCTTGATAAAGAGGGACAGCGTTTCGTCCTTCCGGCACTCCGGGCAGAATGTGTATTCCCGGTTCGGGGCGCCGGTTTCGGTGCCCACCATGCCGCAGCCGAGAAGCGAAGCAAAGCGGATATGGGCGTAGTACTTTTCTGCCGCGTCCCGGAGGTATTCGTCATCCGGGTGCAGTAAGTTGAGATAGTTGCCGATGACGGCGATATCGATGCCGTTGGCAGTGAAGACGCGCTTGAGATAGTTTGCATAGCCCGGTGTCAAAGCGGCGGGCGTGCAGGGCAGATCCTTGAAGAGCTTGCTCAGTGCCAGATGGCTGCAGGTAAAGCCCTTCTGCCGAACGAGGGGCAGCAGCTCCTCGACGGGCAGCTTCTCGGCGTCGTGCAGACGCAGGCCAAGTTGAATCATGTTTGTTTCCTCTCTTTCTCGCGCAGGAGCTGTTCACTGACGGCCATCATGCAGGCGGCGGTGCCGTGCTGATTGTCCGTCATCTGTTTTTCACTGAGGTAATAGGCCGGGGTGCCGTCCCGGTCGCTGCGGTTGTCCGGCCCCGGGCCGAGACCCGCGCTCGCACAGATGCCGTAAAGGTGCCAGGCGCCGTCCTCTTTGATGAGATAGGTATCCCGGATGGCGTCCAGGATCTCACTGCCCCGTTCACCGTAAGGCGCGGGCAGCATGCCGAGCCGCGCCCCCTTCATGAGGGCATAGGCCACCATGGCACTGCCGGAGGTCTCGGAGTAATTGCCGCTGAGATCAGCTCTGTCCACCACCTGCAGGAACATCTTTGTCTGCGGTACCTGGTATTGCAGCATGCCGTCGAGGGCGTTTCGCAGCAGGGGAATAAGCTCGGACGCGCGCGGGGTGTGCTCCCGTGCGATCTCATAGGTATCGGCCAGGGCCATCAGAAACCAGCCTTCTGCCCGGAGCCACACGGCGGGGCTCTGCCCGGTCACGGGATCGGCCCATTCCGCCCGGCGTGAACAATCGTTTGCGTGCATGTACAGGCCGAGGCTTTCCTTCCACAGGAGCTTGTGGGCGCTCTGAAACTGGTCGAAAATGTCATCCCAGCGCTTGTCCCCACTTTCCGCGAGACAGCGGGCGTAGAAGGGCATACCCATATACAGCCCGTCCAGCCAGACCTGGTTTGGATAAATGTCCTTGTGCCAGAAGTTCCCGGTCACGGTACGGGGGTAGTCGTCCAGCATGTGATAAGCTTTCACAACCGCATCCCGGCAGCGTGCATCTCCGGTCAGGTCCTGCAGGATACGCAGGGATTTTCCGAAGCTCACCTTGTCCAGGTTGTGCTCCCCCACGGCCCAGTTGGCGACGCTGCCGTCGGAGCGCATGAGATACGCGGCGTTTTCCAGTATGGGGCGCGTCCAGCTTTCATCGCCCGTGGCCTTCGCCAGATCCTCCGCGCCGACGACGCAGAGGTCGTCTTTGTAATTCCACGGTTTTTCCGCGAGAAAACGCGGAAAAGTCTCGTTCAGATATTGCTTGAAATAGGTCAGCCACATAGGGTTTTCTCCTTTCTTGTGGTTGATCGTGATGGTTATAGTCCCGCAAAGTCCGCCACACGGTCAAGAATCGTGACGGCCTCGCTGACCGTTACGGGCCGATCGGGGCAGAATCTGCCTTCTTCAAGCTGCATGAAGCCAAAGTACAGCGCGCGTGCCGCATTCGTGCCGTAGTTGTTGGCAACCTCCTGCGCATCCAGACAGACCGGCGTCGTGCTCGAGGCGTTGCGGTAATTGACGCCGCAGGCCTGCATGGCAACGCTCGCCATCTCCTGCCGGGTTACGGTCTTATCCGGGCAAAACCGGCCCTCTCCGTCAAGCGGGAAGAAGCGATTTGCGGATGCAAGGAGCGCGGCTTTGTCGGCCGTATCGGTCGGGACAGGGCCGGTCACACCGGCATCAGCCAGCGGAACGAGCATCCTCGCAAGCACAATGCGCGAAACCGGTGTGTCGCTCATGGTGACTGTCTCCGGCAGCATGCCCCGGCACATGAGCCTTGCGGCAGGGCCGCAAGATCCGGCGGGGAGCACACGGTAGACGCCGCTCGTCTCCCCGCTGCCTTGGGCGTCGATTGCCGTGACACGCACAAACGCCGCGTCCGCCGGCACCTCACAGCTCCTGCCTTTTGAGCAGGGGGTCCAGCTTTTGCCGTCCGGCGAGCTTTCCCAGAGCCAGGAAAGGCTCTCTTCCGTGAGGCACACCGCCTCGGCTGTCACGGGGCTGCCGGGGGAGGGGATACCCAGGATACGCACGGAGACAGGGCGCGGAAAGTGCTTGCCGTTGATGATCACATTCTCAATCACCGGATCCTGCCAGTTCATACTGCGCAGAGCTTTTCTCGCGCCGTCGATGCGGATGCTGCGCAAAGTGAGGCCGGTGATGGGCACTTCGGGAAAGGCTTCGAGGAAGATGCCGTAATCGCCGCCGTGGGCCTCAATGTTCTCAATGGTAATGTCCCGAAACACGGGCAGGCTGTCTCCGTTTCGCCCGTCCTCATAGAGCATGGTGCCGTGGACCGCGGCGCCGTGCACCGCGTCCACCACGCTGTTTGAGAGCATGATTTCCGAAACCTCGCCGCCGCGCCGGGCATTGGTTTTGAGACGCAGCGCATAGGTCAGATGGGGGCTTGTAAAGCGGTTGCCGTCGGCCAGCACCCTGCGGATGCCGCCGCTCATCTCGCTGCCGAGGGCAATGCCGCCGTGTCCGTCCAGAAATTCATTGTTTTCGATCAGAATGTTTTCGCAGGGGGTATTGGTTGTCTGGCCGTCGCGGTCCCGGCCGGACTTGAGGCTGATGCAGTCATCCCCGGTGTCGAAGCGGCAGTTTTTGATCCATACGCCATTGCAGCTTTCCGGGTCGCAGCCGTCGTTGTTGCTGCCGTGGCTGGAAAGCGTCACGCCGTCCACGATCACGCTGCGGCACAGGACAGGGTTGAGCTGCCACATGGGGCTGTTTTTCAGCGTCACGTCCCGCAGAAGCACACGCTCGCAGCAGAGAAACTGTACGAAGTTCGGGCGCAGATAATGGCCGGGGCCGAAGCGGCGGTCCTCCACCGGTACAGCTTCCATGTTCATGCGGCGTAGAGCCAGGCGGTCAGGCTGCTGCAAATCCACGCGGTCGGCCGACCACGTCTCCTCCACCTGATGGTGCCAGTCCCACCAGTGGTTTTTATCCGCGCCGCCGTCCAGTATGCCCGGGCCGCTCAACGCAATGTCGTGCGCGTCCTTCGCGTACAAAAGCGCGCTGTAGTTCCAGCAGGGGCTTGCCTCCCAGTGGGAGTGGACGACGGGATAGTTGTCTTCAATTTCCGTATTGATGAATTGCAGAACCGTATCCGGGCTTTCCAGATGGAGCTCCACGCCGCTTTTGAGCCGCAGGGCGCCGCAGCGCCAGATCCCGGCAGACAGGCAGAGCCGTCCCCCGCCGCTTTCACTCAGGCCGTCAATCGCGTTTTGCAGGGCGCGGGTCAGGTTTTCACCGGTGTCGGGACAGATGCCGCACGCTGCGGCCTGCACTTCACGGGCGGGGATCAAGGGCATTGCGATGTGGCGCAGGATCTCTTCACGCAGTGTCACTTTCTCCATTTGTTTATCCTCCGGAATACTTGGTCAGTGTTTGCAGATCTTCGGTCAGATGCTCGCTGTGGAAGCGGTGGGGGCCATCGCAGATCTCATGGCGCAGGCGGTCTTCCGCATTCAAAAGCCGATAGGCGCTTCTGACGATCTCCACCTGCCCGAGCACATTGTCAAGCCCGCGCGGGCCGTTCTGCCGGTCTTCCCGGCAGCTTTGGATCAGCAGCGGGCGCGGCGCGATAAGACAGGCGATGTCCCCTATGTCGAAATACTCCCAGAGATGGGGTACATAGTTGCAGGAGCAGTTCCAGCTCTGGCGCAGAAGCGAATCGCGGTATCCGTAAAAATAACCGGACACAAATGAGCAGCTTATACGCTCGTCCAGAGCGCTTAAAAACAGGGTCTGCATCCCGCCGCCGGAAAAGCCGAGGCATCCGGGTTCATTATAATCCCACTCTCCGCGCTGTGCAAGATAATCCACCGCCCGCATGAGGTCCCAGACCAGCATGCCGAGGACCGGGATGCCCAGTGGTTCTCCCATCCTCGCAAGGCGCAGGCAGTCGCCTGTCAGCGCGCCGGGAAGTGTCTGCGTATCACCGGGCTCCTCCCGCCGCTCGCCAAAGCCCCGGCAGTCCGGGCACAGGGCCACATAGCCGAGACGGGCAAGCTGCATGCCGTAATCGTAGTTATAAGAATCGATCCTCTCCGCTACGGCGCCGTACTCCCGGAGGCCCGCCACGCTGTACTTTCCCGCTCCGCCATGGCCCGGCGGACAGAGGAAGGGGCGCGTTGTCCGGTCGGCTCCCGGCGGGATCAGCAGATAGAAGGGCATGGTCACGTCCGGCTCGGTTCGGATCACCCAGCGCTCGCGGCGTATGCCGTCCGGCAGCGTCACGCGTTCTGTGCACCGGGGTTCAAGCGGGCAGACGTCCATCTTCTCAAGTCCGAGAAGACAGGACAGCTTTTCCCGCGCAGCCCGCTGCCAGGAGAGGAGGGTTTCCCGGTCCTCTCCCGTAAAGCGCATCCCGCGGGCATAACGGTCAAACTTTCGCAGAAGGGACGGCAGAGACGGATAGTTTTCCGTGACGGGCGGCAGCTCAGTCATCACTCACGTCGCCGTATTTGGCTGCGTTGGCGGCGGCCTTGTCGGCCTCGCTGAGCTTGTTGGCAGCGGCGCGGCGCTTCTTGAGATACTCGGAGAGATAGGGCCAGACGATGCAGAACACGGCTACCAGCAGCAGAGCCAGCGACAGCGGACGGGTGAAGAACTTGCCGTAGTGGCCCTTGTCCATGCTGATAGCGCGGCGGAAGTAGCCCTCCAGCTTGCCGGAGAGGATGAAGGCCAGCACCAGCGGGCTTGTCGGCAGGCCGCCGATGCTCATGAAAAGGCTCAGCAGGCACAGGGCCAGCATCACGTAGATGTTGAACATGGTGTTGGAAATGCCGTAGCCGCCGATGTAGGCGATGATGAGGATGACGGAATACAGATAGTGGTAGGGGATGCGCAGGATATAGGCAAACCAGCGCTTGGTTGCAACCTGGATGATGAAGGTCACAATGGCCGCCACCAGCACACAGGCGAAAATCAGCATGGCAAGGTCGGGCTGGTTGGTCATGAACAGCGGGCCCGCCTGCAGGCCGTGAATGGTGAGGGCCGCAATCAGCATGGCGGTGATGCCGTCGCCGGGGATGCCGAGGGCCATCATCGGGATCAGTGCGCCGCCGAGAGATGCGTTGTTCGCAGTCTCGCTGGCCCAGATACCGGCAGGGTTGCCCTCGCCGAAGGGGACCTCGGGGTCCTTGTTGATGCTCTTGGCGTAGCCGTAGGCCACCATGTTGGAGATGCCGGAGCCCATGCCGGGCAAAAAGCCGATCCAAAGCCCGGTGACAAAAGCGAAAAGAACTGTTTTGATGTTTTGAAAATAATCCTTGAACCCGATGCCGAAGCCCTTCTGACCGGCGGTGGAGGCGTCGGGCATTTTGGCCTCGCCGCGGGCCGAGTCACGGATGATCTGGCACATGGCAAACATACCGAGCATCTGCGCGACTGTGGAGATACCGGCGGAAAGGTTTGTCGAGCCAAAGGTAAAGCGCTGGGTGCCGTTGATGGGATCCATGCCGATGCAGCCGAGCATGAAGCCCAGGCCCGCCGACATCATACCCTTCCAGATATTGCCCTTGGAGAGGCTTGCCACCAGGG
>ODAJ011910423.1_pt1 | contig 13332 bp, 7 predicted proteins | sample 1539241 | NCBI WGS metagenome assembly ODAJ01 (sample SAMN02144231, study PRJEB22623) | gut metagenome | biome: sheep rumen | host: Ovis aries | place: New Zealand | reverse complement strand
CAAGTATCCTATCTACTCTATCGAGGACGGTCTCGACGAGAACGACTGGGAGAACTGGGTAAAACTTACAGAGCGCGTAGGCAACAAGTGCCAGCTCGTAGGCGACGACCTGTTCGTTACCAACGTTAAGTTCCTCGAGAAGGGTATCAAGATGGGTGCCGCAAACTCTATACTTATCAAGGTTAACCAGATTGGTTCTCTCACAGAGACTCTCGACGCTATCGAGATGGCTCACCGTCACGGTTACACCACAGTTACTTCTCACCGTTCTGGCGAGACTGAGGACACCACAATCGCTGACATCGCTGTTGCTACTAACAGCGGTCAGATTAAGACAGGTTCTCTCTCACGTACAGACCGTATGGCTAAGTACAACCAGCTTATCCGCATCGAGGAGCAGCTCGGTGCTACAAGCAAGTATAAGTACGAGAAGTTGAAGTAACTAGGATAGCCTAGGCAGTCCTAGGTGGTCCTAGGAAATCCTAGGAAATCCTAGAATAAAAAAAGAGAGGCGCTTGCCTCTCTTTTTTATTCTTTTTCGTAGCGCTTTTTCAGTTGCGCCTTTATCTCTTTCATCTTAGTCTCCGTTAGGTTATAGCCTAACATCACAAAGATTGCTACGAAGGCAGAGCCCGCAGGGATGATGATATCCGCCAGTCGCAGTTGGGTGAGGGTCTCGGGAGCCTGGATAGCTACGTTCTGGTCGAAGGCAACCCACTTGAGTACGGCACCGCTGAGTACCAATGCCAACGACTGTCCCATCTTCACCATCCACCAATAGATAGCACCGAACTGACTCTCCTTACGTGGCAGTCCATTCTTTAGCTCGTCAAGGTCGCACACGTCGGCAGTCATACTCATCATAAGCGTAAACAGACCTCCCATACCGAACGACATCAGTGGCAACGGCAGGAACATAAGCCAGGGATTCTCCGGACTGAAGCCCCACCACTTCATGATGTAACCTACGATAGATATCACGGTAGAGATGACAAAAGCCTGTTTCTTTCCCCACTTTCCAGCCATCCACGTTACGACAGGTATCACCAAGAAGGCGGTGATAAGAGCCTGTATGGTAGCAAACCATGCTGAGGCAGAGCGGAAGAGTGTCGGCACCCAGTCCCATGTGAGCCAGTTGTTTGCCAGTGAGTAGTCACCATCGAACATATAATATACTATGATGTAGTTGGCAAAGGCAGCCACAATCTGGAAACCGTTATACACCAAGAATGTAGCGACACAAAGACGAAGGAAGGGTTTGTTGGCAAACACCTCACCGAGGTTCTTAAATACATCCTTCACCACATTCCACATTCCCGAGAGGGTAACGCCAGGACGTTCACTGTCTTCTTCGGGGAGTGGTGGTTCCTTACAGAAGATAGCAGGAATGATACCAGTGAAGATACACAGTGCTCCGACGGCGATAGAGAGTTTACGTACTCCCTCCACCTGTGTGGCGAAGATATAGTCAGGATTTGAGATAAGCGCCCAGAACCAAGGTACTATCATCCATGCTGTCTGGCCTATGATATTTGCTATACCCATCACCTTGGTACGTTCGTTGTAGTCGTCGGTCATCTCGTAACCCAAACCGATAAACGGTGTACTGAAGATGGTGTTACCGGTGATGTACAGCAGCGACATCACAAGGAAATACCAGAAGTTATATGTCTGTCCGTTCTCAGGACTCATCTGCCACAGCAGGATAAAGAGTATTCCCGTCACTACAGCACCGACAAAGATATATGGTCTGCGACGTCCCCACCCCGTGCGGCTATTATCAGAGATATATCCCATGATGGGGTCAGTAAGTGCATCGAAGAATCGTGGTATTCCACCCAACAGTCCGGCGAGGAACGGGTCCATGCCGTATCCTGTTACCAGGAAGAACATGAACACTCCCAGCGCTGCCGGCAGGAGGTTGTTAGTAAGACTTCCCGAGCCGTAGGCAAGTTTCTGTCCGATGCTCAGTTTTCCGGTAGATATAAGGTTTCTATGTGTCATTTTATGGTTATTGTTTGAATAGCTTCCTTAGAGATAGAGAGGTCATAGTGCTTTCCGTCAACGACGAGGTCGAGTCCTACGGGGTTAGCACCTTGGTTTATTGCCACCACAGCGATAGTACCGTCGGGGTTACGTACTGCTGTTGCCATAACCTCTTTGTTATCACACTTCACGCCAAGCACCTTAGCACCTGGACGGAGGTAGCGACTGAAGTGTAATATAGAGTAATACATTGGTGTGAAATACACCTCGTCATTCTCTGTATCGGCAATGACAGGAGCCAGACACCAGTTCTTTGCCCAGTTAGGACCGCCCTGACGATCGAGAACCATGTTCCAGTCTATCCATCCGTCAACCCAATTGTTCAGACAACCTATGATATCACGGGCATAGCGGAATACGGGGACATACTTCGGGTGCAGGTGTTTCTGACTGTCGGGAGCCCAGTCCCATCCCCAGTCTGTTGCCTCACACTGCCAGTACCACGCGTCGTCCTTCCAGTGGGGGTCTTCTGCATCGACGCACCCCTCGGTTTCTATGATATGCTTATTTGGTGCTTTATCGTGAGCCATCGTCAGCTCCTTGCCAAACCACTCAACGGTACTCTCGTACCAGTGAACGGCGATACCGCCAAAGTAGCGTGCTGTAGCCTCATCGGCATACATAGCGTCAATCCACTCTGGTATTCCCAAGCGGTTCTGGTCATAGCCTAAAATCTGTACGTTACCGAAGCCAGCCTTCTCGAATGTCGGACCCATATAGTCGCGAACAAAGGCAGCCTCGTACTTAGGATCGAAGTACATACTCTCCCAGTTATTACCGTTACCGAAAGGCTCGTTGACTGGTGTCATACCCCAGATATCCACACCTTTTGCCTTGTATGCTTCAAGGTACTTAACGAGGTAGTTGGCATATACCTGCTGATATTCCGGCAGAAGGGCACCACCTACATATTCCTGGTTGTCTTTCATCCACCACGGTGCTGTCCACGGTGATGCTACAATCTGGAAGCAGTCCTTTGACGCAGCCTGTGCGTCCTTGATGAGAGGGAGCAGTGTCTCCTCATCTACCGCGATAGTAAAACTCTTGAGCAGGGTGTCGCCCTTCACGTCAGCATAGCAGTAATGACCTTTTGAGAAGTCACAAGAGCCGATGTGTGTACGTGTGAGTGAATAGCGTGCTCCTTCGGGACCGAAGTATGCATCGATCACCTCCTGGCGCTTTTCCTTACTCAGCTTAGCCAATATTGACGATGTGGCCTCAGTGAAAGAGCCACCGATACCGACGAGGGTCTGGCGCTCCTCAGCGCTGTTTACCTCGATAATAACAGGATTTTCTAACTTTTCAAACTCCGTCTTCTTAACAAGGGTTCCACCCTCTGAGGATGTTTCCCATACTTCGATGTCCTTCTGAGAACATGCTTGCAGTGCAAGAACTACCATAAGGAGTGATAAAAGGTAAGGTTTTGTTTTCATTGTTGTATATTTTTTTCGTTATTTCGTCATTACGTTATACCGTCACTTCTATTTCGCTGAACTGTCGTGCGAAGAGATGTGCGCTGTCGGGAGCCGACAGTGTCATTCCCTCGCCATTGCAGCGACGATATAGTATCTTCGCTCCGCAGTATGTGAACGACAATGTGCCATCAGAGAGGAACTCGTCATCTCTGAGAAGTGTAGGACGGAAGGAAACGCGACCGTTTTCCACCCTTACACCGAGTTCTCCGAAACGACAGAGGATATCTTCCTTCACCTGTCCTGTCATTCCTGGCTGACGTGCGCCCTTGCCCCATGGGGTATGAGAATAGGCGTCGGTAGAGAATGCTCCATATTCACGGGCTGTCTTATGGATTCCCGTTCCTTCGAGGATAGCGTGATAGTGCTTTGCCAAAGCCTCTGTCTCAGGTGCTGTAGCGTCGAGAGCCTGGAAGTAGCACTCCTGTGTAGCCACGAGGAGTTTTGATACCATGTGCCAGTAGATGCTGCCGAGTCCTTCGTATGCGAAGAAAGTGCCGCTACGACCTGTGAATGCCTTGTGGTCGAAGGTCTCTTCGAAGAGGTCTAAGAGGGTTTTCTGCTCTGCCTCCGAAACCCCTATCTTGTCCATTGCTGCAGCGAGGTCGCCAGCGTTGCGGAACGTGCCGTTAAAGTGTACGGTGCCGCAGACGTCACGGCTCACAAGGCGCTTGTCGCCCTCTTGAACCATAGCCTTAAGCAGCGGAGAGCGCTCAAGGGCATCTTCCGGCAGACAGTTCTTCTCCAAGAATCCCGGGAGTTCCTTGTTAGGATAAAGCATATAGCTCTTCTGGTCTTCGCGCCACAGACGACTACGACGAAGGGCGTCGAGGGTAGCAAGTGCCTCAGCAGGAGTGAGAACACCAGAGCTGAGTACAGCCACCTGTCCTTCGAGCATCTCTGCGAGATAGCGAATGCCGGCATATCGTCCCTCGTTGAGTTCGAGGAGGTTATAAGAGTGATACAGACCGTCTTCTCTGCGGTTTGCACGTATGCTCTTCTCTACCTTTTCGAGTGCTGTAGTAAGGAAGGCTATGACGTCGTCGCGCTTTACCTTTACTGCACCTTCGCTGAACGAATTGGTGTATATCTTCTGTCGGTATGCTGTTGAAGCCTCACCGAGGGCATCCATGACAGCCTGTGTCTCCTTCATACCGAGAGCCTCAGCGGTAGCACACATCCATGCATTTACCTCACCCGACATAGTGAATTCCTTATTCGGGGAGTTAGCCACAATACCGCGATAGAACTTCAGCGCACGGTGCAGATAGCATAGGGTGACAACAGAGAGGCCACCGCCCACGAGGGCATTGTTAGCATCGTTCCACTCCGGACGCTGGGTGTTCATCCATATACCACCGTCGGGGATGAAATTAGACAGTTTCGCCAACAGCGATACCAGCAGTTTCTCAAGGAGAGAAGCCTTCACCGTCTTGCCATCAGTACCCTTAAGGTATGCGGCATCGACACCTTTGACAGCCATTTCCTTCTTCAGTCTGTCGCTAAGAGGACCGTCGAAGACGATGGTATCTTTAGGATTCTTGAGTATTTCCTTGTAAGGCTTTATGCGGTAAGGTACGTTAGCGAAAGGATATGCGGGAGTATCAAGACGTGCTGCGAGTTGTCCTGGCACATGTGCCTCCTCAGCCTCCATAAGACGAAGGAGGTATATAATCTGGTGGTCACCCCAGTAGCCTATATACGACCAAGGGTCTGTGGGGTCTTCCGTCTCCCAGTCGAAGCCTGCCTTGGTGACGCGGTAGGGGTTATATCCGTCTGCCGTAGTACAGCTAAGGAACTTCTCCGTCATAGCGCCTAACAGATTTGGATAAGACACCGCCAGTGCCTCCCAGTTCTGGAAGATGTCGCGCCAGTTACCCTCGTAGTCGAGGACGGGTTTTCCCGTTACCGGGTCAGTGGTATTGATATTGAACTTGTTCCAAGGACGTGTCGGGTCACCATGACGACGACTGAACCCTAACGGCAGCGGATTGTCTGCTGTAGGCTCAGCGAGAGGGATACCACCACGCATAATATTAAACATTGTGTTCGAGAAGTGACGTGCCGTACGTGCCTCGTCAGCAGTATTCTGTATGCCGTCAGCCTTTGCCACGAGTTCCACAAGACGTGCTGTTGCATCCTCGAGGTCCTTCTCAAGGAGCACCTTCATATCTTTTATTGTACGCAGCTGTTCTCTAAGGGCAACAACCTCTGACTGGTCTTTCATAACGTCGGCAACTACCGTCCACGACTTCTTCTCGTTGGCGGCAAGAGACAGTGATGTGCCGAGGAGATAAGCGCCGCACTCTCCCTTCACTAAGGTTTCCTCCTTCAGTGGTTCTCCTTTGCGGAAGGCAGGTATCTGTGCTGACGAAAGAAGATGTACAGGACTCTCAAGACCTGTCTGCCATACTACGTTGCAACGCAGTGCTTCACTGGGTTCTGCGCGGTCTATGATGATAGCGCTAAGACAGAACATTCCTATGCCTGTCTCCGGCTCTAACTGTGTCTGCTTATAAGCATTTACCAGATTGCTTGAAGCCTGTTGCAGGGCACTAGGCACGCCACACGGCATCACGTTCTGCACACCGTCGAGCACCTCGAGTTGTACTGCTTTTCCGAGGTTCTCTATTGTCGCCTCGCGCTGGAAGCCATAGCGGTCTCCCGGGGTCCACTGCCAACAGAAACGGAGCTGCCAGTCTTTGTTTATCTCCTCGAAGATGACGCTATTTCCTATACGACTCTTATATAGATTCCTCTCCAGTTGGAACTGTGCCTCGCTACGTTCAGAGAATGGTTCCCAGCAACGGTTGTCTCCTTCCATGCGGATGAGTGTCTTACTACCAGTATTCTCTGCCGATGCAGTTACTCTGTCGTCGGTATTATAAGGGAACAGTGCCCAGTCGGCACTACGACGACCAGCGGTAATACCACCGTTACTTGACATAAACGTCCACAGGTCTGTACCACTCACTACATTCATAAAGAACGGCTCCATCTCATCTACTTTCTCTACCTGGAAGTAGCCGCCATTCTTCTTCGTTATCACTTCTTTACTCATTATACCTATTATTATATATTATATTACTATTCTCGCACCTCGCATCTCGCACCTCGAAAAACCTTCTCAATCTCCTCCCTCGTTGACTCGTATGGATTGATACGATGCACCTTGCTGAGCACCTTATATGCTATGCGTGGATACAGCTCGTACAGTCCTTTGTCGTTTGGCATTCCCTTTGCACAGATGCCAAACCACTCCTCGTTCATATTTTTCTTGCCTTTGATGAAGTCGAACTTATAGCCTCCGTTAGCCCATGAAGCATGAGTATCGTGGATGTCGAGGTTCTTTTCCTGGTCGCTCTTCCACCATCCGTCGCTGAACTGGAAGGTAAAGCCACCTATGCAGTTACCCGAGCGCCCCATGCCGGCGGCGTTAAGATACAGTTCTTCCCAGTTGTTGAGCAGTATCTCCGCCTGCTCCCTCTGTGCCTCCTGCATCGTCACCGAATTGAAGGCGTCGGCCCCGAACTCCGTAAACATCAGTGGCTTGCCGTATTTCTCCTTTACCACTTGGAACAGCGTGTCGAAGGAGTCACCGCGATAGCTATTGACGCCGAAGATGTCTATGTCCTTACACTCCTCCACGATGATGTCAAGGAACACTAGGTCACCGTTACACATAGCTACTGGGCGTGACGGGTCTATAGTCTTAACAATCTTTGCAGCTTCGTTGAACAGGCGGTACATGTGTCTTGCCCGTGAGGCAGTAACGCCCTCCTCCACCGGAATGTCCTCCGTCTCGGCACCTTTCCAGAACAGTCCGTAGTTATTCTCATTGCCGAGAAGGTACAACAGCAGTCCCTGGGTGTTCTTATATGTCTCCGCCAGGGCAATAGCTTCACTTAGTAAGTGTTTGCGTATCTCGGTTATAGAATAGTCCGTATGACTGTAATCCACCCCGTCAATCATCAGACCGTAGCGACCGAAGGAATGGTTAAGCACGGTATATATACCATAATTATTATATATATACTCTATCCACGAAGGAGGGATGTGAGAGTACTGCCTGACTACATTAACGCCCATATTCTTCAGCAGTGTCATCTCGCTATCCAGTGCCGCACGGATAACGTCATCGGACTGTTCCCACAGGTTATACGCATAGTTGGTGCCTATGGGGAAGTAGTCCCAGTTCATGCCGCTGATGAAGAAAGGCGTTCCGTCAACGGTCAGCTGCCACCCTTGCTGGGTGTCGGCGACCTCCACCTGTCGCTGTCCTAAGGCGGAGACGGCAAACAGTAATGTTGTCAGTGCTACAAGGATTTTCTTCATGCTGTTGAAACCTTTACTTAATCGTTTGCAAAGATACTCCAACTGCTTAAATATAAGAAGGGAAAGACCTCAAAAAAAACTCACATTCTTCAAAAAGAGGAGGGATGAAAGGCTACGGGTAGGCGAGCGGAGCTCGGGAATGTGAGGAGAGAGGAGAGGAAAACTTAAGAATAATTTTGTATTCTCCTTCCTTTGTGTTAATTTTGCAAACGTGAAAAAGCAGATATTACTTATCAACGACATGGCGGGATACGGTAAAGTAGCCACTGCCGCCATGCTACCCATATTGTCATATATGGGTTATCCGGTGTTTAACCTTCCCACAGCATTGGTGTCGAACACTCTTGACTACGGGAAGTTTAATATTCTTGAGACGACGGACTACATACGTGGTGTGTTCCCCGTATGGAAGGAACTTGGCTTTCGTTACGATGCTATAGCAACGGGCTTTATGGCATCAGAGCAACAGGCACGTATGATTGCAGCATATTGTAAGGAACAGGCTGCCGACGGAACAATTATCTTCGTTGACCCTATCATGGGTGACGAGGGAAAGTTGTATAATGGTGTCACCCCGTCAACTATCAACTCCATGCGCGAGATGATTGGTGTGGCACATCTTATCTTCCCCAACTACACCGAGGCATGCTACCTTACTAATAATATATATAATGTGGAGGGCGTTTCGTGGGAGGAGGCTCAAGGACTCCTAAACAGTCTTAGGGCTATAGGCACCCGCTCGGCACTCATCACAAGTATTAAAGTTTACGGACAGACGAGTGTTGTTGGTTACAATCATAATAACGACGAATATTTCCAGCTGCCCTACAACGAGATTCCTGTGCACTTCCCCGGAACGGGAGATATGTTTTCGGCAATACTCATTGCCCACCTGTTAGACGGCGAGACACTTAAAGACAGTACAAGGAAGGCTATGGACGCCCTTTACCGTCTCATTGATAAGAATAAGAACAACGCCGATAAGAACCTCGGCATACCAATAGAACATAATTTTGATTTAATATGAAGAAAATTCTTTTATTTCTGCTCCTTATAAGCACTACAGCGTATGCTAAGGAGCCAACATGGAACGAGCGTCCGAAACTCGTCGTGGGTATTGTTGTTGACCAGATGCGCTGGGACTATCTCTCGCGCTACTATGACCGCTTCGGTACCGATGGTTTCCGACGACTGACGGACAAGGGCTACTCCTTTAACAACTGTCTCATAAACTACCTGCCAACGATAACGGCGATAGGTCATACCAGTGTTTACACCGGCACCACTCCCGCTTTTCACGGCATCTGTGGTAACGACTTCTACATCGATGGAATGGCGACTTATTGCTGCAATGACGACTCCGTAAGCACTGTTGGCAGCGACTCTAAGAAGGGTAAGCGTTCACCGAAGAACCTGCTTGCCACCACCATCGGCGACCAGTTGCGTCTGCATACCGATTTTAAGTCGAAGGTGATAGGCGTGTCCTACAAGGACCGTGCCGCCATCTTCCCCGCCGGACGCAGTGCTAACGGCGCCTACTGGCTCGACACTAAGAACCTGTGTTTCATAACAAGCACCTATTACCGTGACGACCTGCCGCAGTGGGTAAAAGAGCAGAACAAACTGCTGGCAAAGAACAAGGACGTTCAGGCTGCCGGAAAGGATATCGGACTCTCGCCGTTGTGCGGAACGATAACCACGGACATGGCGATAGCTGCCGTCGAGGGTGAGAAACTGGGACAGGGCGACGCCACAGATATGCTGTGCGTAAGCTACTCGCAGACCGACGTCATAGGACATCAGTGGAGCACACGGGGAACACATACCGACGAGGCGTACCTGCAACTTGACCGCGACCTTGCACGCCTGTTCAGATTTCTCGATGAAAAGGTGGGAAAAGACAACTATCTGCTCTTCCTGACAGCCGACCACGGGGCAGCCCATAACTGGAAGTTTATGGAGGACCACGGACTCAATGGCGGTCCTTTCAGGGCAAGTTCTGTGGTTGACGATGTGGAGAAGGTCGTCAAGTCAGCCTTCGGCAACGGGAAGAACGTCATTTCCACGATTAATTCGTACAGATTATTCCTTGACCATAAGTCCATAGCCGACCAAAACCTCGATCTGCAGAAGGTGAAGGATGTCATTGTGGAGTATCTCCGTACCGTGCCTAACGTTGAGTTTGTAATAGACTACGAACGGGCGCAGCAGCAGAGTCTGCCGGCGATAATCCGCGACCGTGCCATGATGGGCTACCACTACCGCCGCAGCGGCGACATCCTCGTGGTCTGCGAGCCCGGATACTACGAGTATTTCAAGTCGTCGTCGCCCGTAGGTACTACCCACGGCGAGTGGAACCCTTACGACGCCCATATCCCCATGCTCTTCTACGGGTGGCATGTGCCTCACGGAGAGTGCAGCAGCGAGGTGCACATTACCGACATAGCTCCTACCGTTTGTCAGATGCTGCACATCCAGCAGCCTAACGCATGTGTTGGCGAAGCGAGAGAGATGAAGTAGGAATTACGAAGTGGGGAGTGGGAATTTAGATGCTGCCGTAAAGGCAGTGGAGGCATATCTTAACAGTCATCCCGAACTTCGTGCCGATGCAGACAAAGGCAAGATGTTCGGGGTGTTGTTAGTTGATGGCGACACCACCGACGTCAGGGTTCATAAACTCGGTGAATTCGCCTTTTTAGCCGCCTACAGTGGACTGCTTGCAGGACGAAACGACTGGGAGTGGTTCGTGCCTCCGGTGTTCGACGCGCAACAGCCCGACGGACACTTCAAGCGCACGGAACGCGCCATTTCATCGATAAACAAGCGGATAAAGGAACTTGAAGGAAAGCTCGTGGAAGAGGAGCGCCGCAATAAAGAAAGCCGTCAGGCGATAGACGACTACCGCAGGAAGATGCAGGCGGCGAAGTTGCTTCGCGACACGCGACGCCTGCACCATAACCTCTCTCCCGAAGAAGAGGCATCGCTTATCCGCGAGAGTCAGTTTATGAAGGCGGAGCTTCACCGTATGAAGAAACACCTTGCGGAGGCAACACCAATTGCCGATGAATTGGAGGATTTACGACGAAAACGTCGCGAAATGTCTGAAGATTTACAGCGTTGGCTCTTCTCCCAATACAAGCTCCTTAATTATAAAGGTGAAGAAAAAACTGTTCTCGAAATCTTTTATCCACAACTGCCACCGGCTGCCACTGGTGACTGTTGCGCTCCCAAGCTACTGCAGTACGCCTACTCCCACGGAATGAAACCACTCCACATGACGGAGTTCTGGTGGGGAGAAAGTCCGAAACAGGAAATACGTCACCACCTACACTTCTATCCCCCTTGCAAAGGACGTTGCATGCCGCTATTAAGGTGGATGATCAACCCACCCCCGACCCCTCCGGGGAGGGGAGCTAAAATGCGCCAAATTCTCCCCTCCTCGGAGGGGCTGGGGGTGGGTTATCTCTTTGAGGATTCCCAGATAGCAGTTATCGACAAGCCTGCTGGGATGTTGTCGGTGCCGGGAAAGACAGGCGAAGTGTCGGTATATGACATTATGCGGCAGCGCTACCCCGACAGCGACAGTCCGCTGATAGTCCACCGTCTTGACCAGGCAACGAGTGGCATTATGGTGATTGCCAAGACCCTTTATGCCTACCATAATCTTCAAAAACAATTCTCGGAGCACACCATAGAGAAGCGTTATGTAGCGGTACTGGAGAACCAAATGACCCCCACCCAACCTCCCCGAGGGGAGGAGACTGTACTCCAAAGAGGAAAGATAAGCCTTCCGCTCCGTCCCGACCTTAATGACCGTCCGCGTCAGGTGGTGGACTACGAACACGGCAAACCCGCAGTAACAAAATACCGCATAATTACCGACTCCCAACCAGAGTCTAATACCCAATCAAGTAATCATAATTGGCTTCCCCCGTTGGCGCCGAACGTTGTTTCTCAATTTTCAATTCCTAATTCTCAATTCCCGAGAGTCGCTCTCTTCCCCCAGACTGGACGTACCCATCAACTCCGTGTGCACTGTGCCCATAAGGACGGTCTTGACAATCCTATACTCGGCGACACCCTTTACGGCAGTAAGCGGGCAGACCGTCTTTATCTGCATGCCGATAGTATTATCTTTATACATCCTACAACAGGTGAAGAGATGACCTTTACCTCACCCGTTCCCTTTTAGTAACTTTAATGTAATTTTATTTCCTAAGCTTCTTTACTTGCTGAAAGTCAAAATAACGCATTTGTGTGGGGTGTTTTGTGGCGTTCCGCAACTTTTTTGCACAAAAAAGCGATAATTTATAAGGAAATTCTTTGCATTTTTGTTTTTTTTATTTACTTTTGCAGCCGATATTGTAGTAAAATATCAAAGACTGTACGGACAATAAAAAGTTGAATTCAATATATTCTATACATTATTTTATTTATTAATTTTTATACAATTATGGGTAAAAAGTTTACAACTTTCGTGGTATTGTTAGCAGCGGTGCTGTTTGCATTACCCACTCAGGCTCAAATCGTTAAGAAAGCAGCCCCCACGGGTGCTATGAAAACAAAGGTTGTGAGCGCTGAGCAACTTAAAGCCGGCAAGGCTGCCTACGAGAAGGCTAACGACAAAACCGTCGGTGTAGCATTCCGTGGCAACGCAGCTGTCGAGAAGTCTTCTGTACAGTTATCTGCTGAGGAACTGATGGCAATGAAGGCTGCAGACAAGAGTGTCGGCAAGATTTTCGCAAAGTGGGACTGGACGGCTCACCAGGCAAAGTACTTCAATAAGAAGAACCTGGCACAGAGCAGTTTCAAGAACCGCTTTTCCGACTTCACTCCTCGCAAGTACAATCCTTTCGAGGGTAAGAGTGTTAAGGTCGGTAATGTAGCCGGTCCGCGTCGTGCTGCCACGCCCGACGAGCACGGCATCATCACCGATCCGGGCGAGGGCGAGACAAAGTACTACACCCGTGCCGGAAGTGCCTTCTATGTGGCTGGTGGTAGTGCCTATACTGAAGATCAGAGCGGCACCGTGACGATTGTCGAGGCCGAAGGCGGCAATGTGTATATCAAGGACCCCGTGTCGCACTATAGCCAGGGCAGCTGGGTGGAAGGCACCAAGGATGGCAACACCATCACCGTGGCTACTGGCCAGCCGCTGGCGTGGAATTCCAACTATTCTACTACGCTGGGCTTATACTGGGCTAACAAAGACGGCAACTCCTTTACCAAAGGCGAGGGCGACATCACCTTCACCGTTGACGACGAGGCAGGTACCGTCACGCTCGACGGCAGCAGCCAGGACAAAATCATCGCTGTATTCTGGGACGACGACAACTCATGGAGTGGCTATGGCGACTATAGTACTGTGTGGACACTGAATACCGAGTATGAACCCGCTTCTACCGATCCAATCGTGCTGCCCGACGGCGCCGAGGTTCAGAACTGGTATGCCGATGGCACTGGCTCAGCAGCCGTTCCT
>ODAJ014788765.1_pt1 | contig 13335 bp, 7 predicted proteins | sample 1539241 | NCBI WGS metagenome assembly ODAJ01 (sample SAMN02144231, study PRJEB22623) | gut metagenome | biome: sheep rumen | host: Ovis aries | place: New Zealand | reverse complement strand
TGGATAGCCCCATGCCGCCTATCCCAAATATCTTAGCGCAACGGAACTCATGTCCGAGAAAAGTGTTACCTTTGCACCATGGCAAAGAAAAATTTACCAATACTACAAAATTTTCACAAATGTTTTTCCTGAAGATTTTTTACATTTTACTTCTCTCCCCTCACTCTATATGGCTGCAAGTCCCATAAACACTGGATTCAAACCGAGGGAGGGGACTGAGAGAGGTTAGAGGCTACAAATTCGTGGTCATTAAGGTCATGGTCATTAAGGTCATTAACGATTTCCAACTCAAAGGGTGTTTTCAGGGGCATAATATATAATATAATATTATATTATATATTATGAGCATTTTTTCATCCAAAATGCTTAATGACACTCATGACACATGACACACATGACCACTGTCTGTAAAAAATTCTCAAAAAAAAATTCAGAAAAATTCGTAAACCGCAATGGGGATGTCGTACCTTTGTCGATGGATTTGAGAAACAGGCAAAAATGATTTCTTCGGCGGGAGAAATTTTGCGCGTCCGCCGACGCGCTGGATTTTGTCCGCGGACTCGATTTTCAGGAAAACAAACTCTTACACCTGAGGGTATAAGCGGCAAAGCCGATTACCTCACCACAGGGTCCCATGCTTCCACTGTGCCATTAGGGAAGGTCACTTCAAACTTTGAATCGTCGGTAAAGCGTATTATGGTGCCGTCGTTCATGATGCGGCAGTCTGTAGCGTTATTATATGGCTTGCCAAGCTGGAGCATGAAGTTGCAACGGCGGAGATAGCTTACCAGCGGCTTAAGGTCTTTGGCATTCTTGCTGCGACGGTCGAAGAAGGTACCGAACCACGGTCTTACGGCGGGCTTGCTGTCGTCACCGGGCTGAGATATCATTACATGCAGAATAGTGGCATTGATGCCGGCATGGAAATAGCGGTCGGCAATAGGTTTCAGTTTTTCAAAACTCCAGTCATCCTTGGCGACGCCAGTCCATCCACCATCGGTAAAGCTCTCAGCCCACACACGGTTCTTGCCACTCTTGCGGGCTGCGCCCAAGGCAGCATCAACTTCCTTCTTACGGAATTTCTTGTCATTTACCCAAAATTCAGCCGCCACTTCGTCTGCAGCACTGCCATACGTGATACTGCTTCCGGGGAAAGGACTGTGGGCATAGGGTTCACACCATGTGCGAAGACCATACTCATGGGCTTTCTCGGTAAGTCCCCCCATATATTCGCTGGCAACGAGGTCAGAGATGAGACGGTCTAAATCCTTCTTGCATACATCGTTAGTATAATCGAGGGGATAGCCATACCGCTGCTGGAATTTCTCGTATATGGAGTCGGTATAGTTTTGTTTGCCACGCTCCCAGCTGTCAACGACAACAGTTGTCAGTGTTTTGCGGTCTTTTGCCGGAATACGACGCAGAATCTCACCGATGAATGCCTCAAAGTGTTTCTTCACATGCGTCTTCGACAACTTATCGACCTCCAGTCCCTCTGCCTCGTCTGAACATGGTCCGCAAGAGACGTCTGTTCCCTGCTTTGTCTTACAAATCTCTATGCCCTCTGGCGTCCAGTTACGCATAGCCTCCTCAGGCTTCACCCACGGACCGCCTGACTGGCTCCAGCCCGGGCAGTTGAAGATACCCATCTCGATACCGAGCTTGCTGGCTGTCTTGAGGGCGGTATGAAGATTTTCCCACCATAGGGGACTCTGGAACTTATTATTGCCAAACGTCTCTCCCTCCCACGGCTTTTCCCAACGGGTACGGTTGCGGATGTCTGTAGCAAGGAAGGCAAGCGTTATGCCATTGTCCTTCATCCATTGCAGGTCTGCCTTTACGCCTTTAGGGTCAACGATTTCATTTACCCAATAGTAGTAACATCCCACCTTTATGCTGTCTGGAGGACAAAGGAACGAAGCCCATAACTGGTCACGACTGCTGGCAGCGGGATTGTCTTTCTTGCCTGCCATAGCAAACAATGTGCTCACAAGTAGGAGCAATATGGTAATAGAATTTTTCATATCCGTTTGCAAAATTACGAAAAATTTCCAATATCAACAAATTTATTCATAATTCGTCATTTTAACTCTTCATTCCTAACTCCTCATGGTCACTTCTGTCTCCGTTTCGTTGAACGAAATGGGATGTTCGTTGAAAAATTTTGGCTGAAAGAGAGTTTTATGCGAATTTTGCAGTCAAATTAAAATTGTATAATCTATTTTACGTACAACGACTATGAAGAAACTATTTGCAACATTTCTGATGTCAGGAGCCCTGCAGGCGACAATGGCGTATGACTATCCCTACCTGGTATTCCAGACGATGGATGGTAATATGCAGGCAATGGAAACCGACGGGCTGACAATCACGTTTGCCAACGGACAACTTGTAGCAACCAACGGCAACAATTCGCAGACAATTTCCCTTGCGCATTTGAGCAAGATGTACTTCTCTGGAGACAATACCACAAACATTAAGAAAGTAGAACAAGCGACAGCGTCCGAACCCGACGAGGCAACAGAAATATACGACCTGCAAGGACGCAAGGTTGAAGGTCAGAGGCAGGCTGGCATCTATATTTTGAAGTCTAAAAAAGGAATCCGTAAAGTTTACATAAAATGAAAAAGACATACCTGATAATATCGATGCTCGTGCTGACGATAGCAGCCGCAGCACAGACCCTGAACGTAAACGTCGGCAATGTGACATACCTGTTTCCGGCATCGCAGATAGGCGACATGACATACAACGACGGCACTACAGTCACCATCATGGGAAAGACCTTCAATATCTCTGACATCAGCAGCATGAAGGTAGATGACACTGAGGTGAAAGACAACGCTGTAAGTGTGGCTTACAACGGTGCTTCCGCTGCCATAACGGTTGCTGGTAATGTGGCACAATATCTTACAGTCAGCCAAAATGGAGCACATGTGTCAATAGAGCAGGGTAGCGATCTAGCAGAGGAGATTACATATACCCTTAGCGGAACATCGTCGGATGGTGAGTTCTATATGGCGGGGTCTTACAAGGCTACTGTCGAGTTGGACGGCGTGACTCTTACTAATGTGACACCTATATATAGCGGTGCTGCTGTTCACATTCAGAACAGCAAGCGCATAAAGGTAAAACCCCTCACAGGCACTACGAGCACCTTGACAGATGCTACCGGCGGTTCACAGAAGGGGTGCCTCTATATCAAGGGGCATGCAGAGTTTGCCCAAAAGGGCACGCTAAACATTGTGGGCAACGTGAAGCATGGTATCAAGGCAGGTGAATACATCAGCCTGAAGAATGCCACCCTCAACGTGAGCTCTGCCGTTGGCGACGGCATATCATGCAATGAATACTTCCTCATGGAGAGCGGCACGATAAACATCAGCGGCACCGGTGATGACGGCATACAATGCGACCTTGACGGCACTGCTTCTACTGGTGAGACAACCGACCATGAGGATGAGGATTCGGGAAATATGTATATATTGGGCGGCACCATCAAGATAACTACGACGGCTGCTGCTGCGAAAGGCCTGAAGGCTAATGGCGACATAAATATTTCAGACGGAGAACTGACGGTCAGTTGTTCGGGTACTGCAACATGGGACAGTGACGACCAGGAAGTGAAAGGCAGCACCTGCATGAGTGCCGACGGCAACATGGTCATCAGTGGAGGAACGATAGTGCTTACCAACACAGGTGCTGGCGGCAAGGGCATAAAGAATGACGGTACACTTGCTATCAGCGACAATGCGAACCTCTCAGTGACCACCACTGGACAGATTGCCTACTGCTCAAGCAGCAGCAATACCACTATCAGAACTACCACCTCGTCTTCAACGACGGAGCGGCTCAGCGACGAGCTGAAGACTTCGCCAAAGGGCATCAAATCTGATGGTGCTATGACTATCAGCGGCGGAACAACAATCGTCAGCTCCAGCTACCACGAGGCTATAGAGTCAAAGAGCACCTTGGAAATCAGTGGCGGATATGTATATGCTTATTCCAGGGATGACGCCATCAATTCGAGCGGCAACATGACAATAAGCGGTGGCTATGTAATGGCAAATTCGAGCGGCAACGACGGAATAGATGCAAATGGCAATATGTATATCACTGGCGGCAATGTGTTTGCCGTAGCAACATCACAGCCGGAAGTGGGACTGGATGCCAATACCGAGAGTGGCTACAAGTTGTATATCTCTGGCGGCAACGTAGTGGCAATAGGCGGATTTGAAAGTGGCGCAAGCATAACAAACGGCACAGCAAAGTCGGCAAGCTACAGCAAGGGCAGTTGGTACGGACTCTACAACGGCTCCACCCTTGCCTTTGCCTTCAAGGTGCCTTCCAACAGCAGCATGGGTTCTACCATGGCTGTATATACTGCAAACACTCCTGCTTTGAAGTCTGGGGTGACGGGCAGCGGCACCAGCTTCTGGAACGGCTACGGCTATGAGTCTTGCAGCGGCGGTTCTTCAGTATCACTGTCTTCGTATAGCGGTGGCAACGGTGGTCCAGGCGGTGGCGGGGGCTTCGGTCCTGGCGGCAGGTGGTAAAACGAGTGAAGAGTGAAAAAAATAAGAGCGCGGTATGCAATCAAGCATGCTGCGCTCTTGTTCTGTCAAAAGTCCAAAGGTCCTGTTATTCGGGGAATTTCCCGTTGAGGATGTAGTTGACGATGAACATTACGTCGGGCATTCCAATGGTGCCGTCTTCGTTGGCATCTGCTGCAAGTTCGTTGAAGGACGCATCGGGAGTGCCGAGGATATAGTTGACGATGAACATCACGTCGGGCATACCTACCTCACCGTCACCGTTGGCATCACCGCGAAGATACCTGAAATTGAAACTGACGCTGTAGTCGGCATTTTGTACGATATTGTTTATCGGCTTGTCTATGGTGCCGTCCTTCGCCCAATAGTCTGTCAGCGAGGTTACTCCTTGCGTGCCAGGGAATGGGTCGCCGAGGAGGTCCTTTGCATATGTCTTTTCATCTACGGAATAGTTGAAATAGCCTATCAGCCTCCCGTCAGCTGGTACTATCGTTATGCCAGCCTTACCTTGTGTGCCGTTGGGCATACGTCCAATGCTGAAATTGTCGATGCTGGTATTGACATGCGTCACCAACATTCCTGTACCAGTATAATCTTTAAATCTGTAATACCACTTTTTGTCGTTAGGGATGGCTTCCAGAATCCAGTATTCGTTCTCGTTGTTGCCGGGTATCTTGTATGCCTGCCCTCCGTCTTTCAGAGGTGTCAGCGTCACCTTCTGCGCTTCTGTAAGTTTCTGTATGTCATCAATCCATCCGAATAGGTAACGCTCAAATGCCGTGAGTGGGGTAGGGAGGCAGCCGTTGAGACGGTTTTCACCGCCGTCCATCAGCGACCATTCCTCCATGCTTTGATTGTCGTAGAGAGAGTCAGCCCATTTTTTGCTGCTTGTGGCATAAAGGTCTGCAATACCCATAGCATGACAGAATTCGTGGGCAAAGACACCGATGCCGGCTATCTGCGGCTTGTTATCAAAAAGTTCTGTCTGAATTTCTGGCGTAAAATTCAGTTCATTGCTCATACCGGCTCTATGCACTTTTACATTATTGATAGTGCAGTAGGAGCCAGAGTTGTAGATTACTTGTGGCCATACAGCTTTTCCTTCTCCTACCCATGCTGCTCCGTATCCTGCATAGATGATATATACGAGGTCAACATACCCGTCACCATCCTGGTCGTAGTCAGTAAAGTCAACGTCGTTCTCTGCTGCAGTACAGACATCCTTGATGAATTGGGCGTTTTTATTAGCGTAGTATGCGGCAGTATTGTCAACCTTGAAGGTGCCATAGATGTCAAACTGCGGAGAAAACTGTCCGCCGCTGCATTCTCTGAAATATTGAGCCACAGAACCCTGGCTTTTGGCAATGTGGCCATTTACACTGACGTCGGTTGTCATCTCCTCGCTGTTGAGGAAGTTCTCGAAATCGTCCTTGCCGAAAGTAAACTTTACATCGGAGAACTCAACCATTAGCACCAGCACTTTCGGAGTACCCTCGCTTGGAAACAGACGGTATCCGGACAGGCGTCCGTTTGGAGAAGACGTTACTGACGACCTCATCATCTTTGCCAGGTTTTCGCTTGCCTGTGCTTGTTGTTGGTCGGCAAGGGCACTGAGGCTGTCAAGCTGTTCCTTGGATGCTGCGTGATAGTAGTTGCCATCGGAGTTGTAGAGTATTACTTCCCCCTCACGGCTCTTGTAGAAGTGGATATGTTCGTCGCCAACCAATGTTGCAGAAACAGTACGTCCGTCGTTGAGGGTAATGTTCCTGAAGTAGCGCACAGCCTTAGAAGCGCTGACGTTAATAGAAAAAAGTGTGGCAAAAGCCAGTATTATAGAGCGAAAAAGCATTTGTATTATCATTATTCCTATTGGTCCTATTAGCCCTATTGGACTTATTAGCCCAAATTATTTCAGTTTCTCCATTTCTAATGATGCCCAGACGAAAGGTCCGATGCCCTTGGCGTCGTTGTCACGAATGGGTTCAGACATGTAGTATTCGAAAGAGCCGTCGCGCATCGGATTGTTCTCTGGTCCTAAGCCGCTGACGGAACAGCATTTCGTCAAGCTGATGGTAGGGATGCCGGCAGATGATGTCGGGGTGTCGATTCTGATGAAGTTCTTCAACAGTGCCTCATAAGCCTTCTTTCCCTTCTCCTTGTATGATTCGTCAAGATATCCTAAACGGGCTCCTTTCAGCATGACGTATGTAAACATTGCTGAAGCTGTTGATTCTAAGTAGTTGCGTGGGTCTTTTACGTCAAGCACATCATACCACACACCACTTTCCTTGTCCTGATATTTATATACGGCATCCATAGCCTGCTGTAGCATCGACTTTATCTCCTCGCGATGCTTGTAGTCCTCTGGCATTCCGTCAAGCACCTCTGTCATCGCCATCACGAACCACCCCAACGCCCTTGCCCATGTGTGTTGGCTGAGCCCGGTCTCTCTGTTCGCCCAGAACATGCTGTGCTTCTCGTCCCAAGCATGTTTCCAAAGTCCTGTCTGTTCGTCGTAGGTGCGGGCGAAGGTACGGCTAATCTGCTTGAAAGCATCGTCATAATATTTCGATGCCTTCTTGCCCCTCATGTCTTCGGCAGCTAAGACATAAAATGGTAATCCCATAAAAATGCCGTCGAGCCATACTTGGTCGTGGTATATCTTCTTGTGCCACCATACACCTTCCTTTGTGCGTGGCTGCTTCTCCAACTGCTTAAAGAAAGTCTGCAGGGCTTTGTCAAGCCCTTCCTGCGGGAACAGTTTGTTGAGGCGATAAATGAAATGTGCCGTGCGGATGTTGTCGAGATTGAAGTCTTCGTACTTATATCCGGTGACATTTCCGTCTGCGTCAATCATCTGCTTGGCATAGCTGCAGACATATTCCTTCACATCGTCATTATGGTATGCTATCCAAGTGTCGAGCATACTTTCCAACTCTATTCCCATTACATACGACCATTTCCCTCGTGGGCGTTTTTTCTTGTCAGTGAAGTCGAGGTAAATAGGATTAGGATTACGTTGCATCTCGCTATAGGTCAGCCATTCGGAGTAGTGTCCGTTGAAGGGCAGTTCTGCAAGTACTTGTTCACCGTTGATAACCAGATTCTCAAAATGTATGTCGTGCGACTTTCCCGTCCTGCGTACTTTCTCACTTGTAACGCCGTTGAAGATGCAGTTCTTTACATTTATATTATATATCTGGTCGGCATCCTCAAGACCATTAAGCAGTATGCCATATTTTGATTTCTGGCATGTTACGTTTTCCATATACACATTCCTAACAGTTGGGATGTGTCCGCGTTCAGAGATTTCTTTTGGCTCATATACAAGGTTTATGCGTAGGACAGCCTCGCGGCATTGCCCTACTTCCACGTTCCTCATGTATACGCCTTCAGTGACGCCACCTCTGCATGTGTTTGTCTTGATGCGAAGTACGCGGTCAAGGTTAGGGGAGTCCATCTTGCAGTTTTCGGCAAAGACATTCTTCACGCCTGCTGATATTTCAGAACCTACCACGACTCCTCCGTGACCGTCTTCCATAGTACATCCTCTGATGATGATGTTTTTAGAAGGAGTGCCGTTTCTCCTTCCGTCGGCATTGCGTCCTGACTTAATGGCAATGCAGTCGTCACCAGTATGGAAGATGTTGTTTTCTATCAGTACGTTCTCGCATGATTCTGGGTCGCAGCCGTCACCGTTAGGACCATTGTTTATAATCTTGCAATTACGGATTGTGATATTCTTTGACAATACCGGATGTATTACCCAAAATGGTGAGCGTAACATGGTGACGCCGTCTATGAGAATGCTCTGGCATTCGTAGAAGCAGACTAATTGCGGACGCATGCCGTGTCCCATACCGAAGATACGCTGCTCTGTCGGTACACCGTTGTCCGACATCTTCAGCAGGGTGTTCCTGTTGGTGTCTCCTCCTGCTTCGTATGGCATCTTTTGGCTTTCGGGTGTCTTGCCTTCCTCGTATCCGTATTTCGTTGCTCCACACCACTGCCACCAAGTCTCTTTGCTGCCATTGCCGTCAATGGTTCCTTTGCCGGATATCGCAATGTTCTCTGCCTGATAAGCATAGATGCAGGGGGAATAGTTCATGATGTCGAGTCCCTCCCAGCGTGTCTTCACGAGTGGGTAGAGGGCTGGCTCATAGGCAAAGAGTAGGGTAGCACCCTTTTCTATCACCAAGTTGACGTTCGACTGTATGCGGATGGCACCAGTCAGATATGCCCCCTCTGGAATAATAACTTTTCCGCCTCCTGCTTTCGAACAGGCAGCAATGGCTTTGTTGATAGCATTCTGATTGGCTTTTGCGGATGCTTTTGGTGAGGCACCGTATTTTGTTACTCTATAACTCTTGTCAGCAAATGTGGGGGCAACGATGCTGCTCTCTATCTGCTTATAAAGTACATCATCCCATCCCTTAGCATTGCTGCTAAGAAATGGGATAATGCTAAGTAGTATTATATTTAAGAATTTCACTCTGGCTTCATGTTAGTATATACCGTTTGTACATCGTCAAATTCTTCGAGTTTCTCCACCATCTTGTCAATGGTTGCGCGCTGTTCATCATTAACGTCTTTCAGGTCGTTTGGAATGTAGGTGAATTCACCACCGATGTCCTCAAAACCCTTCTCTTCCAGAAACTTTTGAATCTGTGCGTATGACTTTGGGTCGCCATAGACGGAGATTGTTGTCTCGTCCTTCTCCTCGTCATAGTTCTCGTCATACTCGTCATCAACGTTGAAGTCGATGAGTTCCAGAATAAGGTCGTCCATATCTACGTCATCCTTCTTCTTGAAGGTGAAGACACACTTATGGTCGAAGAGGAAACTCAGAGAACCGGTTGTTCCAAGGTTACCTGAGAACTTGTTGAAGACAGAACGTACGTCGGCAACGGTACGTGTGGTATTGTCTGTCAGTGTGTCAACAAATACGGCAATGCCATGAGGACCATATCCCTCGTATGTCACCTCCTTGTATTCAGACTGGTCTTTACCCATAGCGTTCTTGATGGCACGCTCGATGTTATCCTTCGGCATGTTCTCACGCTTACAGGTAGCGATGATAGAACGCAGTGTAGGGTTTGTGTCTGGATCAGGACCGCCTGCTTTTACTGCAATGGCAATCTGTTTTCCCAAGCGTGTGAACGTCTTTGCCATGTGACCCCAACGCTTCAGCTTTGTAGCTTTACGATATTCAAATGCTCTTCCCATTTTGTTGTATTATTTTAATTGTTTTTATTATCTAATAGAACTAATTGGTCCTATTGGACCGATTTTATCTCAGTTCACAATTCAGTTCCTTCTTCAGGTTCAGAATGAGTTTTGTCATGATTGCCTCTATCTGTCTGTCGTTCATGGTCTTCTCTGGGTCAGTGAAGACGAAGTTTACGGCATACGACTTCTTTCCTTCAGGCAGGTTCTTGCCCTCATAAACGTCAAACAATTCTACCTTTGTAAGCAGTTTCTTCTCTGTCTGGCGAGCTATCTTCTCTACCTGTGCAAATTCTATCTTGGAATCCAGCAGCAAAGCAAGGTCGCGTGAAACAGATGGGAACTTAGGAATCTCCGTGAAATGTACTTCTGCTTTCTTGACAGCATTTGTTACCTGTGTCCAGTAGATGTCAGCAAAATATACAGGAGCGTCGATAAGCACATTGTTTGCTTTGTTCATCGACTGCTGCTTGCTTACGATACCCATCTCTACGAATACCTTTCCGCTGCGGTTCTTCAGAGTAAGACCTGTTGAGAAGATGTCGTTGCTGCTCTTCTCGCATACCAGCATACCATTTGGCATACCGATGCGCTTGAGGATGTTCTCAACATGTGCCTTCAACTCGTAGAAAGAAGAGTCTTCATTCGCATGTGCCCATGAACCTTCCACTCTCTTACCTGTTATCCAGAGTCCCAGGTGGGTCTCTTCTGAATATGCCTTCATAGGATTCTCGTCATCCCTCTTGTCTTCAAAGTGCTGGTAGCAGTTACCGAATTCGAAGAATCTGAGGTTTGGCATCTTTCTGTTGGCATTTCTCATGATGCTTTCTAAACCGCCGAAGAGCAATGTCTGACGCATTACGTTGAGGTCGCTTGACAAAGGATTTACTATCGTTACGAGGTTCTCCTTTGGATATGCTTTCAGTTCGTTATAGTATGCACCCTTGGTGAGTGAGTTGTTCAGTATTTCGTTGAAGCCGCTGCCTACGAGCTGTTCTGATACCAGGTTCTGCATCTTGTGCCTCTGGTCCTCGAATGCCTTGGTAGTAAGACTTGACTTCAGCTGTGTCGGAATCTCTACATTGTTATAACCATAGATGCGCAGTATGTCCTCTACTACGTCGCATGGTCTCTGAACGTCAACCCTGTATGCAGGAACGGTAATCTGCAGTCCTTCGGCATCCTCGCTGTTTATCTCTATCTCTAAAGATGTCAGGATGTTCTTGATGACATCGTGACCTATCTTCTTGCCGATGAGGCTGTCAACGTATGAGAAGTCAAGTCTCATGTTAGGATTCTCAATCTTGTTAGGATATTCATCTACTATGTCGCTTGAAATCTTTGCTCCTGCCAATTCCTTGCATAGCAGTGCAGCCTGCTTCAGGGCGTATATAGTGCCGTTAGGGTCTATGCCTCTCTCAAAACGGAAAGAAGCATCTGTGCTCAAACCGTGTCTGCGGGCAGATTTTCTTATCCATGTAGGATGGAAGTATGCTGCCTCCAATACTACATTTTTTGTTGTTTCGTATGTGCCGGAACCCTTACCACCGAAGACACCTGCTATACACATTGGCTCTTCGGCATTGCAGATGGCAAGGTCGTGCTCGCCAAGTGTGTGCTCTTCTCCGTCAAGGGTGATGAACTTCTTGCCAGCATTCTGGTCTTTAACAATAATCTTGTGACCTGTCACCATGTCTGCATCATAGCAGTGCAGAGGTTGTCCGTATGCCATCATGACGTAGTTTGTGATGTCAACGATGTTGTTGATGGGACGCAAGCCGATGATGTTCAGTTTGTTCTTCAGCCATTCTGGTGACTCTTTTACCTCGCAGTCGGTAAGGCTTACGCATGTAAACCTACGGCAAGCTTCCGGGTTCTGTATTTCTACGTCTATTGTCAGGTCGTGATTGTCAACCTTGAAGTCCTTGTCTGATGGTTTGTGAATTGCCGTCTTGTAACCATTTGAGCACAACCAAGCATACAGGTCGCGGGCTACTCCATAGTGGCTCAAGCCGTCAGCTCTGTTGGCTGTAATGTCAACCTCTATCAGCCAGTCGCTCTCCAGATTGTAATATTCTGCAGCAGGAGTACCTACTTTTACATCTTCTGGCAATACTATGATGCCGTCGTGGCTGGTGCCGATGCCTATCTCGTCCTCAGCACATATCATGCCGTTAGACTCTACGCCACGCAGCTTTGATTTCTTAATCTTAAATTCCTTGTCACCATCATACAGCACGCACCCCAGGTCGGCTACTATCACCTTCTGTCCTGCTGCCACGTTGGGAGCACCACAGACAATCTGTGATGGTTCTTCTCTACCTAAGTCCACGCTGCAAACGTGCATGTGGTCACTGTCAGGATGAGGCTCGCAAGTGAGAACCTGTCCTATATACAATCCTTTAAGGCCGCCTTTGATGGTTTGTACCTCTTCCAATGCGTCCACCTCCAAACCTGTGCTGGTGAGTGCCGCACAAACCTCTTCTGGTGTCAGGTCGAAGTCAACATACTCTTTCAGCCATTTGTATGAAATGTTCATGTCTTTATAATTGTTGTGTTATTATATTCAGAAGTCTTGTGTTCCTTATGCCTACGCGTGAGCGCGTAAACAGAAAAGCGGTGCAAAGATATAAAAAAGTTCTTTAATACACAAATTTTTTACTACCTTTGACATTTATCCGTAGTATGCAGTACCTAAAAATAGCAAATTATTTTGTTTTTTTACATACTAAATAGTAATTTTGCAGTCGCAAATCTGCTTATGCAGCTTTGTGTTCGGTACTGCTCTTCTGGGGCAATGAAATAACCTGCAAATTGTTTCTATGAGATATTTCATACATCTGTCCTTTGACGGTTCTCGCTATCACGGATGGCAGATACAGCCTAACGGCATAAGTGTTGAGGGCGAATTGGAACGCTACCTCTCTACTCTTTTGTCTGCTCCTGTTGGTGTAGTTGGGGCAGGTCGCACAGATGCTGGGGTGCATGCTCGTCACATGGTGGCTCATTTTGATGCTCCTGATGGCGCAGGAACTCTTGTGGCAGATACCTCGCAGCTGGCATACAAGCTGAACAGAATGCTTCCACCAGACATAAGAATCAGCAGTATCGAGGAGGTCGCTGACGATATGCATGCACGTTTCTCTGCCAAGTGGCGCACATATCATTATTATCTCTCTCTGACACCGACTCCCTTTAATCGTCATTATACGTGGCTTTGCCATTACAACCTCGATTTCCCTCTTATGAATGAGGCTGCCAACCTGCTGATGCAGTATGATGACTTTGCTTGTTTCTGCAAGAGTCATACCGATGTAAAGACAACTCTCTGTAATGTTGTGCAGGCAGAATGGATAAAGATACCATCTCACCCCCCAATTGTCAATTGTCAATTGTCAACTGTCAATTGTCCTGATTGGGTGTTTGTTATCAAGGCAAACCGCTTCTTGCGAAACATGGTGCGTGCAGTTGTCGGAACCCTCGTTGAGGTAGGACGCCACCGTATGTCCCTTGAGCAGTTCCGCTCAGTCATAGAGGGCAAAAGCCGTTGCCAGGC
>ODAJ012156044.1_pt1 | contig 13337 bp, 8 predicted proteins | sample 1539241 | NCBI WGS metagenome assembly ODAJ01 (sample SAMN02144231, study PRJEB22623) | gut metagenome | biome: sheep rumen | host: Ovis aries | place: New Zealand | reverse complement strand
CACCGGATACTTCTTCTCATTCATCTCCATCTTGTCATTCACTATCTGATCCACATCCAACTCAAGAACATCCAACATATCCTGGCAGTATACTATCACATCAGCTAGTTCTTCTATCACATGCTCTCTGTCATATTTTTCTTCATCCCATTGGAAGCACTCCAATAACTCATTAGCCTCAATCGAAATCGACTTCGCCAAATTAGCTGGCGAATGAAATTGTGACCAGTCTCTATCTTCTGTAAATTTTCTGATTCTATCTATTGTTTCTTGTTTCATCCTATCTCCTACTATAATTGCTTATGAATATGCTATTTTTTTCTTCGCCATTTATGAACACCTTTACTATCCCAACAAATAGCGTATTTCTTTCCTTTATACTTTAAAGTTCCGTAAAGCGAAAAATCTTTATAATTAGGCCATGTTGTACTTCCCATCACGTCATAATACAAATCTTTTCCTTGGCCTGGTTTGATTTTCACTTCCTTTTTTTCTAATCTCACCTTTCTATCATAACTCGTATAGTCTTTATCTATTGCTTCGTCATAACTTCTGTCTCTGTAAATAGTAATCGGTTTATTTGATAGATTTTTAACATACACGAAAAAACTATTTGTGCGAGTATCATAATCCCACATATTGCCTTTCAGTTTTAATTTATTATACCCCTTTACTTTTACTTTTATTGTTTTCGTTGCTTTATATGTTGCAGAGTATTGTGCCCTATTTATCCAACCAAAAATTGGGTGTTTAATATACCCACTTTTAGATTTAGAAAACCAACTAAAGTATTCCTCTGAACCGAGATCAAATGAATAACCATCATTATCCTCTTCATTTAAATATTGATCTACGAAACACGATAGCCAAAAATCTTCCCCTAAATAATCATCATATAAGACGTCATCTATTTTGTATGGTGAAAACCATGCTGTAATTTTTACTTTATCATTACCTATTCTTTTTCCCTTGATTTTTATACTTGCTCCAAAAGTTTCATCTTTGAATGGGTTATAATAAAAACCTGTAGCTCTCTTTTTCTTTGATTTTCCATTTATTATACAACAAGAAGAGACATCAATTCCTTTAAAATATACCGATAAGTATTCTTCTTTTGATTTGCCTATATTCATTTTTATACTTTTCTTGGTTTGTATACTTAGTGCCCCTGCTCTTGCCTCTGTTATCATACACTTAGACTTAGGCATTATTAACATAATGCATACAAAAAGAATAGAAACACCTAATATTTTTAATATCTTCATTTCTGTACCCCCATTTCCAATCTTTCTTTCAAATAATCACTTAGCCCCTTGTCACAGCAATAAATATAACAACCTTTCATTCCACGACTAAGCAAAGTTCTATATGTATTTTTTATCAACTCATCTGCTCGCGCTAGAGCTGCATTAGGGTCTTCTTTGTAAAGTTTCTTGATTCCTTTTAATGACTGATCAGTTTTAGCTCTCTTGTTAAAATCTGTAACCACTCTGCCTTCTTCATATCTTAAATCTTCACCTATGATTACTCCTACATAATCAAACTCCAATCCTTGAGCAGTGTGAATACAACCCACTTCATTAACTGATGTATCACTAACAGCAAATGGTTCGTTCACATCTAGATTCCAACTCATCCCAAAGTCATCAATTACAATGTCATAATGGGTAGTATCTGACTTGTGCTTCTTATCCCACTCCCAGCAATAACCTGCAAGCATTCTCGCTTTATTGTGGCTATCTATGTTCTTTTGTTCTACTAGTGCTCTTACTTCGTTAGGAGAATCCATTAGCCTTACATCGAAGTCTATTCCTTCTAAATCATAATTGGCAGTCTCACGTATTTCTAATACGTCATCTAGCCAAGCAAGGTATCCGTTAGAACCATTGCAGCGGAATTGAGATAGAAGCTCCATCTCTATTACTTCTGAATTTTCCTTCTGGGCCTGTTTCTTTATCTCGTCTACAGAACCAATATCATCCATTGTTACTTTCTGAGATTCATCGATAAAGAATACTGAACAATTTGCAGCATGAATTATTTCACGGATTTGGTTCTCTCCCATATTTTTAAACATTCCAGATTTCTCATTTAATCTGTGTGCTTCATCGGCTATCAATGTTTGGATAACATTTTCTTCTAGTTCTATATATGAACCAGAGCCTTTGAACATATTATCTATACTTGATACTTTAAACTTATCACCTTTTAGTTTTCTCTTATAAACTTCACGTGGTGCTGCATTCTTAGATACATACTGAACCATCTGGTCTCTTTTTGTAAGTTCCGCTAGTAGATTTATTGCTACTACTGATTTACCAGTACCTGGTCCACCTTTAACTATAATAGTTCTCTTCTTGTTGTCACTTTGACATAGTTCAGATAGTCTTACTATTTCTTCATAGACTACTTTTTGCTCATCTATCATTATGAACTCTTCATTTCCCTTGAGCATACTGCTGATAGAATCTTGCAAACTTTTTGATGGTCTGATTTTACCATTGTCTATTTTATAAAGTGTATCTTTGTTATCACCTGTTTTTATTGATTTATGTATAAAGTCTCTCAAGTGGTCTACTTGACCTTTTGTATAAACAGGGGCTTCGTCAAAGTAATCTTTATATTGAACTGCATCTATTGGATCATTTTCTTTTCTTAGATAGTTATGCATACAAACACAAGGGTGTAGTTCTATATTATGGTCTTGTACTTCTGTATTGTAATCTTTTATTAATTGGGCATATGACCATACTTGATATGAAGGATGAACTACTCTTCTTACCGCTCCACCTGTGTATGTTTCTACTAAAGCATCTACGCCATCTACTGGATCTATTTTTTCCCATTGTTTTAATTCCACTACTACAGCGGATGATGCTTGGCGTTCATTGTAGCCTGATATTATAAAGTCTATTCTTTTTGCTGTTTGGGGGATGTTATATTCAATGGCTATGCCTGAGTTATCTGGGATGTCATCATCGTTTAAGACTTTGTACATATATTGGAGAGAATTCTCCCAAGAGCGGAATTCGTTCATTGATACATGGCGACCCATTTTCTCTATTATATTGCGCTCTATTTCAATAGCTATGGAATCTGCATCCACAGCTTGCATAAAATCTGTTTTTAATCCTTCGTATACTATCATTATCTATCTCTCCCACATCTGATAACCTTGTCTCTTAGCAGAATCATAAACAGGTTTCATATTTTTCTCTAGTATATTGTAAAACTTCTGTCTTCCATTTCCTTTAATATACAATTCTTGCGTAGCCCAAATCGAGTGAATGTTATCCTTATAACACTTCTCAAATAATTTACGTATCTGCTCTTTCTTATTAATCTCTTCGTACAATAGAAATTGATTTCTAGCAAATGGTATAAAAAACTTTTCCCAGTTAGGTAGTAAGTTGCTTTTTGAAGAGTTCAAACTAGAATCCATTGGAATTAAGTTCCACAATTCATCATTCATAACAAACGACCATGGAACAAAATGATCTATATCATATTCTTTACCATTAAGAGATTTATTCGTAAATACATCTTTCACATTTCTTACTTCGAAAATCGCTTCCCATAAATTCCTAACTTTATTTAGTTTTCTCACACTATCATCAAGAGATTGTAGCTTATATACTATTCCTGGTACTTCAGGATTATTACTCTGTAACCATTTTATTTTTTCATATTGAATCCAACCTAGTATCTGAACTGTATTATCTTGAATAACCTTTTTCCAAATAGGATTGATATATACTTTTCTATTTAAACCATTTTCTGTGCCTAATGTATATGGCAAAACTCTATGTTTGTTTACTCTCTCAATATAATCAATCAAGTATTCTTTGTTGTTCCATATAGCTTTTTCATCTTCTCCTTTAAAGAACACAGATAATGCTCTATATGGAACCATTTGTGTTAGTTGATTCTTATACTTTCTTATAGCCGACTCATTTTCTTTTATTGCGTTTTTAATTTCAACTTTTGATGCATTACTCTTTAAATCACTTGCTTCATTCAGAGATATAACCGAATTCTCTAAAGCATCTCTAAACTCGCCAGTAACCATTCCACTCAAGTGAATATGAAACTCAACTACTGTATACCAAGCATTAGCAATCATTTCATCTATAATATCATTGAAAGTGGTTTCACTTATATCTTCCGATATCAGTTTTACCAAAGCTTCAAGCCAATAAAATTTGTAACAAGAAGATGGGCTACTAACCATTCCAGAAAAGCCTTCTAAATCTAGAGTATTAATATATAGTTTTTCATCTATTTCCAGTGATAAAATATTAGAATTATACTTTGCCATGTCTACTCCTCTATTTTTCTTAGTAATATATTCAGCCAAATAACATCTTTTTCTCTTCTTGTATCTTCACTTTGCCATATTTTTATTTTTTTAAAACCTTTTGTTTTTTGAAATATTTCTTCAAACCTATCTTCGTTTAAATCTAAGAAGAATCTTCCTAATTTTTCTCCTTCGAAGTCTCCATACTTAAATGACATATATACTACTCCATTTGGAACTAAAGCATTTTTAATTTTATTAATAATACTTGGAAGGTTTTCTCTTGAGCAATGTAGTAAGGATGCACATGCCCAAACACCATCAAATTTTTCTTTGTAGTTCACTTCGTTGAAATCTAAGCATTCTACTTCTATTCCTAATTTTTCTTTTGCCATTTTACAAAGAGATGGTGAAACATCTATAGCAGTTACGAAATAACCCTTTTCTATAAATGCTTTTGCATCACGCCCTGATCCGCAGCCTAAATCTAAGATTTTCCCACCTTGTGGGATACTTTTTAAAAAATCATAATAAAGATACCCCACATCTGCTGATACTGTGGAGTCAAAGAATTCTTCTGTGTTATTTTCATAATATTCTTTTGTTTTATTCATATAGTCCGTTCACTCTACTTTTTATAGTATATCATAAAGGAATTAATAAGGGGTGTGAAAAAGCAAGCTTTCGCTTGCTTTTTACAGTAGTTTTTAATTCTATTATTAATTATCTCATAAAAATTTTACTATCTTTTTTTAGGTCTTTTCCTACTGATTGTCTACAATATGCCTTAATGAAGCCTACCATAATATCAGTCAAGTAACGTTTATCAGTCTTAAAGTAATTACTTACACTTGTACATTCTCCTTTGTTCATAGCAGTAATATACTGTTCAGTCACAATTGTAATAGAATTACATATAATATTTCTTAACAATTCCTCTAGATCATCCTCTTTATAGTTACTAATAAAACCACCATAAGTGAAATTTGTTGTTTTCAACAAGTTAGTGTCTTGTAGCAATTCTTTTTCGTCTATATCTTCATTAGAAAGACGATATAATACTCCCATAACTGAAAACATTATTTGTTTTCCGTTTTTTAAAATCTCTTTTTCTTCTAGCGTGAGGTCTGAACCTTTTTTTAGCCCGTCTTCAATAATCTGATATCTATCATTTAGATCAATTAAATCTAAAATAAACTGCTTTTTACTAGGATCTTTTTCATAATTTTGTTTATAAATTTGTGTATAAATATTATTATTCTCAAATATATTCTTTTTTCCAGACCTTGAAGTACCTGGTTGTTGATTAACAAATGATAATATAATTTGTCCTAATTCATCATTTCTAATTTTATACTTTTTATTTTTTTTACCTTTGGTATCTCCTCTTTTAATTTCCAAAAATACATCTTCATCGCTTAGCCATTTTTGTAATGTGCGCATCTCAGGAGAATTTGATTTCAAATCCCTTGCATAAATAGGTTTTTGTGAATTAGTAGCTTCGGCAATTTTTGAAAAGAATTCCATACTATCATCATCGCTCTTTTTAGAAACTATTTTACACGGAACAAAAAATTCCTGTGTATTACTTCCATCATATTTGCCAATTAATGTAGTAGTTTGTCCTCCATTGACAATAGAAAAACCATATAATTTTACATTGTTTCCATCAATAACAAACTCATCACATGCAATTATTAATCCATTATTGAGAAACCAAAAATTTTCCCTTTCTTCATTAAGTGTTTTATTGATGCCACTATCAACTAGTTTGCTTTTTATGTATTTTCTAATATTGAGATCAAACAGCCCTCTGTCCATATACTTATTATATAGTTGAATGATTGATTTAGAGGAAACATTAACCATTATTCCTTCTAACTCATCATTCTCATACTCCAAATAATTCTTTGGTCTATCTAAACTAACTTTGTCTTCTTCAACTTTGTTTATACTCTCCCATATATTTTGAATCTGAGATTCAATCTCCTCTTCAGGATATATCGTAACCATTTCTTTGGAATATGAATGTTCTCCCTTATCAATTCTTTTATAAATCGAATCCTCATTAACACTAGATGTTGTAAAGACAACATATTCTACATTTCCTGAATCTTCATCCGGTAATCTATCTAATGCGTTTTGAAGTTGGTTTTTAACTTGTTTATTAAATGCACCTGTATTCCCATCCAAAAAACACTTAACAGTATCACTCATTTTATCTAATTCTGAAATGACCGTATTCGTATCTAAATCTTTGGTCATTTTAGATTGACCTACTATTACTTTTGGAGTTTCTTCATCATATACAACAAAATCAATTCCACCATCATTTGCACCATCTGTTATCATATCTTTAATATCATTGTAGTTGTCCATATCTTTTAACATATAATAGTACTTTATGATAGTATAACTAAATGCTTTGTCTTCTGTAATATCTACATCAAATAATTGTTTCACATCATTTTTCGACTTATTTATTTCATCTCTAATTAATTCTTTCATAATTACCTCCGTGAAATCCTCTATAAATATTAGATCATAAAAAATCACACAATTCAAGATCTCTAATGAAAAATACAGAATATTTATGTGGCATTTAGGCACAACCGTCCCTCAAAGACTTGCAGCCTTTTTAGTAGAAAACGTCGTCGCATATCTCCCAAAATAAAAATAGACAAGGAAGAATCGATTCTCCCTTGTCCATTTCTATCAGATGCACTAGTCGCTTATGTTTAACCAAGCTAGTTCGCACCTTCTGAATAGTTTTACGATAACTCAAATTGTCTAGGTACTAAAATAAGCTCCAGCTAGTTATGAAAAACTAAATGGTTTTACGATAACTCAAATTGTCTAGGTACTAAAATAGCATTGTGTAATTTTGCTTAGCAAAACCTGTTTTACGATAACTCAAATTGTCTAGGTACTAAAATTCTCTTAATAATCTTATCTGATTGTAATGTGTTTTACGATAACTCAAATTGTCTAGGTACTAAAATCTTTAAGTACATTGTTTGGAATCTTTTATAGTTTTACGATAACTCAAATTGTCTAGGTACTAAAATCAAACTGGTTTTAGTTATATTAAATCATTAGTTTTACGATAACTCAAATTGTCTAGGTACTAAAATGAAGTCCGTCAATACCAGCCTTAAGCTCGTGTTTTACGATAACTCAAATTGTCTAGGTACTAAAATCAACACCTAAATTTTTAATCTCTATCATACGTTTTACGATAACTCAAATTGTCTAGGTACTAAAATGTTCTTATGATGTACCGGCTGAAACATACCGTTTTACGATAACTCAAATTGTCTAGGTACTAAAATACCCGCCCGGTGAATTGTATGTTATTTTTAGTTTTACGATAACTCAAATTGTCTAGGTACTAAAATACAATGCCAAGTATGACATAAGGGTGTTGAGTTTTACGATAACTCAAATTGTCTAGGTACTAAAATTACCATTTGTACCACCTTTTAATAGTATTAGTTTTACGATAACTCAAATTGTCTAGGTACTAAAATACAATACAGGTAATCACGGCAAAGATAAAGGTTTTACGATAACTCAAATTGTCTAGGTACTAAAATTAGTCCCGTAACAGAAATTGATTCTAACAAGTTTTACGATAACTCAAATTGTCTAGGTACTAAAATGCTATTAAAGTAAAGCCCTTAGTAGTTTTTGTTTTACGATAACTCAAATTGTCTAGGTACTAAAATCAGTTAACTAATATGTCTCCCATATCATCTGTTTTACGATAACTCAAATTGTCTAGGTACTAAAATCCAATAGCATTGCACTTTGCTAATGCTTTAGTTTTACGATAACTCAAATTGTCTAGGTACTAAAATATCAAATTGCCTATACAACTCAATATCCAGTACTCCTGATTCTACAATAACTCATTTACATTATAGCATATTAATTTATTAAATAATTTAATTCCAATGAATTGATTGGTCCTTTTAGTTTATCCTCTAACAACATAGTGCGATTAATAGACTTTAATATAACTTGCTCTTCCATTTGCTCCAAATAATTGTTACTAGATATTTTATTTATTATTCTTTCCAAAATAAAGGATATGTTATCAGGTTTCTTATTTACTGGATAATGTTCAAAAATAAAATTTTCTATCTTGTCTAATTTAGGCATCAAATAATCTTCTTCGTTAATAATTAGAATATGATTGCAATTTTCATTGTCAACTACACAATAATTATCCAAACTTATTGTAAAAACAAATATTATCTGTTTTTCAGAATTAATTTTTCTACATAATTGATATATTTTTTTATATTCGCTTGCTCTCAAATAATGATCTATATTTTTGAATACAATAACATGATTTGTTTTTAAATTTTGACTCTGTAACTGCAAATAATTTTTCACCAATTCAAATGTTTCCATGCTATCCACACTCATGCCATCTAACGAATATATTTGACTTTTTTGAATCATATTCAACAGACTTTCATGTTCAAAATCAATATGTATACCACTAAACGTTCCCAACAACTCTTCATTTATCTTATTAAACAGTATCTCTACTTCCTCTTTTATTTTTTCTATCTCACACCTATACTCAAATTCTTCCATCTTATTCTCTAAAATGGTTTTCATTATTGTTGATTTTCCTATTTGAAGTTCTTTAACGAGGTCACTTTTGTCACTAACGATATCAAACTCATAATAGTTTTTCCTAATCTCTTTACCATATGCAAAAACTTTATTATATTGCTTTTCCTCAAACAGAGTTTTTGAAGTAGAAAAATATTTTTTTATTGAATCGATTATCCTTTCTTTTTTTACTAGATTTGTCCCACATATTTGAACAATTCCTTCCATCGGCACCTCCACCTTTTCAATGTTATTACACAATTCTAAAATCATAATATAATCATCCTTTCAGAACCTATTTTTTCTTCAATCAAGCTCTTGCTACCTACTATCATAATCATTTCATCATATTGTTTTTCTGTGATCATAATCAACCTCACATTACCTTTTGGTGGGGCAAATGATTTAACTTTTTTTGCAAGTCTATTTCCGAAATCCCTATTCGGACAAGTTCTAACATACACAGAATACTGCATCATTGTAAAACCTTCCTTCAGTAAGTTTTTTCTAAATACCCTATATGCTCTTTTTTCTTCACCCAGTTCAACCGGCAAATCAAACATACATAACATTCTCATAATTTTATAACTCACTATTATCTCCTAAATATCCTTCTACTGTCGGAAAATCAATATATTTTCTTCGTCCTTCCAATAACGACGAATATTGAGATACATATTCTTCAATTGCATTACATAAAAACATTTTCTTATCACTATAAACTATTTTATGATTCAACATATTAACCAACATTCTTCTATGTTCAACTTTAAAATAATCATCATCATTCAACAACTTATAAACATATAAATCCACAATGGGTCGCCACGGTTCAATCAAATCATCTACTAAATTAAATCTATTATATTCGTTCCTATGATGTATTCCCAATTGAGAATTTAATCCGTACCCCACGAGCACTCGCGCTATATACGACCTTATAATTGCATATCCATAATCTAGACCAGAGTTAATTAATAAATCTTCATTTCCTCTCGAAAAGCTTGTTCCCATCATCTCATTGAAATAGATTTTAGCTGCATGAGCTTCTCTATTTGTTACATCGCCAACTTCAATTTCCGTTTTTAATTCTCGAATTTTGTCTATCTTTTCTTTAGATAAATTTAATTTTTCTAAAACTTGACTCTGATTTTTAATTTTTGCATCAATAATTTCACACCAAAATTCATCATAAAAAGAAGGTTCTTGATTAATTTGAAATCCTATTTTTTTAGATACTCTACTGTGATTGTCATATGAAGAATAAAAGCCAATAGGCATATGTTTAGTATCACAAATCACAACACCAACATTATTATTTGCCAAGATTGACATCATTCTGGTAGTTAGTCTTATACGCAAGTTATCTAACACAACAATGGAAATATCATCTATCGGAATCCAAACCTCGCCTTCATATGTGTTGAGAATTAGATTATCCAACTGTACTTTTACATCTATCTCATTTTCTATTAATACTACTCTAAATGACATTTTTATCCTCCTGGCAAAAAGAAAAGGACACCTTTCGGTGTCCTTACTTTCGGCATAAAGCCTTTTTTTAGTAGATCTAAACAATTTGAGTTATCGTAAAATCTACATCACTATTATAAGACACCTCACAACTACATGTCAATCTCCCATTCAAATTTTTCTGGGGATTTTCTGTATTCGTTGCCTAAAATGTCTGTAACAATTTTGCTAATACTCTTTGTTTTTTTCAATGGCACATAGTTCTGTCCTTCAAATTTTGGAGCATCGATCGGTTTTGTTTCAATATAATTCTTTTTTGCAGGCATTGTCCTTGATAAGAATCTTTCTTTATATACATTTCCATCCTTTTCGTATTCGATAATATCATTTTTATACAATGAAAAAACAAATTTGTATTTTGAATGCTCTATAGTTTCTCCTTCTTTGAGAACTCCTTCCCTAATCAACTCTTTAATGTATTTTTTTCTATCCAAAACATATTTGTCTCTTTCCACTTTTATATCAGAATATTTAACCCCAACTAGTATGTAATTATTATCCTCAGAATTAAAATATACATCTGTTCTATATGGGTTTAGCTGCCCCAAGAATACTTTTTGACTTCCTTTTTCAAATCCATATTTATGCGAGATGTCTATACATGATCTCACCTTACCATCATAATATTTGAGCATTCTTATTTTAGGTCCATTGTTTTTCTTTGAGTATTTTCTAAAATAATCACCTGTGTCCTGTTCATAAGCCACAAAAGCATTTTTCTCATCCTTGTATTCTTCATATATTTTCATCATTGTTTCAAAAGTTTTCGGATCATTGTGATACATCAAGAACTCTTTTTCTTTGCCATTATTAATTTTATTAACAAAAGCTTTGTAACCATCATTATTATATATATCTAATTTACTTATCTTGATATTTTCACCATCAACATTTCTAGTTCCATATATGGTTTGATTACACAAGCCTCTATTAACCTTTGTATCAACTTTATGCCAGTACTTAACATTCTTTTCAGCATCTTCAATATTATCTCTAATATTTTTCCATCTTAAATTGTATTCATCATTCAAAACATTGTTTTTATAACTTGTGGTTGTGAGTTGGTCGAGTACTGACTTTTCAATTTTTACGTCGTTATCGATATCAAACAGTTCATCTTGGAACTTTCTGTAAGCTTTATATCCCATTTGCGAGTAGCATATTAGCATAGCATCTACTGCATGATGAGAGTAAGATTCATCTCTGTTCTTACCCAATCTGAGATTCACTCTCATTTGATGGGTAAATGATCCTCTTACTACTTTAACCTTCGTATCACATTCTTTTGTTTTAAAATATGATTGAAGTGTATTTAAAATAGTTCTCGAAGCATAAGTAGTATCATTTATATTTCTATTGATAAATCCCTTTAATACATCAATTTTTGTTATATCCTCCCTAAAAAGGAAGTTATTCACTTTAGCCTGGCGAATATTTCCAAGTTTTTTTAACTCGAGGACATAACTCATAAACTCATCAAAATCCCACTCTCTATTTAAACCACTTAGGTACATATATGGGGTTTGGACGCCCTTATCCTGATTCTCCGTTCTGTAGACTAATACTTTGTTATTTCTACTATCATCATATGAAATGGATAAAGGAATTATATGGTCAACCTCAAACATGCCTTCATTAGATAAAAGTTCATCAATGCCAATTGTTTTTCCAGAATAAGGACACTTACCATTCTGTTCATTCCATAGTTTTAACTTGAGTGCTAATTTTTTATGCTTTCTAAAATCAGCATCTACAATCTCTATGTCATATTCTGATTTGATTTTAGATTTGATATCTGACAATTCTTTCTCATTGTTCTTTTGAACACTCTGTATTCTTTTCTTTTCTTCCTTGTCATTTTTATCTCTAGGCATTTCAATAACAACATCCGATGGATAACCATACTTTTTAATTATGGAATTTACTATTTTGATTGCCACACGCACGGATCTTTTAACCACTGGATTATAAATATCTTCCACCGCTAAATCTACCGGTATATATTTATGCTCTTCAAACTCACTACTCTTCTTTTTAAAAACACCCATATCGGTTAACAATGCCATCTGTTCTTTTGATGTCTCATACATTGCTGGAATTAATTCATTCATAATCTTCAAAGATAACGATTGCCATTTATTAAACAGGCTACTGTTATTCTTTCTCAAATTAGCCATCACATCTATGAACGCCTCATCAAATTGATATTCTGAGTTTTTAAACCCTTTTATTATTCCTTCCTTTTCAGTATTAATTGTTATTATTTCTGCCACTTTATCAAGTTCTTCTCTACTGAACGAATCAATATCAATATCTACTTCCAATAATGCCTTTTTCATTTTTCTATATACTTCAAAAGTATGGAATATTTCTTTTTCTTGCTTATCAATTCTTGCTCCCTTTAAGCTGTTTATATCTTCACCAATCACTTTTTTGATGATGTTTTTCATATTAACAACTTTTGAATTCTTAATAGTTTCAATTATTTTTTCTTTTTCTTGCTGTTCAAGTTTTCTCCCATTAATTGTCAAATTATTTAAATCATTTAGTGCATTAAATTCTTGTGATGTATACGACGCACCAGCAGCTCTAAGTTCCTCAGGATAAACACTACATTTGCCAATCAATTTTGTAAAAAGATTATCTTCTGTAATGTATTTCCCGTTTTCATCCTTTTGTGTAGTATATACACCATAGTCAGTTCTAGATTTTTCATTACCTGGTCCAGTGTAGTATTCTCTCTTTCTATTAAAAATTGACATATAATCTTTTTCAAATTTATCATCAATTTTACTATTAAATGATTTTTGAGTATCAAAAAACTTTTCCAATTCTTTTCTATATGCGGACGTAGTAAAAACATTAGAATAAGTTTCTT
>ODAJ012078428.1_pt1 | contig 13338 bp, 16 predicted proteins | sample 1539241 | NCBI WGS metagenome assembly ODAJ01 (sample SAMN02144231, study PRJEB22623) | gut metagenome | biome: sheep rumen | host: Ovis aries | place: New Zealand | reverse complement strand
CAGCGCTTGTTTATCCGGATTAGAACTTTTTTAATAGTCACTTAGGTAACGCCTCCTTCCTTTCACTTATATCTATGCATGCATAGATTAATTCTATTCTAATCTATGCATACATAGATTTCAATAGAAATTTCTCTATTTTTATCTATATGTATTCATAGATTCTTTGTTATAATGTCGCTATACTCTTTCCAGGGGGTGAAGACATGACTAAATATACAGAAGCACAAGCAAAAGCTATAAAGCAGTACATGAAAAAGGTAGAGAATATTCAGTTGAGAGTTCCAAAGGGGAAAAAAGAACTGATTAAGGCCGCTTCTGTTCGCGCTGGTATAAGCATGAACCAGTTTATTCTTCAGGCTATTGATCACGAGATTGCTGCAGTGGCCTCCGATGAACCGGATACCACCGCAGACGATTAGAAGGATTTTAACAACACCTGGTTGATTATAGCGTTAGGTGGTTTTATTCATAATTTCCATAAGCTGACGGTATCGGCCGGGGGATAGCCGGCTTAGCCGATCCTCCCCCCATTGGTGTAAACAAGGGCATTGGTCCTGTAGGTTCCACTTTCTCGATAGGCTTGTCAATCTGGAATGCATCGGCATAAATATCTTTATAATGCTTCATTGCTTTTTCAGCTCCTACCAGTTGACCATTCACTACAAATACATCCGGGTTGCTTGACATTTCCTTTATCAGTGCTGTTTTTGCAAGTCGTGATGTAAACTTCTCATATTCGAGATAATCCCTGACCATACCGGTCTTGACCTGTGCGTTTAATTCAGCCTGCAATGCTTCTATTTCTGATTTGTGGGCGTTTTTTAATGCCTCCACATCAATTACCCCTTCGCCCTGAGAAGTGCCCTGATTGAGGCGCTCTGTGGCTGCAGAAAGATCTGTTTTGTACTTTTCAGCATCAGCTAACAGACGGTCATATTTTTCTTTGCTGACATATCCACCTTCACGGATATTAACGATCTTCAGGTTTTTGTTCCTGTCTATGGCCTCGATCAGCTCATCATATCCCATTCTTTTAGGTTCTCCACCTTCCTGATCGGGTTCAAACAATGATTTCAGATATTCGTATCCCATTACTGTAAATTTTCCTCCTTGCTGCCGTCTTTTTTCCTGTCCACTGATTCTACATCTTTATTCACGTTTAATTGATTATGATGATTCTTTATGGTTGTATGGGGTAAGCGCCCATACAACCTTTTTTGTGTGCCCCCAATTATCGAATCAGTGAACCTTCCCGTTGGCTCCTTCATTCGTTTTCTGTTTCACCAGTGTTTTCAGGCTCCGTGCCATCAGTAGCAGAATCACCAGTGTCTTCAGGCTCCGTGCCGCTTACATCAGAATCATTGGGTTCATCAGCAGTATCCGGATCATCCGGTGAATCATTTGCTTCATTAGCAGTATCCGGATCATCCGGTGAATCATTTGCTTCATTAGCAGTATCCGGATCATCCGGTGAATCATTTGCTTCCGGAATTCTCACAAATAATGTTGCACCACCGTTTCCGTAAATATAATTTCCGTTCTCATCGCGGAAGCGCGCATCAAAGGCCGCCTTATTCGCTGCTTCTACAAGATCATACATACTCATACCATCGTATTTCTTAGCAATCTCGCCTGCAAAATCACGGCCCGACATAATTTCATAGCCGGCTTTTTCGCGGTCGACCTTTGAAGCATCAAACTCTGTGCAATCCTCATTGAAGCCCTCGAGATAGGAGAGGAGACTATCTAACATCATCAGCTGTCCTTTTCCCGGTTCTAGATCTGTGGGGAGATCGATAAGCGAACGCGTGGCTGTGGTTGCTAAGGCTTTCTGATTGGCCAAGTTAAGCATATAGGGCGCAAGTTCTTCAGCGGCTCTTTTTGTACTCAGAAATACCACATTTAAGCGTTTCTGAATTGCAGTACACAGTTCAGAGGCTTTACCAATAGAGTATTCCGGAAGAAGATAGAAGGGCACCTTCTTTTCAATAAATTTCTCACGTGCTACCGGATCGTTCTTGAACATAGCAAGGCGCGCTGCGATAATCTGTTCACTGCATTTCAGTATTTCCGGGAGCTGCTGCATGACATACGAGAAAAGCATCTGATATTCTGTGTTGTTTGTAGTTTTTGCTACCATAGCTGCATCACGCTCAACATACTGTGCTGCAACAGCGTTGGTGAGTTCTGTTACTGTCTGCAGGTTTTCGTGAATCTTTGCACTCAGTGCATCCAATACTTCCTTTGTATACTCATTCTTTCCATAATCTGTAAAGCGGCTGTCTTTATAGGCTGTCTGGAGATTAGCGATACTTTCCGAATAGCTGTTTTTTACATCCTTTACAGAATTGATTACTGTACTCTTAACTGACATTTCTGTTTCTCCTTGATAGTTTGGTTATGAACCGATACGATTCATAGATCTGTTTTTCGAAGCGGCTCTTCTGGCGGCTCTGTTTTTGGCATTATATTTTGTATTGAACAATCCAGATGCCTGCTGCATAGCTTCTTCCTGTTCCTTGATTTCATCAAATATTGCGTCCCATGCATGCAAGCGCTTCATTAAGCTCCGTGTCTTAAATGCTTTTTTAGCCACCCCTTCACCAAAAACAGCATCAAACATTGCATCCATGCTGTCGATATACATCCTGGTCTTTTCTGTATCACTGACACCTTCAGGTGCTTTGAATGCCTGGATCTTCTTCCATGCCCCCTGAAGAGATTCAATAAAATCCGGATCAGAGCCGTCAATCTCAATATTTACTTCTCCAATAGTAATAATCGTTCCATACATACTGATTGACTTGCTTTCATCTGTTACGGCCTGATTCATACTGCTATCATTGCTCATTTTTCATCCTCCTTTTCTTGTATGATTTCGGCTATCTATAGGGATTTAACATTTATCCTCCTCTCATTAACTCCTCCTTTCTTCATGCTATATTTCTTCTGCATATCAATCATATTTGAAATAATGCAGTATATATCAACTGTTCCCGGAACGGTGCGGACCGGTTACACAGTTATTTACACAGTTTCGTTTCCGGATCCGTAAATTAAAGCATCTGTCTCCGATAAGTCTTCAATTGCTAACTGATTAGTTAATGTAGCGGTTTTTGCATCTATCTGTTCAATACGGGCATCCAAAAGTTCTATTTCAAGTTTCTTACTTTTGATTTGAAGTGCAGCCACCTCAGCTGGCCGCCTCATATTCTCGAGAGCTACCAAAGCTTCTCTGATTGCTATTTGAACGGTAGTAAGTTCATGCTCAAGTCTTATGATTAGCTCCATACTGCTCCATTCGGTAGATTCGACCGTCCCATAACCAGAATCATTTTCTCCATACTGTTCAACATCTTTACATTGATCAGCTCCCTCTTCCTTTAATTGGGTTTTGAAGGTCCTGTATTTAAGATATAATTCCTGGCCTGAATACTTCTCTATGGCCTTTAAAATTCTTCGTTCACGGATTGTAAGAAGCCTGATTTCTTCTTTTAAGTGTTCTTCGGGATCATCTGGAATTGCTTCAATAATTTTTTGTTCATCGGGATCCAGTTCGCCTAATATGACTGATGCATAAGCTCCGTGTTTCTTAGCATTCTGCAGGCCAGCAGGACCTTTTGAACCAACTGCGTTCTTATTGCCGATCGGGGCACCACCCTTATGCTTTACAGTACGTTTTGGCGGTTCTATCCCTTTCTCTCTGCATTCCTTTTGCTTTAACCAGGCCCATTGTGATATTGTCTTTGCGGGCACCCCTGATATACTCGAAAGCTCGGCAACTGTCTTGCTTCCTGCAAAATAATCGTTCAGTATGCTCTCTTTTAAAACTGGATCCCAGATTTTTCCTCTGCTCACTTGTGCCACCTCCTTTTTAGAAGGGTTGTTTATTCCGTCATTTTTGCTGCTTTTTCCTGTTTCTTCCTAAGGTAGTATTGCCGGTGGTATTCTTTCCTGCTTTCATTCTTCTTACGCTTATTTATTAATAACTCTTCTCGCCTTCGAGCAGCTTCTTTAACAGCAGTGTCCCTATCTGTGAAAAAAGATGCAAAATCACTATCTGTGAGTAGTTTATCTATTCCACTCTTAACAACCATGCATGCATTAGTTTGTGTGCAGCTGTTCTTTTTTCCAATATCTTCAAACTTCATACCGTCAAAGATTCTTTCACATATCATTTTTGAACCACGTTTAGAAATAGTTTTACTCGAGTTTAAAGCTTTCTGAATTTGCTCATAGTATATTTCCTGGATGACTTCATCTTCTGTATCGTCGTTAGCCTCAAGATATTCCCAATACTCAGAACCTTCTTCATCACTGGTGCATTTATCGTTAAGGCTAATTACAGCAACATCGCTATACGCCTTCAATAAACTCTGGTACGTCTGCGGTGTAACATCTATCAGTTGTGCAATATTCTCGAAAGTTATCTCTTTTCCCTCTATCTCCAGTTTCCTTCTTGCTTTTTGAAACTTAACAATGCCCTCCCAATAAGCACTTGGTATATAAAGGCTCGTCTTTTTGAATCGAAAATGTGCATATATGTTTCTGCGAATATACCAAGTTGCATATGTTGTAAATTTTGAAACACCCACCTTATAAGACATTGCTGCCTGAAGAAGTCCTATATATCCTTCCTGCATATACTCATCTTTTTCATCTTGATTTGCGAAAATGCTTGATGATATATAAGCTTTAATGCAACATGCAACTAAACCTTCATTCTTTCGGCACAATACTTCTTTGTTGTGCATAACATTGTTGCCGGCTTGTATATCTGCAACAATATCTTCATTAGTGCGGCCATCAATTGTAGTATCCTTAGACTCTGTAACAGTGTTCTTAGATTGGCTCATTAGTAACCTCATAAAAACCAGATATCAATACCTGCTGGACACCGAAAGAACAACCAATAGGTATGGTATATTCTTATAATGTGGTGTTCTCATACCACATAAAGATAGCCTGGAAGGGTTGTTTCGTGGTATTCAGCACCACAAAATGAATCACCGCTATCTCTTTGTGGTACTCAGTACCACAAAAACTATTTTTTGTGGTATATAGCCATCACGAAAACTAACCGCTGCCGTCGTTGTTCTTCCATTTCTGGCTAAACCGGTATACTGTGACTTTCCACCGGTGCTTGTTATCTTCAAACCGTTCTATGAACCCATTATCTATAAGTTCCTGCATATGCTTTCTGAAGTTAGATCTGTCATTGAAGCCATATATTCTTTGGTGCTTTGCTGGAAAAACAAAGCATCCGGAAGGATATGTGAAGCCCTCTTCTTCTGCATGTTTATATAAGCAGGACCGTGCTATTTTGCTCGAACTATGAACACGGCAATACATATAAATGAGCTTTGCAGAGCCTGAAAGATTTATGAAGCTGTCATGGTGAAGCATCGAATAATAGACCATTCCAAAGCTGGTATCTTCTTCGGAGAGGCAGGCAAACACATCTGGTGAATATTTCCTTTGTGTTTTTGATTTACTCATTATTCTGTTTCTTTAGCCTCTTGCTCCTCATCAAGTGTTTCAATCGTCATGAAATCCGAAAGGTTCATTTGACCGGGTATACTTTCGTTCTCCTCTTTTACCTTTGCATAGGAAGGTGATACGCTGGCCAGGCTGCACAATGCCCGTTTATGAAACAGGTTGTAAAACCGTCTGCTTTCTTCCTGTGTTGCCGGCAAATAGTATCCGTGTCTGTCTCCAATGATTTCATTCCCTTCAAAACGTGCTTTCCGGATCCAGGATCTTAGGTTTCGTTCCGTAAGGCCCATCTTACCTGCAAGCGCTTTCATAGATATAGCGTTCACTGATCCGATCGGGAGCATCGTAACGAGTTCCATAGTGTCTTTCATTTCATAAGCCCTCTTAAAAATTATTCAGCTGCCCTTTCAAGAAATGCGGTGATTTTCGGGACACTCCAAAAGACGCGCCGCCCAACTCTCACACGTGCTTTTGCTGCAGTTCCAATCTGGATAGCAGCGCGCCGGCCACACCCACCACAAAAACCCTTAAGTTCTTCAGTGGTAATCAAAATACGATTGCTAGTAGCGCCGGCATGTTCCGGATAAATAGCTTTCATTTGGTTTTCTCCTTTCCTTATTGAGTTCAATGAGTGTTATTCTGTTTACACTAATTGTATCAAACGGCTATTTGCTGAAAGTTTTTATGACACCTTAGTTGATGGGTGCTGTTTTGTGCATTATTTCTTAGTGTCTCTTATGTATTTACTTAAAAGCCACTAATTATTTTTTTGGTTTTCTCATGCAAGAACTGTTTTTTTCTTGTTCTGAAAATTCTTACAATAAAACAAGCTGTGTACATTGAGCAAATCGCTGAAATTTTTGGTATTTAAAGGGATGAAAACAAACGAAAACAAACCTGATTGTACATTTTTCCATACTTGACTTTTTGTGTTTTTGGTAATCATTTCTTTTCGTATAACATCTCATTCAACGTGTGTTATATGTCATTCAGTCCTAAAACGATCTCAGGAAGGGACCATGATAAATTGGTTGAAATGTACTTGAATTGTATAGGTGTTCTCAGTGTCCTTTGCCGGTATCGGTCATGAATAAATCTAAGGGTATAATATAATTGACGCGATGATGACCAACCGCATATAATAAGCATGTGGGCGTTGCTGTCCATAAGTGCTTATGCGGCTCCTGATTAGATTCTGCAAGCATACCGTCAATATGTTTGCAGGTACGTGGACTGATCAGGGGCCGCTTTCATACAGGAGAAAGTATTTTGTCGAAAAATGATGTGATTACTAATTTTGCCCTTTTAGAGTATCCGTTCATGCATGATGGAATAACTCATGAAGAGTATGAGGAAGAAAGGGATTATTTCATTCATCATTATGAGGATTATAAAAAAGGATCTTATGTCCCTCTGTGGAAACAGAAGGTGCAAAAAGAAAACAAATAATAGTAAGTAATGTAGGCACCGGGGACCCGGTGCTTTTTTGGCGTCATATCCCCAAAAAGCAACCATGTATTGAATAATTTCTATAAATCTGTGTAAAGGTTGTGTAATTGCTCCATTTAGTGCGGTATTATGCCATTTTGCATAGATCTCATTTTGCTGATGTATTCAATGATTTTTGGCACTTGAAACTGTCTTGCACTCCAAAGTTCACAGGTTTTTCACAGATATTCATCTTACATTTCATAGAGATGCATTAAGTGCATTTTGCGCGTATCTCATAAGGTTTTTCATATTATTCAATTCACTGAGTGCTATATAGATTCATTAAAAGCTGTGTATCAATTGTGTATATTAGCATAATTTTGGAAGTACTGAAGAGTATGCTATGATTGCAATTCCATAATGATTCTTATATAATATTTTTACCAAGTTCCACAATTATAAAAAACTTACAATTTCATATTGGTAACTTCTCTGTATGGTTGCATTCGTGCACGAATGGTCGAGCCGCTATACAGGGTGAAGAAGATACATAAGGACGTTTCCCCGGCCGACCGCTTTTTCCCGGCAGCGGTTTTAGCAGACCGAATGTGCACGTCCTTTTTGTGTGTCTAAACTTTCTTTACAGTTGGATTAGCAAGGATAGCACATGGTCCCCCATAATGCGAAAACATAGATTTAAGATTATAAAAATACAGAAAACATTTTGCATTGATATTATAGGAAATGTAACGAGAAAGTGATTTTCACTTTTTCGGCATAAGGATATCCTTATGCTATCCTTGCTAATATTTTTTCTGCATGCTTCTTAAGCACCAATTCCCGATTTTGAATAATAAAGGACCGCTTATGAATCTGAATAATTCCATTACTTCACAATCGGTCCTGATCACAAAATGCCATTATTTCATATTCTTCCTTTGGCCCAATCCTCATATTGCTGCTGGTTGTTTATTTCCTTTATAGTGAATTTTGCGGCCTTCTGATAGAGCGGTGAGCCGTCAACGTTTACTTCGATCGGAGCCGTTGCTTCCATTTCAACGGGCTTCTTACTTTCTTCGGCCATACCCCTAATCATCTCTGTAAGTTCTGGCGGCATTACAATTTCCTTATACGATGTCACAGATTGACGCTGTGCAGTCTGCGCTTGTGCAAACTGTACTGTTGCTGTTAACCTGTCCGATAAACCTGACAATGTAGAATCAAAATTTATGGTTTCCAGCGGAATGTTCATACTATCAGTGAATTTTGATAGTTCGTGGTTCACATCTTCCTTAAGAGCCGGCATTTCGTCTTTTACACCTTCACCAATTCCAGGCGGAATGAACCGTCCTATTTCACGCTTCATCAGTTTTGAGGGTGATGCAATACCAAAGAAACTTTTAACCCCCTCAAATAATGATGAACCAATATCCATAGCTGCATTCCAGATAGCATTTCCGGATCCGGCTATACCTGCTATTATTCCATCGATGCAAGCAGTACCGATTCCCCACCAATCAAAGTTTATGAAAGCATCTGCAGCCCATGAAGCAATCTCTGATAATGCATCCGGGATAAGTGAAATCAGTTCAGATATTCCCTGGCCGATTACTTCAATAATTCCTCTACCAAGTGAAAGCCAGTTCCAATTAACAACAATATCATGTGCAGTCTGAACTATTTCATGTATCAGTTCCGGGATGTGAGTTGTAAGATTTTTAACACCATTACCTATGAACTTGATTATGCTCTCACCCAGATTGAGCCAATTAAAAGCCGTGAATACCGCGCATATGGCCTGTATGATCTGAGGAATATTTTCAATCAGCGTTGGGATAGCCTGAAGCAGTCCCTGACCTAATTTTATGATTAACTCTATACCGGTTGCTAAGATCTTCGGTGCGTTGTCGTTAATACATCCTGCAAGATTCGTGATAATCTCCGGGACCGTTTCTATTAATGTCGGGATATTATCAATCAGAGCAGTGGCCAGTGCAACGATCATCTCTAAACCAGCATCTACGAGCTGACCAAAATTCGCTCTCAGATTTTCTGAGAAGGTAAGAAGGGCCTGCATTGCAACAGGTATCATCTGTGGGAGATTCTGAGAGATTGATTGTGTGAGTGTTTGTATTAACGTTAATGCAGTCTGAAATACTGAATCACCGATCTGCAGGAATCCACTTAAAAATGTTTGGCCAAGCTGTAATGCAATTCCAAGAAGCTGAGGTGCATTCTGTGCCATGCTCTGAACAAAAGATGTGATTATTTGTGTGGCTATCTGTACCACACCTGGAGCCATCTGTGCAGCGGTGCTGAGAATCTGCATCAATGCAGCTCCTGAGGCTTCTGCAAGCCCCTGCAGGCCATCTTCCTTCACTGCAGCAGTTAAGCCATTAACAACTTGCTGTGCGGTTTGAGCAACGCTTCTAAGAGGCCCATCAAGGCTTTTATATACTGCATTGCCTAACCCATCAAGACCGGATTGAAGGATTGTGATATCACCTTGAAGGTTATCGAGCTGTGTTGCTGCCTGTTCAGCTGCAGAACCCATTCCATCTGAAGCGCTGGCTAAGCCTTCTTCAAATTTCTTCACTGTTTCTGTAGAAGAGGCTGTTATTTTATTAAAGGCTTCTAAGCCTTCTTGTGAGAAAATAGCATTTTTAGCTGCATTAGCTTCCTGTTCTGACATTCCAGATAATGTGACATTTAATTCGTCCAATATCGTGTTCAGATCACGGGCTTTTCCTTCTTCATCGTATGCAGATATACCTAATTCATCTAGCTTCTCTTTGGCTTTATCAAGAGGCGTGTAAATGTCGATCATAACACGTCTGAGCTTTGTTGCGGCCTGGGTGCCGGTTAAGTTCTGTTCTGCTAGTCTTAATAAGGCTATAGCTGTTCGGTCCGCCTTTTGACCATAATTGTTTGCATCTGCTGCACAGTCTGACATAGCCATACCAAGCGATTCAACATCAGTAGCTGCCAAAGTGGCACCCTTTGCGAACATATCAGCATATGACTGAGCATGATCAAAACTATCACCGTAGCCTTTGATAGTGCCGACAACCTGCGCTGAAGCAGAATCAAGGCTATAAGCACCGGCCGCTGCCAGGTCCAGGATAGGCTTCATTGCAGATATCTGTTCCTGTGCATCCAAACCGGACATAGCCAGGACGTTAAAGCCTTCTGCAGCTTCAGTTGCAGTAAACTTAGTTGTAGCACCAAGCTTTTCAGCCTCATTGATGATATCTTGAATTGCCTCTTTTGGCTGTCCCATCGTTGCTGCTATCTGTGAAGTTGCAGCATCAAAATCGGAACCAACTTTAATAGCCGCAGCACCAGCGCCCATAACTGCACCAGAAACTGCGGCCATAACCTTAGAGGTCGCACCAAGAATGCCACTCCCGATCGACCTTATCTTATTAATACCATCCTGATATCCTTTTGTGTCTAACTTTGTATCAAATTTTAAAGTGCCGTCAGCCATGATTTATCTCCTAAAGTGAATCGATCATCGGCTCAACGGCTCTACTTGATACGATATTATGTTTTTATTTTACCATGTCATAATAGCTCAATCAAAGTATTCATACGGTTTACTAAGGTATAGTGCTTATATTTCTGTTCAGATCGTCCGCTCGCACTTCAAATCTTGAACCTAACAATGTTTTCAATGCTCTGTCGTAAAGTGTCATGGCCTTAACCTCCTTTGCCCTCGTGACCTCCGGGGCGGGTCGCTTGTTCTTATTTGATTGCTCGCAGAGCACTGAACGTGAACTCGTGACCGCTGGCCACCTTCGTCGTCTTATACGTCTTATAGTCGACGCCCTCTTTGAGCCCTACGGCCCGTACGATTTCTCTAATTGCCGTGAGTGCTTCGCAGCACTTTCCTGCGGTCTCATCGTCCCCTATCACCGCATTGAATGCCATAACGTATGCGTATGTGTAATATTCCTCAATCAGTGCATTAAGAACTTTCTTTTTCATGGTGTCCTCCTTTACCCTCGCAACCTCCGGGGCGAGATGTAAGATTATCTCAGTAACGCTTTCATCTGCCTTTTTGCTTTCTGCAATTCCTTGCCTTCGAAGATTCCCTTGTAGGACAAATCTTCGAGCTGATATTTTGCCTCCGCTCTAACTTCATCATCCGTCAATTTTCTAATAGAATTATGACACTTCCTTTTGATGGGGAATACATTGGTTTTTCACTCATTTTACACGATCTGCAGGCCGCCTTTTCCTCCGGATCCGTATGTATTTGATGCCGAACAGTGTAAAAGCTGTGTACCTGCACTAATTCAGGTTCAAACTGGTTTGTTTTTTCCTTTAGCGGTGTTATCAATTTCCATGCTGTCTATTGCTGTTACCAGCTCACTTAAACATTTTTCTATCCTTATCAACTCTGGTAAAATACAAGCAATAAAATCCTGACACTCTTCCCTATCTCCACCTACTACATGAGCAGTAGCCAAGCGCATAATATGAATCGTTCCTTCTATGTCTCGTGTGCGATCTAAAACCGTCATTTTATTTCCCTCCATTTATCCTTCTTTTATTTTATTTTTCTTTGAAACATTCCCTGACAGATCTATTGAATCTGCTATCATGTTCATTTCGCTTGCTTTTGTTGTTTCTTCAACCCTTGCGTAAATATCCATTGTGATTTGAATAGAGCTGTGGCCTAAAATAGTCTGCAGTGTTTTTGGATTCATTCCAGCTTCAATTGCTCTGGTTGCGAACGTTGTTCTGAAGGAATGGAAAGAAAATGTTTCATCTATGATTCCTTCTTCAATCATTTGTGCAGCTATCTTTCTGATACATCTATCTACCGTTGAGGCGTTGGCCGGTCCACCCAGGCGGCCTGTGAAAACAAGATCACCTAAACTCTTATCTTCCTGCCAGTGCTGGCCAAGCTTCATCTTCTGGGATAATTGATTTTTCCGATGTTCTTTCAGGATTGCTACCGCCTGTTTTGTAATCGGTATATCCCTTATCGATGTTTTTGTTTTTGGGGTTTCCTGGAAGTAACCTTTTCCAGCTACAAACTTCAGGCTATGTCTAACATGGATGATATTCTTTTCAAGATCTATATCCTCCCAGATTAGACCGAATACTTCACCGAATCTCATACCGGTACACATTGCGATCCGGTATGCAGGAAAGTAATAATCATCAGCTGCTCTCATTGCGAACGCATCCTGTTGCTCTCTGGTAAGCTCCTTGTGATGGCCGCCGTTATCTTTGGTATGTGGCCTATCCACTCGATCGAATGGATTCTTAGCAATCATACCTAACTTATATGCTTTTTTCATTGAGCTTGAAAACACCTTATAGATAACGTCTAATGATCCGCTGTTAAGGCCATCAACTGATACCAGATCATTGAGATATTTTTGAATCTGTTCAGGCCGTATTGCCTTGATTTTTCTTCTTCCAAATACTGGTGAAATGTGTTTCTTATAGGTTCCGGTATAACTGTATAAAGTCCCTTCTTTGATGAATGGTTTTTTATAAGTCTCTATCCATATTTTGAACCAATCATCCAGGGTAATAGCATCTTCTTTGATATATAAACCATGCTCTACTTCATACCGCCTGTCATTCAAGGCTTTTTTTGCTTCAGATAACTTTCTGGCATAGCCTGTATACTTTTCACCTTCATACTGAAAGCGCCACATGAAAAGCCCGTCTTTACGCTGAGTTATACCCTTTGGTAGTTGCTGTTTAAGTTCTTTGCCTCGTGGATCGGCCGAAGTGCTTGTTTTACTCATAATAGTATTCCTTTCTATTGCACCGCTTCCGTCAAAATGGTACAATATTCATGCTCAAAGTCTCACCGAATTCCTATCAGAATTCATAAGCCTAAAGATCCTGTTAGCCCATCGCAGGATCTTTTTTTTGACATCTTTTTTTCTTGTTTCTAAGTTGCTTCCTCATGCTGGCGCGATCAACTGCAGAAAGTACCTGTTCGTATGTTGAGCAGTCGATTGATGAAAGCCAGCGCTTGTTTATCCGGATTAGAACTTTTTTAATAGTCACTTAGGTAACGCCTCCTTCCTTTCACTTATATCTATGCATGCATAGATTAATTCTATTCTAATCTATGCATACATAGATTTCAATAGAAATTTCTCTATTTTTATCTATATGTATTCATAGATTCTTTGTTATAATGTCGCTATACTCTTTCCAGGGGGTGAAGACATGACTAAATATACAGAAGCACAAGCAAAAGCTATAAAGCAGTACATGAAAAAGGTAGAGAATATTCAGTTGAGAGTTCCAAAGGGGAAAAAAGAACTGATTAAGGCCGCTTCTGTTCGCGCTGGTATAAGCATGAACCAGTTTATTCTTCAGGCTATTGATCACGAGATTGCTGCAGTGGCCTCCGATGAACCGGATACC
>ODAJ014792111.1_pt1 | contig 13350 bp, 9 predicted proteins | sample 1539241 | NCBI WGS metagenome assembly ODAJ01 (sample SAMN02144231, study PRJEB22623) | gut metagenome | biome: sheep rumen | host: Ovis aries | place: New Zealand | reverse complement strand
CTGCCCGATATTGACAATCTGAAATTTGATCCTTATGGCACGTCGAAGTAATAGTCTGCCGTTACATTATACTATCTGTGTTGTCACTGAGGGGGAGAAGACAGAGAACAATTTCTTCGACAAGCTATATAGAACTGAGAAGCGTCTTAACCCGGAGTTACCCTACACCATGCAGACCGTTCCTCCGCCCGTAGATGACGAGGATGATGGTGAAGATGAGCCTGGCAGAGCAAGTGGAACCCTGGACCTGAAAGGCACCGCGGCCGGGATTGTGGATGAATACAAGGGAATCCCCTTGCCATTGAAATGGGTGAAGATGGGTATTGCTCTTGCAGGGACATTTAATGAAGTGTGGATTGCTTTTGACAAAGATGGACATCCTGCAGCAAAAGACGCTTTCGAGGAGTTTATCAAAGCCAGAAAGAAGGACAAGGGACTCAACCTCATATTTTCAAGTCGATGTTTCGAATACTATATGCTCCAACATTTTGAGTATATATATCATGGCTTTGAGAAGAGCGAGTGTGATGAGAAGATAAAAAGGAATAAGGGAAGGAAGACAAAGACCGTTTATCTGGGATGTTGTACGGACCATGCCAAAAATGGAGCTTGTGACGGTGATTTGGGTAATACCGCAAAACCACCCTGTATCAATGGATATGCACGCAAACAGGGATATTGGACTGAGAGTAAGAATGATGCGGCTTTCGATGCGGTTCATAATATTTATGCGGGAATAGTAAATGCCCATAACATCAAATGGTCGAGCCTTTCGACAGAAGCAGTCGCCAAGGCAGTGTATGAGAGAAACCCTTATCTGAACACCTATCGCCTGACGGTGAGACTCATGCAGATCGGTGTATTGGAGCATAGAGACAAGGCTTCTATAGACAAGGGTGGCACTTATTCCTACGATATGGAGCGAGAGGGTAACAGCCTTGTGTTCAGAAACAACTATCCAGGGAAGATGGATTTGGGAAACGTCAGCATTGACGTATATGACGAGCAATATTCAGAAGAGAAGTTTAGTCAGCTGCGACTTGAACATGTAGTGTTGGGTGATGTGCTTGAAAGTGGTGGTGTCAAAATGGTTGATATGATGCCGTATTTCAATAAAGCCGGTCAGTATGCCATTATTGATTTCTTTGGTAAGCGTTTCCTGTTTATGAATGAGCCGGCAATAGATGGTGCCATTATAAAGGAAAACTTCCACCTGACATCGTCGTTGGGGATAGAGCTGTAGGAAAGATACGTTTATGAGTGCGACAGAGAAGTTGAAAGGGTGGTTTTGTTTTGGGAGGGAGCGGATGGAGAAAAAAGATAAAAAATGTCTGGATGGTTATTTTAAGCTGATAGCCATCAGAACCATAACACCCACAGTGGTGGAGTGTGAAGAGACTATCAGAACAACGATAGTACAAGCCATGCAAAAGGCTATGTACGAGAATAACGACTGGCGTTATTTTAGCAACGGCTGCCAAGTGAGTGATGACGAGAAGGAGATATTTATTCCTAGAGATACGCTCTATGATCAACATCTGTTCGTCAGTGGGCAAACGAAGGTCACCATAGGAGCTATAGTAGGCAAGAACGGTTCTGGTAAGAGCACGCTGGTGGACTTGACCATCCGGATGATGAACAACGTGGCGGCTGCTATTATTGGCGAGAGTCCTCGATTTGCAGCAGCAGAACATTTGCACTTTATTGACTACCTGTTTGGGGAACTGATATACCTACGGGAAGGGAAGCTAATGAGGCTGGAAATGAGGGATAGGAAGATAAAACTGTATAAGTACAACTTAGACCATACTGATGAAAAAGGACTTTGGTTCAGGGAGGATTGCATTCATAAAACCATACTGGACGGAAAGAATGAGGAACGAACAAACGTTCTGCCTCATTCTAAAAAGATGAGTTTGCTACAGGATCAGTTGTTCTATTCTGTCATCTGCAATTATTCATTCTACGCTTATAATTACCGTGACTACGTCTATGAGCAGACGGATGACAAGCGCATTGATGCCATTACGGATGGTAAAGGAGTGGAACGCAATGAGGAGAAGTTTTGGATAAGTGGTGTATTCCACAAAAACGATGGCTACCAGACACCCCTCGTGCTGAATCCGTGGAGAAAGGACGGTAATTTGGACGTGGCTAAAGAGAATGATTTGGCTATGGAGCGCATCATCTCGTTGCTCTTTTACTATGATGCTATACGAAACCGATACCCATTCAGGAAGATTTTGGACAAGTTAATCATCAAGTATATCAAATTGCCAGAAAGAAACAGAAAGCCCTTCGTCCGCAAGGATATGCTGACATCGTTGTTCGGGAATGACAATAAGTATGCACCATTGAAGAAGAATCTGGATGATTGGTTGTACGACCTCATTATAGAAAAATGGAAAGAAGTGTACTTCATCGGAGGCATTGGGACGTCAAGGATCGAAGAAGATGCTAAAGATTATGCGGTATATAAGACCATGAAGATATGCAGTCATTATAAAGGCTATGTTGACATCATGGAAGAAATGATGAAACCAGATGCTGATAAAGAGAAGATAAAAAGAAGACTTGATGACTTGGGGTCGGACAGGACGCATATAACTTCGAAATTGCGTAGGACTTGTTACCAACTGAGATACAAATATTACCAATATCAGAGTGATTTTGAATTGGGCAAGTCCGTTGCAGCGATAGATGAGTGGATGAAAGGAACTATCGAAAATCACAACGATGAGGAGGAAGGTGTATCCCTCAGTTACGATGACTTATTGCCGCCTCCCTTGTTCGATTTTAATCTTGGAATAGAAGATACGAAAGGCAGAGTGGTGCCATTCACAGGACTGAGCACGGGAGAGAGGCAAGCATCATATGTTATCAGTAATCTTATGTATCATTTGGTGAATATTAACTCTGCATGGAATGACCCAGCAGATGCACATGAAGTGAAATACAACTATGTGAATTTGATGCTGGACGAGGTGGAATTGTATTTTCATCCAGAATTGCAACGTAATTTTGTGGATATGTTGTTGAGTGCCATCCGTTCCGTGGGATTACCTCACATCAAAGGAATTAATATCACATTAGTCAGTCATTCGCCCTTTGTCATCAGTGACCTGCCACATACCAATATCATGTATCTTGGACATCGGGGGGAAAATAAAAGGACATTCGGAGCCAATATCTATGATCTTCTGAATAGTTCATTCTTTATGGATGATAGTATAGGAGAACTGGCAAAAAGCAGGATAGAGCAATTTGCCAATGCCTATTCCTTACAGATGAGCGAATGGAAAATAGCGGATAGCAAGGGTGAAAAAAGAGAAGTGAATCAGAATGTTGTAGGGTTTGTGAAAGAGAGTGGTGACGTGACAAAATACATTTGTTCTTTAGTAGGGGATGACTACATGAGAGAGCAGATGCTGGATATGTATCAGGAGTTGGAAGAAAACTACAAGAGAATGGGGGTACTGTCATGAAGCGGATGCGGTATTGGGATATAGAGGATGACAAATATGAAGAATTGAAATCAGACTATTTGGAGATCTTCAAAAACGAGGTGTCGGATCATAAGGATAAAAAGGGTACCCATGTAGATGGATTACAGACCCGTTGGGATCGTTGGCTGAAAGCGAACGCTACCAGTTGTGCATTCCCATCAAATATAAAAGATTTGTTTGTGGCCAGTTTTGACTTGTTGTGTGACTATTATGAGCAGTATCAACAAATTAAATTGAGCGATGTCGCATTACAAGAAATAGAGGGAATATTCAGATATTCCAATGGCTATGACAGCGCTATCGCCACTTTCTTTATGGACAAGGCTGAACTTTTGGAAATTAAGACCTGTTATTACTGCGAGACGGCTTATGTGAATACCTATACTACTTGGGATAACGGCAAGCAAGAGACAAGAAGGCAGTTCGATGTTGATCATTTTCTCCCCAAAGACAAGTGCCCTTTGTTGGCATTATCACTTTTTAACTTTGTGCCGTCGTGCCAGGTGTGTAATTCTAGGCTTAAATTGGCAAATGTCCCTGGGGAAGGGAAGGCAGATTACGTGTTGTTTTCGCCGTCGTCTGAGACTGCCAGATTTGATGACAATATAAAAGTTCGTTTACGGTTTTGGACCAAGGGAGAAGGATTAAAGGGTCGGTATATTCATTTTAGGACTGAGAGCCCATATGAAAAGTATGTGCAATTTTTCCGTTTAGAGGACCGTTATGAGTTTCATAAGATGGAAGCAGTGAGGTTAAACGACCTAAAAAGACGCTATCCTGATACGAATGTTCGTAATATCGCCCGATTGCTTCATTACCATCCAGAGATTGTCAAGGAGGACTTGTTTCATCTAAAGTATTTGCAAGAAGGAGGAAGATGCTTTGAGAAGATGACGAGGGATATTTTGGTGTGAAGAAATGTTAAAAGTGACGATTTTGCCCTCTGCATGCGGAAAAAGTTGTATTTTTGCAAAATAATTTGGGGTGATATGCCCTGATTTAAACGATTGTATGTCTGACGATATTGACATAATGAAAGAGATTTTAGAGTTGCTCGCAGAGCGGTGTGACTGTGAATCTGTGGTGAACTACGACTGTTCCAAGTTGTGGCTCAGTTTTCGTTATGGTGGGATTATGATTGAACTTGAATGTGAGGATGACATTGCGGAGGAGTATTGCTTTAAAACTGTAGGCGATTTTGATATTGACGCGTTTTGTCGTGATGTCAAGACTGATAAGATGTATATTACTGACCCTATCCCATACACAGAAGAGACCACAACGGACTATGATGTGAGTTGGAAGATGTTTCAGGTGGTTAAACTCATCAAATCCAAATATCCATCGTCTGTGAAAGACTGTTACGTTTGTGACTTTCTGATGGATCCTTATATTATGGAAGGTGAGAACCTATGGTATTCATTCTTCATTGAGATAGCAGAAGAGCTAAAGAAAGATAGGAATTTTATTACTACCATAGTTGCCCTGCTGGACAATTTTCAACCTACAACTTCACAGAATGAGAGGCTGTATCAGGGCATGGAGATTAGTCCGAAATATGATATAAGACATTTGACAACAAATACGAAAGTCCGCAGGCTTGGATATTTTAAATTAATACTGTCGCTATTTAAGGACTCACCGCTTCAGTTAGACAAGCCATTCATGAAGAAACTTGGCGAAACGGCCGTATTGTATGAAGGTGACTTGTTGAGATATAAGAATTCAAAGGGTATCATTAAGCAAACGAAAAGTGGAGGCGGTGCAAAACCATATATTGAAGTTGCTCAGGGATTGAATCTAATAACGAAAGTTGGGAATGGCTACGAACTGGGAAAAGTAAGCCGGGCATATAATGCTTTACAAGAAGAGAACGAATCTCCCTTCGATATGAGATTGTTGGACAAGGCTTTCTTTCTTGAGACAATTCTGCGTTACGACTATTTATATATTTTCACTCTATTAGAATATGCATACACCGCTCATTGTCCATCATACAAGAATCTGAAGCAAGACTATCAAAGCATGCTGTTGAATAATCTCCAGCACATGAAGAGTGCCGCCAACAGAGCAGACAGTGTCAAGAAATACAACATCCAGACAGTTGAAAGACGTATCAAAGAGTGGAAGAAACCGCAGGTTTATCTTGAGCACGTGTTAATGCCTAGGTTGAACTGGCTATACGACTTGGAGTTGATAGATTTACACGAAAACTTGTCTTTTGAATTGACATTGGAAGGGGAGAGATTGTTTACCGCCATCTGCGGGTGGAGAGACATTGAAGGCATTTATGTGGTAGATCCAACACCTTACTTGGATGCTTGTTTTATGAAGATCTTTGCGGATGTGTATTTGGGCGAAAAGAGAGGGCATCAGACCAAGAACGAGATAGATCAGCAAATAACGACATACCTGGAAGAAAGTTTCAGTCTTTTTAAAACCTTTGCTCCCAATCGTGTTACCTTCTCCGTCTTTGGCAATTATGCCAAATGGAAACTGTATGACGAAACAGCTTGCACTATAGATATAGACGATATTGTGAAAGGTTTCTTGAAAAGGAATCAAGACAAATACATATTCAAGTTCCAGAAGTTTTATAATGACGGATATATTCAGAGAATAAAATAACAATATGGGTACGTTTGACAAATATAAGTTGAAGGACAATCCGTTCAGGATGGTACCGGCGAATGAGACAGAAAAACTTATCTGGGCCGGCTTCAAGGGCGTGAGAGAAGAATTCGAGAAGCGTATAAGGCGCTCGATAGGCGTGTCCAGTTCCAGTTTGGTGCTGAACATGGGCGAGTATGGCAGTGGAAAGACCCATGCTGCAATGTACTTTACGAAGCCCGACGTGCTGGCAGCACTCACGCCAGCGGGTCAGAAAGTTCCGCTATCGATAAAGATAGATTTTCCCAGTTCGAAAAACGTGGTCTATGACCTGTATATGCAGGTGATAGACAAACTTGACTTCAACAGCATACAGGCACAATTACCATCGGAAGAAGAACGTAGGAATGCTATTGCGCGTCTGACGAACAATGAATTTATCAAGAAGTTGTTGGAGAATTTGTTCTGCAGGGCAGTTAGCACAGACATTACAAGTTTTTTGTATGGCAACGCCACGGCAACCCAGATGAAGACGCTGGATGTGCCACGGAAAATTAATTTCAGCGTAGATACTGAGCAGATTCTGGGTTCTATCTTCACCTTCCTTACTTCGGAGGTTGGCCCCTATTCGTGTATCATACTTTGGTTGGACGAATTTGAGGATATCAATACATTGAATTCTGTAGAAGTGAAAAATGCCAATGGCTTTATCCGTTCGCTGCTGGACAATACGCCCGACCATCTTCTGATGTTCATCAACTTTACGATGTCAGCCGTTTCGACAAAGGAAGACCTCTTCATGTATCTGCAGGATGCAGTCAAGTCACGAGTAAAGCAGCGGATAGAGTTTGACATACCGACACTGGATGATTTGAAAGAGTACTTGATAGACCTGTTGAACAATGCTGCGTATAGGGATGAGGATTTGGAAAATAAATTTTTTCCCTTCAAGGAAGATGTGGTGGATGTGTTGTTCGATAAACTGAAGAACGTATCGCTGAGACGCTTCAACGAGGCGTTTTCACTGCTATTGGAATCGGCAAGCTTCGACGGGGTAGCAGAGATAGACAAATCCTATTTTGAGAGTATCAGTAGTGAAATAGAAGGGTGGAAGGATGAATAACCCTGTAGTCTTAGACGCTTGCACAATAGTGAACCTTGCCAGGATAGACGAGAATGACTTCTTGGAAGATCAAGTAAAATCACTTCTTCATTCGAATGCCGCTGAGCTTGTGATGAATGAAGTAAAGGCTCATTATGTGCCATCGGACAAGACATCTACCAGGCAACTTCATGTGGCCCCTTATTGGGGTGGGCTGACAAAGTGGGATGATGAAGATGATGACATTAAGAATCATATAGACAGTTTGAGAGGCTTCCTGAATTATCGAAAGAAACCCAATGGAGAACTTTATTCTGCTGCATTAAGTCTTTTCTTGAGCCGTGCAGAACACGAGCGAGTGCTATTATATACTGACGACAATCCTGCCAAGTTGGAGTTTACACCCTATTTTGACTTTCAGCAGATAGGATATATCGGTGATTCGGTAGATTTGCTAATCTTACTGTATTGGTTATCGCCTAAAGGGAAATTTTCAATTGATGAACTGAAGAAATATCTTACCGCCCTGCGTGGTGAGTATATGATGATGTTGAATGGTTTACAGAAAGCCCTGATTGATTATGCTGCTGGATTGTCTTCCTCAAAGAAAGAACGAAGTCGGAAATTTAAAATAGAAGGGCTGGCAAATGAATTAAAAGGTGGCATGTCGTTGAGCGTTATTATCAAGAAGTGTGTTGAAATGTTTGAGAATGATAGTAGTGCCAAAGGGAAAGAAATCATGCGGAGCCTGGACCATTTCAAGAATACGCCTGAGATAGTGGATAAGGTCAATGCTACCATTCGGAATATCCCCCAATACGGTATTTACAAGATATAGAACATTTAATGAGCAAAAGATACACGTTTTCCGGTCATGAAACATTCCCATGTCGTAACCTTTGGCTGAAGAAAGGCTATGACTTTGTGGCTGATGGTGGTAATTTCAACGCCCCTGATGCTGTTGTGCATTTGGGTGTGGGAAAGAATATGGTTGGCTCCATTAGATATTGGCTCAGGGCTTTTGGTATGACCGAGGATGACCAAGTTACGGATTTGGCAAAAAAACTCCTGAGTGATGACGGCTGGGATCCCTATTGTGAAGACGAGCTGACACTATGGCTATTGCACTATAAGCTGGTGACGGTGAATGAGGCCAGCCTCTACAAAATAGTTTTTCAGGATTACCAGCGCAGGAATAGAGAGTTTGACAAACAGCAACTGCAGAATTATGTTGAGGCCCTGTGTAAGAGAGAAGGCTATGATGTGAACAAAGGCACCCTTGCCAAGGATATCAATGTTTTGCTTCAAAACTACGTATATCCTGAAAATGTGACCGACCCGGAGAAATGTTCCAACCTGCTGATGGGATTACAAATGCTGCGATACCTCGGAAAGGAAGAACGTGTCAATGAGAAGAATGTAGAAATATACGGATTTAAAGAAGTGAAGCCGGAGCAAATTCCAAGTGAGATTGTTCTTTTCGCGTTGTTGGAACAAAGACGTCAAGAAAAGACGCTCTCCAATGATGTACTTTCGAACATTGCACTCACCTTCTGTATGCCGTTGAACAGCCTCGGGAAGGTGATAGGCCAACTTGCAGAAAAGTACCCAAATGTTATCACTTATTCGGATAACAGTGGCATTCGCAATGTGCATTTCTTCGGTGAAGTTGAATCATCCACCATACTGGATAGCTATTATAGAAGATAAAAGATGTATATACCATCTGTCAACATAGAATATCAAAAGTCAAAAGACCTGCAATATCTGATTACCCCTAATGCCAGAGCGGTATTAGGAACAATCATTGAACGCTTCCGGTCTGGAAGTCATTCTTTTCAGATTATTGGCAGCTACGGCACAGGAAAGTCCAGTTTCCTTTTGGCGTTGCAGTGCGAATTGCAGAAAGAGCAGTCTGACTTTATACAGAATAAGCGCGTATTCAATAATTTTGAGAAGTTTGAATTCTGCAATATTGTTGGCGACTATGCCTCTTTGACCAACGTGCTTGGCAGGAAACTTTCGCTTGCCACACAGGGAACTGACAATATTTTTGCAGCCCTTGACGAGTATTACCAGAAGACCCTGAAGGAAGGAAAATTCCTGTTTGTGTTTGTCGATGAGTTCGGAAAGATACTTGAACATGCATCAGCCAATCCCGAGGAAGAACTGTACTTTATCCAGCAACTGACAGAGTATGTGAATGTGCCGGGGCGGAATATGATACTGATAACGGTACTGCATCAGAGTTTTAACGCCTATGCCCAAAAGCTGACAGAAACTCAGCGCAATGAGTGGAACAAGGTAAGGGGCCGTTTTCACGACATTGTATTCTATGAGCCTGTTGAGCAACTTCTATATCTGGCTTCAGTCCAATTGGGCGCAAAGAAGAAGAGTTTGTCAAAGGAACTCAAAGAGATATGTAAAATAGCAGCGGAAACCAGGTTTATTTCGTCCGAACTCAGCCCAGAAGTTGTCAATTCGCTGAGTCCGCTTGACCCTTTCTCTGCCACAGTACTGACGCTCGCCTTTCAGCGATATGGCCAGAACGAACGTTCGCTATTCTCCTTCCTGTCGTCAACAGGGAAAGGCTCGATAGAAGAATTCAAAGACAAAAGCGATAGGTTTTACACCCTGTCGGAAGCGTATGACTATATTGTCTATACTTTCTATTCTACGCTGACCGGAGTAAATGCAGACTCTGCCGGATGGCGGATGTTGAAAGTGGCACTGGAGCGTGTTGAGAGTGGCGTAAATGGTATAACAGATATTGAGGCGAGCAGGAGTGTCGTCAAGGTCATAGGTCTAATCAATATCTTTGCCGATGGAGATGTCAATCTGCGGAAAGAATCACTTGAGGGTTATTGCCGGTTAGCGCTAGGTATAAGCAATGCGAGCGAGATTATTGGCAGATTGGAGAGTGCAAAAATCATCCGTTTTGCAGCTTATAAACAGCGTTATATCCTGTTTGAAGGAACCGATGTGGACCTTGAGTACGAACTGAATAAAGCAACAACAGTGGTTCCAGTTGTGGAAGTAACGGCAGACAATCTCAGACCTTATTTCAGGAGTAAGGTGGTGTTGTCAAATTCAACCTACTGCCAAACAGGCTGTCCTCGCTACTTTGAGTTCATCCTATCGAACGGAAAAGTACCGTCGGATCAAAAACCTGTTGGCGATATCGATGGCTTTGTGGCATTGACATTTCCTCAGAACGAAGAGGAAAGACAGACTGTTCTAAAAGCCTCGCAAGAAGAGGAAAGAGCCATTGTTTACGTGATGTTCAACGATGTGGAGCAGTTGCGAAGTCACTTAACTGAAATCGCCAAACTGAACTATCTGAAACAAGTGGTAGGTGTGGAAGACAGGGTGGCCCTCAGTGAGATTGAACATCAGTTGCAATACGAAGTGTATTCACTTGATGTACAATTAAATCAGGCACTTTATGAAGCGTCAGGCAAAGTGGCATGGATATACAGCGGCGCGCAGGTTGAGATAAGTGGTTTGCACCAGTTCTATACACTGCTAAGAAATGTGTGCCAGGAAGTATATGGACAAACGCCTATTGTAAAGTGCGAGATGTTGAACAAAGAAAAGGTAGGTGCAACAATTTCCAAGGCCCGTTTGGCTTTGCTGAAAGCGATGCTAGACAACACTGAAGTGGAGAATCTTGGACTTGGAGACAAATTCCCTCCTGAGAAGACTATTTACAATATTGTCCTTAGGGAGAATGGTATTCATAGGCTTGATGAAACAGAAGGAACTTACGGATTTCACGCCCCCAATAACGAGAATGTCCAACCGTTGTGGGTTGCTTGTGAAAAGTTTCTGGAGAGCACTAAAGACAAAAAGCGTTCGCTGACGGATTTTGCCAAGATGTTGCAGGAAAGGCCTTTTAAGTTGAAACAAGGACTCGTTGATTTATGGATACCGTTGTTTCTGATAGTTGAACAGTCAAAATATGCCCTATTTAATAAGGGTAAGTATGTGCCGTATTTGACGGGAGAAGTCCTTGAGTTATTGCCCAAGAATATGAAAGACTATTCGGTGAAGGCGTTTTCTCAGGACAACATCAGTAAAGAGATATTCAATAAGTATCGAGAATTCTTGCGAAAGCCCGAAAGTGAGTTTATTGAAAGCAACACGTTTAATAATACATACAATCAGTTTTTCATCTTTTATAGAAATCTGAACGGCTATGCAAAGCAGACGAAGAAGTTTGCGAGTCCGTACACTGCAAAATTCCGGGATATACTTGCCACAGCGACAGACCCAGAGAAGGCGATATTCGTTGATTTACCCCAAAGTTTAGGGCTAAACGGGGCTATGGCAAGCGATACGGGAGCCTATGACCACTTCTTGGATCAATTGAGAATTTCAGTCCACGAGTTGGTGGTCTGCTATGATGCCTTTATCGACCGCATAGAGGCAAGTGTGGTAAAAGCGCTTGGCTTGTCTGGTGATTACTACACTTATAAAACAGACCTTGAAAACCGTTACAAATTTGTAAAGAAGAGTTTGCTTCCTATTAAGTCATTCTCTTTCCTTCAAAGAGTATTGTCGCCGTCAAGCACCAAGAAGGAGTTTTATGAAAAGATAGGAAGCCTGATTTTTGACAAGCCCTTGATGAAAGTCGCTGATGGAGAAGAAGATTATCTAATAGACAATATCCTGTATCTGTTCCGTGAACTAGACAGTTATGTGGAGATGTCAAAATATGATGAGAAAGAGAATGAAGTGTTCCATTTCGAAATGGCTTCAAGTAGTGGGAGCAACATTAAGCGGAAGACTATAGTATTGTCAAAGCGACAGGTAGTACAGACTTTTGCATTAGAGTCCAAATTGGAAAAGATGCTTTCCGGGAATCAACAGGTAGATGCTGCAGCACTGCTTAGACTTTTGAGTAAAAAGATAAAAGAGGGTGGTTATGAAAGTTAGACACATATTAGGCATATCCGGAGGAAAAGACAGTGCCGCACTGGCTATCTACCTGAAGGATCACTACCCTCAGATACCTTTTGAGTTTTATAACTCAGACACGAAGTGTGAACTTGCAGAAACAGAGACACTGATCAACAGACTAGACAGTTATCTGGGCGGGATCACAAGACTGGTGGCTGTAGAGAACAGCCCGGAACCAACACCTTTCGATCACTTTTACAAGGTATATGGCGGTTATCTACCTTCTCCTCAGGCTCGGTGGTGTACACAGAAGATGAAGTTGGAGAAGATGGAAGAGTTTGTGGGTGACTCGCCAGCCATATCTTATGTCGGAATTCGTGGAGATGAAGACCGGGAAGGCTATGTTTCAACCAAGCCCAATATTCAGAGTATATTTCCATTCCGTCGGAATATATGGAGCCTTGATGTCATCAACAGATTCTTCCAGAACAAAAACATTCCTGTATTGAAAGCTCTTTGTGAACAATTCTGTCCGGCAGAGTATCTTGACGGCTTTATGAAAGTTGTCGGAACGCCCACAAGCAAAGCATTCTATTTTTCGAAGAAGACCAATGCGCTGCTTGATATTAGTGTGAAGACCTTCAATCGGATTGTGTTTGAGTTTTTGAAGACAACGGACTTGCCCGTAGGACAATTGGAGGATTTTCCTCTTGTTGATAACGAAGATGTCATTGTAAAGGACGATGTGTTCAGGATTCTTCGTGAGAGTAATGTAGGCGTTCCTGCTTATTACGATCCGGTGCCTTTTGAAGTAGATGGCCAGACAGGATATTATAATCGAAGCCGTTCTGGTTGTTATTTTTGTTTCTTTCAGCAGAAGATAGAGTGGATATGGCTCTACGAACAGCACCCCGACTTGTTCAAGAAAGCGATGGCATACGAGAAGGATGGCTATACGTGGAATCAGGGAGAGAGCCTTGCCGACCTCATTAAGCCAGAACGTATAAGAGAGATAAAGTTAGATGCATTACGCAAACAGGAAGCACGCAAGGCACAGGGTTGCCATCTGGCAGACAATGTGGACGATGATGCATTCTGTGCGAATTGTTTTATTTAGTAGTAATAAATGATTGCGATATGAAGAACGGGGGGACGGGTTCTCTCTTTGAGAGTGTGGCGTTGCAATCCTGTTTCACGAATAATAGGAGTCAGCAATAATCAATAGTTGAG
>ODAJ012112263.1_pt1 | contig 13359 bp, 13 predicted proteins | sample 1539241 | NCBI WGS metagenome assembly ODAJ01 (sample SAMN02144231, study PRJEB22623) | gut metagenome | biome: sheep rumen | host: Ovis aries | place: New Zealand | reverse complement strand
TTTCTCTTTACAAAACAGGTTCAACACATTACAATAAAATTGTCTATGTGACTGCATACATATCTGTACCGATCAGATGATTCAATTATATATGGAGGGTTTTACATCGTAACGACGCTGACCAACGAGAAGGAGCCGGAGAAGACGCAGGTCAGCGTGACCAAGGTGTGGGAGGATCAGGAGAATGCTGCGGAGAAGCGGCCGGAGAGCATCTCTGTGACGCTGCTGGCGGACGGCGAAGCGGTGGGAACCGTGACGCTGAATCCTGGCAATGGCTGGAGCTACACCTGGAAAGATTTGCCGAAGAATCATAATGAAAGCGGCCTGACGGGCGAGCAGAAGGAAATCGTCTACTCGGTTTCCGAGGCGGAGATTCCGGAGGACTATGAAAGCGAGCTGAGCGGCGACGCGAAAAATGGCTTCGTGCTGACGAACACCTACAAGAAGACCGGCAAGCTGGTCATTACCAAGCAGTTCCTGTTTGATGAAAAGGAAGAGGAGCCGACCGAGGAACCGACACCTACGCCGACTCCGACGCCGGTCCCGACGCCTATACCCATGGAGGAACCAACACCCACGCCGGAACCGGAAATTCCGCAGACCAGCGCGTCGGTGTTCAAAGTCTGGGAGGATAACAACAACGCGGCCGGGCTGCGTCCCGCAAGCGTTCGGATGATACTTTCCGACGGACAGAGCGTTCTGCTGAGCGAGGGAAACGGCTGGAGCGCCACGATCTACAATCTGCCTGCAGAGAAAGCGGACGGAACACCAATCCATTACACCTGGCATGAGGAATCTGTGATGGATTATGTGCTGACCGATGTTGCGCAGAACGGCAACAACGCGGTTTTCACCAACGCCCTGTGGCACAGGCCTGAACTGGCGGACGAGGTAGAAAAGCCGAAGGTGCCCGGTGATATTCTGTATGTGTTTGATGAATATGAAACGCCTCTGGGTGTCGAGGTCATGATCAACCATGTAGGCGATTGCTTCGACTAATCTTTCCGATCCGGGCCGGTGCTTTGCACCGGCTCTTTTTTATCAAGGTTGACAGTTGCAAAGAGGCAGAAACTGTGATACCCTGCAGGCAAGATGAGAAGCGGAAAAGCATAGAGGCGGGAGGCGGAGGATGGAGACGCGGCAGGAGGTCAAATACCTGATTTCGGTTCCGGAGGCGCAGGCCATCCGGATCAACCTGTCCGCGCTGGCTTCACCGGATCCGTATGCGGATCCGGATGGATGGTACCGGGTGCACAGCCTCTATTTCGATGATCCCTGGGATACGGCGCTGCAGAACGCGATGGCTGGCGTGGGCAGACAGGAGAAATACCGTCTCAGATATTACCAGGAGAAGCCGGAATGGGTCATGCTGGAGCGGAAGACCAAGGACGGTTTGCTTCGGGGCAAGGAAAGGGAAATGCTGACGCCGGAAGAAACGGCACGCCTGCGGCGGGGCGATATGGACTGGATGAAGACGGATGAGCGGGAGCTGCTGCGGCGCTTCTATGGCGCCTGGCGAACCAGGATGCTGCGGATCCGCTCGGCGGTCAGCTATGACCGCATGGCCTATACCTTTGGCCCGGGTGAGGTTCGGGTGACGATGGACCGGCGAATCCGGGTGGGACGCGCGAATGGACTGGAGAGCCTTCCGGTGCTGGTTCCGCCCCGGGAGGAGCCCGGGATCGTGCTGGAAATCAAATGGGGAGAGTATCTGCCGGCAGCCATACGCAGAGCGGTGACGCTGAAGGGGAAATGGCCCTCAGCGTATTCCAAGTATGTGGCTTCCAGAAGCTGGGAATAAAATGGGAGGAGAACAAATCGCATGACGACATTTGAGGATCTGTTCCGGTTTTCCCTGTTTGATAACAGCACGGCGATTTCACTGCCGGACGGACTGCTGGCCCTGGGGCTGTCCCTGCTGCTGGGCCTGTTCATCTATCTGGTGTACCGGAAGACGTACAGCGGCGTGATGCTGTCCAGAAGCTTCGGGGGGAGTCTGATTGCCATGACGATGATCACGACCATGGCGATTCTGACGGTGACCTCCAGCGCGCTGCTTTCTCTGGGCATGGTGGGAGCGCTGTCCATTGTGCGGTTCCGCTCGGCGATCAAGGAGCCGATGGATATCGCCTTCCTGTTCTGGGCGATTACGGGCGGCATCGTGATCGCGGCGGGGATGATTCCGATGGCTGTGATCGGGAGCCTGGTGATCGGGCTGGTGCTGATCCTGTTCTGCAACCGCAAAAGCGGGGAAATGCCCTATATGCTGATGGTCACGTGCACGGACGCACAGGGAGAACGGACGGCGGAGGAATACATTACCAGGCACGTAAAAAAGGCGGTCGTGAAGAGCAAGAGCGCGCAGGCGGGCATGATCGAGACCACCTATGAGGTGCTGCTGCGGGACAACAACACGCGGTTCCTGACCGGACTGACGCAGATGGATCAGATTCAGAACGCGGCGCTGGTCAGCTACAACGGGGATACGGTGAAATGAGCAGCCGGAAGAGGAGAAAGATGGATTCGAGAAGAATCCGGCTCCGGGCTGCTGTGACACTGGTACTGACCGCCTCGCTGCTGCTGAGCTGCTGCGGGCTCGCACTGGCCGGGGAGGCAGCGGACGATCCGAAGACGTCGGAGGACAGGAGCGGCGGGGGCAGTGCCCGATACAGCGGCAGCTATGCGGAGTCGCTTTTTGATTCTTCCCGGGTGCACACGATCGACATCCGGACGTCGCGCTGGGAATGGCTGAAGAATCACGCGCTGGAGGAAACATACATTCCCTGCCAGGTTGAGGTGGATGGTACGCTGGTCCGGAACGTGGGAATCCGGGCCAAGGGAAATACCTCGCTGGCTACGGTCGCGCTGATGGATACGGAGCGTTTTTCTCTCAAGATTGAATTTGACAAATTCATTCGGGGACAGCTGTATCAGGGGCTGGACAAGCTGAACCTCAACAACCTGATGCAGGATGCGACGCTGATGAAGGAGATGCTCAGCTTTGAAATGATGCGGCGCATGGGCGTCTCCGCGCCGCTGTGCAGCTATGTCCGGGTGAGCGTGAACGGCAGCCCCCTGGGGCTGTATCTGGGCGTGGAGGGAATTGACACCTCCTTCCTGAACCGGGTGGGCTGGTTTACGGGGCGAATCTATAAGCCGGATGTGAATATCAACGCCCTGAACAGCGGGACGCTTCCGATGCTGGGAAGCCCTGCGGGAGAGCCTGACATGGCAGGCATCTTTGAGGGAGGACTGCTGGACGCGAATGCCATCGCCTTCGGGCGGGTGGAGAACGTGATGGGCTTTGGAGACGATCTGAAGCTGAAATACCTCGGAGAAAGCCCCCGGCTGTATCCAAATCTGATCTATCAGACCCGGAGCCGGCTGGGAAGAGCGGACATCACGCGCCTGATTCACGCGCTGCGCAACCTCTCGAGCGGGGAGCACCGGGAGGAAGCCATGGATCCGGACGAAATCATGCGATTTCTGGCGGTGCATTCCTTTCTGGGAAACGACGACAGCTACACAGGCCAGATGCCGCACAACTATTATCTGTGCGAGGAGGCCGGGCGGCTGCATATGATTCCCTGGGACTATAACCTGGCCTTTGGCGGCATGGTGGAGAGGGAGATGGCGCAGGAGCTGATCAACGCCTCCATCGACGCGCTCGTGACCGGGGAGGATCCGGCCGAGCGGCCACTGATCGGATGGATTGCTGAAAATGAAGAGAGTCGGGAAGACTACCACGCCGTGTGGAGAAGAATGATGGCGGAGGTCGTCGACAGCGGCTGGCTGGAGGAGAAAATCAGGCAGATCCGGGAAATGATTCTTCCGGAGGCCCGGGAGGATCCCACCCGCTTTTTCGATATGGAGCGCATTGAACAGGCCCAGGAGACGCTGGCGCGGTACTGCCTGGCGCGGGCGGAAAGCGTGCACAGGCAGCTGGACGGTATGGAGGAGACCGTCGATGCGGAGGACGTTTCCCTGTATATCATGGGCGGCATCATGGAAACCCAGGCGCAGATGCAGACCCGGACGATGGAATTTCTGGAGCTGACGCACCCCCTGCCGACCAATCCCACGGATCTGCTGATGATCGCGGGATTGTGCGTGCTGCTGCTGGGGGCGGGAATCGCGCTGGTGCTGCTGTGCCGGGATCACAACGGCTGAAAAGACGCGGGAAGATCTGGAGAATGGCGTCGGGATGCAAAAAAAGGGAGAAAAATAGCTTTCTTTTTTGGGTATCCTATGGTATAGTAACAAATGGTGCGAACTCTGACACATCTGGTTTTGAATGATCAGAGGCCAAATTGGTTACTTTTTGAACTACATAGAGGAGGAGAATATCATGGCTGAATTCACTACTTCCAACATCCGGAACATTGCCCTCATGGGGCATGGCAGCGAAGGCAAAACCACGCTGACCGAGGCAATGCTCTTCGCTGCCGGCATGATTGACCGCCAGGGCAAGGTGGAAGACGGAAGCACCGTGTCCGACTTTGATCCCGAAGAGAAAAAGCGTGGCTTTTCCATCAGCGCGAGCTATGCGCCCGTGCCGTGGGGCGGCAAGGTGATTAATGTCATCGATGTTCCCGGATACTTTGACTTCATTGGCGAGCAGATGGGGCCGCTGCGGGTGATCGAGACAGCCGTGATTGTTGTGGGCGGCGTGAACGGCCTGAGCGTTGGCGCAGAAAAAGCGTGGGACAACGCCGGAAAGCATCATCTGGGCCGGATGTTCATCGTGAACCAGATGGATCGCGAGCACGCGAACTTTGAAAAGGTGACCGCGCAGCTGCGCGAAAAATACGGCTCCAGCGTCGTGCCGATTCTGCTGCCTCTGGGCGAGGGCGCTTCCTTCCGCGGCGTGGTGAACGTGCTGGAGAAGAAGGCCTATGAAGGCGCCTACAAGAAGAGCGTTGAGGTGCCGATGCCTGCGGAGCTCGAGGCGGAAGTGAACGAAGCCTTCGAATATCTGACCGAGCAGGCGGCTGCCGCGGACGACGACCTGATGATGAAGTACCTGGAAGGCGAAGAGCTGACCTATGATGAAGTTATGCAGGGCTTCCGCAAGGGCATGAAGGACGGCAGCATCGTGCCGGTCGTGGCGTGCTCCGCGCTGACGGGCGTGGGTATTGCGCGGACGATGGATCTGATGGCGAAGTATCTGCCCAGCCCGGCCCATGAGGGTCTGGAGCAGAAGGGCAAGAACCCCAAGACCGGTGAGGAAATCAGCCGCGTGTGCAAGGACGAGGAGCCCTTCTCCGCGCTGGTGTTCAAGACCATCGCTGACCCGTTCGTAGGCAAGCTGAGCCTGTTCCGGATTTTCTCCGGCATGCTGACCAGCTCCACGACGCTTTACAACGCGAACAAGGAAAAGAACGAAAAGGCCGGCGGCATGTTCTCCCTGCGCGGCAACAAGCAGACGAACGTGGACAAGCTTCACGCGGGCGATATCGGCGCCCTGGCGAAGCTGCAGCTGACCTCCACGGGCGACACGCTGTGCGACCCGAACAACCCCATCATCTATCCGACGATCGAGTTCCCGGAACCCTGCATCAGCAAGGCTGTATTCGCCGCCAAGCAGGGTGAGGAAGACAAGGTGTTCAGCGGCCTGAACCGGCTGGCAGAGGAGGATCCCTCCATCCGCATCTCGAAGAACCCCGAAACGACGGAAACCGAGCTGAGCGGCCAGGGCGAAATGCATCTGGATGTGATCAAGAACAAGCTGGCTTCCAAGTTCGGTGCCAACGCCGTGCTGCAGGATCCCAAGATTCCGTACCGTGAAACTATCCGGAAGACGGTCAAGGTGCAGGGACGCCACAAGAAGCAGACCGGCGGCCATGGTCAGTTCGGCGATGTGTGGATCGAGTTCAGCCCGATTACGGACAGCGACGCGGACTTCGAATTCGTGGACGCGGTCGTCGGCGGCGTGGTGCCGAGAAACTTCATCCCCAGCGTTGAAAAGGGACTGCGGGAGAATCTGGTGAAGGGCGTGCTGGCCGGCTACCCGATGGTGCATCTGCGGGCGAAGCTGTATGACGGTTCCTATCACCCGGTGGACTCTTCCGAAATGGCCTTCAAGACCGCGGCCCGGATTGCCTACAAGAAGGGCTGTATGGATGCGAGCCCGGTGCTGCTGGAGCCGATCATGCACGTCGAGGTGACGGTGCCGAACGAATACATGGGCGACATCATGGGCGACATGAACAAGCGCCGCGGCCGGATCATGGGCATGAACCAGGTGAACGGCATGCAGCTGCTGGAAGCGGAAGCGCCGCTGGCGGAGATGTTCAAATACGCCACGGATCTTCGCAGCATGACCCAGGCGAGGGGCTCCTTCACCATGCGGTTTGAGCGGTACGAGGAAGTGCCGCAGACGGAAGCGCAGAAGATCATCGCGAATGCGAAGATTGAGGATGACGACGAGGAGTAAGAGACGGAACGGTCTCATTTGGGGGCATAGCCGCAGGAATGCGGCTATGCTTCTTTATGAATATGGGACCTGTCTGAAAAACAGAAAAAAAGCCTTGACTTTAGCGTAGTAAAGTGTTAGCATGGCAAAGTATTGCGAAGCAGGAGGGGTTTTATGATCATTGAGGATCAGGTCATGGATGCTCAGGAACGAATCGGATTCCGGCTGAGGGAGCTCTACCATCGACACGGATACAGGCGCTATCGAATGAGCAAGTTTGAGGAATACGATCTGTACAGCAGGAACAAGGATTTCCTGTTTTCGGACGGCGTGATTACCTTTACGGACACCAATGGGCGGCTGATGGCCATGAAGCCGGACGTGACGCTGTCCATTGTAAAGAACGGGCGGGATGTACCGGACGCACTGCGGAAGCTGTACTACCATGAAAACGTATACCGGGCTCCGGATCAGGAAAGCGGGTTCCGGGAGATGACGCAGGTCGGCGTGGAATGCATGGGTCCCGTGGATGAGGCCTGCCTGGCGGAGGTGCTCGCGCTGGCGGGAGAGAGCCTGGCACTTTGCTCTGAGCGTTATGTGCTGGAGATCAGCCAGCTGGATGTGCTGAGCGCGGCGGTAAACCGTGTTTCGGAGGAGAAGGGAATCCGGAAGGCGCTTCTGGCATGCACGACGGAAAAAAACCGGCACGGCATTCTGAACCTCTGCCGGGAGAACGGACTGGAGGAGAAGAGCGCGGAACCTCTTCTGCGGCTGATTTCGCTGTACGGATCGCCTGCTTCCGTTCTGCCGGAGCTGCGGGAGATCGCCGGAGAAATCGGTGCGGCGGATGCCGCGGAGGAGCTTTCCGAAGTGCTTGATCAATTGGAGGAGAGCGGCATCTCCGAACGGGTGCTGATCGATTTTTCGGCGACGGGCGATCTGAAGTACTATAACGGCATTGCCTTTAAGGGATTCATTGATGGGATTCCGGGGGCGGTGCTCAGCGGCGGACAGTATGAGCCGCTGATGCGCAGGCTGGGGAGAAAGGACCGGGCGATCGGTTTTGCCGTGTTCCTGAACCAGCTGGAGCGGCTGACGGAAGGAGGCGGAGCGAATGCTTAACGTAGCGCTCCCAAAGGGACGGCTGGGCGAAAAGGTATATGGCATGTTTGCCCGGGCGGGATTTGAGTGTCCCGCGGTGCTGGAAAACAGCCGGAAGCTGATTTTTGACAACGAAGCCGCGGGTGTGCGTTATTTCTGGGTGAAGCCCTCCGACGTGGCCATTTATGTAGAGCGCGGCGCGGCGGACGTGGGCGTGGCCGGGAAGGACATCCTGCTGGAGTACCGGCCGGAGGTTTACGAGCTGCTGGATCTGAATGTGGGGAAATGCAGGATGGCCGTTGCGGGTCCCGCGGACTTTCAGGATCGGGAGGACAGGACGCTCCGGGTGGCGACCAAGTTCAGCCGGATTGCCCGGGACTATTATGCGGGCAAGGGCAGGGATATCGACATTATTCATCTGAACGGCTCCATCGAGATCGCGCCGATTCTGGGGCTGAGCGATGTGATCGTGGACATTGTGGAAACGGGAACGACCCTGAAGGAAAACAACCTGGCCGTGCTGGAAACGATTATTCCGATTTCTGCCCGGCTGATTGCCAATAAATCCGGATTCAAATTCAAGACCGGGCCGATTCAGCGGCTGACGGAGGAACTGCGGAAGGAAGTGGACAGAGCATGATACGGATCATGAAATACGGAGAAACCCCGAACGGAGAGATTTTTGCCAGGTCGATGCCGACGGTCAATGTGACGGAGACCGTCGCGGAGATCCTGAAACAGGTACGGGAGCGGGGAGACGAGGCGCTGAGAGAATATACGGCGAAGTTTGATCACGCGGAGCTGGAGAGCCTGCTGGTCAGCCAGGAGGAAATGGACGAGGCGATGGCCCGGATTGAGCCGGAATTTCTGGCCGTGCTGGAAAAGGCTGCCGCGAATATCCGGAAATTTCATCAGCGTCAGGTCCGCAATTCCTTTATCATCAATGACGAACCGGGCATTGTGATGGGACAGAAGGTGATCCCCGTGGACCGGGCAGGGCTGTATGTTCCCGGCGGCACGGCAGCCTATCCCTCTACGGTGCTGATGGATCTGATCCCGGCGAAGATTGCGGGGGTCGGCGAAATCGTCATGACCACGCCTCCGGGACCGGACGGGAAGATCAATCCGGTGATTCTGGCAGCGGCCCGGGTGGGCGGAGCGGACCGGATCGTGAAGGCCGGCGGCGCGCAGGCCATTGCCGCGCTGGCCTTTGGAACGCAGTCCGTTCCGAAGGTGGATAAGATCGTTGGCCCCGGGAATGCTTTTGTGGCGGAGGCGAAAAGGCAGGTCTACGGTCTGGTGTCGATCGACATGATTGCCGGGCCGAGCGAGATTCTGATTGTCGGAGACGGGAAAAGCAATCCGGTGCATCTGGCGGCGGATCTGCTGAGCCAGGCCGAGCATGACAAGGTGGCCAGCGCGGTTCTGGTGACGGACAGCCAGGAGCTGGCCGAGGCGGTGCAGGCGGAGCTGGAAAAGCAGCTTCCGCTGCTGGAACGCTGCGAGATCGCCCGGGCCTCCATTGACAATAACGGAAAGATCATTGTGGCTGAATCTCTGCAGGCGGCCATCGAAATCGCGAATGAAATCGCGCCGGAGCATCTTGAGCTCTGTGTGGACAATCCCTTTGACTATCTGGACAGCATTCGTCACGCGGGGTCCATCTTCCTGGGAAGGAACTGTCCGGAGGCACTGGGAGACTACCTGGCGGGACCGAATCACACGCTGCCGACTCAGGGAACGGCGAAGTTCTCCAGTCCGCTTTCCGTGGATGACTTTGTGAAGAAGACCCAGTACACCTATTTTACCCGGGACGCGCTGGCCCGGGTGGCCCGGGATGTGGATCTGTTCGCCCGGAAGGAGGGGCTGACGGGGCATGCCCGGAGCGCCATGATACGCACGGAGGAGAAGGTATGAGCCGCTTTTTCTCATCCAGATACGCGGAGCTGACACCCTATGTGCCGGGTGAGCAGCCCATTGATCAGCCGTATATCAAGCTGAATACCAATGAAAGTCCCTTTCCCCCGCCGCCCGGTGTCGCGGAGGCGCTGGCCGCGGAGGCGGACAGGCTTCGTCTGTACAGCGATACCGAGTGCACGCAGCTGCGGAGCATTCTGAGCGAGCGGCTGGGCGTTTCCCCGAATGAACTGCTGATGACCAACGGATCGGATGAAATCCTGAATTTTGCCTTCATGGCCTTCTGTGACGAACAGACTCCGGCAATCTTTCCGGATATCACCTACGGCTTCTATCCTGTTTTTGCCGCGATCAACCGGATCCCATTCCGGGAAATTCCCCTGACGGCGGACTGGCGAATCGATCTGGAGGCGTTCTGCCCCGCGGAAGGAACGGTTTTTCTGGCCAATCCCAACGCGCCGACGGGCATTGCGCTGGGAAGGGACGAGATCGAACGCGTGATCAGGGCAAATCCGGATCATGTGGTCGTCGTGGACGAGGCCTATGTGGACTTCGGCGCGGAGAGCTGTGTGCCGCTGATTCATCAATATGACAATCTGCTGGTTACGCAGACCTTTTCAAAATCCCGCTCGATGGCGGGGGCACGGCTGGGGTTCGGCGTGGGATGCGAATCCCTGATCCGGGATCTGAATACGGTGAAGTTTTCCACCAATCCCTATAACGTCAACCGGGCGACGCAGGCCGCGGGCATTGCCTGTCTGCGGGAGGATGACTATAATATGGAAAACTGCCGCCGCATTCAGGAAACCCGGAGCTGGACGGCGGAGGAGCTCAGGAAGCTGGGCTTCAGAATCCTGGATTCCTGGACGAACTTCCTGTTCGCGGAGCACGCGGCAATCGACGGAGAGACGCTGTACCGGAAGCTGAAGGAGCGCGGTATCCTGATCCGCCATTTCAGCCTGCCGCGGATCCGGAACTATAATCGGATCACCATCGGTACCCGGGAACAGATGGAGGCGCTGATCCGGGCGACAGGAGATATTCTGGAGGAAACAAGATGAGAGAGGCAACGGTTGCCCGGAAAACCGGGGAAACGGATATCACGGTTCAGCTGAACCTGGACGGCAGCGGAGAAAGCCGGATTCAGACCGGGGTGGGATTCCTGGACCATATGCTGACGCTGCTTTCGCGGCACGGACGATTTGACCTGCAGGTGACCTGTCAGGGAGACACCTGGGTGGATGATCACCATTCGACAGAGGACATCGGCATCGCCCTGGGAGACGCGTTTGCGCAGGCGCTGGGGGACAAGCGCGGGATTCAGCGATACGGCAGCACGGTGCTGCCCATGGATGAAACGCTGATTCTCAGCGCGGTGGATCTTTCCGGCAGAGGCCTGCTGGAGATCGCGCTGCCCATTCCGACGGAGAAGGTGGGAACCTTTGACACGGAGCTGGTGGAGGAATTCTTCCGGGCCTTTGCTCATCATGCGCAGTGTACGCTGCACATCCGGGAGCTGGCGGGCAGAAACAGCCATCATATCATCGAGGGAACCTTCAAGAGCGTGGCAAGAAGCCTCCGGGAGGCGGTGCGGATCGATCCGGCGTTCGCGGATGAGATTCCCTCGACGAAAGGAGTGCTCTGATGATCGCGATCATTGACTATGGCGTGGGCAACCTTTTTTCTCTGCAGAGCTCCTTTCGCGCGATTGGTCAGGAGGCGGAGGTGACGGCGGATCCGGACCGGCTCAGGCAGGCGGACCGGGTGATCCTGCCGGGAGTCGGCGCCTTTGGCGACGCGGCGGAGAAGCTGAAGAGAAGCGGCATGGATGAGGCGGTCCGGCTGGAGGCATCCAGCGGCAAGCCGCTGATGGGCATCTGCCTGGGAATGCAGCTGCTGTTTGAAAAGAGCTATGAATACGGGGAGCACGTGGGGCTGGGTCTGCTGAAGGGGTCCATTCTGCCTATGGCAGGAAGACTGCCCGAAGGGCTCAAGATACCGCAGATGGGCTGGAACGCGCTGAAGATCCGGAAGCCCTCTGCCCTGCTGAAAAACACGCGGGAGGGAGACTGCGTCTACTTTGTTCACTCCTACAGTGCAACGGGCTGCGAGGACAGCCTGCTGGCGGAGGTGGAATACGGGATTGATATAACTGCGTGCGTGGGCAGGGGAAATGTCTTCGGATGCCAGTTTCACCCGGAAAAAAGCGGCAGCGTAGGGCTGAAAATCCTGGAAGCCTTCTGCAGGCTGTAAAAGCACTGGAGGAATGGAGAGCATGATTCTTTTTCCGGCTATTGATCTTTATGAAGGAAAGGCAGTCCGGCTGTACAGGGGAGATTATGCCCAGATGACCGTGTACAGCGAGCATCCGGAAGACATCGCACAGGACTTTGCGGCGCAGGGGGCGACGCACGTCCATCTGGTGGACCTGGAGGGTGCCCGATCCGGAGAAACGCCCAATCTGGAGACGCTGCTTCGAATCCGGGAAAGCACGGGGCTTTTCTGCGAGGTCGGCGGAGGAATCCGCAGCATGGAGGTGATCGACCGATATCTGCGGGCCGGGCTGGATCGCGTGATTCTGGGTACGGCGGCCGTGGAGAACGAAGCCCTTCTGCGGCAGGCTGTGGAAAAGCATGGAGAACGCATCGCCGTGGGTGTGGACATCCGGGACGGAGAGGTTGCCACGCATGGATGGACCGAAAAATCCGGGAAAGGATTTTTGCCCTTCTGCCAGAAAATGGAGCAGATGGGGATTCGGACGCTGATCTGCACGGATATTTCCAGGGACGGCGCCATGCGCGGTACCAACCGGCAGCTGTACAGGGAACTGACGGAACAGCTGGGGCTGCAGATTACGGCCAGCGGCGGCGTGTCCTCTCTGGAGGACGTTCGCGCGCTGCGGGAGATGAACCTCTACGGCGCAATCATCGGAAAGGCCTATTACACGGGCGATATTCGCCTGTCTGAAGCGATTGAGGTGGCAAGATGATCACGAAGCGCATTATTCCCTGCCTGGACGTGCGGGACGGACGCGTGGTCAAGGGGGTCAACTTTGAACAGCTGGGAGACGTGGCTTCCCCGGTGGAGCTGGCCGCCTATTACAGTGAACACGGAGCAGATGAGCTGGTGTTTTATGACATTACCGCTTCCGCGGAAGGGCGGGCTCTGTTTACGGACATTCTGAGAGAAACAGCGCAGCGGGTCTTTATTCCCCTGACGGTCGGCGGAGGAATCAACACGACGGCGGATTTTGACCGGGTTCTGAAATGCGGCGCAGATAAGGTGTCCGTGAATTCAGGCGCGATCCGGGATCCTTCCCTGGTGGGAAAAGCCGCGAAGCTCTATGGAGATCAGTGCGTGGTGCTGAGCGTGGATATCAAGCGCGTGGACGGTGTTTTCCGGGTCTTTGCCAGGGGCGGCCGGGATAATACGGGTCTGGAGGCTATGGAGTGGATCCGGCGCTGCGTGGGAGAAGGAGCCGGCGAGGTGGTCGTCAATTCCATCGATACGGATGGGGTCAAAAAAGGGTTTGACCTGGAAATGCTCGAGAAGGTCTGCGAGGTGGCTCCTGTGCCGGTCATCGCCAGCGGAGGCGCGGGAAAAATAGAGGATTTTATCCAGCTCTTTCATACGCTGCCCGGGGTAGATGCCGGGCTGGCAGCTTCAATCTTTCATTTCGGCGAGGTGCGGATAGAGGATCTGAAGCGGCGAATGAGAGAGGAAGGGATACCGGCGAGGATCGTGGGATAAGGTTTCGCGCCAAAGGCGCGACCAGAGGGCTTTCCGATTGCCCTTTGGAAACCTTCGGAAAAAAATGCAGAGATCATATAGAGGAAAGAGGGATAATATGCTGACGTTGGATGAACTGAAGTTTGATGAGCGGGGACTGATCCCGGCCATCGTGGTGGACGCGACGAGCAGGAAGG
>ODAJ012172345.1_pt1 | contig 13361 bp, 11 predicted proteins | sample 1539241 | NCBI WGS metagenome assembly ODAJ01 (sample SAMN02144231, study PRJEB22623) | gut metagenome | biome: sheep rumen | host: Ovis aries | place: New Zealand | reverse complement strand
ATCCCGAAGCTCCGGATCAGGTTCCATTCCCTCTACTATAGAAACGACTGTCCCGGCGCCCACATTGTCATAGATCCACTTGGCATCTGCTACCGTCAGCCGGATGCAGCCGTGACTTGCCCGACTGCCCAGCTTGCTGTAGGAGGACGTTTTCATATCCGTATTGCTCACGGAATGATAAATCACAGAATGAAACGCGATAGAGCTGTTGATTTTTGTCCAGTATCTGGCATAGCTTCCCCATTTGGGGAAATAACACCAGGTCGCCTTTCTTCCTCCCAGCACCCAGTCGCCCACGTCGCTGGGAGTCGCCTTCAGGCCGGTGGAGCAGAGCATCTGTCGCACGACGACGCTGTAGTTTCCCGCTTCGTCACGTCCGTATACCGTCGTCACCTGATTGGCCACATCAACAGTAATGGCGAAGGGAACCGGAGTCGGCTCAGGCGTGGGGCGCTGCGTATGCTGAGGCAGAACAGCCGAAGGATCATTGAATACGGCATTCCAGGTCACTTCGTCCACCACGCCGTTGGCATCCAGGGCGTTCTGCGTCTGGAACGCCTTCACGGCTCTGGTGGTATGCTTCAGAAAGTTTCCTGAGACAGGGCCATCATAGTACCCCAGCTCTGTCAGCCGCTCCTGAAGCTGCTTCACCAGCTTTCCGCTGGACCCGTTTTTGAGCTTCTTGCTGAAATTCACGTAGGTGTCGGGCATCGGCACCGAGGCTTCCTCGTTTTCCTGAACCAGATAGCCAATCAGATCCGGAGCGGGTGTGGCAGTGGGCACCGCGTCATTCCGCCCCAGGGCCGTTCCGGAAAACAGACGCGTCTGCATTTCAGGATCCGCGTCGCCGTCCACAGGGAAACCGTTGCGCTCCTGAAAGGCGCGAACCGCCTCCTGGGTTCCTTCAAGGAAATTCCCGCTGGCTTTTCCCTTGTAATACCCAAGCTGCATGAGCTGCGTCTGCAGGGCCTTCACATCCTCACCAAAGGAACCGTAGCGCAGCGGTCGATAGAGCGTAGCGTACAGAACAGCCTGGGTCTGGATATCCGCAACGCCCGTCTCTTCCAGATCAAAATCTCCCTGAAAGGTTCGGACTGCTTCCCGGGTTCCATCCCGGAAATTGCCTGAAAGCGTTCCTGTATAATAGTGCAGCTGCCGGAGACGCGTCTGAAGGGCAAGCACGTCTTCCCCGCTGTCACCGTATTGCAGAATCCTGCTGTCCAGAATTTCTTCCTCTATTTCGTCCTCATCCATCAGCTCCACAGGAACAGGATCGGAATCGTCCCCCTCATCCGAAATATCCGCCTCCGGGGCTTCCATAGTCAGAGGTTCAGCGCTTTCCCCCGTTCCGTCCTCCTCCGCTCTTGCAGACTGGGACAGCATTCCGGGAACAATCGCCTCCATCGGCAGAAGGCCTTCCAGCAGCACCGTCAACATGAGAACTGCGGCCGCGGCGCGGCGCATGATTTTTTTCATCCGACACTCCTTCTTCTTTCCCGCGGGCTGCAGCCCTGCGGTCGATCATCCAATGCAGGAATTATATCATTGCTGTTCAAAAAAGCAAAGGAAACCCTGATCCGTTTTTTCCCTCCCTCCGGATTGCTTGCAGGCAATGCAGAATCATGATATGATAAAGGTTGTATCACTGTAGACCGGTGTCTCCAGGCCGGAAATATACAGGGAACAGGAGACGAGCTCATGCAGCCTGACCGTATTGATCTGTGGGCTTCTGATGAATATACCTTCGACAGCCGCTATTCCTTCATGCCAAATCTCCGCTGTTATCTGCACAGGCCGGAAGGCGAAGCCCGTCCTGCCATGCTGATCGTTCCGGGCGGCGGATATACGCACGTGTCTCTGACAGAGGGAGAAATTGTCGCACAGCGTTTTTATGACGCGGGATATCAGGCCTTTGTGCTGACCTATACGGTCAACGCGTTTCATCTCAGGCCGGTGAAGGAGCAGGCTCTCCGGGATCTTGACCGGGCTGTCCGTCTGCTTCGCAGCCGGGCCGAGGCCTTATCTCTCAGGCAGGACCGGCTTTTCGTCTGCGGCTTTTCGGCGGGAGGCCATCTCGCGGCCTCCCTGGCGGTGCTTGGGTCTTCCCTGACGGATCCCCGCTACCCGGAGATTTCCGGCCGGCCTGATGCCGTTGTTCTATCCTATCCTGTGATTACATCCGGCCCTTTTGCCCATCGAGAATCCTTCCAGGCGCTCCTCGGGCCTTCTCCCACGAAGGAGGAGCTGGAGGCTGTGTCCCTGGAAAAGCATGTCAGTGACAGGACTCCGCCGGTCTTCCTCTGGCACACCGCTACGGATGGTTCCGTGCCCGTCGAAAACAGCCTGCTGTTCTTTGCCGCCTGCAGGAAGGCAGGCGTCCCCGCCGCGCTGCATGTCTTCACCAGAGGAGAGCACGGCCTGTCTCTGGCGACCGCTGCCTGGGCCAACGGCGAATTCGGAGAGGATTACTGCAGCGAACAGCGTCAGATCATCTACGAAGCCGCTCGGCAGGGCTCTCCTGCTTTTACAGACGAAGAAAAAGAGCGGATTGAGCAGGAACACCTCGGCATGCTGGCCTGGCGGAAGCTAAACACCCGTCAGCATCAGCCCGTTCCTGAGGTCAGCGCATGGCCGGATCTGGCGCTTTCCTGGCTTTCTGCCCGTTTTTCTCATTGCGAATCATCGAAAGGGTGTGACTGATCATGAACCTTCGTCGGTTGATCATTCTGCTGTTCATTCTCTGCCTCGCCGCTTCTCCCGTCCTTGGAGAGGAAGTCGGCTGGAAGGATCCGGGCCTTGCCTATGAACGGGATCCGGTGCCCGTGGAAACGGTTCCCTATGATGAGCTTCCGCCCACGGTGGAGGGGCAGCATCATTATCTGCTTCTGTGCATCGACCAGTGGGAGAAAAAGGCCCGTCCTGCCGATGCGCCCAAACCCGTTGGCCCCAATGGAGAGCGGCGGGATATGTACGGCAATACGGACGGGATCGTGCTCGTAACCCTGGATACACGCGCGCATCGCGTCATGCTGACCTCCCTGATTCGGGAAGCTCTTGTGGAGCGTCCGGACGGAGGGATTGGCCGCATCAATTATATTTACAATGATTATGGACCCGAGGCTCTTTGCCGGACGATCAGTCAGCACATTGGCGTCAGGGTGGAGAAATATATCCTCTTCAATTTTAAACAGATTGAAAACATTGTGGACTATCTGGGCGGTGTTGATGTAGATCTGAACTATTCAGAAATCAATTACCTCCGCCGATATGCAGTTCCCTGGGGCTCCGTCACCTCCCTGACCGGTCATGATCTGCGCGCCTCCGGCAATCATCCGGAGGGTACCTATCATTTCAAGGGGCACAGCGCTGTGCTGTATATGCGCATCCGGAAAGCAGGTGGCGGTGGCGATTTCATGCGCACACAGCGGGTTCGGAATGTGCTGAGTCAGCTGGCTGATCAGTGCCGGACCATTACCTGGGATGATGCCCGTGCACTGGCCAACAACGTCATGGAAAACAACAACCTGACCAATCTGAACCTCGAAGAAATGATGGATGCCGCCTCCTTTGCCTATTCTCTGCGCGACTGCACCATTGAGGAGCTTCGCCTCCCTCCGGACAGCGCTGCCCGTGCCATCAAATACGCCGGTATGACGACTCAGGAAATCGACTGGGCAGCCTGCCGCGTTTCCATGGCGGACTACCTGCAGAACAGTTTTCTGGTCATGGACGACGATGAGGAGTAATCGCGCATGAAATGTCCGGAATGCGGTCAGTGGAACCGCGCTTCCCTGCCCCACTGTTCCCGTTGCGGCACCCCGCTGAATATTGACGCCGCCTCCCGTGTAGGCTGGAAGGACTCGCTGAAGGACAATGTAGCTCCTCCAGCCTATCTGCGTGCGGATGAGTTTGGCCAGGTGCAGGACGCCCGGGATCGTCGGGATGTTCTGGCAAGGGAAATGCAGGAATTCAAACAGCGCAAGGCAGAGGGCGCCGCGCTTCAGCGCAGGCTGCGCCAGTCCGTTCAGCCCGTCTCAGAAGAAACGATCGTGGAGGAAGTCATCCCTCACCCCGCTTCTGCCGGGGCGGCTCAGGCGCCAGGGGCGACCCTTCGTCTCCGTCGGGTGGCCTCGGATCAGGAAGCCAGCGAGCGGGATCGGGTCGCGCGCCACATGGTTCGCTTTCTCGATGAGGAAAACCGTCCCTATCTGGATACCAGAACCTATGATCCCGTCTATCAGGACAGCGAATCCCTTTCGCGGGATTCCCTTCCGTCCTCTTCCCGCGTACCCCTGGTGCTGCCGGCCAGGATGCGGCGCAGACGCTTTCTGCTTCGGACGCTGCTGACGCTGGCGGTCCTTGCCCTGCTGACTGCGGGAGGGATTTACGGCTGGCGGTATCTGTCTGCGCTTCGCCGCGCCGGGCTGCAGGATTCCTCCGCCATCGTCACCGCCAGCATGCTGGATGATGTAGCCGCGCATACCATTCTCATCCCGGGCGAGGACGGAACCAGCATCTATATCCGGGAGCTGCATGCCAGCTATACCGTTGTGGATGGGTTTGCCACCGTTGAGGTTGCGGATCACACCTGGTACGACAATCTGGAGAGCGTCCAGGATGAAACGATGAATGTGACCCTGACCCCCTTCCTGAAAACCTCCTCGGGGCAGCAGACACCCATGGCACCCATTTCCTATGATATTTCCATTCCGCTCAGCCCCATTCGTCTGGAATCGCCGGATGCCTTGCGAACCACCGTATCCACCACCATGGCCGCCATCCGTATCGTCGTCCGACCCGGGTCCCGTGTCACGGTCAATGGGACGGACTATTCCGATACCGTTTCCTCCGAAAGCGGTGAAATGAGCTATAACGCCACAGTGCAACCCATTGGTGATAACGTATATCATATCGTTGTCCGTTCCCAGTACTGCCGGGAAAACTCTCTGACAGTCACCCTTTACCGGGCGCCTCAGGAGGTTCCGCTGGATCTGGCCGTCGGTACCTATGGCTCCACGGATAAGGCCAGCATGCCCGTTTCAGCCACCACCCTGCCCGGGGCGGATATCACCGTGCTGACCCCTCACTCAGATCTGAACATCACGGATCTCGACTCTACAGGAAAATTTTCCTTCAACGCCGTGTTCAGCAAAATCGGAAACAATACGATTTCCATCGTTGCCTCCTATCCCGGGAAAAAGCCCTCTCAGGTCGATCATACGGTGTATTACCTTCCTCCGCCCAATGAATATACGGTGAAGGCCTGGGGGCTTGACGCCGCCAACTACAGTGAGCTGCTGAGCAACATGCAGGTTCGTGCTGAACGAAACCAGGTCTATGTCGTCACGGGTGTCGTGCAGTATTCCGTTTCGGAAAAACCGCAGATGGTTGTGATCAATACCAGCGAAGACGGTAAATCCCAGCCGGTTCTGCTTGAAAACTACTCCAAGGTCACATGGCAGGTCGGCACCTATTACCGGATTTATGCGGATGCCTACTCCACCTATAATGGCATGCCCTGGCTCAATGCCAGATATACCTATCCCAAATGATGAAATGAAAGCCGGTGAAAATGCAGTGAAATTCATAAGAGTGATCCCGTTGCTCCTCCTGCTGGTGCTTCCGGTATGGACTGCATCCCTCGCCGAGCCATACCGGCTGCAGGAGGATCTGACCGAAGAAATCCATATTCCTTATGATGAAAACAATCCGGAAGGGCCTTCCTACCGGTATCGTTATTCCTACCCTCAGGTCGACCCGCTTCAGCCGGGTGCGGATCAGATCAACAGCTTTTATGCGGCGATGGTGGATGATGCGCGGGACTTCGGCGTGCCGATTCTGGCGGATTATTTCCGCACAAACGGCGCAATTCCCGCGGAAACGGAAATCACGTATGAAATCACCTGCAATGATGGAGATTACCTGTCCCTGCTGCTGCATACGCGGGAGGTTGTGAACGGGGAAGCAACTGATTTTTATACCGGCCACACCTTCTCCCGTTCTCTCGGAAAAGCCGGGGCGACCCTCACCCTGCCGCAGCTGCTGCAGATTCTGGAATCCGCAGAAAATGATGTCTGGCTTCAGGAACGTCAGACGGCCCGCGCGGACGCTCTGGTGCGATCCATGGTCTGGGATCAGATCGAGGAAAATGAAGACGCCGTTCCCTATTTCGAGGATTTTTCCCGCGAGGCATTCGACGGGGCGTTCTATCCGGAGGAGGACTTTTTCCTGAATGCTCAGGGAGATCCGGTTTTTTTCCTTCAGCCGGGAGTTGCCGCTTCAGAATCCGCCGGACTGCTGACCTTTCCCCTTTCCCTGGAGATCATCTGGGACGAAATGTGATTTTTTCATGATTTTTTTCCGGCAAACATAGCCTTTGCAGGCTTTTGCGGGTATAATGAGGACAGTTTTTTTAGAAAAGAGGGATTGCTTTCATGTTGACCATCACCACCACACGCGCTACCCAGCTCAAGCCTAAGCCCGCAGATGAAACAGCGCTCGGATTTGGCCGTCTGTTCACCGATCACATGTTCATCATGGATTATACCGCGGGGGAAGGCTGGCACGATGCACGCATCGTACCGTACGACAGCTTTGCCATGGATCCTGCGGCCATGGTGCTTCATTACGGACAGGCGATTTTTGAAGGCATGAAATGCTACCGGCGGGAGGATGGGCATCTGCAGCTTTTCCGTCCCAGGGACAATCTTGCCCGCATGACTCGAAGCGCGCAGCGCATGGGGATGCCTGCCCTGGATGAGGAAACGGCGCTGGAAGGGCTGCTGCAGCTCATCCGGATTGAAGCGGACTGGGTTCCCCACCGGGACGGCACGTCGCTCTACATCCGTCCCACTATGATTTCCATGGATGTCGGGCTCGGCGTGCATGCTTCCAAGACCTACCGTTTCTACATCATTCTCAGCCCTGTAGGTGCATATTATAAAGAAGGGCTGAAACCCGTCAGCATCTATGTGGAGGATGAGTATGTGCGTGCGGTCCGCGGCGGTGTAGGGTTTACGAAATGCGCCGGGAACTATGCTGCTTCCATTCTGGCTGGGGACATCGCGGAAAAGAAGGGCTTCTCTCAGGTGCTCTGGCTGGATGGCGTGGAGCAGACCTATGTTGAGGAAGTCGGTTCCATGAATATGATGTTTGCCTACGGTCATAAAATTGTCACGCCTGCCCTCAACGGTTCCATTCTTCCCGGTATCACCCGGGACAGCATCCTGACCCTCGCCCGCCAGCTCGGTTATGAAACCTATGAAGGCCGGCTGAACATTCATGAGCTTTTTGCGGACGCAAAATCCGGCAAGCTGACAGAGGCCTTCGGCACAGGCACGGCCGCTGTGATCAGCCCGGTCGGCAAGCTGGCCATGAAGGATGAAGTGGTCGTTCTGGGAGATGGCGGCATCGGCCCCGTCAGCCAGAAGCTGTATGATACCCTGACCGGCATTCAGTTCGGCCGCCTCCCTGATGAAAACGGATGGATTCTTCCTCTTGACTGATTCGGTTTTGAAAGGAAACTATGCTGCAAACCAATAAACGTCCTCTGCTCCGCTGGGCGGATAAGACGCTGAGCATGCTGAAGGCGCAACAGCTGGAGGCCTGTGAGAAAGAACTCGCAGGCCTTCCTTCAGTATGCCTGTTTGATGCCGAAACCACCGATATGGTCGCAGAGGACCTGTTTGATATTTCCTATTATGCCCAGGAGCCCCATTCCCCCTCCCTGCATTCCATTGAAGAGCTTCGAAGCCGGGTCATGGACCTCTATCCCTCTGAACTTGCCATGCTCTGCCCTGAGGAGCATGAGCTGGTCGTAAAGCTGGCGCTGTGCAGGGGCCGGCTTCCCCTGTGGGACTGGGATTCCCTGATTCCCGCGCGCAGCCTGGTGCGCAGGCTCTGGTGCCGCGTTGAGAAAAGGGATCAGAAGATGACCCTGATCATGCCGATGCAGCTCTGTCTGACTGCGCTTTTTCTGATGTCCTCTGATGCGCACCGTCAGGTGCGGGAAATCATGGAGGCTGCCCAGACCAGTATCGACGATTCCCTGTATCTTCAGGGGGCGATTCAGGCGAATGCGCCGGAGGCTCACCTGGCGTCGCAGCTTTCCGATACCTTTGTGGAGCATGCCGATCTCCTGATCCGTCGTTTTCTTCTGGCGGGATATCAATGCTACAGGGGAGCGGAGGGGCTGCTCCTGCTGCATCCGGGTCTGGCGGATCCGGCTTCTCTGAGCCTTCACCTCTTCCGTCAGAGCGGTGCCTCCTTCATGGACGAGAGGGATCTGCAGGCAGCGCTGGAAAGTCTGGATCAGATCGAAGATCCGCTCTATGATCATCTGACCGGTCTTCTCCAGGGGATGACCCGTCCGGAGATTTCGGCGGAGGATGCGGCAGAGGACCTGATTCTGCTGGTCAAGCAGAATGTACCTTATCCGGATCTGGTGGATGTGCTTCGCTGTATGCTCGTCACCCTGCCCACCCAGGAGATGCTCGATGTCATTCGGGATATTTCCGTTCAGGTTCCCCGGTGGGTTTTTCTGAATTCTTCGAGGTTGCAATAGTGATCCTGCAGAGCTATTCCATTTCTTCCTCCGCAGCCGGCATGCGGGTGGATGCCTATCTCCGCCTGATGCTGCCCGAGCTTCCCGAAAGCGCTCTTCGCAGTCTGTTTGATCGGCGGGATGTGAAAATCAATCGGGAACGTGTGCGCCGCGATCGCGTGCTGGTCGCAGGGGATGAGCTTTCCGTCTATCTTCCCGACTCCCTGCAGTCCCAGCCGCTGGACATCGTCTATGAGGATGCTGATGTTCTGCTGATCAATAAGCGGGCAGGGATCAGTGTAGAGCCGGATTCCGGTGGAGGCATTTCCCTGACGGAGCTTTGCCGCCGCCATGTTCATGGGGATGCCGCCGCGGCTGCGGCCTTTCCGGCCCCATGCCACCGCCTGGATCACCAGACCTGCGGCCTCTGCCTTTTTGCCAAGCATGAATCCGCCCTGACGCTGCTTACAGAGGCATTTCGACAGCGCACCCTGGACAAGCGTTACGAATGTCTGGTCCGCGGCATACCCAAACCCCCGGAGGCTCTCTGTACAGCCTTTCTGCTCAAGCACGCGGCCCTTTCCAGAGTAGAGATTCTGGATCATCCGGTTCCCGGCTCACGGCCGATTTCCACCGCTTACCGCACCCTGTCGGCAGGAGCCGTTTCCAGGCTTGAGGTTCACCTGATTACCGGAAGAACGCATCAGATTCGCGCTCATCTGGCTGCCCTTGGACATCCGTTGCTTGGAGATGACGTGTACGGCGATCACGCTTTTAACCGGCTGCATAAAGCCCGGTCGCTGAAGCTCTGCGCAACCTCTCTCACCCTGAATACGGGAGGCGGACTGCCGCAGCTGGATGGACGTACGTTCACGGTTTCTGCACCCTTTTGATCTGTCACTCTATTTTTTCATGAAGGAGGTTCTCCCATGCTTTCCAATCTTCCTCCCCTCGGCTGGAATTCCTGGAATACCTTTGGCCCCAACATTTCAGACGCTCTGATCCGCGAAATGGCCGATTGCATGGTTGACCAGGGTTATCTGGCTGCAGGCTACCGGTATCTGGTCATTGATGACTGCTGGTCCCTGAAGGAACGCGATGCCTCCGGGCGCCTGGTTCCCGATCCCGTCAAATTTCCGCACGGCATGAAGGCAGTAGCGGATTACGTTCATGAACGGGGCCTCAAATTCGGGATGTACTCCTGCGCCGGCGTTCAGACCTGTGCAGGATATCCTTCCAGCTATGATCATGAATTCACCGATGCTGCAACGTTCGCGTCCTGGGGTGTGGACTTTCTGAAATATGATTTCTGTAATTTTCCTGAGACCGGGGACTGCCGTGCGCGTTATCAGACGATGTCCATGGCGCTGAAAGCCACCGGCCGGGAAATTCTGTTCTCCGCCTGCAACTGGGGACAGCAGGAGCCCTGGCGATGGATGCGGAGTGTCGGTGCACATATGTACCGTTCAACCGGGGATATCATGGATAACTATGTTTCCTTCACGGAGATCTTCAAATCCCAGCTGGACAATCTTTCCATGAGCGGGAATGGATGCTTCAACGACATGGATATGCTGACCGTCGGAATGTGCGGAAAGGGCAATGTTGGCCTGGGCCGGGTGTGCACCTATGAGGAATACCGCCTTCAGTTCGGCCTCTGGTGCCTGGCGGGCGTGCCGCTGATGATGGGTGCGGATCTGCGTTCCCTGGCGCCGGAATACCGTGCGCTGATGCAGCATCCGGATCTTCTGAGAATTGACCAGGATGAGGAATGCCGTCCCCTCTATCTGATCCGAAAGGGATCCGTCACCACCAGCAACCCGAACCCCGGCGAGGGCGAATTCCCCTGGCGTCAGATCCCCGATTCCGCCTATACATTCATCCGCCACCTGTCCAATCAGGAGTTTGCCCTGGCCTATGTCAATTTTTCGGAAGCGGAAGCCACGATCCACTGTGAATGGGCAGATATTGGCCTGCCTGTATCCAGCGGTTACGCGCTTGAACTGAAGGATGTATTTACAGGAGAACAGCTTGGCGCCAAGACGGATTATTTCAACCCCGTCGTTCCCGGCCATGATATGAAGCTGTTCTTAGGACGTCTGGTGAAAGTGCATGACTGATTCTGTCGTGTGCTCCCGGTGCAGCGCTCCCCTTTCCCGGAATGAGATCGGTCTGACCCGCAAACTGATCAACCGGGGAGCCACAAGCTTTTACTGTCTCTCCTGCCTGGCGGATCACTTTCAGGTTCCGGTTCAGGTGCTGGAGGAGAAGATCCGTGAATTTCGGGAAATGGGCTGCACCCTTTTTTGAACGGTTATTCTGTGCGGAAAATCAAAAAATCGGTGCCTGACAGCTGGTCTGTCAGGCACCGACTCTTTTCAATTATAATCCGAGCAGGCGATGCAGGATTTCCTGATAGGCATCCTCCACCCCTCCCAGATCCCGACGGAACCGATCCTTGTCCAGTTTCTCATGGGTGGTCATATCCCAGAAGCGGCAGGTATCCGGAGAGATCTCATCTGCAAGAACGATCTGCCCATCCGCAGTCCTTCCGAACTCCAGCTTGAAATCAATCAGCTCAATATTGGCTTCCTTCAGATAATCAGAAAGCACGCTGTTGATCTTCAGCGCATAGTCAGCGATCTGCTTCAGCTCAGATTCAGTGGCCCAGTTCATGGCCAGAATATGATAATCATTGACCATCGGGTCTCCCAGATCATCATCCTTATAGCAGTATTCAAGGACCGTTCTTCCCAGGTGCACGCCCTCCTCCAGGCCCAGGCGTTTGCTCAGGCTTCCGGCGGCAATATTCCGAACAATCACCTCCAGCGGCACGATCTGAACTCTGCGCACGAGGGTTTCCCGATCGTTCAGCTCCTCCACCAGGTGAGTCGGAATTCCGTGCGACTCCAGCATGCGCATCAGATGGTTCGAAACGCGGTTGTTGATCGACCCTTTTCCGGCAATGGTTCCCTTTTTCAGGCCATTGAAAGCAGTCGCGTCGTCCTTGTAGCTCACGATACAGAAGCCCGGATCCTCCGTCGCGAAAACCTTTTTGGCCTTTCCTTCATACATCTGCGTTGTTTTTTCCATCTGCGTGCCCCTCCTTCTATTTCCCTGGCCCACGGGTCCCTAACGCCCGTCAGCCATACATTCTATGCAGTCATTTTTCCCTTGTCAAGCCCATATTCCTTGCTTGATCATTTCCGGAACATCATGTAGAATAGTCGGGGTGATGAAAGGTATGCGGCTGTTGCTGGCTGAGGATGATCAGGATCTTTGCGTGGCGGTCAGAGTGTTGCTTGAACGCTCAGGATACGCCGTCGATACAGTGGAAAACGGGTCCGATGCGCTGGACTACGCGAAAACAACGGAATACGACGGCCTTGTGCTGGACTGGATGATGCCCGGAAAGGATGGCATCGAGGTTTTAAAGGCGCTGCGCGAGATGGGCAGCACCGTTCCCTGCCTGCTTCTGACTGCCCGTGATGCTGTGGAGGATCGGGTGACTGGCCTGGATGCCGGTGCGGACGATTATCTGCCCAAGCCCTTCAGCGGCCCTGAGCTTCTGGCGCGGATCCGGGCCATGCTGCGCCGCAGGAGTCATTATGTGCCGGATGTGATCACCTTCGAGGATCTCAGGCTTGATAAGGGCAGTTTTGAACTCAGCTGCGGCATGCATAAGCTTCGTCTGACAGGCAAGCAGTATCAGCTCATGCTTCTGCTGATGGAGAATCCCCGAATTCTCTTTTCCGTGCAGCAGCTCATGGACCGGATCTGGAGCTGGGATTCAGAAGCTGAGCAGAACGTGGTCTGGGTGAACATTTCTCAGCTCCGCAAAAAGCTGTCCGAGCTTGAAACCGAGGTAGAAATACGCGTGCATCGCGGTGCAGGTTATTCATTGGAGAAAAAAAATGATCAGTAAGCTGCGAAGGCGATTTATCCGGATTGCCCTCCTTGTTCTTGCCCTGGCCATGGTGCTTGTTCTGGCCATCGTTAACCTGAGTAACTGGCTGTCCGTTCGTCAGGAGCTGCTGAATACAGTCTCTCTCATCGCAGGAACGGCACCTGTGCCTCCCGGCGGAACACCGGCCCCGGATGAAACGCCGGTTCCGGATCAGGAGGATTCCGACGGTCTCGCCAGAATCGGACCTGAACAGACAGGGCATAGCATGTCCTGGGAACGCTTTCAGCGAGGCTTCAGAAATGACCGCCACGCATGGAATCTGATCAACGAATCCAGCTGGTTCTCTGTTCTGGAATCCACGGATGGCTCGCTTTCCTTCTGGAATTCTCAGAGAATGGATTCAGCGGAAGCGGAGAGCGATACTCTGCTTGACCTGGCCCGTCGCGGCCTTCTTTCCGGCAGCGCCTCCGGCTTTCTGGAGGATTACGCATTTCAGGTTCGTTCCATTCCGGAGGGCAGGCTGATTCTGTTCCTGAACTGCGAAACGCGTCTTGCCGCCGTTCGCACCCTCCTGCTGATTTCAGCTCTGGCAAGCGCGGGAGCCATTCTTCTGGCATGGCTGCTGGTCTCTCTCTTCAGCCATAAGGCGGTTGAGCCCACCCTTCGGAACATGGAGCAGCAGAAACGCTTCATCACCGATGCCAGCCATGAGCTGAAGACGCCCCTTTCCGTCATTTCCACCAATATGGAACTGCTGCGGATGGAGTTGCCTGAGAATCAGTGGGTTCGCAGCACGCAGAAGCAGACGGGAATTCTCCGTCACCTGGTGGATGAACTCGTTTATCTTTCCCGTATGGAGGAGGAAAACCCCACCCTCGTCCTGGAGCCGCTTTCTCTCAGCTCCCTGCTCGA
>ODAJ011880289.1_pt1 | contig 13363 bp, 17 predicted proteins | sample 1539241 | NCBI WGS metagenome assembly ODAJ01 (sample SAMN02144231, study PRJEB22623) | gut metagenome | biome: sheep rumen | host: Ovis aries | place: New Zealand | reverse complement strand
GCACCACGGCGACGATGCCGACCGGGCCGAGCCAGTCCTTTAGGACGCCGAGGATCGTGTCGATGTTGTTGGTCAGCCAGTCCCAGTTCAGGGCGACCGAACCCGCTATCGCGAGAGCGCCGACCGCTATCAGGAATATGCCGACAGGCGCGCTCACCCCCGCGAAAAGGAGGATGACGCCGAGCACCACGGCGACGATGCCGATGGGCGCGAGCCAGTCCTTGAGGACGCCGAGGATCGTGTCGATGTTGCCCGTGAGCCAGTCCCAGTTGAGGGCGGCAGCGCCGACGAGCGACATGACGCCGAAGATCATCAGGCCGATGCCGAGGGGTACGTTAGCGCCTGAGAAGGCCAGGACCGCGCCGATGACAACCGCGACGATCCCGATGATGACGAGCGCCCCGGTTATGACGGTCCGGACCTCTTCCGGGAGCTTGTCCCAGTTCAACGCCGATGCCGTGTAGAGCAGCACGAGGCCCGCGCACATCATGCCGATGCCGAGCGGGATGTTCACGCCCGAGAAGGCCAGGACCGCGCCCAGCACGAGCAGCACGACGCCCGTTATCACGATGGCCGTCGTTATCGCGTCCCTGACCTCCTGGGGGAGCTGGTCCCACTTCTCGGTCGCCGCCGAGTAGATCATCAGCGCGCCGATTGCCATCAGGGTCAGCCCGAGCGGTATGTTGATGCCCGAGAACGCTAGGATCGCGCCCACGGCGAGCAGGGCAGCGCCCAGTATCAGCATTATCTCGGCGAGCGTGTCATCGATCTTGCCGACGTCGAGGGCTTCCCAGTCCGGTTTCGCGACTCCGCCCTCCGCGAGGCCGTTCATCGCGTCCGCTACATCGTCATCGTCCTTCGCCTGCTTCACGTTCAGCTCGTCGAAGGCGGCTATCCACTTGGCCGCTTCCTTCTGCGCCTTGGAGAGCCGGTTTGTCGCGTCCGCCTGCTCGTCGGTGGCGTCTGCTGCGTTCCAGCTCGCCTGCGCCGCTTGCTGCGCCTGCTGGATCGACTGGACGATGTTCGTGTGGAAGATGCTATCGACCATGCGCGCGAGCGTCATGAGCATGGTGGATATCACGTTCACGATGTTCGTGAGCACGTTGGCGAGGAACGCCACCGCCGGGGCAGCGAACCCCTTGATGATCGCCTTCAGGTTCTCAATCGACGCCGCGAACCTGTCGTTCTCGCTGATGGTGCTGGAAAGCTCGCTCTTCAGCGAAGAGAGAGCGCCGAGTATGAAGGAGAAGACGAACAGGCCCTTGATCCGCTTAGTGACCTTGGCCGTGAAAGCGCCGAACCGCTTGTCCATGCTCGCCATGCTCGCCGCGAACGCCGAGCTTCCCTTCTTGTAGGAGCGGGCGTACTCGTTGCCCAGTGCCGCCTGCTTGACGCGCGCTGCGTCAAGCTCCTTCGTGTACTGCCGGCTCTCGATGTCGAGCTTGTTCCACTTGCCCGCGAGCGATTCCGCCGACTTCTGCTGCTTCTCGTAGATCCTGACCTGCTCTTGCAGCTCTTCGGCAACGGACGTCGCCTCCGGGATGGCCGATGGGTCGGTTTCCGCGCGTGCCGCCAGCTCTTCGAGGCGGGCCTTCAGATCGATCACCTTCTGCTCGGTCCGCTCGATTTCCTCCTGGGCCTGCTTCATCTGCTCGGCGACGATGTTCTTGTCGGATTCCTTCTTCTCGATCTTCCGCTTGAGGTCATCGACCTTCTTGTCGGTCTCCTTCATGTCTTGTTCGAGCTGCGAGTTGTCGAGGGCCGTGCTGAAGACGATGGATCCATCCGCCATGTTTCGCCCTCCTTACGTCCATTCTTCGAGGATTTCCAATTCCGCCTCGGTTTCCTTGACCTTGAAATCGACGAGCGCCCGGTTCTCGCGGTAGAACTGCTCGTCGGCCTTGTCGAGCTTCTTGCCCTTGCGCTTCTGCTTGCGGATGCTCACGACCTGCGCGAAGAGGCAGTCGCCGATCTCGCGGTAAGCGGCGAGGAACGACCACCAGTGCAGGTACTCGACGGACCTGATCTCGCATCCGACAACGCGGTTGACCGGCGCGACGATGAGCGGGAAGTCCTGGCCCCAATCCATGAGCTTCGGGTTCTTCGCCCCGCTCGGCTCGTCGCCGCCGTTGACGAACCACAGCATGTAGCCGATGGCGTCCTGCATGTGCGACAGGGGAATCGAAAGGAAGTCCTCGTAGAAGATGGAGAGGGCCGTCATGGCCCTCTCTTCATCGATCTCCGGTGCCTCGCCCAGCACGTCCATCACGTCGAGGATGGGGCGGTAGTCGCTGCGGATCCGGTAGGTCTGGCCGCCTATGTCCGCGCTCGTGGGCAGGTCGTACCCGCTCATTTCTTGGTTGTCGCTTTCTTGTACTTCGCAAGCAGCTCTTCGTGCTTGTCGTTGAACTTGCGGATGCGCGGGTCGGCCTTCTTCTGCTCTTCGGTGAACGCATCGTGGATTTCCTCCGCGATGGCGAACAGGAGGTTGATCCAGATCGGCATGCCGTCGGCGAGCGCGTAGCAGTTCATGCCGGGGAACAGGGCGTCGGAGACGCCGTCGCCGAGAAGTCCGTCGATGATGGCGCGCATCTCGGCGTCGCGCTCCTTGGCGTAGGCGAACAGCTCGGGTCCGTCCTCGCCGATCTCGTCGATGCGCTGCTGGAATTCGTCCTGACGTTCGTCAAGCTCCGCGAACGAGTTGTACATGCGCTCGGTGAAGTTCACGTCGGTCGGGTTGAAGCGGACCGTCGCAGCGCCGTTGATCTCGTACTCGACAACGCCGGTCTCGAAGTTGAGTGCCTTTGCCATTTTCAAGCTCCTTTACGCGGCCTTGGTGAACGTGATCGCGCCAGTGGACGAGTCCTTCGAGATCGTCCCAATCTCGCGCTTTCCGCCGAAAGTTACGTCGAACGGCATTTCGAGGTTGCCGCCGCCGGGTCCGCCGAGGCTCGTGGGCTTGATCATCGAGGACGGGTAGCGCTCCGCGAACGGTGCCGCCGAAGTGCCGGCGTAGTGGTGCACCATGAGCAGGTCCTTGTTGCAAAGCGCCTGCGGGTTGTGGTTCTTGATGGCGTCCTCCCAGTCGGCAACGACCGCTGCGTCGCCGGCATCCAGCTTGTAGCCGTCGAAGCTCTGGGTGACTACGGGCTTCTTCATGGACCCGTAGGTGTCACCCAGGATGTCCTGGACGGTCTCGTCGGACCAGTCGTACTCGACTGCGGAATCCTCGACGCGCTTGCCGATCGTCGCCCACGATGGGTTGGCGTAGGTGCCGGTGTTCTGGTAGAGGATGAGAAGCTCGCGGGCGATGGTCTCGCCGCTGTTCGTATTGAACGTTGGGTTGGTGGACATGTTTACCACTCCCTTTCGAAGTTCCTGGTGAAGGCGACGGAGATCTGGATCGCGTAGATCGCTGTCCCCTCGCCCTCGGCTGAATAGATGGCCCCGTTCTGGGCGGTTATGCTCTCGGTCCTCGGCTCGTCGCCGAATGACGGAGCGTTGTGCCTGACCGACTGCTCCTGCACCCATTCCTGGAACGCCATCTGCCATTCGGCGTTCAAGGTCGCGCCGTAGTCCTCGTCCGGCGACTTCTCAAGGACGGTGTACAGGGCGAAGTTGTACTGGTTGGACACGGTCGTGTTGCCGAGCAGGTCCTTGGTCCTGCTGACCTCGACCAGCCCGCTCGGGAAAAGCCCGCCGCTGTTCGGGACGTTGTCCGTGTAGTCGATGAGCAGGTTGTCGAGGGGTTCGGGATACGGGTAGCTGAAGATGAACGCCCTCATCTTCTCAAGGGCGCTCTGCTCGGTCTTCGCAAAGCTGCCGCCGTCGATCGCAGCGCCCGACGAGTAATCGTCGAACGTTCCCCCGTCGGTGGCCGATCCGTTTCCGTATGTCATCTCCTGCCTCCCTTCCCGCGCTTCTTGACGTACCTGTTGGCGTCCGCGACGATCGCCTTGCCCTCGTCGGCGACGAGCCGCTTGTCCCAGTGGGACCCGGCTTTCGGGTTGCCGTTGCGGTTGTAGTTGAACGGCCTGCCTTCCTTGGTGACGCCGAAGAACTGCGCGCGTGCGTACTTCGCCCACACGCGGATGCGCGTGGGCGTCTTCACGAACTCGGTGCTGCGCAGGAAGCCTTCCTTCTTCGGCATGTATGGAGGCAAGCGCCGGTGGATCTCGTCGGTCACGTGCCGCTGCACGTCGCCGCGAGCGCCGACGCCGAGCGATTCGATCCTCTTGGGATGGGATGGCAGGCTGGTCTTCATGGTGAGGAAGGGCTTGTTCGCCATCCTAACCACCGGCCTCGGTATGGCAGATCTCGCCGTTCCAGTACTTCACATCGACGTACTTGACCACGACGAGGCCGTCAACCTTCGACGGGATGAACGAGCGCCACCACGACGCCGCATCCGATGCGGGCGCGTCGGGGCCGTCGCCGGCGAGCACCTTGTCCCCGATGCCGCAAGCCTTGAACGGGCCTGGGACCACGAGCAGGAACTCGCTCGCCTCCGAGCTTCCGGTGCGCTCGACGTTGAGCGTCTTCTTGAAGTCGATGAACGCCTTCTCGTAGACGGTTTTCGTCACCGCGCCGTCTTCGAAGTGGTAGACCGAGACGGCCTGCGTGCACAGCGAGTAGTCGTTGAGAAGAGGCATCGTCCCTAGCGATAGCATGAGATCACCATCCCCGGGCGTCGCGCGAGTCGCCGTTGGCGGTCGCCAGGACGGACCGGTAGGCGCTCTTGCTTGAGATGCCGAGCATGTCCTTGTCCGTCTTCGACAGGTAGAAAGCGCCGTCCGGGTTCCCCCATTGGACTGACGCCGTGGTGCTTCCGATCGTCTGGGACACGGACCGCACGCCGTCTACATCGCCGGCGGACATCGAGCGCCGCACCATGTTGCACGTGACGGTCTTCAGGTTGATCCTCTGGATCTCGTCCGCATCGTCGATGGGTACGCCGTGCTTCGCGAGCATCGCGGAGAGCTGGGCGGTCGCCCGCAAAAGCAGCTCTTCCGCGATGCTGCGCTCGGTTTCGGTGAGCGATCGCTGCCAGCCGGATTGCAGGTCTTCGACGGTTGCAAATGCTGACAGTGCCATTGCTACCCCCTCGCCTTCGCCGCCCTGCCGCGCGATGCCCGCTTCTGCGCGGGCTTGGCCTCCGGCTCTTCTTCGGGCGCGGCGACGGCCTCCGGCTCTTCGCCTTCATCGGGTTCCGTGGTGGTTTCCGGCTCCTTGCCCGGGTCCGCCTGGGGATCCGGGACGGGTTTCTCTGTGTCGTTCGCCTTCGCATAGCCGCTCGCGAGCAGGAGCGGAGCCGCCTCGTCGCTCGCGTCGAAGGCCACGCCGTTCGGCGCTATCAGCCTAACCATGGTTACGCCGCCGAAGGAACGTTGCCGGTCAGCAAGACGAACTCGCTCGCGTCCTTGACCACGAAGCCGACCTCGATCTCGACGCGGACGGCCACCATGTTCTGCTGGAACAGGCTGATGATGCCGTCCTCGGTGATCAGCGTCGCTTCCTTGGAGACGTCCATCTTGATGCCCTCGACGGTGCCGTACTGGGCATCGTCCCAGTCGCCGGCGACGCCGACGATCGCCGGGGTGCCGGCGACGTATCCTTCCTGGCCGGACGTCCCCGAAGCAGCCGTGCCCGCCTTGTAGACACCCTTGGCCACGATGACCTTGGACCCGAGGATGTTGCCGACGGTGTTGGACTCGACGCCGGGAGTGAAGAGGGGATGGCCCTGGCCGTCCTTCGCGCCGAGCACGAGCGACTTGCCCTGCGTCGCGAGCGCGATGCCGTTCATGATGCCGTCCGCCGCCGCGATGATGCCGTCGATCGTGACGAATCGGTCGTACGCGGTGATGCCGTTCGCCTTGTCCTCAAGCAGGCTGACCTTCGTGCAGCCGCCCAGGACGTCGAATCCGGAGCCGGGCGCGGTCGTGCTGATGATCGTGGAGTCGAATTTCTTCGAGAGGGCCTTCGGGAGGCGTCGCACGCACTCGTTGTAAAGCTTCTTCTTGTCGCGCATGAACTCCATGGAGAACGGCTCGATTACCGCGAGCTTGTAGGGCGTGACGGACTTCTTGCCGAACGAGTGGGTGGATACGGGCTTCGGGGCGGTCTCATCGACCCATTCCGCCTCCGGCTCGCCCGTGATGGTCTGGATGGTCTTCCCGGAACCGGGCATATCGACCTTGTCGGCCAGCCGCATGAAGACGGACTCTTCGAGCACTTTCGCCCAGATCTCCTGGGATACCTCAGCCGGCAACTGGATATTGGTCGTTCCACGGTTGATGTCCGGCGTGCTGACAACCGTTGGTACTACTGCATTTGGCATTGTCTATCTCCTGTCTGTCGTTAAAACCCGGCGTTCGAGAGGGCGTCGGCGAACTGGTCTGCCGCGCTCTTCTTGCCGCCCCCGGTTTCCTTGGGGAAGACCCCCGCCTCCGGGGCTGCGGGAGCGCCGCCGGGAACCTTGTAGTTTTCGGCGATTGCCGCCGCCTGCGCCGTCAAGCCCTCCTCGTCCGTTGCGGACAGGTTCGCGATGATGCCCTCCGGCACGCCGGTCGCCTTGGCGACCTTCTTGACAAGCGCGTTCTTCGCCTTCTCGGCTTCGAGCGCCTTGTTCGCCGCCTCGATGTCGGAAACCCTCTGTTCGAGCGTCTTGTTCGCGCTTTCGAGATCGTCGAACTTCTTGGCCTTCTCGTAGTTCTCCTTGCTGCGCTTCTCCCACTTTCGGGATTCCGCCTTGCTCGCTTCGAGCGCCTTGTTCGCTTCCTCGTAGAGAGCCTTGTAATCCGGGTCGCCGCCCGTGCCGCCCTCGCAAGCGTTCGTTTCCTCGATCGGATCGGTTTTTTGCTCGGTCATGTCAACCGCCTTCCCGGGCCATGCGGCCCCGTCTTTGCACCATGCGGTGCCTTGAAAAGAAAAGCCGCCCGGTTGGCGGCATGAAAAAAGCGCCCATGCGGGCGCTTGATTCCGACGTTTGCTAGCGCATGCCATCGTTCTGCCAGCGCATGATGATCGCGTTCTCGTTCAGGGTCGGGTCCCACCGGTTTTTCGTGAGGCCGGCTGCGTAGCGGGCCTCGTGGTCCTCGCGGGCCTTGTCGATCCGCTCTCTCAGCTCTTCGGGTATGTCGCCGTACCGGCGCATGTTGTCGGCGTCGCGGTAAGCCCTCTCGTGGCCAGCGAGCGCGTCCCCGTACCCTTCGATTTCGTACGCCTTCGAGAAGGGGACGGCTATGCAGCTGCAATCATCGTGGTACTTCTCGCCGTGCTTGTCCTGCAATGCGGTGCGCTCGCTCTTGTAAACGAAGCCCTGCGAAGCCACGAGCACGCAGAACGCGCACGGGTTCTCGGACGTGGTGACGCGCGCGTAGCCGCATCGGTCCTCGAACTCGGAGTCGCCCGCCTGCCTCGCCTGCAACAAGTCCTCGCTCAGGTTTTCAAGGATCGTGTCCCGCGTCTGCTTCTGCGTCTGGTTCACGACGATCCCGGCGAGCGCGTCTAACAGCTCGTCCTCGCTCAACTCCCCGGCGAACAGCTTGTCGATCGCCGCGCGCGTGTCGCTTCTCGCGCTGTAGCGGCTCACTTCCCCCACTATGGCCGTGTACCCGCGCTTGAACTCGCTTGCCCGGCAGAACTCGTACCATTGCGCGCCGAGTTCGGCTGCTGCGAGGCCGTACGTCTCGACGATCGCGGCGACGAGGTTCTTCAGGGCCGACGCGGCGAACGCCCAGTCGGCGAAGTCGATGCCCGCAACTCCTTCCTGGAATGCCTCGCGCGCCTTCTGGCTCACGTGCTGGACCCCTCTGCTGAAGGCCCATACGTCCGAGTACCTAGGCTTGGTCATTCTGACCACCGCCGGCGAACAGCTGCGTCAGCATGAAGCCTCCCTGGGCGCGCTGCAACTCGTTCTGGATCGTCACCACCTGGTCTTCGGTGAACCCGTTCAACCGCCAGAACGTCGGCGTCTGAGCGTAGCCTGGAACGACCGACGCGATCTTGACGTTCGAATCCGTCATCTGCGCCAGCGTCGGCATCGCCGGGTTCTGGAAATTCGCGAGTATGCTGTATCCCCGGTTCTCGACCTCGTCGAAGGACACGCCCTGCTCGGTCGCGATGCATGCCATGGCGACGTCGGACAGCGTTTCGCCGACGTCGGTGTTCCAGTCCTTCACCTTCAGGATCAAAGGCTCGTTCTCGGCGTATATGGCCTCGGCGCTGCTCGGCTGGTCGTGCACCTGGCCGAATTGGCTCACGTGGACGCCCGTGGCTGCGCTCATCTTCCCGCATAGGCTCCTGAAGTGATCCGTGAGGGGCTGCATTGAGGGCTGCGGGAGTTGGCCGAACTGGGGAACGGTGCCGTCCATCGTCAGGTCGATGTTGAAGATCGAGCCGATGTAGGCATCCCACCTGCTCTTGCTCTCGAACGGGTCTCCGTCCGTTCCGAGAAGGTACTTCTGGGCGCTCGCGGCGAATGCCGCCGCGATTTCCTCGTTGATGTTCGCGCGCACGGCTGAGTCGATGTACCCCATGACCTCGCGCGTGATCCTCGAAGCGCCGAACGGCCTTTCGAGCGTCGCCTCGTACGCCGCGAGGAACACCGGGAGGTGCTTCAGCCCGTGCTCGGCGTACTCGGCATGCCAGCGATCGTCATCGCATCTGATGCGTATGACGAACTCGGGAGTGACGACGTTCACCCAATCAGGCTCGTCGGCCTCGTCTGCCGACTCCTTCTTCTTCAGCGACACAACGAACATCGCCGCTTCGATGCAATCGTTCGCATCGTCCCATGTGACGCCGCACGCGCTTGCGGGATAGGCGCTCACCCTGGCATGTCCGTCTTCGCCTTTCGAGACGAAGTACAGATTGAACGACTGCTCGAACGCGCTCGTCGTGGCCTTCCGGTACTTGACGCGCATCTTGTTGCGCCGCATGACGGCGTCGAGCAGGGTTTGCGCGTCGCCGTCATCGACCGTGAACCCGTCGAACTTGGAGTGCTCCACCATGACATCGACCGTCTTCTTCGCCCAGCCGCAAGCCGCGTCGAGGTTGGTCAGGTTCGGCGGAATCGAGATGCCGAGGTCAACGAGCTTGTTCTTCATCAGGTAGTAGGTATGACGCAGGCAATTGCGGTTGTAATGGTCGTACCACGCCTTGACGAGCCGGTACACCAGATCCCGGTGCTTGCCGTCAAGCCCGTCGGCTTCCGCGATCGCTTTGGGTATCGTCAGTTCGCTCACCTTACAACCGCCCTTCTGTTAGGATTCCTCTTGGTGGTCTTCACCGCCCATGTCGCAAGCGAAGCGGCCTCTATCGGGGCGCTCTCGTCCCCATCGAACGCCCAGCCGCCCTGGTTGCCGATCTCGCGCTTGCCCGACTTGACTGCGGACAGGTTCAACTGCTCCTGCCCGATATGCGTCAGGGTGCCGTCCCTCACGTATTCGAGCAGCATCGTGCACGCGGCGATCATCCCGTTTGCGCCGGGGACCATGATCGCCTTCCTCGGGTACTTCCTGCTGTGTAGCTGTTCTTCGAGGACGCTCGTTCCCGACTTGCCGTCGATGGCGACTGCTGCGGTCCTCGCCTTGCGGTCAGGCTCGTCAAGGTACTCGGTGATCCACCGGACGCCGGACGATGCGAGCCTGTACCCGTTGTCGATAAGCTCGGTGTGCACGGAGCCGTCCGGCTGCAAGATCGCGACCGCGACGGCGACCTTCTTCCCGTCGGGCGTGAACTTCACGCCGAACGCCTTCTTGTTCGGCGCTGCATCCTCGGGAACTTCCGATTCGGAAATTGTGAGCGCTTCCCATTCTTCTTCGGAGATGAGCGTGTTGTCGGTCTCGCCAACCCACCATCCGAGGCGTTCGCGCGCGAAGCCGTCAGGCTCCATGGAATTCAACTCGGAGTCGATGACGGATTCCTGAAGGCGGTATCCCAATGCGGGATTCGTGTCCTCGACGCGGCTCATGTCCCGCACGTCGCCGATCTCATCGACGCTCCACTCGATCCAGCACGTGCGCTTGCTGTTGCCGGCGATGGCGTTCTTGCGCGTCCTCGCGAAGACCGTCCCGGGCGAAGAAGGCGGGGTCGGCGTTCCCGTCATGATGAGCTGGGGATTGCCGCTCGGCGCTGCCGAGTTGGTAGAGCGGAGCACTTCGAACTGCTCGTCGGTCATCTCCTGCGCCTCGTCGCATACGACGTCATCGACGGTGAAGCCGCGTCCGGACGATTTCGAGCGCGCAATGAACTCTATCGAGCCGCCGTCAACCTTGTCTCCGTACTCGTCGTACCGCCAAAGCTGTATGGCCTCCTGGCCGTTGGTCGCGCGGATGTACTTCACCATCTCCGCAAGCTCCGGATACTTCTCAGGCTGCTCGAAGAACGACTTCAAGCGGAGGAAAGCCTTGCGGCATGTCTTGACCTCGTGCGCCGTGTGCAGAATCTTGCGGTGCTGGATCGTGAGCTTGTCAAGCTCAATCATTTCAAGTATGCCGTTCTTGCCGTTCTGGCGTGGAACGGACAGCCCGCACGTGTCGGCTGCATACATGTGGTCCTCGTCGCATGCGAGCCAGTTGTCTAGGACGGTCTGCTGCCATGGGTCCGGCTTCAAGCCGTATGCCCCGGCAAGCTCGCCGCATGTAGCGCCGTCAGTAAATTCCGCATCAGGCGCTATTAGGAACCTTGGCTGCTGGTTTCCGCGTAGGGCCTTGCGCCCTTTGCTTTGTGAGGATTTCAAGCGCGGTCACCTTCGCTCTCGGTTTTTGGGGTTTCTCTTCTCGCGGCTTGAACAACCCGAGCTGCTTGCTGATCTCGCGTATCTCCGAAGACGCGCGCGCCATCGTCGCGATCTGCGGGAGTTGCCTCGCGTTTCCCTTATCGTCCGCATAAGCGGTATGGATCCCGCCGAGGCTTTCAATCTCTTCAAGGGCCGTGTCGTTGATCTCGTGCCACTGGCAAAGCATCGCCAGCAACGGCGCGTCTGCCTGGTTGAAGTCGCGGCCTTCGGTGATCTCATCCCACTTGGCGGAGCGGTACGGGCTTTCGGCAACGCTTCTCGGCTTTTCGACCGCCATGGCTTCACCGCCTTTCGGGCAATAAAAAAGCCGCCCCGAAGGACGGCTTTGGAGAAATGGTCTGGGTTCTTTTAGATATTGCCCTCGTGTATCGTTTGGGAGCTAAGCCCCTCGCATATGTACGTTGGCATGTTCAGGCATTCGCCCGTGTCTTTCAGCACGACAACGGGGCCGTTTCCGCCGAAGCTCCTATCGTCTTTCTTGCTGAAGATGAACGCCTTTTCCTGCTCTTGGAAATAATCGACCTCGTCCCATTGCTCGCGGGCGATTTCCAGAGCTTTCTCGTAACCGATCATTGCTTCCTCCTTAAGCCCGAACGACGAATTTCCTAGCGCGGTTTGATATGCGCAAGTTGTCTGTCCGGATGAGATTTACGTCGCCGGTGTAGGCTTGGCCCATGTACTGGTTGATGTTCACGCGCTTATGGGTCTGCGCATCGACGTAAACCATTCTTCCGTTATCGTTCTCGACGTTGAAGACGTGTCCGCCGCCGCCTTTCCAGAATACCTGAACGACGGCTCGAGAGCCACTGCCCCAAGTTTTCATGTTGGTTTCAATGTTGGAAATGGTCTGCTGTTCGGCATTCGCCCTGCGTCCATCGACGCCGACCTTCGTGATCCTCGAATGCTGGAATGCGCCGCGCCAGTTGCCGCTGTACGCTCCGCCCTTGGCGAACACGACGCGGGGAAGCTCATCGCCTTTGTACGTCGGCGCGGCTTCAACGTCGTAGCCTCTCCGTCGCAGTTCGTAGGCGACCACGCAGCGCTGGCAGTTCATAGAATAGGCTGCATACTCGCGACTGTAATACGGATTCGCATCGTAGAAGGCATCGACGATGCTCTTCTGTCTGCCCTGCGTCCCGATCGCTTCCTTGAGTGTCGCGGGGACGTTCCCTCCGACAACGTCCGGTTGGTTCTTGAAGGGATCCTCGCCGCGACGTCTCCTTGGCGAAATCTTGTTCTTCTGCCCTCTACCGCCCATGTGACATCCTCTCCGTAACGCCGTTCTTGTAATCGATGACCTCGCAGTCCCCATAGTCGAAGCCGATGTCGCCTCCGTATTGGAGGATCCTCTTCGGCTTGAGGCGCTTCATGGCGCATTGCATGCCCGCGAACCAAATGCCAAGAGCTGCTTTGTCGCCCTTCACGCCGACCGTCGAGACTGCGTAAGTTCCACGTTTCCCCAATCCCGCGAACGCGAATCTGTAGCTTTCGGGCGTTGACCAAGAAAGCGTTGGGATGACGGTCAATCCAACGTTTTGCCAGTAGTACCCGAGCGCCCGTGAGCGGTAGACGTTCCACCGCTGCATCGGGAAGGGCATATCCAGGTATAGGGAGAAGTCGGGCGTGAGCACGCAGTCAAACCTGCGAAGGATCTCGACGTACTTCCTCGGCTCGTTCCAGCAGCGTTCGAATTGGTAATCATCCACGAAGAAATGGATTCCCGCGTCGAAATCCAAGCTCGTCTTCGCGTAGTTGAACCCTTGCAGGCGATCCGGCGCGTAATCGACCGGCTTCAATGCCGGCATCCCGTCCTTGCCGCAATCTTGGATGCTGACGAGGTCGAGGTTGTACGCGCGGTCGGTCTTCAACCGCTCGGCCCCATACGGGAGATCCTTGCTCTTGAAGTCGAAGCGGAACTTGCTCATGTCGAACGACTTGATCTCCCGCATCTCGTGCTGAAGGAGAGTCTTGTTCCACGTGGCGATTTCTCCGGTCCTGTTGTCCGCAAGGCGGAGGGCCTTGACTTCCTCGTCTGTCAGATCGTCGGCGTACACGATGTTCTCGTCTGGGAACTCGGTCCAGCCGAGCAGCTTGCATGCTGCGACGCGCGTGTGGCCGTTCACGATTGTAGGGTCCTCGCGGCTTCGCAGGACGATCGCGCCCTTGAAGCCGAAGGTCTTGATCGATTCGGCAACGACAGGGATCGCTTTCTCGTTGTGGCGCGCGTTGCGCTCGTACGGGATAATGTCATCGATTTTCACGCGCTGCACCATCTTTCCGACATGTTTTGTATCTCGGCGCGATACCGCCCCGCACACGCCGCCTCAGCCGTGTTTCCCGCGCCGTTTTTCCTCGGGGGGATATCAGCGCTGGGCACGGGGTATCGCCGTGGGGTGGAGGGGACCCCCATACCCCACCCCTTGAAAAGTATTAGGCTTTGACCTGCGGTTTTGCTACCATTTCCGTGATGCCTTCACGGGCGGTGGTGCGGTGTTCCTCCGGTTTTCCGCCTCGGCGCGCTCGTTTTGGTACTTCGCGCGGTTGCAGACGCGGTGCACGGCT
>ODAJ011962768.1_pt1 | contig 13365 bp, 8 predicted proteins | sample 1539241 | NCBI WGS metagenome assembly ODAJ01 (sample SAMN02144231, study PRJEB22623) | gut metagenome | biome: sheep rumen | host: Ovis aries | place: New Zealand | reverse complement strand
TACCAGTGTATATCCGCCGTTCTCTATCTCCCAGAAGGTCAAGGATACCATTCTGGACTACACCACGAAGCTGGGTCTGGGCATCGGTATCGTGGGACTCTTCAATATCCAGTTCATCGTGGATAAGGAAGACAATGTATATATCATCGAGGTAAATCCGAGAGCATCCCGGAGCGTGCCCTTCCTGTCCAAGTCCTCCGGGTATTCCCTGGTGGATATCGCGACGAAGGTCATGCTGGGACAGAGCCTCGGGGAGCAGGGGATCCAGCCGGGGGTTGCACCGGAGAAGCAGTTCTGGTATGTAAAGGCACCGGCCTTCTCCTTTGAGAAGCTCCATGGCATGGATGCTTATCTCTCACCGGAAATGAAGTCTACCGGTGAGGCCATCGGTTATGACCGGAAGCTGAAGCGGGCGTTCTACAAGGCGCTGCAGGCTTCGGGCATCAAGATGAAGGATTACGGTACGGTCATGGTGACCCTTGCGGATGAGGACAAGGAGGAGGCTCTTCCTCTGGTCCGCCGGTTCTACCAGCTGGGCTTCAACATTGAGGCTACGGTGGGAACCGCCACCTTCCTGAAGGAGAACGGTATCCGCACCAGACTCCGGGGCAAGCTCTCCGACGGAAGCGATGAGGTGCTGAAATCCATCCGTGCCGGTTATGTCAGTTATATCATCAACACCAGAGCCATCCTGTCCGGGGTACATTTCAATGACGGTGTGGCCATCCGGCAGTGTGCCGTGGAAAACGGAGTGACCATGTTCACCTCCCTGGATACCGTCCGGATCCTGCTGGACGTACTGGAGGATATCACCCCCGAGATCTCAACGATCTAGTACAGCGTCCGGTGATTTAAGGAATCTCCATATTCGTACAGCGGTCCGGGGATTTAAACCGTCGTACAAACGGAAGCATAAAAAAGGCGTGGACCGTGAAGTCTGCGCCTTTTTCGGTTGACGGTGGTTTTCGTGAACGCGTATAATAAATTATCTGTTTTTGTTACAAAGGAGGTTAGCTATGGACGAAAATATCATTAAGAGAAATACATTGTTGGCACAGAAGGTGATCCGGGGCCTGGAGTCACGGAATATGTCCGGTTATTATGCATCCACAAAGGAGGAAGCCCTGAAGAAGGCTCTGGAGCTGATCCCGGAGGGAGCGTCGGTCACCATGGGCGGCTGCATGAGCGCCCGGGAGATCGGCCTTGTGGATGCCCTGAAGGAAGGCAATTACAACTTCATCGACCGTGACAAGATGGAGGATAAGCGTGCGGCCATGCTGGCTGCATATGATGCGGACTTCTTTCTCTCCAGCGCCAACGCCATGACCGAGGACGGCGAGCTGGTAAATATCGATGGCAATTCCAATCGGGTCTCCGCCATCTGCCAGGGCCCCAGGAAGGTGCTTTTTATCATCGGCATGAACAAGGTATGCAGCGATCTGGATCACGCCATGAAGCGGGCGAGAAATGTGGCTGCCCCCATCAACGCTCAACGCTTTGGCCTGAATACGCCCTGCGCGAAGACCGGTTCCTGTATGGACTGCAAATCGCCGGATACCATCTGCTGTCAGTTCCTGATCACCCGGTTCTCCCGCCATCAGGGAAGGATCCATGTGATCCTGGTAAATGATGCGCTGGGATTCTAAGCCCGGGATACTCCTGTTCTGAGGGTAAAATTGTTTGATTTTTTACATGTCTGTAAAAAGTATTTCACCTTTAATCGGCGGAAGTCTTATGCTATAATGATTCCGCTGTGTATTTTTGGAGGTTGATCCTCCGACTAAAGTTAAAGTAAGAAAGGACACGACCATGGCAAAAGAGATTGATGTAAAGACGATCAACGCCATCCGCATTTTGTCAGCGGATGCAATTCAGAAGGCGAATTCCGGACATCCGGGACTTCCCCTCGGTGCTGCACCGGCAGCTTATACTCTGTGGTCCAAGGTGATGCACCACAATCCGGCAGATACTGCCTGGGAGAACCGGGACCGGTTCATCCTGTCCGGCGGACACGGCTCCATGCTGCTGTACTCCCTGCTGCATCTGTTCGGCTACGGCCTTACCGCTGAGGATCTTTCACAGTTCCGCCAGTTCGGCTCTCTGACACCGGGACATCCGGAGTATCGTCACACCGCCGGTGTAGAAGCAACTACCGGTCCTCTGGGCGCAGGTATGGCTATGGCAGTGGGTATGGCCATGGCAGAGAAGCACCTGGCATCAATCTTCAACAAGCCGGAATATCCCATCGTTGACCACTACACCTACGTACTGGGCGGCGACGGATGTATGATGGAGGGCATTTCCTACGAGGCATTCTCTCTTGCAGGAACCCTGGGCCTCTCCAAGCTTATCGTGCTTTATGATTCCAATAACATTTCCATCGAGGGCGGTACCGATATCGCTTTCCGCGAAAATGTACAGAAGCGCTTTGAAGCCTTTGGCTTCCAGACACTTCTTGTGGAGGACGGAAATGATCCGGACGCCATCCTCAAGGCCATTGAAGAGGCAAAGGCAGATACCACCCGTCCGTCCATGATCGAGATCAAGACCAAGATCGGTGCAGGCTGCCCCGCAAAGGAAGGAAAGGCCAGCGCACACGGCGAGCCTCTGGGCGTGGACAATGTAGCGGCTCTCCGGCAGAACCTGGGCTGGGAGGATGAGACACCCTTCGCCGTTCCTCAGGATGTATATGATAACTGCGCAGCAGTAAATGCGGAAAATGCCAAGGTTGAGGAAGCATGGAAGGAGCTCTTCGCATCATGGCGTGCAGCATTCCCCGAGCTGGCAGAGCTTTGGGATAAGTACCATGATGAGTCTTCCGCAGAAGCACTGCTGGATGACGAAACCTTCTGGAAGATCTGTGATGCTCCGGAAGCTACACGGAATGTATCCGGTAAGCTGATCAATTATGTGAAGGATAAGATCCCGAACCTCTTCGGCGGTGCTGCGGACCTTGCGCCCTCCACCAAGACCAATATGAAGGACAGGGGAGATTTCTCCAAGGAAACACCGGAAGGCTCCAATCTTCACTTCGGTGTAAGAGAGCTGGCCATGACAGCCATCGGAAACGGTATCCGTCTCCACGGCGGACTGCGTTCCTTCGTTTCCACCTTCTTCGTATTCAGCGACTATGTGAAGCCCATGGCAAGACTGTCTGCCATCATGCAGCTGCCGCTGACCTATGTACTTACCCATGACAGCATCGGCGTAGGTGAAGACGGACCTACACACCAGCCCATCGAGCAGCTGGCTATGTTCCGTGCTATGCCGAACTTCTATACCTTCCGTCCGGCAGATGCGGCAGAGACCGCAGCCGCATGGTATTGCGCACTGAATTCCAAGAGGACGCCGGTAGCCATGGTGCTTTCCCGTCAGAACCTTCCGCAGCTTGCAGGCAGCGGAAAGGATGCCCTTAAGGGTGGATATATCCTTCAGGACAGTGAGAAGGAGACCCCGGATGCGCTCCTCATCGCCACAGGCTCTGAGGTGCAGCTGGCTGTGGAAGCGAAGGAGAAGCTTAAGGCAGAGGGGATCGATGCCCGGGTTGTCAGCATGCCCTGTATGGATCTTTTCAATGACCAGTCCGCAGAATATAAGGAGAGTGTACTTCCCTCCAATGTTACCGTCCGTGTAGCGGCAGAGGCTCTTTCCACCTTCGGCTGGGAGCGCTATGTGGGACTTACCGGTAAGGTAGTAGGTATGACCACCTTTGGCGCATCCGCACCTGCAGGAAAGCTGTTCCCCTACTTCGGCATCACAGCAGACGCTATCGTTGCGGCAGTAAAGGAGCAGCGGTAGACACGACGGACTTATAAGACTACCAGAAGGGACGCTTCGCGGGTATCTGCGGAGCGTCCCTTTTGGTTGGTATTTGATATCCCGCTATGGTATAATGATCATGTATTGGGCAAGAAACAGGTGTTATGAAGGGAGGCTGCCTATGCAGTACAGAAAAGACAGACATGGAAACGATATTTCCGTGCTGGGATACGGATGTATGCGGTTCACAAAGAATGGGGGAAGCATCGATCTTCCCAAGGCCAACAGGGAGATCATGACGGCCTATAAGCTGGGAGTGAATTACTTCGATACGGCTTATATCTATCCGGGGTCCGAGGCTGCACTGGGCCAGATCCTGGAGAAGAACAAGATCCGCGAGAAGGTGAACATCGCCACAAAGCTCCCCCAGTATCTCATCGCCAGCCGGAAGGCCATCGATAAGATCTTCGATGAGGAGCTTTCCCGTCTTCGGACAACCTACGTGGATTATTACCTGATGCATCATCTGACGGACGTGGCTATGTGGGAGAAACTGAAATCCATTGGCATCCTGGATTGGATCGCAGAGAAGAAGAAGTCTGGGCAGATCCGGAATATCGGCTTCTCCTATCACGGGAATACCGAAAATTTCCTGAAGATCCTGAATGATTATGACTGGGATTTCTGCCAGATCCAGTATAACTATCTGGATGATGTGTCCCAGGCCGGTGAGAAGGGTCTTCTTGCGGCGCAGGAGAAGGGGATCCCGGTGGTGATCATGGAACCTCTTCGCGGAGGAAAGCTGGTGAACATGCTGCCGGAGTCCGCAAAACGCCTGATCGAAAAATACGGAAACGGACAGACGCCGGCAGAACTGGCATTTCGCTGGCTCTATGACCAGCCGGGGGTAACCTGTGTGCTGTCGGGGATGAATTCCGTGGAAATGGTAAAAGAAAACTGCCGTGTGGCTGCAGCTACCCCTGCGGGAAGCTTCTCCAACCGGGACAGAAAGATCGTGGAGAAGGTGAAGCAGCTGATCCGCCGAAACGAGAAGGTGGGCTGCACCGGCTGCAGATACTGCATGCCTTGTCCCAAGGGCGTGGATATCCCGGGCAATTTCCGATGCTGGAATCAGATGTATATCGAGGGAAAGAACGCCGGGCGTATGGAATTCGCCCAGACCGTGGCCCTTTCCAAGGAACCGCCCTTCGCCGACCAGTGTATCGAATGCGGAAAATGTGAGATGCACTGTCCCCAGGGAATCAAGATCCGCGAGAAGCTGAAGGAAGCAGATCGGGATCTTCGCCCCTGGTACTTCAAGACAGGACTGAAGGCGGCCCGGTGGTATATGCTCCGGAAAGGGAAGAATTCTTAAGAGACTTTTTTTACCCAACGGATATAACCGATGGTAAGGATCGTAGTCATCAGGCACCAGCTGATGGGCTCTGTCAGGGCGACACCAAGATACCCCAGGGCGGGAACCAGGAGCATGGCGGAGGCCACCTTCACCGAGAGCTCCAGCACCGACGCCACAAGAGGGATGAGCTTATGTCCCACACCCTGCAGGGCACAGCGCAGATTGAACAGCGGGCCCAGAGCCGGGAAGAAGCAGATCATCACCTTGGCGTACATTTCCGCCTGATCCTGGATCAGGACGTTCTCCGTACTGGCGATCCAGGTGGTGATGCTTCTGGCGAAGAGCAGGCTGAAGAGGATGAGGATGACGGACTCTACGGTCACGATGATATTGGCGATCCTTACCCCCTGCCGGATCCGGTCGATCCGGCCCGCACCCATATTCTGACTGACATAGGTGGTCATGGTGAAACCGAAGGTGTAGACCAGGGACATCAGGATATCGATCAGACGTCTTCCTGCGAAATGTGCAGCTACGGTATTCGGTCCGAGACTGTTGATGGCACCCTGAAGGATGATGGTCCCGATATTTACGATGCAGCCCATGAGTCCCATGGAGAGTCCGGTGAGGAACAGCTCTTGGTAGATGGGACGGGGAACGGACCAGTCCTCCTTCTTCGGAAGGTACTCCCGGAAATGGGTCACCGCATAGGTGAAGCAGGCAATGCTGCAGATCCCCTGGGAGATGACCGTGGCAATGGCAGCGCCTTTGATCCCCCAGCCGAAGCTGCCGATGAACAGCATGTCCAGCAGGAGATTCAGAACGATGGAAATGATCAGACAGTAAAGGGGTGTCCGGCTGTCTCCAAGGGACCGGAGCAGGTTTGCGCTGAGGTTGTAGAGGGCAGTGAAGCCCAGACCCATCAGGATGATCCGAACATAGGAAAGAGCCTGTTCCAGAAGCTCTTCCGGCGTGTTCAGCCATATCAGGACGGGACGGATGAACAGAAAGGCCAGCACCGAGAGGATGATCACCAGGAGCACCGTGAGGATGGCGGAACCGGCGACACATTTCCGGATACGCTTCAGATCTCCTGCGCCGAAGGCGGTGGCCACCAGGATGCCGAAGCCCTGGGTGAAGCCGTTGACGAGGCCGATCAGGGTGTTGGAAACCACAGCCGTCATTCCCACCGAGGCAAAGGGATGCTCCCCCAGATAGAAGCTGACTACCTTGGCATCACCGATGTTGTACATCTGCTGGAAGATATTACCCAGAATGATGGGTATGGTGAACAGAATGATCAGCCGGAGAGGACTACCCTGGGTCATATCCAGGGCCTTTTTTTGTTTTGTAGAGGATTTTGCGTTCAACATTCTCTAAACATATCATAAAACAACGAAAAAGCAAGAGAAAATAACTATTGAAATCGTAAAGAATTTGGTGCAAAATTTAGATAGTTTGACAGTCTGCAAGGAGAAGAGGGACATGGGTAAAGCTAAGAAGAAACAGAATAACGGGAAGCTGGAAAATGCCCAGAAAAACCGGGAGCAGATCATCGTCCGGACCAGTGTGATCGGGATCGTTGCCAATCTCTTTCTTGCGGGGTTCAAGGCCTTGGTGGGGATCCTTGCAAACTCCATCGCAGTCACCCTGGATGCGGTAAATAACCTGAGCGACGCCCTTTCCTCCATCATCACCATCATCGGAACGAAGCTGGCGGGAAGGCGGCCGGACAAGAAGCATCCCCTGGGACATGGACGGATCGAATATCTGAGCGCCATGATCGTATCGGCCATCGTGCTCTACGCCGGTATCACGGCCATGGTGGAATCCGTAAAGAAGATCATCAACCCGGAGACCCCGGATTATTCCACCTTGTCGCTCATCGTGATCTGTGCGGCCATTGTGGTAAAGATCTTCCTGGGAAGGTATGTAAAAAGCGTGGGGAAGAAGGTGAATTCCGGCTCCCTGATCGCTTCCGGTTCCGATGCGCTGAACGACGCCATCCTGTCCGTCTCCGTTTTGGCTTCCGCAGTGGTGTTCATGCTCTGGGGAGTAAAGCTGGAGGCTTATGTGGGTCTGGTCATTTCCCTTTTCATCATGTACGCCGGCTATGAGATGCTGACCGAAGCCCTGGACGAGATCCTGGGAAAACGGGTGGACGGCGAGATGCTGAGCGAGATCCGGAGGACCATCTGCGAGGAGAAGGAGGTGGGCGGCGCCTACGATCTGATCCTGCACAGCTACGGACCGGACCGTTTTGTGGGTTCTGTACATGTGGAGGTCCCGGACACCATGCGGGCGGATGAGATCGACCGGCTGGAACGGCGGATCACCCAGCGTGTATTTGAAAAGCACGGGGTACTTCTTGCCGGTATCGGCATTTATTCCATGAATACGAAAAATGATGTGTCAAGGCAGCTTCAGTCCGACATCAATCATCGTGTGATGTCCCACGAGGGCGTGCTGCAGACCCATGGCTTCTATCTGGATGAGGAGGCGAAGACCATCAGTCTGGATATCATCCTGGATTATGCCCTGGGAGACCGGGAGCGGCTGTTCTCGGAGATCGAGCAGGATCTGAAGGAAAACTATCCGGAGTATCATTTTATGTTAACTAACGATATCGATATCTAGGCAGCGGCCGGCAGAAAACCGGCGGGATCGTGAAACGGATCTGCTACGGAAATCGGTCCGGGTGAGAATCGAAGCATTTTCGGTGAAGGAGGAGGTGAGTCCCATGAAAAAGATCGATAAGAAGAAGCTCCTGACGAAGGAGAATATCAAAAAGGGGATCGAGATCGGAAAGACAGTAGCTCTGGTGATGGCCATCGTGAACCTCGCTAAGGCTGTGGCTGTGGTGGTGAAGGAGACGGCGGAGAAGACCCGGGAGGAGCGGCGGAAGCTGGAAGAGGAAAGAGCAGGTTTGGAACTGAGGGAACCGGAAGAGGAGAACGCCGGTCAGGACCGTCGAATACATTGATTTTATCCCGCATTTGGGGTAAAATCAGTATATATTGCGCTTGCTTGAGGAACGGGCGCATTGTTGCTGAGAGGGTATCGGATCAGAACGATAGCTTACTATATGAGGGAGATTACGTATGATCAGAAAACTGGCAAAAAGAGGGAACATGAATGACCGCATGGATGTTGCGCTGACCAAGTTCCGGTCGCGTATGACTTCGTATCCGCCGGGGATGTGTCCCCTGACGTTGTATCAGTCCATCCTGCAGATGTCCATGAACCAGTCCTGCGGGAAATGTGTTCCCTGTCGGGACGGTCTGGTGGAAGCGGAGCGGATGCTGAAGCGGATCCTGAACGGGGACGGAACGGAGGAAACCGTGCAGAAGCTGAAGGAGCTTTGCGTGATGATCTCCGAATCGGCGGACTGCGCAGTGGGCGTGGTCGCGGCAAATACCGTGCTGGACAGTCTTACGGAATTTGCGGATGAATACGAAAGCCATATCAAGAATAAGAGATGCGTGGACGGCTTGATGCAGACGGTTCCCTGTATGACCCTGTGTCCGGCCCATGTGGATGTTCCGGGCTATGTTGCCCTGATCAAGAACAAGGACTACGCAGGAGCCATCAATATGATCCGCGACCGTAATCCCTTCCCGACGGCCTGCGCCATGGTGTGCGAGCATCCCTGTGAGAGAAAATGCCGGAGATCCATCATCGACCAGCCCATCAATATCCGCGGGCTGAAGAAATATGCGGTGGATCAGGTCTCTGCGGATCAGGTGAAGACACCTCAGGCGAATGTATCCACCGGAAAGACCATCGGTGTGGTAGGCGGCGGTCCTTCGGGACTTACCGCGGCATATTTCCTTGCGCTGATGGGGCACAAGGTGGTGGTTTATGATGAGCATGAGAAGCTCGGAGGCATGCTCCGCTATGGCATCCCTGAGTATCGTCTCCCGAAGGCACGTCTGGATGAGGATATCCGCGCGATCCTTTCCGCAGGAGATATCGAAGTGCATACCGGGACCAAGATCGGGCGGGATATCACCGTGGAGGAGCTTCGGAAGAAATATGATGCGGTATATCTGGGGCTTGGCGCACAGCTGGGCAACCGTATGCCCGTGGATAATAAGGACGCGGAAAATGTGATTCCTGCCGCAGATTTCCTGCAGGCAGTGGCACGAGGAGAGAAGATCGATTTTACCGGTAAGAAGGTAGTGCTGATCGGCGGTGGAAATGTGGCGATGGACGCTGCAAGAACAGCTGTCCGGCTGAACGCCGAAACGGTTCATGTCTTTACCCGGAAGCGGGATGACTATACGGCCCTTGAATCCGAGATCGAAAGCGCCATGCAGGAGGGCGTCCGTTTCCGGACCCTGCTTTCCTTCCTTCACCTGGAAGAGGATAAGGAGAACCCCAACCGGATCGATGCTGTATGGCTGCAGCCGGAGATCGTGGGAGAATTCGATAATATGGGTCTGGTGAAGACCGAGCATTCCAGTGCTTATCCCTATAGATTTAAATGCGACTACCTCATCATGGGCGTTGGCCAGCGCTGTGATGTGGCGGATTTTGATGCTGCAGGCATCCCCACCGAACGCGGTCGGATCCTGGCAGACGAGTCCTGCACCGTAGCCGGCGTGGAGGGTGTATTCTCCGGCGGCGACTGTGTCACAGGACCTTCCACAGCCATCAATGCCATCGCGGCTGGACAGGTGGCTGCCCACAATATCGACGAATACCTGGGGTATCATCATAAGATCCTCTGTGAGGTGGAAGCACCTCCGGCCAAGCCCAACAGATGTGTGCCCACCGGCCGTGCGGAGATCGAGGAAAGAGATCCCTTCGAGCGGCGCAGGGACTTTGCCCATGTGGAGGTCCCCATGACTCCGGAAGAAGCAGACCGGGAATCCGGCAGATGCCTCCGGTGTGATCACTTCGGTTGTGGATCGATGGAAGGGGGTAGAGCAGCATGGTAAGCACTATGGAAGAAAATGTGAAGAAAGATACCCAGGAGAAAATGGTGACCGTCACCATTAACGGAAAGCCCTATCAGGTCAAGGCGGGAACGAAGATCCTGAATATATGTCACAGTGAAGGCATCGAGATCCCCACCCTCTGTCATCTGAAGGATTACAGCGACATCGGCTCCTGCCGTCTCTGCATGGTGGAGATCGAAGGCTACGAGAAGCTTTTTGCCGCCTGCAGGACCAAGGCGGAGGATGGCATGGTCATCACCACCGAGTCCGAGAAACTGACCAATTACCGAAAGGAAATGCTCCGGCTGATCCTTTCCAACCATAAGGTGGACTGCATGAACTGTCCGCAGAACGGCAACTGCCAGCTGCAGAAGCTCTGCAATCAGTTTGATGTCCAGGATACGGAATATACGGGTTCCCGCCGGCGCATTGCCGAGAAACAGCCGAAGCTTTCGGACAATCCCTACATTTCCTATGATCCTTCCAAATGTATCCACTGCCAGCGTTGTATCAGCGCCTGCAATCGTGCAGCGGTGAACCGCACCATGCACAGCGGACGTACCGGAGTGTTCCACACGGTGGAAGCCCCCTTCGGTCCGGACTGGAAATCCACAGGCTGCGAGTCCTGCGGTAACTGTGCGGCTATGTGCCCCACCGGTGCGCTGACGCTGAAGCGGCAGAAGAATTACCGGAGCTGGGAGACCAGGAAGGTGCTCACCACCTGTCCCCACTGTGCAACGGGCTGTCAGTTCTATCTTGTGGTGAAGGACAATAAGATCGTGGACGTGGAGGCTGCGGACGGACCCTCCAACCATGGCCTGCTCTGTGTCAAGGGACGTTCGGGAAGCTTTGACTTCGTCAACTCTCCCGACCGGATCAAGACTCCGCTGATCAAGAACAAGGAAACCGGTGAGTTCGAGCCCGCCAGCTGGGATGAGGCTATCTCCCTGGTGGCAAAGAAATTCATGGAACTCAAGGCGCAGTACGGACCGGATTCTCTGGCCGGCTTTGCCTGTTCCCGTTCCGCAAATGAAGATATCTATCTGGTACAGAAGATGGTACGTACCTGCTTCGGTACCAACAACACGGATAACTGTGCCCGTGTATGCCACTCCGCAACGGTTGCGGGACTGGCGAAGACCCTGGGCTCCGGGGCCATGACCAACCCGATCTACGATATCACCCATGACGTGGATGTGATCCTTCTTGTGGGCTCCAATCCCGAGGAAGCACATCCGGTTGTCGGTATGCAGATCCGGCAGGCGGTGGCCAAAGGAACAAGGCTCATCGTTGTGGATCCCCGTTCCATCGGTCTCACCAGGGATGCGGACATTCATCTGAAGCTTCGCCCGGGTACAAATGTGGCGTTTGCCAACGGCATGATGCATGTGATGATCGAAGAGGATCTCATCGATCATGACTATATTGAAAATTTCACCGAGGACTTTGACAAGCTGAAGGAGCTGGTGAAGGATTATACACCGGAGAAGGTGGGGGAGATCTGCCACATCGATCCGAAGAAGCTTAAGGAAGCGGCAAGAATGTATGCCACAGCGAAGAAAGCGCCCATTATCTACTGTCTGGGCGTCACCGAGCATTCCACCGGTACAGAGGGCGTTATGAGCATGTCCAACATGGCGCTGATCTGCGGTAAGGTGGGACGCAGCGGCTGCGGCGTAAATCCCCTCCGTGGACAGAACAATGTACAGGGTGCCTGCGATATGGGCGCACAGCCTACGGATTATCCCGGCTACCAGAAGGTACATTTGCCCGAGGTCCGTGAGAAATTTGAGAAGGCCTGGGGCGTTCCCCTTAACCCGAATCCGGGACTCAAGGCTACCGAGGTATTCCCGGCAGCCATCGAGGGGAAGATCAAAGGTCTCTACATCTTCGGCGAGGATCCCATCGTGACGGATCCGGATACCGAGCACATTAAGAAGGCTCTGGAAAGTCTGGATTTCCTGGTGATCCAGGAGCTCTTCATGACAGAAACAGCAAAATATGCCGACGTGATCCTTCCGGGACGGAGCTATGCAGAGAAGGAAGGTACCTTCACGAATACCGAGCGCCGTGTACAACGGATCCGTACGGCAGTTACCGTAGAAGGCGATATGCGTCTGGATACCGATATCCTCATCGACCTGATGAATGCCATGGGTTATCCCCAGCCGCATCTTACGGCATCCCAGATCATGGACGAGATCGCTTCCGTAACCCCCAGCTTCGCAGGAATTTCCTTCGAGCGACTGGATCGGGGCGAATCCCTGCAGTGGCCCTGCAAGGATAAGACCACACTGGGTACCCCCATCATGCATGTGGGCAAGCCTGCCCGGGGAAGAGCGCTGCTCTATCCGGCGGTTTACCAGCCATCCAAGGAGCTTCCGGATGAGACCTATCCTTATATCCTGACTACAGGACGTATCCTGTACCAGTACAATGCGGCAGCCATGACCTCCCGTGCACCGGGACTGATGGAGATCGCAGGAGAAGGTTTCATCGAAGTGAACTATAAGGACGCTGACCGTCTGGGGATCAAAAACGGCGAGAAGATCCGTGTCAGCAGCAGACGCGGCACCATCACGGCTACGGCAAGAGTGGGAAGAAAGGTTTCCGAGGGTGAGACATGGATGCCCTTCCATTTCCCGGATTCTCCGGCAAATGTGCTGACCAACGCTGCACTGGACGAATTCGCCCGGATCCCGGAGTATAAGGTCTGTGCGGTGAATATCGAGAAAATGTAAGCTTGCAGACATCGGAGCCAAAACCTCTGTATTTTGGCTCCGATGTTTTTTTCAAAAGAGCCTGTCATCCTGAGGCGAGCAGAGTGAGCCGAAGGATCTTTCCCCTGGCAGGTCATAAGATTCTTCGGTGCTTCGCCCCTCAGAATGACAGGCCGTTCTTTATTTGATGACATAAGTAACAAACCGAAAGCAGTGGAAAAAAATGATGAACAACAACAACGAAAAAACAAATGAATACCAACCTACAGAGGTCGAAGAAGCCCGCGAAGCCCTGCTCAAGAGAATAAACCGCCCTCTCGAAACCGTCCGTGTTTATCTGCTGAATGCTGACGGCCGGATACTGGCCGAGGATATCCGTGCCCCGTTTTCGGTTCCCTCCTTTCCGAAATCCGCCATGGATGGCTATGCCGTACGGTCGGAGGATGTGCAGTCGGCGACGAAGGATAACCCGGTCCGTCTCAGGGTCGTGGGAGAATGTCTGGCGGGAGAAACCGCCTGTCATTCTGAGCGAGCGGAGCGAGTCGAAGAATCTTTCCGGGAGGACGATCGGCCGGCAGCGACTGCG
>ODAJ012166039.1_pt1 | contig 13368 bp, 9 predicted proteins | sample 1539241 | NCBI WGS metagenome assembly ODAJ01 (sample SAMN02144231, study PRJEB22623) | gut metagenome | biome: sheep rumen | host: Ovis aries | place: New Zealand | reverse complement strand
CTCTACGCTCCGAAGGTGCCGTACCGCGAGACCATCACCAAGATCGCGACCGCGCAGTACCGTCATAAGAAGCAGTCCGGCGGCGCCGGCCAGTTCGGTGAGGTGCACCTCCTCGTGTGCCCCTACGTCGAAGGTCAGGAAGCCCCGAAGAACTTTAAGATCGACGGCAAGGACACCGTGTTCAACTTCAAGAGCCAGGACATCACCGACCTCGAGTGGGGCGGCAAGCTGGAATTCTACAACTGCGTCGTCGGCGGTTCCATCGACCTCGGCTTCATGCCCGCCATCCTGAAGGGTATCAAGTCCAAGATGGAGGAAGGCCCGCTCACCGGTTCCTACGCCCGCGACATCCGCGTGTATGTGTACGACGGTAAGATGCACCCGGTGGACTCCAAGGAAATCGCCTTCATCATCGCCGGCCGCAACGCCTTCAAGGAGGCCTTCAAGAACGCCGGCCCGAAGATCCTCGAGCCTATCTACAATGTGGACATCATCACCCCGAACGAGTATGTGGGTCCTTGCATGAGCGACCTCAACACCCGCCGCGGCATGATCATGAACCAGGACATGGACAAGGGCATGACCATCCTGCACGCCCGCGTTCCGCTCGCCGAGCTGTACCGCTACTCCACCGTCCTGAGCTCCCTGACCGGTGGCTCCGCGACCTTCCAGATGAAGTTCGCCGAGTACGTCCAGGTCCCGGCCGACGTCCAGACGAAGCTCATCGCCGAGTACGCCGCCCAGGAGCAGGAAGAGGACTAATCCTCCCCTGTACGCTTTTCAGCCGGGTCTTGAAAAAGGCCCGGCTTTTTCGTATATTTGTCCATCAATCACCCCGATATGAAAAAGATCCTCGCCCTTTCGCTGCTGGTGTCACTCCTTGTGGTGTCCTGCGGCGGTTCCCATTTCCTGGCCGATTCCTCCTATCGCGCTACGGTGCATCAAGACTACCAGGCCCGGATGAAGGCGACGGGCGGACATTTCACGCCCGCCGGCCTGTCGATGACGGCGGAAGAGCAGGAGGCCCTCGAATTCCTGTATGCCTATATGCCGCTGGCCGATGTCGCCGACTATCCGGCGGAATTCTTCCTGGCAAACGTGCGCAAGTCCCTGCAGGCGCGTGAGGAAATGGGCTGGGACGTTCCCGAGCGGGAGTTCCGTCATTTCGTGCTGCCCCTCAGGACCAACAACGAGGACCTCGATTCCGCGCGGCTTGTGTTCTATGACGAGTTGAAAGCCCGCGTGAAGGGGATGCCGATGCAGGAGGCCATCCTGGAAGTGAACCACTGGTGCCATGAGAAGATGACCTACCAGCCGTCCGACGGACGAACGCACGCGCCCCTGGCTTCGGTCAAGAACGCCCTGGGCCGCTGCGGCGAGGAGTCGACCTTCTGTGTCGCCGCCCTTCGCTGTGTGGGCATCCCGGCCCGGCAGGTATACACCCCGCGCTGGGCCCATACGGAAAGCAACCACGCCTGGGTGGAGGCCTGGGCCGACGGCCAGTGGTGGTTCCTGGGTGCCTGCGAACCCGAACCTGTGTTGAACCTGGGCTGGTTCAACGCTCCCGCCTCCCGCGCGATGCTTACCCATACGAAGGTGTTCGGCAAGTACGACGGTCCGGAGGAAGTGGTCCTCCGCACCCCGGGCTACACCGAGATCAACCTGATTGAAAACTACGCCAAGGCCGGGCAGATCGCCTTCCAGGTCGTTTCTGCCGAAGGGAAACCCGTCGAGGGCGCCCGGGTCGATTTCTGCATCTACAATTCCTCGCAGTTCTATCCCGCCGTGTCCAAGTACACCGACGCCGACGGCCGTACGGCCCTCTCCGCCGGTCTCGGCGATATGCTCGTGTGGGCCTCCAAGGACGGGGCCTACGGGTATGTGAAGGTGCATTTCGGCGAGGATACCGAGGCGACGGTCACGCTGGATTGCCCGGTCGGCGTCTCCGAACTGCTCGCCATCGTTCCACCGAAGGAGGACGTGGTCCTGCCGCGGGTGACCCCGGAGCAGCGGGCGGAGAATGACCGCCGGATGGCCTATGAGGACTCCGTCCGGAAGGCCTACATGGCTGGTTTCCCGGCTCGGGAGGCCGCCGCGGCTTTCGTCGCGGAGCAGGGCCTGCCGCCGCAGGCGGCCCGGCTCGTGGAGGCCTCGGCCGGCAACGGCGCCACCATCATGGGCTTCCTCCGCCAGGCTCCGGACAAGGACCGGGCGGTCCGCCTGCTTGCTTCCCTGAGTCAGAAAGACCTGACCGATGTCCCGGCCGACATCCTCTGGGACAGCTACAACGCTACGGAGAGCATCCTCTCCCCGCGTATTGAAAGTGAATTCCTGTCGCCCTACAAGGGCTGGTTCCTCCAGAACGTTCCGGCGGATCTGCAGAAGGCCTTCCGGGGCGGCGGTGATCCGGGCCAGGGCGCCCGGGCCATCCTGGGCTGGATCCGGGACAACGTGACGGTGGATGAAGATCCTCTCTTCTGGGATATTCCCGTCTCGCCGGTCGGCGTCTGGAAGGGCCAGGTGGCGAACCCGCGCTCGCGCGACCTCCTCGCCATCGCCCTCGGCCGCACCTTCGGCGTCGAGCTCCGCCGCGACCGGCTCTCCGGCGCGATGCAGTACAACGCGGCGAAGCCGGGCGAGGCCGCCCCGGCGGGGCCTTTCGGCCCCCGCGGTGACTGGCGGACCATCGACCTGGCGAGCGCCACGGATGTCGCTGCCGCTCCAACGGGACACGTGAAACTCCTCTATGAGCCCGTGGAAGGCATCGAGCGGCCGCAATACGGCCAGCATTTCTCCCTGAGCCGCATCGTGGACGGCCGGCCGCAGGCGGTCGGCTTCGGGATGGGCGGCCGCCGGGGCGCCGGCGCCGGCCATGAAGCCGACCTGCCGGAGGGCGACTACCTTCTCACGAGCGGCAACCGCCTCTCCGACGGCTCCACGCCCGTGACCGTGAACCTCTTCCACGTGACGCCGGGGGAGACCCTGGAAGTTCCGCTGAAGATCGAGACGATGCCTGAAGAGGTGAAGGTGCTGGGTAACTTCTTACCCCGCGGCGTCCTTTCCGCCGTGGAGGCGGGGTACTATGTCGTCGCGGTCCTGGACGTGGGCCTGGAACCGACCAACCACTTGCTGAACGACCTTTCTGCTGCGCGTACCGCGCTGGAAGCCTGGGGACGCCCCATCTACCTCATCGCCACCAGCGAGGCGCAGTTGGAACGCCTGCACAGCGAGATTGACGGCGGCCGCTTCGGTACCCTTCCCGCCACGGTGGTCTTCGGCATCGACGCGGACGGCTCCATCCTTTCCGGCCTCGCGGAAGGCCTCGGCCTCCGCACGGACCAGCTTCCGCTCGTCGGCGTCGTCCACACCGACGGCCGCGCCGTCTACGCCTCCCAGGGCTATACCATCGGCACCGGCGAGAAGATCGCCGCCCTTGCGAGGAAGCTGTAAAGTTGCTATCTTTGGAAAGATAACCATCCGGAAATATGAAAAAACTTTTGATTGCCCTGGCCGCCCTGCTGATGCTGGCGTCCTGTACCGAAAAGAAAGCCTCTATCCCCCTGTACGGGTGGGAAGGCATCGGCAAGAACCCGAACCTGGAAGAGGTGAGGGCCAAGTTCCAGAACTATAAGGCCCATGGCTTCACGGGCGTCTGCATCCAGGCGGACCTCGCCGACATCCCGGCCATTTCCGCCATCGCCCATGAGGAAGGCCTCGAGTATCATGCCTGGAAGCCCTGCATGCTGCAGGGAGGCAAGCCGCACGAGTGGTATGCGGTGAACCGGCTGGGCCAGAGCGCGGACGAGTTCCCCGCCTATGTCCAGTACTACCAGGCCCTGGATCCGGCGAACCCGGAGGTGCAGGATTTCATCGTGTCCATGATCACGGAAATCGCCGCCGTCCCCGACGTGGACTATGTCCAGCTGGACTACATCCGCTACGCCGACGCCATCCTGGCCCGCGGCCTGTGGGACAAGTACGGCCTGGACTTCTCCAACGGCCCGTATCCGCCGGCGGACTACTGCTACTGCGACCGTTGCGTGAGCGAGTTCAAGGAACTGACCGGCATCGACATCCTCCAGGCGGAGGATCCGCAGGCCGTGCCCGAGTGGACGGCGTTCCGCTGCGGGAAGGTCACTGCGCTGGTGACGAAGGTGTGTGACGCGGTCCATGCCATGGGCAAGAAAGTCAGCGCCGACGTGTTCCCGGGCCCCAACTCCCTGGCCGTACCCATGGTGCGCCAGCAGTGGGACCAGTGGCCCATCGACATGGTGTTCCCGATGAACTACAACGACTTCTATCTGGAAGGGGCCGACTGGCTCGCCGACATCACGGCGGAAGAGGTGAAGGCCGCGGGCGAGGTGCCCGTCATCTCCGGCCTGTTCATCTGCCGCGAATGGCAGCGCAAGGCCGAAATCAAGGATCCGGAAGGCCACGGGCTCATCCCGTCCGAGATCGCCACGGCCGTCCAGGGCTCCATGGACGCCGGCGCGGCGGGTATCTGCCTGTTCACTCCGGGATCGATGACGCCGGAGCACTGGGCGGAGCTGGACAAGCTGGTCCTATAGTTGGAACATCACCCCGATTAGGATATCGCGGGCTTCCAGGCGGGCTTGCCACCGGGAGCTCGCGTATCCGTTTCCATAGCCGGTGCGGTTCCAGCCGAAGAAGCCGATCTGCGTGGAGATGATGGCGTTGCCGATGGGGAAGAAGAGGCCGGGGCGGAAGCCCAGCGTCTGGGAGTTGATGAGCGGATCATACCCCTGCCGGCGCGTCCACCGGGCGGAGAAATACAGGTCGCCGGACAGGCCGAAGCGCTGGTACAGCGGGAGATATCCCCGCAGGTGCGGGATCAGGCCCATGGAGAAGTCCGACTGGTTGGAGTAGTTGTTCCAGTCGAAGCCCGCCGCAAGGCCCAGATATACGTTGTTCGCGATGCGGGTGCCCACTTCCGGATACACGACGATGCTGGAGCCGGAAGAACCGACGCCGAACGAGATGTCGCCGCCCACATAGTATTTGCGCTGGGCTTCGGCGGAGAGGCCGACCAGGAGGGCCGCCACGAGGAGAATCCACTGTTTCATAATCGCAAAGATAGACCATCCACCGGATATTGCAAAAAGTTTCGTAAATTCGTAGACTATGAAGAAACTGGGAAGAATAGTCATGGCAGGGCTCTCCGTGGTCCTGGTGGCCGCCTGTTGCGGCCGCGAAACGCATTTCATGAAGGACAAGGCGTACCGCGAAGCGGTGCAGGCGGATTTTACGGCGCGGCTGGAACAGACGGACGCCGTGTTCTCTCCTTTCGACAAGACGGGGACTGCTCTGAACGACGGGGAGTTGTTGAGCCCGGAGGAGCACGAAGCGCTGGAGTTCCTCTATGCCTATATGCCGTTGGCGGATGCCGTGGACTATCCGGCCTCGTATTATCTGGACCAGGTACGGGCGACGTTCCGCATCCGGAAGGAGATGGGCTGGAAGGTGCCTGAGCGGGAGTTCCGCCACTTCGTGCTGCCCATCCGCGTGAACAACGAAAACCTGGACACGTCCCGCGTGGTCTTCAACCGCGAGATCGCTCCGCGGGTAAAAGGCCTCTCCATGAAAGAGGCCATCCTGGAAGTGAATCACTGGTGCCACGAGAAGATGACTTACCAGCCCTCGGATGCGCGGACTTCGTCTCCGCTGGCCTCCATGATGAACGCGCTGGGGCGCTGCGGTGAGGAATCGACCTTCTGTGTTGCCGCGCTGCGGTCCGTGGGCATTCCCGCCCGGCAGGTGTACACCCCGAGATGGGCCCATACCGACGACAACCACGCCTGGGTGGAAGCCTGGGCTGACGGACAATGGCACTTCATCGGTGCCTGCGAGCCCGAGCCGGTGCTGGATCTCGGCTGGTTCAACGCCCCCGCCTCCCGCGCCATGCTCATGCACACCAAGGTCTTCGGCCGCTATGACGGACCGGAGGAGGTCGTGCTCGAGAGCCCGAACTACACGGAAGTCAACCTCATCGACAATTACGCCACCACCGCCCGGGCCGATTTCCGGGTAGTCGATGCCGCCGGGAAGCCCGTCGAGGGCGCCCGCGTGGACTTCTGCATCTACAACTACGCGGAATTCTATCCGGCCGTCTCCAAGTACACGGACGCCGACGGCCGCACCTTCCTTTCCTCCGGCCTCGGCGACCTGCTCATCTGGGCGTCGAAAGATGGCGCCTACGGCTACGCCAAGTGTTCCTTCGGGAAGGACAAGGAGGTGACGGTCGTCCTGGACCGGTCCCTGAGCCTGTCGAAGGGCCGGCCCGATCGTGATTCTTTCGACATAGTCCCGCCGCCGGAGAACGTCCGGTTGCCGGAGGTGACGCCGGCGCAGCGGGCGGAGAACGACCGCCGCTTCGCCTATGAGGATTCCCTCCGCCACGCGTATGAGGCCACGTTCCCGACGCACGAGGAAGCCTTGGCCTTCACGCAGGAGCATGGCTACGGCCATCACATGGTCTTCCCCATCGAGTGGTCCCGCGGCAACTGGCGCACCATCGAGGCCTTCATGTCGATGGCCGACGACCACGAGCGCGTGGAGCATCTTTTCCTGACCCTGAGCCGGAAGGACTTCCACGACATCACGCTGCCGATCCTCATGGACAGTTACAACGACCGCGAAGCCGTCCTGGGCCCGCGCGTGGAAAACGAGTTCCTGAGCCCGTACAAGTCCCTGTTCGAACCCTACGGGCAGCTGGATGACCTGATTACGCCGCAGGACGTCGTGACCTATGTCCGCAGCAACATCACCGTCCTGGACGACTCCAAGGCCTGGTCCATCCCGATGTCCCCGTTCGGCGTCTTCGAGACCGAGATGGCGGACCCGCGCTCGCGCGACATCTTCTTCGTCGCGCTCGCCCGCTACCGCGGCATCGACGCGCAGAAGGATCCCGTGACCGGCAAGGTGCAGTACCGGATCGACCAGGAATGGCTGGACGTGGACTTTGACGGCGCCGGCCCGGCCGTGGCGGCCCCGAAGGGCACGCTCCGCCTCTCCTATACCCCGGACAAGGTCGTCGACAATCCCAAGTACTACAGCCATTTCTCCCTCTCCAAGATCGAGAACGGGCGGCCGCACCTGTTGGAATTCGATGAGGAAGAAGTGGATATGGGCGGCGGCATGGACTGGGCCCACGTGTTCAAGAAGGGTTATCCGCTGGAGGAAGGCCGCTATCTGCTGGTCTCCGGCAACCGCCTTTCCAGCGGCACCGTCCCGGTGTCGATGGTCTTCTTTGACATTGTCGCCGGCAAGGAGACCGTCTGCGACCTAGTCCTCCGCGCCAGCGAGAATGAAGTACCGGTCATCGGCTCCTTCGATGCGGAAACGAAGTTCACTCCCGTCGCCCTCGCCAAGACCGAGGATGGGGACGTGCTCTCCAACGAAGCGAAAGAACCGGCCTCTATCCTTTCCGCCTGCGGCCGCGGCCACTACGCCCTGGCTATCCTGGAGCCCGGCAAGGAGCCCACGAACCACGTCCTCCGCGACCTCGCGGCCGCCCGCGAGAAGCTCGAGGCCTGGGGCCGTCCGATCGTGCTCCTCTGCTCCTCCGATGCGGCCATGCACCGCCTCCAGGTGGAGATGTCCGAAGGCCGTTACGGCACCCTTCCCTCGACCATCGTCCTGGGCCTGGATGCGGACGGATCCGTGCAGAAGGGCATCGAGCAGGGCATGAAGGTCGGCCCGGCCAGCGATGCCGGCGCGCCGACCCGCCTCCCGCTCGTCATCCTCGCAGACTCCTTCAACCGCGTGTTCTTCCTGTCCGAAGGCTACACCATCAGACTCGGTGAGCAGCTCGCTGCCACCGTTGCGAAACTCTGATCCGGAAGATTATTTCCCTTGCAGGATGGCCGTCACGTTCGCGTAGGCGGCCTTGCTGTCGGCGAGCATCTGGCGGGAGCCGTACTGCTCGACGGTGAGCCAGCCGCCGTAACCGGAGTCGACAAGTTTGCCGACGATCTCCGCAATGGGGATGCAACCGCTTCCGGCGGGGACGCAGTGCATGTCGTCCGGGGCCACGCGGTCTTTCAGATGGACGTGGCCGATGCGGTTCTTGAATTGGTCGTAGGCGGCCAGGGCGTCATCCCCGGCGAACAGGTAGTTGCCGGTGTCGAACACGTGGCCCAGGCTGGGAGCCAGGGTGAACAGGGAGTCCAGCCCCGCCATGTTGTAGCAGAGGGAACGGGGATTGTCGTAGTCTTCGACCATGATGCAGTAACCCTTGTCCGACACCCGCTTGGCGAAGGCGGCGATCCGCTGCCGGGCGGCGTCGCGCTCTTCGCGCGTGCTGCCCTCCGGCATCAGGCCGGTCACGAGCAGCAGCCGGTCATAGCCGTAAGTCTCCAGGAAAGCGATGGCCAGAGCTTCCATCTCCGGCTGTTCTCCAGCACCGTAGTCAATGTCCGCAATGGCGCAGGCGTGCCCGAATCCCAGGCTGTCCAGGATGCGGAGTTCATCCGGGTTCTGGAGCACCCGGACATCGGCCCCGTCGTAGCCGATTTCCCGGATCTTCGTCGCCGCCTCCCGGAAGGAAACCCCTTCCTGGCGCGCCACGGTCCAGATATGGTCGCAGAAAATGGAAATCTTGGGCGGCTCGGCCGGCTTTTGTCCGCACGCGCCGATCACTCCAACTGAAAGGACAAGCAGCCCCAATCGTAGTTGTCTACTCATCATAGTTTTTTATTTTGATAGAGGGCCTATCGTACCGTGACGAATGCGATGACCGTTTCGACCACATCCGCGCCGGGGCTTGGGGCGATAGCGGCGGCAATCTTGTAGGTTCCGGCTTGGGTGAAGCGGTAATCACCTACAGACTGATTGACGGTCGTAGTATTTCCGTCCGGATCGGTGAAGGTCCAGATCGTTCCGGCGTACGGGCTTCCGTAATTCTTCAACTTCAGTTGGAACCTATCGCCTTCGTCGTAGGTGCCTTTCGTCTGGATGAAGGCGGCGGGAGTCAGGGGCATCTCTTCCACCAACGATCCGTCAGACGATGCTTGAATCCGTTCCTTCGTCCCTGTGTCATCCTTTTGATAATAGCCCACAAGTTTGTCGCCGAAGGAGATGTTGGAGAAAGAACGGGAGAGAGACCAGCCACCGGTATAATAATTCGGAGAGAGGTCGCCAAGACTACCAGTTAGAATGGCGTTGCCCTCCATTTGAGATCCATTTTTATCTTCGCGGTAAATCCAAACAGGGTAGGAATACGTGGTGTTTCCTGAGTTGATAATACCGCCGAATTTGAATGTAACCGGCTGTCCCGAAGCGATTTCGCCCTGTGTCGAGAAGCCACGGCCTTCCGTTCCGTCGGTATAGGTAACGGCGTAATACTGCAACCGATACACATACTTCGTTTGCCCAGTCACATCGGGGAAAAAGCCGAAAATGGCGTCGCGGTCCACGGAGTAGTTTCCATTCCCCGAATCCAGGTAATCGCAGTAATAGTATCCGTTGCCGAAGCCGGCCCAACCGAAATTGACATGGAAGACATCCTCGTCCCCATACTTGCCGAAGCCGTCAAACACAAAAGCGTGGCCGCCATGGTTGGGATCTTGTCCCGAGTAGAATACCGGACGCTGGCGCAGTTCCGCCTTCAACATTTCCTTCCATCGATACGGTGAATAATAGGCGGCCACTTCCGACAGTGCCGACTTGCTCATGTACATGTGCTTCGCCATGCCGGAGGTTACACTACCTCTGGTACCAGCGCTGGTTCCATCTACGCCGTAGCTGGCCTGGACGATGGCGCCACAGTCTGCGACCAGGTGCCCGAGATTATCGAGCAAAGCCGTCTTTCCGTCCCGAACAGTCTGTTTGATGGCTTGAATGTTCGTCAATGTGCGCAGCCCCGCCCAATCATATACCGTACTGAGCTCATAGGCCGCAGGGGCCAACCCACCAGAGGACGAATATCCGCCTACGGTACCGGTTCCCTGGCTTGGCATCGCCGCGTCCCCGTAGATCCCGCTGAGCGTCGTGAGGATTTCGCCGAGAGCCGTTGCTACGCAGCCGGTGATGGTCAACTGACCATTATCCTGAGGGCAATATTTATTGAACACATTTTGCCCGAAGAAATTGGTGTCATTGTTCCCTTGGTCCCACTCCGGGGTCAGGAACGCCTCGAATTTTTCGGTCACCAGGGCGGCATCGACATTCGAAGCCCTCGTTCCGATGACGCGGGCCCACTGTTCGCGTGCCGCGGGAGTCTGGACGGAGACCGAACGGACATAATCCTTCATCCGTTCCATCCACCACTTCACATGAGCGGGCATGCCTTCGACCCGGAACTCGCTGGTCTCGGAGACCGCAAGGATCGGACGTGCGTTGTCGTTACCGGCAATGATGACGAATCCGCCGCCGTCCCGGGCGACTACGTAGAAGGCAGGCGCCTGGGTGCTCCCTGGTTCTTCTCCGTTCCAACAGATGCTTACGCGCGCCTCCCCGGCTCTTGTAGAAGGCCGGGAAAGAAGGTTCTTGCCGATTTCCAACGCCTTGCCCGGACTTACCGGACCGGCGAAAAGGGCCGTGCCGCAAAGGCAGAATGCCATCCAGAAAAACAAGATCTTCTTCATCGTCTAGTCCTCCACCATCATTAAAACATATCCATGGTCGGACGCCGGATCGTGCAGCCATACGCGTCCGTCAGCCTTCTTGACCACCTTCATCGACAGGCCTGTTCCGGAAGAGACGGTTCCGGTGGCACCCGCGACCTTGACGGAGACATCGCTGATATCAGCCCCCTCCTCAAGAAGGTACGGGGTCGTCATCGAGAGGAAGTAGCCGTCCTCCCAGTCCTCAATACGGATCATCCGGGTGGGAGAACTGCCAGAAGAAACATTCTTGAAAGCATACTGGCTACTGCCCTCCGTATAAAGGCAGCACGGCTCGAATGACGAACTGGAGGAAGCGGAGACGGCCTTATAAGCGCCGATTTTATCGACAAGCAGGAAGGCTGTCTTGTAGGATCCTGCAAAGGGAAGCGCCGGCATCTGCAGCAGATCGCTCCGGGCGATGCGGTTCTCCGCATTGGCCGAGGCCTGCTTCTGCATCGTATTGCCCTCGGTATCATCCACCTCGAAAGTGAAACCCTCACCCAGCGTTCCTACCGGTATCGTTAGGTAGAAAGTTGTTCCCTCGGAGTTCAAAGCAACATTGTCGCATGTGAGGGCCAGTTCGCGGAAGGAATCGGCGGTTTGTCCCGAGTCCCAAGTGACGACAGGCGCTTCTCCGTCCCAGCCGTCAATCACGCCGGTGCCGTGAAGCGGCACGGTGCCTTGCGCTCGAAGGCGTAGTGCAGAGATGCTCCTTTCCCCCGTCAGGGTGAACGAAATCGCACCGAGGAGGTTCATGAATTTGATTTCTTCCAGGACATCGGCTTTACCGGCCGCGAGATTGGCGCCCGGGCCGAAGCTGCCCTCAATATAGGTCTGAGTAGCCGGGAGCGTTACGCCGATGGCCGTCCCGTTCATCGTTGTGACGGCGGAAGAGGGATAGACGGCGTAGAAGGGGCCATCTCCCATCCCGCTTCCGGGCGCAGTGAAGGTGCCCGATGAGGTGCCTGCCCCAGACTTGAGTGTGAATTCCAGTCCTTCCGGAGTGGCACTGTTGAAGACCTTGATCTTGTCCCCCTCGCTCCAATGGACCCGATTTCCCTCGCTTAGTTGCGTACGGGTGTCGTTCTCCAGGACGGCAGTGAAGGTAATAGAATCAGGAGGCGCCGTCTCTTGGACGTCACTTTCCGCGCCGCCGGGGACAACTTCCGTTTCCGTGTGCCTGGCGCATGCGAAGGCCAAGGCGCAGCATGCAAGCAGGAAAATGATCCGTTTCATCTTTCTCCGGGGTAATGGGTCAAGAAGTCATCGTCCGGGTTGTATGGAGACGTACTCCATTGACCTGGTTTGGGATTTAACGACTCCATGTTGGAACCGCCGTCCTGGCATACATCCAGCATCGGCCCCAGTTCCAGGGCCTCCGCTTCGGGGCGTTCATAAGGCTTGAGGTGCTTCATCGTCTTGAATATCGGGAATATGTGGTTTGAATGACGTTCAAAGACAAATGTAGCAAGTTTTTTTTACTATGTCAACAGATTGGTCAGGTCGATGAAGTCTTCCACGGACAAGGTTTCGGGGCGGCGCTCGAAAACGGGGTTGGCGGTGAAGGCCGCCTTTTCCTCGTCGGTCCAGCCCTCGCGGGTGGCCTTGGCGGCGATGAGGGGCTTCAGCGGGTTCCGCATCATTTTCCGGCGCTGGCCGAAAGCGGTTTTCACGACGGCCCGGAAGAGGCTTTCGTCACAGCCCAGGTCCGTGCGGCTGTTCCGCGTGAGGCGGATGACGGCAGATTCCACCTTGGGGGGCGGGGCGAAGCAGCCTGAGCCCACGCTGAACAGGTATTCGATGTCATACCAGGCCTGGAGCAGGACCGAGAGGATGCCGTAGGTCTTGGAGCCCGGCCCTTCGGCGATGCGCTCGGCGACCTCCTTCTGGATCATGCACACGACTTCCGGGATGCTTTCGCGGTAGTCCAGGACCTTGAAGAAGATCTGCGAGGAGATGTTGTACGGGAAATTGCCGATGACGGAGAACCGCTCCGGGAAGATCTTCTCCAGCTTCAGCCGCAGGAAATCGGCCTGCAGGAGCTTTCCCTGCATGCCGGCGAAGTGCGTGAGGAGGTAATCCACGGATTCCCCGTCGATCTCTACGAGTTTCAGGTCGATGTCCTCCCGCTGCAGCAGGTACTGGGTCAATACCCCCATGCCGGGGCCCACTTCCAGGGCCTCGCAGGGGCCGTGCAGGGCGGCGACGATGTCCTGCGCGATGCGCTGGTCGGTGAGAAAATGCTGGCCGAGGGCCTTCTTGGCGCGTACTTCCATATCAAATCGGTTATCCCTGCAAAGATACTCATATTTTTTTGCTAATTTTGTAAGTTAATCCGAAGTTAAACTGAAGAGAAAGATATGTATCGTACACACACTTGCGGAGAACTCCGCATCGGCAACAAGGGAGAGCGCGTGACGCTCGCCGGATGGGTCCAGAAAGCCCGCAAACTGGGCGGCATGACCTTCATCGACCTCCGGGACCGTTACGGCATCACCCAGCTTGTCGTGGAGGCAGACGCGCCCGCCGACCTGGTGGACACCGCCACCTCCCTCGGCCGTGAATTCGTCATCCAGGCGGTCGGCGAAGTCGTCGAGCGCCAGGCCAAGAACAGCAAGATGCCCACCGGTGACATCGAGATCAAGGTGTCTGCCATCACCATCCTGAACAAGTCCGTCACCCCGCCCTTCACCATCGAGGACGAATCCGACGGCGGCGACGACATCCGGATGAAATACCGCTA
>ODAJ012092225.1_pt1 | contig 13373 bp, 7 predicted proteins | sample 1539241 | NCBI WGS metagenome assembly ODAJ01 (sample SAMN02144231, study PRJEB22623) | gut metagenome | biome: sheep rumen | host: Ovis aries | place: New Zealand | reverse complement strand
TAGAACAGGCCTTTGAGAATTTCCACATGACGGATGTCTATTATGAGATGAGCCGTAGCGAGAATATCGAGATGAATGACGATATTGTGATGGTCGATATGGTCGAATTGCGCGACCGTGGGGAGATAGGACAGGTCATCCAACAGATTAATGCTTGTCAGCCTCGCGTGTTAGCCGTTGACTTGCTCTTTTACAAGGAAGGCGATGATGTGTTGGCCAATGCCATGCTGATGGCATCTATCGAGGAGGCCAAGGAACCTATCGTTTTTTCTAGCAAACTGGTGGACTATAACGAAGAGAAAGGTTGCTTCGAGAACTTCATTCCGTCCTTCTTTGCACCTATGGGAGACTATGTCTTTGGCTATGGAAACGTGTTGCAAGACCATGAAGGAGGCATCATCCGTGAATATACACTGTCTAAGAAATATAACGATAAGACGATGTATTCGCTGGCCTACCTGACAGCTTGTGAATACATGGGAGAGAAACCGCATGAGCAGGATATCAACGAACGTCTCATTGTCTATGGCGATACGGACTTCCCTGTCATTAATTTCCGTGATATCCGGGATCATGCCAATCTGCTGAAAGACAAAATTGTCCTGCTTGGTACGTTCTCCAATGAAGAGGATGCCCATTTTACACCGCTGGGCAAGATGCCGGGCATGAAAATCCAGGCATATTCTATGCTCTCCTATATCCAGAATCGTAACATCAAGGATATGCCCGTATGGTTCAGCATCGTGCTGGCCTTCTTCCTGTGCTATTTCTCGTCATGGATTAATTACTGGGTGCCACGCCTTTGGCCGAAGGTCGACAGCTACATCATCAGTGGTTACTATTTCCTATTAGCAGCTCTGCTGGTATGGGTGTCGTTCTTGAGTTTTATGTATCTGCAATACAATATCAACCTGCTCTATCCGTTGGCAGGTATAGCACTTATCGAAACTGCTCGACCGTTATACGAAGATAGCGTTCGTATCATATACAATAAATGGCATTGGAAAATCTTCAAACATTCCATTTACTTGGAAAATGAGGAAGAATAAATAAAGAATATAGGAGATGATGACTATGAAGAAAAGAGTGTACTCATTACTGTTGATGACCCTTATGACTGTTATGGCTGTAGCGCAGACAGCTCAAGAACTGCTCAATGAGGCTAACGCCAGGTACGAAGCTGGCGAGATGCAAGCAGCTCTTGATCTGTATGTCCAGGCTGCTAATAAGGGACTTGCCGAAGCGCAGTTCTTGGCAGGCAAGATGTTCTATCTGGGCGAGAACGGCTCAAAAGACTATAGTTCGGCATCTATGTGGTTTAAGCGCGCTGCCCGTCAGCGCCATGCCAAGGCTGAATACGGACTGGCCACCTGTTACATGAATGGTGATGGACTCCCCGTCAACTACGATCAGGCACTGATGTATATGAAAGCATCTGCTCTGCGTGGCTATGTGCCTGCTCAGCGTAAACTGGCAGAGCTCTATTCCAAGGGCGTCCTTGTCGAGGCTGACAGCGTAGAAGCTAAGCGCTGGCGCGATATGTCCGACGGCAAAGATGTCGCCCTTGTCCCCGAAATCGAGCGTCCCACCAAGATTATAGCGAAGGTGCCCGCCGCTTCCGCCTCAGCGGCCAGCGGGTTGCCCGCTGGCGTTCCCGCCTCTGCTTCTTCCGCCGCCTCAGCGGCCAGCGGGTTGCCCGCTGGCGTTCCCGCCTCTGCTTCTTCCGCTGCCTCTGCTGCCAGCGGGTTGCCCGCTGGCGTTCCCGCCTCTGCAGACCCGCCTATCGGCTACTCCGCTACCATCCTTCCCCCGGCTGAGCGCCCCGACAGTCTGGTTAAACTCATTGACCTTGTCAAGCTCTCCCGTACAGAGCAGCTCGACTCCCTCAACCAGGCTCTGATGGATAGCCTCACCACTACAGGCATCCTCAACAAACACATGATAGCTACCATTGACTCCATGATGATTGCTGACAGTTTGGAGGTCGTTCGTTTGGAGAAGCTCCGCCAACTCAAACTGCAGATAGCCCAACAGGCTCAGCGCAAGAAATCGCTGGTAGTGCTCCCTAAAGAGTCCGAAATCCAGCGCAACTTGCCGCCCACAGTCTCTACCCATTGGGATGTACCCCTCGAAGCGTTGACCCTCAAGCAGGATGGCACCGAAGTTCCTGCCCCTGCTCCGGCGGCCAGCGGGTTGCCCGCTGGCGTTCCTGCCGCGTCTGCCGCTTCTGTCGCTGCTCCCGCTCCTTCTGCCTCCGCATCTGCCGCTGCTCCGGCGGCCAGCGGGTTGCCCGCTGGCGTTCCTGCCGCGTCAGCCCTTGCTGCCACTACTTCCACAGCGTCAGCAGGAGGCAATTCTCAAGAGCAGATAGAGGAAGAGATTGGCATGTCCAATGGCGCTCCAGTGGTGCGCATTCTCTACCCAGAAGATCAGTCGCTTTTCCATACCGATGTCGTCAAACTGAAATACCAGCTGCTGGCGCAGGGCTTAGAGAACTCTACCAAGATTACCGTCATGGTTGATGGTGTTCGCCAGCCCGACTCCCGCGCAGCCAAACAGGCTGACATGATAGAAGTCGACGTTCCCAACCGCGACTGTACCGTCATGCTCTTTGCTCAGAATGAGAAAGGCAACAGCATCCCAGCAACCATTCGCCTTATCCGCGAGAATGTCTCCGAGTTAGATCTGCCTCGTCTCTTTGCCGTTGTCGTCGGAGTAGGGGAGTATAACGACGAGAAACTCCTCCCGCTGAAGATGACGGTCAAGGATGCCAACGACTTTGCCAATGTGCTGCGCTCCAAGAAGGGCCATCCTTTCACAGATGTGGAAGTGAAACTCCTCTGTGACCAGGAAGCTACCCGTGGCGACATCTTTGAGGCAATGGAGTGGATGGGTCAGGAGGCTCGCCCCAACGACCTATGTATGTTCTTCTTCGCTGGTCACGGCTATCGTGACGAGCGCGACCGCTTCTTCTTCGTGCCGTATGGTGGCAATACCAAGCGCACCTACGAGTGTTTCAGTGCTACCGACTTCAAGGATGCTGCTGAGAAAATCAACTCGAAGTTCGTGGTCTTTGCAGACGCTTGCTACTCTGCCGGTTTGCTCGAAGGCAACCGCTCTGCTGCTGCAGAACATTTCGTCGAACAGTTGCGCCGTTCGAAGAATGGTATGCTGTTCTATGCTTCCAGTGCTGGCGATACAAAGTCGAAGGAAGACCCCACCTGGGGCAATGGTGCCTTCACCAAGGCTTTGGTTGAGGCATTCAATGGTGCTGCCCGCAAAGAAGGCGATGAGGGTCTCTCAACACGTACCCTCGACGCTTACCTGTATGATGCTGTGCGTCGCACTACAGATTTCAAGCAAACACCGGTATTTATGAATCCCAGTGGTATCGAACATTTTAACATCTTTACCTATGAAAAATAATATCTTTATCCTGCTGTTGGCGCTTATGCCGCTGTCTTTGGCAGCACAGTCATATACGGTCTATTCTGTTGTGGGCACCGCCCGTTGGTATAACGGAAAGTCTATGGTTCCGCTGAAGGCCCGTAAGGTCCTTGCTGCACAGAATAAGATACAGATCGGTGCCGAGAGTGCTGTTACCGTCATCGACGAGAAGAATGCCAAGATGTTCTCCTTCACAGCCCCAGGAACCCATACTGTTGCTGATCTCATCAAATCACTCAAAGGCAATGGCAAGAGTCTCTCCAAACAATATCTCAGCTATGTTGTCAAGCAGCTCTTCTCTGACGATAGCGAGAAAATGTCGCACCCCAACACCTATATGCAGGCTACCGCCACGGCTTATCGCTCGTCATCCAACGACTCCCTGCTTCTCAACCAGTTGGGCCGTCACTTCGCAATCGATGGGTTCCCCATCGATAAGACAGTGGAAAGTACCCTCGTAGACCCCGATACTAATCCTGAAACCGATTATGACGTGGAGTTTGAACTCGTTGACTGCACTACCGGGCTACCACTCGAAGAACATATAGCACCGAACACTAGTTGCTACCTGCGTGTGATGAACCATACGACGGAACCTCTCTATATGAATATGCTCGACATTGACCGGAAAGGCAATAAATACCTCGTACTTCCGATGGATGCCGCTGCAACATGCGCTCACCTGTTGGTACCTGCTATGAGTACGGTGTCCTTCAAGAAGGAGCCATTCATCTTTGGCGACGAACCATCCGAAGAAACACTTCTGTTGATGGCTGTACGCGAACCGGTAGACTTCAGTATTGTCATGGACGATATCAAGACGGGGGGTAAAAGCACCATGCGTGTAGGCCTAAACCGCCGTTTTTATCAAGTAAAGTGATGGAATTCCGTACACAGGTCACCATTGATACGCCGCCTTTCCTGATAGAGCCTTGCGAAGAAATCCTCTTTGTGGGCTCTTGTTTTGCCGATGCTATTGGCCAGCGTTTCAGCGACGAGGCATTCCCAGTCACCGTCAATCCCTACGGCGTAATGTACAACCCTGCCAGCATCCTCCATACCCTTCAGCGCATTGCCGCCGGCGTTCCTGCCGCTCCTGCTTCCGCCGGCGTCCCCGCCTCTCCAGCTTCCGCCGGCGTCCCCGCCTCTCCAGCGGTCAGCGGGTTTCCCGCTGGCTTACCTGCCGCTGCTCCCCGCGTCGCTTTCCTGACCCTTGGCACCAACCACGTCTATCGTCTCAAATCAACTGGCGAAATTGTAGACAACTGCCAGAAGCGGCCTGCTGCCCTTTTCCAAGAAGAGATGCTCTCTGTTGACCAGTGTGCCGACTATCTTCATCAGTCGGTAACTCTTCTCCAGGAGCTTAATCCAAATATTCACGTGGTCTTTACCGTTAGCCCCATCCGTTACCGTAAGTACGGCTATCACGAGAGTCAACTGTCTAAAGCCACCCTCCTCCTCGCCATTAACAAACTCATTGCTGCCACTTCTCCCTCCGCTTCTGCCGCTGCTCCTGCGGCCAGCGGGTTGCCCGCTGGCGTTCCTGGCTATTCCACCATTTCTTATTTCCCCGCCTACGAACTCGTAATGGATGAGCTCCGCGACTATCGCTTCTATGCCTCAGACATGCTGCACCCATCCGCTCAGGCAGTAGACTTTATCTGGGAACGGCTGGTTGATAGTTACTTCTCACCAGCCGCCAAGAATTACCTTGCCGAATGGCTTCCCCTCAAGCGGGCGCTGGCCCATCGCCCCTTTCAACCGGATTCCGACGACTACCGCTCTTTTCTGGCACAAACGCGGCAGCGCCTTGCCGCCTTCCGCAAGAAATACCCCTCTTCTTCTCTCGCACTTGCGGTCAGCGGGTCTTTGTCACCCGTTTCTTCTTCTAAAACACTTGCTGTCAGCGGGTTTCCCGCTGACTCCCAATCATAACAACTATGACATACACAATAGAAAAAATCACTACGCTCCTTGGAGCACGCCGCATCGGCACCGCCGATGCGCAGATTGGCTGGCTGCTTACCGACAGCCGCTCACTTTGTTTCCCTGAAGAAACCCTGTTTTTCGCACTGAAAACTGCCCGCAACGACGGTCACCGCTATATCGACGATCTCTACCGCCGTGGTGTCCGCAATTTCGTGGTATCCACTCCGCCCTCTTCTTCCACCACTGCGTCTGCGGCGGGTCTATATCCCGATGCCAATTTCCTCGTCGTCCCATCACCCCTCGCTGCTCTTCAGCGCCTCGCTGAGCGCCATCGTGACGAGTTTGACATCCCCATTGTTGGCATCACAGGCTCCAATGGCAAGACGATGGTTAAGGAGTGGCTCTATCAGTTGCTGTCACCTTCTATGACAGTGACGCGCTCCCCCAAGAGTTTCAATTCTCAGATTGGTGTCCCCTTGTCTGTCTGGCTGCTCAACGAACAGACCCAGGTCGCTCTCTTCGAAGCCGGCATAAGTCAGCCTAATGAAATGGAGTCGTTGGCGGACATCATCCAGCCAACAATCGGCGTGTTAACCTCCCTTGGCACTGCCCATCAGGAGAATTTCCGTTCCATGGAAGAGAAGTGTATGGAGAAACTCCAGCTCTTCCGCAATACCAAAGTTCTCGCCTACAATAGCGACGACGACACTATCAGTCGCTGCATCCGCCGCTTCGGCTTCAAAGGCGAGAAGATTGGTTGGAGCCGCGAAAACCAGTCGGCACCGCTCTTCATCGAAAAGGTATCTATCACCTCTCAACCCTCATCACTCACCTCTGTTTCCTATATATATAAAGGAACGCGCGCGAGCTATCCGCTGCCTTTCTTCGATGAGGCCTCTCTGCAGTGCTCCTTTGCCTGTGCAGCTATAGCGCTCTATCTGGGACTCACCCCCGATGAACTGGCAGAGCGTATGGCACACTTGGATCCTGTCGCCATGCGCTTGGAGGTTAAGGAGGGTCAGCATGGCTGCCTGCTGATCAACGACTCCTACAACAGCGACATCAACTCCCTTGATATCGCCCTCGACTTCATGGCACGCCGCACTCATGCAGTCAGTGGACTCCCCACCGACAACCGCACCCTTATCCTCAGCGATATTTACCAGACCGGTCGCGACGATGCCGACCTCTATGCGGAGGTCAATGCCCTCTGTCTCAAGCGCAGCGTCACAAAGCTCATCGCTATTGGCCCCCGCATCAGTGTTCAGCGGTCAGCCTTTAGCGTTCAGCGTTCAATGTTTTTCCCCACCACCGAGGCCTTCCTCGCCAGCGATGCCTTCCGCTCGCTCCATGACGAGGTTATCCTCATCAAGGGCGCCCGTCCTTTCGGTTTCGACCGTATCACGGAGCAACTGGAACAGAAGGTCCACGAGACCATTCTGGAGGTCAACCTCAATGCTGTCGTCGACAACCTCAACTACTACCGTTCCTTCCTCAAGCCGGAGACCAAACTGGTTTGCATGGTCAAGGCCGACGCCTATGGTGCTGGTGCTGTGGAGGTTGCCAAGACCTTGCAAGACCATCGTGTCGACTACCTCGCTGTCGCCGTGGCTGACGAAGGTGCTACCCTGCGCAGGAATGGCATCACGCAGAATATTATGATTATGAACCCTGAGATGACGGCCTTCAAGACCATGTTCGACTACGATCTCGAACCAGAGGTCTACTCTTTCCGTCTGATGGATGCCCTTATCCATGCTGCCGAACAGCAAGGTATTACGGGGTGGCCCGTACATATCAAACTCGACACCGGTATGCACCGCCTCGGCTTCGATCCTGAAAAAGATATCGACGAGGTAATCTGTCGTCTGAAGAATCAGAATGCCATCATTCCGCGCTCTGTTTTCAGCCATTTTGTCGGCTCTGACAGCGATGACTTCGACAATTTCTCCACCATGCAGTTCGAGCGTTTCGATAAGGCCAGCCGCCGTCTGCAGGCAGCCTTCTCTCATAAGATTATCCGCCACATGGATAACAGTGCTGCCATCGAACACTTCCCCGAGCGCCAGATGGATATGTGTCGCCTGGGCCTTGGCCTCTATGGCTACGATCCACGTGCCGCAGGTGCTCCTTTGCGCCCTGTTTCTACGCTAAAGACTACCATCCTTCAGTTGCGCCATGTCCCCAAGGACGAAACGGTGGGCTATTCGCGCCGTGGCATACTGACACGTGACAGTGTGATTGCAGCCATTCCTATTGGCTATGCCGATGGTTTGAACCGCCACCTCGGCCGTGGTGCCGGCTACTGCTTGGTTAATGGTCAGAAGGCTCCCTATGTTGGCAATATCTGCATGGATGTCGCCATGATTGACGTCACTGGCATCGACTGCAACGAGGGCGACCAGGTAGAAATCTTCGGCGAGCACCTGCCAGCTACCGTCCTTTCTGATATCCTCGACACCATTCCTTACGAGGTCCTCACGGGAGTCAGCAATCGTGTCAAGAAGGTTTATTTCCAAGACTAACCACCGTGTCCGTAAGCGTTCTCGTTCGAAAATGTCTAAATAAATTTGGTATTTTGCTCGCTAATTTGTACCTTTGCAATCACTACGCTTAGAAACAAATAAAAAACAAATCTTCCATGGAACAAGTTTTTAGCTATATCATTAGCTTAGGAGCCAGTGTTATGATGCCGATTCTTTTCACGATTATCGGTCTCTGCATTGGTCTCTCCTTTGGTCGCTCCCTTAAGTCCGGCCTCTATGTCGGTGTCGGTTTCGTTGGCTTGGGCATTGTCACCGCCCTGCTCACCACCAATTTCGGTGGTCCACTGAGTGCTATCAGCGAACTCTATCACCTCCAGCTCAAGGTCTTTGACATGGGATGGCCCGCTGCCGCCGCTGTGGCTTATAATACCGCAGTCGGAGCACTCATCATCCCCATCTGTCTCGGCGTCAATTTCCTGTTGGTCGTTACCAAGTGTACCCGCACGGTCAATATCGACCTGTGGAACTACTGGCACTTCGCCTTCATTGGTGCTGTGGCTTACTTCGTCATGGACCAGTCGCTGGCATGGGGCTATTTTGCTGCCATCGTGTGCTATGTCATCACGTTGGTTATGGCCGACCTTACCGCCGACAAGTTCCAGGAGTACTATCCCGAATGGCAGGGCATCTCTATTCCCCAACCGTTCTGTCAGAGCTTTGTACCTTTCGCCTTGGTTATAGGCAAAGCCCTTGATGCTGTCCCCGGTTTCGACCGTCTGAATATTGATGCTGACGGTTTGAAGAAGAAGTTTGGTGTCTTGGGTGAACCTCTCGTGTTGGGTGTCATTGTCGGTGCTCTTATCGGTGGCCTTGCCCAACTCGATATTAAGAAGATTCTCTTCCTCGGTGTTACGATGGGTGCCGTTATGGAGCTCATCCCCCGTATCACAAGTCTCTTCATTGAAGGTCTGAAGCCTATTGCTGAGAAAACCCAAGAGGTTGTCAAGAAGAAGTTCAATGGTAAGAAGGTGTATATTGGTATGTCGCCGGCTGTTGTCATCGGTCATCCCACAACACTCGTCGTCTCCCTACTGCTTATCCCCGTAGCCTTAGGACTCGCCGTAGTGCTCCCTGGCAACCAGTTCTTGCCCCTGGCCTCACTCGCAGGCATGTTCTACCTGTTCCCCATGGTGCTGCCTTTTACCAAGGGTAACGTCGTTAAGACATTTATCATCGGACTGGTAGCTCTTGCCATCGGTCTCTACTTCGTTACCGATATGGCTGCTGCCTTCACGCAGGCTGCTCATACTGTCTTTGAGCAGACGGGCGACAAAGCTGCCGACATCCCCGCAGGTTTTGAGGGTGGCGCCCTCGACTTTGCTTCCTCCCTCTTTGGCTGGGTTATCTATAAGTGTGTGGCTTACCTCCAGTGGATTGGTGCTGGTGTCCTCACGCTTATCACCCTCGTCATGCTCTTCTGGAACCGTCACCGCATCGTCGCTGAAGAAAAAAACAACAAATAAACAAATCAATATGAAAAAATCATTTCTTTTACTACTGCTTATGGGTAATTTACTGAATGGCTACGGCCAGCAGCACGTACAGTTCCAGACCGCCTGCCATCCTGAGGATGTCAAGCACTACGACACCAAGACGCTCCGCGAGCGTTTCGTGATGGAGAAGGTTATGGTGGCTGACGAGATTAATCTGACGTATTCTCACTACGACCGCTTCATCTTTGGCGGTGCCATGCCTGTCAACAAAACCCTGAAACTCGAGAATTTCCGTGACCTCGGTCTCGACGTAGACCCAGGCATCAAGGATAAGTATTTCCTCTACAACCGCGAACTCGGTATCGTCAACTGCGGTGAGGGCGACGGCGTCGTTATCGTCGATGGCAAGGAGTATGCCCTCTCTCCCAAGGAGGCACTCTACGTCGGTCGTGGCCATATCTCCAAGGACAAGGATGTCAACAAAGAGGTCCTCTTCCGTTCTAAGAATGCCGCCAAGCCTGCCAAGTTCTATCTCAACTCGGCTACAGCCCATCAGCACTATAAGACCCAGTGGATTACCCTTGACGGTCGTAAGGGCTCGCTGAAGGCTGCCGTCTGGGGACCTGTCGGTTCTTTGGAGGAGTGTAACAACCGCACTGTCTATAAGCTCATCGTCAACGACGTTCTGGAGGAAGGTCCCTGCCAGTTGCAGCTCGGCCTCACTCAACTCAATCCTGGTGCTGCGTGGAACACAATGCCTCCTCACACCCACGGTCGTCGCATCGAGGCTTACTACTATTTCAATCTCCCTCAGGAGCAGACCATTGCCCACATCATGGGCGAGCCTCAGGAAAGTAGGGTAGTATGGCTGCACAACGAACAGGCCATCATGTCTCCCGAATGGTCTATGCATGCTGCTGCCGGCACCTATTACTACACCTTCATCTGGGGTATGGCTGGTGAGAACCTCTACTATAATGACAAGGACAACATCCCTGTCATCGATATCAAGTAATCCAGCATCCTGAAATACTGAAAAAACCGAAAAACAAATAGTATTATGAGCGCTGTACAAACCACAAAGATGTCCAATTTCCGTTGGGTCATCTGTGCGTTGCTCTTCCTGGCAACCACCGTCAACTACATGGACCGTCAGGTCCTGTCACTAACCTGGAAAGACTTTATCGCCGCAGACTTTCACTGGACCGATGCCGACTATGGTTTCATCACGGGTATGTTCTCCTTGTTCTATGCCATCGCCAACCTCATGGCTGGTAAGTTCATCGACTGGATGGGCACCAAGAAGGGCTATCTCATTGCCATCTTCGTCTGGTCTACTGGTGCCGTGCTGCATGCTGGCTGTGGCTGGGTGACGATGAATATCGAAGGTTACGACTCTATCGAGGCGCTGCGCCTCGTCCAGGCTGGCAGCGATGCCGCTGTGGCTATTGCCACCATCTCTGTGTGGCTTTTCCTGTCGTGCCGTCTGATTCTTGCTGTCGGTGAGGCAGGTAACTTCCCCGCAGCCATCAAGGCTACTGCCGAATACTTCCCTGCCAAGGACCGCGCTTTTGCCACCTCTATCTTTAATAGCGGTGCTTCTGTCGGTGCGCTGGCTGCTCCCGCTACTATCCCCCTGTTGGCTCGTGCCTGGGGCTGGGAGATGGCGTTCATCATTATTGGTGTGCTGGGTTACGTATGGATGGGCCTCTGGATATGGGCTTACGACAAGCCTCGCCAGAACAAGCGTGTCAATCAGGCTGAGCTCAACTACATCGAGCAGGATGTCGACCTCGCCACTGTTCAGAACCGTGAGGAAGAGAAGGAAGAGGTAGCCATTCCTTTCTTCAAGTGCTTCACCTTCCGTCAGACGTGGGCCTTCCTTGTTGGTAAGTTCATGACCGACGGCGTATGGTGGTTCTTCCTCTTCTGGGCTCCTGCCTATTTCTCTGACCAGTATGGCTACACCTCCGACTCCGGCATGGGTATCGCCCTTATCTTCACGCTCTATGCCATCGTTACCATTCTCTCCATTGGTGGTGGCTATTTGCCAAAGATCTTTGTCGAGAAGCAGGGCATGAATCCCTATCTCGGTCGCATGCGCGCCATGTTCATTTTCGCCTGCTTCCCCGTATTGGGACTCTTCGCACAGCCCCTCGGCGCCTATAGCGCCTGGTGGCCTGCCATTCTGATTGGTCTGCTGGGTGCCGGCCATCAGGCTTGGTCTGCCAACCTCTTCTCTACCATTGGCGACATGTTCCCCAAGTCAACCATCGGTACCATCGTTGGTCTGGGTACAGCCATTGGCGGTCTGGGTTCTATGGCCATCAATATGGGCTCTGGTGCCTTCTTCACCTGGGCTGCTGAGCAAGGCGCTTCCTTTGAGGTCATGGGCTTCCAGGGCAAACCTGCCGCTTACATGGTGGTATTCTCCTTCTGTGCCGTTGCCTATCTCATTGGCTGGTGCATCATGAAGGCCCTTGTTCCTAAGTACAAACCCGTTATTGCTGACTAATAGTCAACACCTATCCACGTGCAGCTGGCGGGGAACCCGCCAGCTGTTTTCTTCCCGCCCTTCATGCGGCCGGCGGCTTTCCGTCCTTCATGCGGCCGGCGGGCTTCCGCCCTTCATGCGGCCGGCGGGTTCCCCGCCAGCTGTATGTGTTGCAATTAACATTTTTTATGTTATAAACTTTTGTATATTTGTTCTTTTTCCTTAATTTTGCCACCGCATTTCCTTAAAAAGGATGAAAAAACTTTAAGTATAAAGCTAACGTATTGATGGAGAATTCGCGCCCCTTCAGATATATTTGGCTGTGTGTATTACTCATATTACCGATAACTATGGTAAGAGCTCAGGTCATGGACACAGGACATCAGGTCGACACCCTTTCCACTGCAGAGAGGCTGTCGGTTCGTTCTAATGCTGTCGATTGGCTGCTCCTTGTCCCTAATATCGGTATAGAATACGATATTTTCCCGACCAACCACAACCGTTGGAGTGTTGGTCTCAATCTGCGCTACAACTGGCAGTCCAGCCACACCTATAAGCCCGGTCTCGTCTATAATGTTGCCGAGGCTCGCTTGGAGGTGCGCAACTACTACCGCATTCGTGTGTTCTCCTCACCGTCTGTAGAACCTAAGGAACATATATGGGAACGCGTCTTGTCTCCGCGACGTGCCGAATCAAAACACCCCACCACCACCTTTTATCGTGGCGCCTTTGTCGCTTATAACAACTACTCATTAAAATTTGGATCCGAGGGAAAGCAAGGAAATGCAATTATCGGTGGTGTTATGTGGGGTATGATAAAGCCTATGTACCAATTTAGCAACGGCAACTCACTCGACCTTGAGTTTGCTGCCAGTGCAGGTGTTGCCTATGCGAAATACGACACCTACACGCACGACCGTATGGACGACTGCTATCCCATTACTGCCACGGGCAAGACCACCATCATGCCCGTCATCAACGAGCTCCGCGTAGGTTTCGTCTACCGTTTCGGCTCGTACCCCATTACCAAGAAGTACCGCTGGCGCTACGACGTTGACCTGGACTACCAGGATCGTGTGGACAGCATTGTCCGTGCCGAGCGCAACGCCGCTGCCGCCCAGCACCTCAGCGACTCCATCTACGGCACCATCAGCAAAGTCTTCTGGGACCGCTACGATCAGCTGGCTAAGAAGAACAAGGAACGTGCCGAGAAGCAGGAAGCCCTTGACAAGAAGGCTGCTGAGGCTAAGAAGGCTGCCGACAAGAAAGCTGCTGAAGAGAGAAAGGCCGCGGAAAAGAAGGCTGCCGCCGAGAAGAAAGCTGCCGAAAAGGCCGCCGCTGAGGAAGAAAAAGCCAAGAAAAAGAAAGGCGCCGCCCCTGCTGAGGGTGCTGCCGCCGAGACCGCCCCTGCTGAGACCGCCCCTGCTGAGACCGCCCCTGCTGAGGGTGCTGCCGCCGAAGAGCAGGGCTCTGCCCAGCCAGCGGTCAGCGGGTCTCCCGCTGACGCTCCGGCCCCCTCCGCTG